>WNFM01070697.1_pt2 | contig 19803 bp, 22 predicted proteins | sample 5400271 | NCBI WGS metagenome assembly WNFM01 (sample SAMN13153352, study PRJNA577476) | soil metagenome | isolation source: 60 cm saprolite on Douglas fir-dominated hillslope | place: USA:California | collected 2013-09-17
CCTGCACGGTGAGGAACTGGTGCTCGGACCCTTCCAGGGCCGCCCTGCCTGCGTGCGCATCGCCATGGGCCGCGGAGTCTGCGGCACGGCCGCCCAGCAACGCGCCAGCGTTATGGTCGCCGACGTACACGAATTTCCGGACCACATCGTTTGCGACCCGGAATCGCGCTCCGAGCTGGTCGTGCCGTTGATGAGGGGCGTTAATCTCGTCGGTGTCTTCGATCTCGACAGCCCGCTGCCGGGCCGCTTCAACGAAGAGGACCGGGCCGGGATGGAAATGGCGGCGCGCACGCTGATGGCGGCGTGCCCCGCCTAGTGGAATTGGGCTCGCAATCCGACGTAGATGTAATTGGGCATGACGCTCAGCACCAGCGGTGTGCGTTCACGCCGCTGCATGAAATACCCTGCGGCAGTCCCGAGCGCGAAGCCCGCCACTACATCCGATTGCCAGTGGCCGTGCACCTTGACGCGGGCCACGGCGTCGTACAGCGGCAGGAGTTCAAGGGCGTAGATGGCGGGATGATCGTGACGATACTCGAGCACCAGCGGAGTGACGATGGCGCTGGTGACCGTCACTTCGCCACTCGGGAAGCTGTCGTGCCCACTGCCCTGAAACCACTGATCGGGATTGCTGCTCTGGCTCGGCCGCGCGCGCGCAAAGACCCGCTTCAGCCCCTCCGCAGCCAGGCCGCCGGCGAGCGTGGCGTCGATGGATTTCCACAGCGTGCGGCCCAGGCGGGAGTCACCACCGTCCCAGACCGCGACGGCCAGTTCGCCCGCGAGCATTGAGTCGATGAGAAGCAGCTGATTTTTCCGCGCCCAGATGCCATGATCATCCAGTGGGACCACGTGATCGAGACCGAGCAGGCCGCCGCCGGCCGTTCCGGGCAGCGCGACCAGCAGCCCCGCGCACAGCATGCCGGTCACAGCGCAGCAGCGATGTCTCATGGGACTCCGTAATCGTCGGCCGTTCGGCCGGATAGCCCTTCGTGGCGCCACCAGTGTAGGACATTGCCTGAACTGGTAAATGAATGGCCAGGAGATCATGAAGGGTTCAGAGCGCATTGCGGAAGCGACTGGCGGTTGCCAGTGCGGCGCCGTGCGTTATGCCCTGTACGTCACGCCGCAGAATGCGCATGCCTGCCATTGCCGCATGTGCCAGCGGGCCACCGGCGGCCTGTTCGCGGCGCTGGCCGGCGCGCCACGCGCCGAGTTCGCCTGGACGCGCGGGGCACCGGCCTTTTTCTCGAGCTCAAACCTGGCGCAGCGGGGCTACTGCGCGCAATGCGGCACGCCGTTGAGCTTCGCCTACGAGCAGCCCGAAGCGCGCATCTACGTGACGATGGGGTCGCTCGACGACCCGGGCCGTGTGCCGATCGTGCGCCACTACGGCATCGAGAGCCGCCTGCCGTGGGTGCAATTCTGCGAGTCGCTGCCGGCGGAAGCGACGGGCACGGACGCCAGGGCGGCGGCGTACCTCGCCACCATGCAGAACCACCAACGCTAAGCAGGCGATGCCGCGTACCGCAACTGCGAACAGGACTGCCGTCCTGCTGGCCTTTGGGGCGATCTACCTCATCTGGGGTACCACCTACCTCGCCATTGCCGTGGTGCTGCGCACGATGCCGCCCTTTGCCAGCGCCTCGCTGCGCACGCTCGTCGGCGGCTCGCTGATCTACCTGTGGCTGCGCTGGCGCACGTCCCGGCCGTTCGCGGATCTGCCGCTGCCGCGCCTGATTGCCGCCGGCATGCTGTTGACGGGGGGTGGCAGTGGTCTGACGGTCTGGTCGCAGCAGCGCGTGCCCTCCGGCATCACCGCGTTGCTCATCTCCTCCGTACCGCTGCTGGTGCTGCTGCTCAACTGGATATTCTTCGCGCGCCGCGCACCGGAGCCGCGTGCGCTGCTCGGCGCCCTGGTCGGCCTGAGCGGGGTGGCGCTCATCGTTGCCCATCTGCCTACGCTGTCGGGCCATGTGAGCCCTCCCTACGTGATCGCCCTGCTCTGTGCCATGTTGTTCTGGAGTACCGGCACACTGGTGGCGAGCGGCGCAGTGCCGGCGGCGCGCGTCGGGGCCGCGACCTGCGTCCAGCTGATCGCGGGCGGCACCGTGCTGGCGCTACTGGGACTGGTCAGCGGGGACTGGAGGGCCCTTCATCCCGCGCAGGTGTCACTTGAATCATGGCTGGCGCTGGTCTACCTGACGGTGTTCGGCAGCATCGTCGCGCTGAGCTGTTTCGTGTGGCTGTTGACGCAGGTTTCGCCGCATCAGGCGACCACCTACGCGTTCGTCAATCCGCTGGTGGCGCTGCTGCTCGGTGCGGTGTTTCTGGGAGAGCGCGTCACGGCGACCGTGGTGGTCGCCATGGTTCTCATCCTCGCTGGCGTCGCACTGGTGCTGTATACCGAAAAACCACGGGCATAATCCGGGCCGGTCATTGCATAAGCCCGGGGCCGGGGCAGGGAGCGGTGCGGCGATCACCATTAACGTGAGCACCTTCAAAGAATCAGCGTGGCCTGGCACGGCATGCTCTGGCCTATGGAAACCAAAGACACGTTCATGCGCTTCGTGGTCATCGGCTCGATCGTCGTGGTGAGCGCGCTCGCGTTCATCGTCCGCATGAGCGCCTGAAAGCCGTTCGAAATTACGTAGAACTTTCCGTCTCCGCGCAGGCTCTTATACTAGGGGTGGGGCTCGGATTCGTGCCGTAGGCACGATTGCTTGGGAGAGTTCTATGACTACGCTCAAGACCGCCTTCTTAATACTCGCGACTGGCAGCCTGGTGGGGTTGGCCGGTTGTGCACTGCACGCCAGGACCGACTCTGACCCTCGGGCCTCAGTGGCCGCCTGTCACAGTTTTTCCTTTGCCGACATTGGGATGGGTCGTCCCGATTCGACGGCGGCTTTTGGTAACCCGTTGAATGAAAAGCGCCTGCGTGAGGCCATCGCGGCGAGCCTGAGTGCTCGCGGGCTGCAGGTGGCCGCCAGCGGAACGGCCGGCGACTGCACCGTGGGCTACGCGATCGGTTCGCGCCTGGCCCCGGATCCGGCCGAGCCGCGTGTGAGCTGGGGCCTGGGGTGGGGTGGCTGGGGCCGTCACGGCATGGGCGGTTCGCTCGCCTGGAGTGCGCCCTACGATTACCGCGAGGGTCGCGTCACCGTAGACTTGTTTGACACGCATTCGCATGAGGCCCTGTGGCATGCCTACGTCGATGAAGACGTGACGCGCCTGACAGGAGCCGACGCCGAGCAGCGCATCAAGGCCGTGGTCGCCGCGATCTTCGAGAAGTTTCCGGCGGCGGTGACGGGTGCGCCGGCGGCGACCAAGTCCTGAGCGCGCCGCTGCATTAAGCGCATTTCACGAACTGCGGCCGCCATTGCGGCAATACTGCCTTTGCCCCGGAGAGTTCGGGGTAGCCATGAAATCAGGAGTCAGCATGAAGTCCCAGATCGCAATTGTCGCGGCCGCCCTGGCCGCTCTGTATGCAGCCCCGATGATCGTCGCCGCGGCCGATGCGCCAGCGGCCACGCCACCGCCTGCAGCGAGCGCGCCCGCCGCTGATGCCTCGACCGCGAAGCCGACGATGCACAAGAAGCATCACAGCCACCACAAGACCAAGACTGCCGACAGTACAGCGCCAAAGCAGTAAGCGAGGAATTCCCCAGAGTTCCGGCAGGGCGCCATGTGGCGCCCTGTTTTTTTGTGCGAGCCCGGGATGGTGGTAGGGTGCACGGATGAATCCTGGGGTCGGACGCGCCGCCGGAACGCTGCTGTTTCCGGCGCTGAGCGTGGTGGCGCTGCTGCTCGGCGGCTGCACGCGCGGGCCCTCGCCCCGGCTCTCCTTCAACGAGACGGTTCAGCCGATCCTGTCGGAGTACTGCTACGGCTGCCATGGCCCGAGTTCCAGCTCGCGCAAGGCGGGACTGCGCCTCGATCACCCTGAATTCGCCTACGCGCCGCATGAGAAATTCGGTCCGGCCATCATTCCAGGCAAGCCCGACAGCAGCCCATTGGTCAAGCGCATCGAGGCGAAGGATCCTGAGCAACGCATGCCTCCGCCGGAGGCACGCAAGACCCTCAGGCCCGAACAGATCGCCGCCCTGCGCCAGTGGATCAAGGGGGGCGCACAGTACGAGACGCATTGGGCGTTCGTGGCACCGAAGGTGCCGCCGCTGCCGGTGCCGAAGCGCACCGACTGGGCGCACAACGACATTGACCGCTTCATCCTCGCGCGCCTGGAGGCGGAAGGTCTCGCCCCTTCAGCGCAGGCAGACCGCCGCACGCTGATCCGGCGCGTGACCTACGATCTGACCGGCCTGCCACCCACGCCGGAGGAAGTGACGGCCTACGTCGAGGACCGATCCGGCGATGCCTATGAAAAACTGGTCGATCGCCTGCTCGCGAGCCCACGCTATGGCGAGCACCGCGCACGCTACTGGCTCGATGTGGCGCGTTACGGCGATACCCACGGGCTGCACCTGGACAATTTCCGGAGCATCTGGCCGTACCGCGACTACGTGATCAGGGCCTACAACACCAACAAACCCTACGACCAGTTCGTACGCGAGCAGCTCGCCGGCGACCTGCTGCCGGCACAGAACCCCGATCAGCTCGTCGCAACCGGCTTCATCCGCGCCGGCATCAGTTCGGGCGAGGGCGGCACCCTGGTCGAGGAGCTGCGCGTGAACAACAAGCGTGAACGAACGGAGGCCTACGGCGCGGCCTTCCTCGGGCTCACGGTAGGCTGCGCGAACTGCCACGATCACAAGTTCGACCCGCTCACGCAGCGCGATTTTTACCGCCTCACGGCCTTTTTCAACAATCTCAGCGAAGATCCTTCGAATGACGACCGGAACGATTGGCCGCCGTTCGTCCGCCTGCCCACGCCGGAGAACCGGGCCGCCTACGAGCAGACGTTCAGCACGCGCAGCATCGTGCGGCGGGAGATCGACGCGCGCCGCGCCCGGGCCCGCGAGCTGATCGCGGACTGGCTGGCGCAGTCGGCAGAGGCGCCGCAGCCGGTCAGCACCGACGGTTTGCAACTGCAATTGCGCTTTGACGAGCAGCGTGGCGCCGCGTTCCGCAACTCGGCGCCCGGTGCGAGCCCAGGCAGCGTGACTGCGACGGGCGGGGCGCCCGTGTGGGGCGAGGACACCTGGTTCTGGCCCGCGATGCGCATGGATACGAGTACGCGCCTGGAGCTGCCGGGAATCGGCGATGTTGAAGCGACTCAGCCGTTCTCCGTGGGCACCTGGCTGATGCCGTACCTGGAGACCGCATCCTCGGAGAGCGCGCACTTCGGCGCGATCGTGGCGCGCGTCGATTCAGCGCAGCAGGGTCGCGGATGGGAACTGTACTTCAGCGAGCAGAAACCAGACCCCAAGAAGCCGTTCTTTCGCGGCCGGCTGGAGTTCCATCTCGTGCACGCCTGGCCCGGCAATGCCCTGGACGTCGCAACGCAGGAGCTCGCGCTCGAGCGGGGCCATTGGAGTCACGTGCTGGCGACCTATGACGGCTCGGGCCGCGCCGCCGGGGTGAAACTGTATGTCGACGGCCAGCCGCAGGCGCTCAAGGTGGCAAAGGATACGCTGGCGGGGACGATTCGCAGCGCCGCGCCGCTGGAGTTCGGACGCCAGTACCCGGAGGCCAATCCACTGCGCCAGTCGCGCTACCAGGATTTTCGCTACTACGGGCGCTCGCTCAGTGCGGAAGAGGCGGCACGGGTGCCGCGCGAGGACTACGTAAGCGAGGTGGTCCGCAGGCCGATGGCGAGCTGGACCGAGGATGAGTTCAAGGCCGTCAGTGATTTCTATTTCTCGCAGAGGGACGCGATCACGCGCGCGCTGGTGGCGCAGCTGCCGGCGCTCAATGCCGGGCTGGACCGGCTCTCGGCGGGCGGCGGCCTCGCGCTGGTCAGCGAGGAGAGTGCCGGACTCGCGTACGCCGATGTCCTGAATCGCGGTATCTACAGCCAACGCCGCGAACGCGTGCGCCCCGGCGTGCCGCAGTTCCTGCCACCGCTCCCGCCCGGTGCGCCGCTCGACCGGCGTGGGCTGGCGGAGTGGACCGTCAGTGCAGCCAATCCCCTCACGGCGCGCGTGGCAATCAACCGCATGTGGCAGGAGCTGTTCGGCACCGGCCTGGTGGAGACGACCGAGGATTTCGGCACGGTGGGGGCGCGGCCTTCTCACCCGCAGCTGCTGGACTGGCTCGCGGTGGATTTTCGCGAGCATGGCTGGGACGTCAAGCGCTTCTACCGGCAGCTGGTGATGTCGGCGACCTATCGCCAGTCGGCCCTGGTCACGCCGGAGCTCCTGGAGAAGGATCCCCGCAACCGGTTGCTCGCCCGCGGTCCGCGCTTCCGCATGGACGCCGAGATGCTCCGCGACACCGCGCTCGCGGCCAGTGGCCTGCTGGTCGAGAAAATGGGCGGACCGAGCGTCAGGCCCTACCAGCCGCCTGGGGTATGGGAGGCGGGTGGCTTTCCCAGCAGCGATACCACCAGCTACAAGCAGGATCACGGCGAGGCACTCTACCGTCGCAGCCTCTACACCTTCTGGAAGCGCATGGCGACCATGCCCAACATGGACACCTTTGACGCGCCGGTCCGCGATGCCGCCTGCACGCGCCGGCAACGCACCAACACGCCGCTCCAGGCATTGGTGGTGATGAACGATCCGCAGTGGCTGGAAGCCGCGCGCCGACTGGGCGAACGGGTGTGGACGCACGCTGCGACAACCGACGCCCGGCTAGATTACCTGGGCGAGTTGCTGCTCGCGCGCCCGTGGCGCCCGCAGGAGAAGACGGTGCTCGAAGGCCTGTTGGGTGAGTTTGAGACGGCCTATGCGCGCGATACCGGTGCTGCGGCCAAGCTCATCGCCGTGGGCGAATCCAGACCGGACCGCAACATACCCGCGCCGCAGCTGGCCCCGTGGATGCTGGTGGCGAGCGCCGCGATGAACCTCGACGCCACCGTCAACAAGTAGCAGGCAGGGAGTCCCATGAGCGCCAACAGACCAAGCCGCAGGCTTTTCATCGGCCAGGTGGGCGGAGTGCTCGGCTGGGCGGGCCTGGCCGCGCTCGGCGCCGCAGGCGCGGCCGGACCCGCGGGCGCCCAGACCCTCGGGTTGCCGAATATTGCGCCGCGCGCCAAGCGCGCAATTTCGCTGTTCATGTCTGGTGCGCCGCCACAGNNNNCCAAGCTCGCGGCCTTATTCGACTCTGATCTGCCTGACTCCGTGCGCGGTTCGCAGGCGCTCACCGGCATGACGGCCGGACAGTCACGCTTTCCCGTTGCGCCGTCCTACTGGAAGTTCGCTCAATACGGCGCGAATGGCCGCTGGGTCAGCGATCTGCTGCCCTGGACGAGCCGGATGATCGATGAGCTGACACTGGTTCACACCGTCAACACCGACGCCATCAATCATGAGCCGGCCATCTTGCTGATGAATACCGGCAACATGGTGCCAGGCAAGCCCAGCCTCGGCGCCTGGCTGTCTTTCGGGCTGGGCAACATGAACGAGAACCTCCCGGCCTTTGTGGTCCTCAACTCCCGCCTCGTTCCCGGCGCCGACAACCAGCCGATCGCCCCGCGTCTGTGGGGCAGCGGATTTCTGTCGAGCGAGCATGCCGGCGTGGCGTTCCGCTCGCAGGGTGATCCGGTGCTCTATCTCAACGACCCCGCTGGCCTGAGCCACGAGACGCGCAAGAGGCTGGTCGATGGCGTCAACGCCGTCAATCAGCTCACCTATGAGGAGTTCGGGGATCCCGAAACGCATGCGCGCATCAAGCAGTATGAGATGGCTTTTCGCATGCAGACGTCAGTGCCGGAGCTGACGAACACGGGCAATGAGCCGAAGTCGACCTGGGACCTGTATGGCGATGAGGCAAAAGTCCCGGGAACCTTTGCCTACAACTGCCTGCTGGCCCGACGCATGGCCGAGCGCGGCGTGCGCTTCACGCAGATCTACCAGCGTGGCTGGGATGTACACAAGAATGTGGTCGGGAATCTCCCCAAGCTCTGCGCCGCGACCGACCGCGGCTGCTACGCGCTCGTGACCGACCTCAAGCGCCGCGGCCTGCTCGACGATACGCTCGTCATCTGGGGCGGGGAATTCGGCCGCACGGTTTACAGCCAGGGCGGCCTCACCAAGGACAACTACGGGCGTGATCATCATCCCCGCTGCTTCACGATGTGGCTGGCCGGCGGGGGCGCGAAACCCGGCTACGCCCACGGCCAGACCGACGACTTCAGCTACAACATCGTCGCGGACCCGGTGCATGTGCGTGACTTCAATGCGACCATCCTGCACCTGCTCGGCATTGATCACGAGAAGCTCACCTTCCGGTTCCAGGGCCTCGACCAGAAACTGACCGGTGTGATACCGGCAAGAGTCGTGACCGAGCTGCTCGCTTGAGGCGGCGGGGAATCCACCGCGCTGCGGGCTGACATGAACACCCGCGTTCGCCTGGCGCTCATCGCGTTCCTGCCCATCCTGGCGCTGTTCTGCCTGCTGATCCTGGCGCCACCCGACGGGCTCGAGCGCGCTTCACTGGCACAATTCTTCGGGCACTTTCATCCGCTCGCGGTGCATATGCCCATTGCGCTGCTGCTGCTGGTGCCGCTGATGGAGATCGCCGGTGCGAACGAGCGGCGCCGGTACATCCGCTCGGCGGCGGCGTTCGTCCTCGGCCTCGCCCTCATCGCGGCGATCGTCACGCCCCTGCTGGGCTGGCTCCTGGCCTGGAGTGGCGGCTACGAAGGCGCACTGGTGACGCGCCACATGTGGGGTGGCGCCTCGCTCGCGGCGGCCTGCTGGATCACCTGGATCCTGCGCGGCCAGCCTCATGGCCTGGACCGGCTATCGGGGCGGGCAGCTCGCGCACGGCGAGGAGCATCTTACGGAGCACATGCCGCCGGTCCTGCGGAGCCTGTTCGGGCTGCCAGCGATCGCAGCGGAGGGAGCCCCCGACGGTGACCCGGCGACGTTCTACGGCGCCCGCATAGCGCCGATCCTCAGGGCCCACTGCCTGCTGTGTCACAGTGCCGAGAAGCACCGCGGAGGCCTGCGGCTCGGCACCTACGCGGCCATCATGCGCGGTGGCAAGGACGGGCCCGTCATCGTCGCCGGCAACGTGCCGGCCAGCGAGCTGCACCGCCGCATCACACTGCCGGCCGGCGACAAGAACGCCATGCCGGCCGAGGGCAAGCCGCACCTGTCCGCGCCCGACATCAAGCTCATCGACCTGTGGATCGCCGCGGGTGCTTCCGCTTCGCTGCCACGCGATGCGATTGCGGGCGCCGCCCCCATGCCGGGACCCGAACTGCCCAGCGCCCCCGACTACCGGCCGCAACAGCAGCAGATCGCGGCACTCGCAGCCTCGCTCGGCATTCAGCTGGTGCCGCGCTCGCAGGTCCCCACCGACGGTCTGATCCTGCGCACCGCCAGTTTTCCGGGGCGAGCCACCGACGCCGCAGTCTCCAGACTTGCGCCCGTCGGTCCCTTCATTGTCGACGCGGAGCTCGCGCGTACCGCTATCTCCGATGCGGCGCTGAATTCCCTGGCGAGGTTCACGAACCTGCGCAGGCTCGATCTATCCTACACGGCGATCACGCCCGGCGGCCTGCGCGCTCTCGCGCCGTTGACGCAACTCGAGACGCTGAATCTAACGGGCACTGCCGCGAACGCCGCCGCGGTCGCCGCCCTGCGATCGAGCCCGGCCCTCAAACACATCTACGTCTTTCAGACTCCGGCGGCAGACTGATCACACGGACTTAATGTGATTGCGCGCTTCTCCCGGGCAGCCGCCTTAACGGCGGCTGAACCCCGGCCGTCGCGAAAATATTCTCCTCCAGTGCAGGAATGCGCAGTGTTTTAAGGCACTATTGCCTGGAGCGTGGGTCAGATCAGATGCGGCTGGCGAGCTGAACGTGCTCAAGGAGTGGCCATGTTGCGAAGACTATCAGTTGCAAATTATTCCATCGCTGGCGCGCTGGCGCTCATCGCGCTGCTCGCCGGCGGTCCCGCTCACGCGGACAGTGATGATCCACCAGCGCGGGTGGCGCACGTCAATCTCATCGACGGCAACGCCCAGCTGAAACTCGCGGGCACCGACAACTGGGTTGACCAGCTGGTAAATCGGCCGCTGACCGGTGGTGACCGGTTGTGGGTCGAATCCGGGTCACGCGCCGAGATGCACATCGGCTCGACGGCCCTGCGCCTCGGGTCGGGCACGGCCCTGCAGATCCTCTCCGTCGACGACGGACAGATACGCCTGCGGGTGACCACGGGGTCCCTCAGCATCCGGATCCGCGACCTGGACAGCGACGAGCGCTTCGAGATCGAGACGCCGCAGGGCCTCGTATCCCTGCTGCAGCCCGGCGGCTACCGAGTCGATGTTGATGATCGCGATGAGCGCACTTATCTGGCGGTGTGGAGCGGGCACGCCGAAGTCAGCAATCGCAGCGGCGCGCAACTGGTGCGCAGCGATGAGAGTGCCGAACTGGCCGCCGACAACGATTCGCCGATCCGTATCGCGCAGGCCGGAGCCACCGACAGCCTCGATCTGTGGGCCGAAGATCGCGATCGTCGCGAAGAGGATTCGCGCGCCGCGCGCTATGTGTCCCGCGAAGTCGTCGGCTATGAGGAACTGGACGGCTACGGCGACTGGGAGGTCGATCCGGACTACGGATCCATCTGGGTGCCGCAGCTGGTGATGGTCGACTGGGCGCCCTATCGATACGGCTACTGGAGCTGGATCGGCCCCTGGGGCTGGACCTGGATCGACAACGAGCCGTGGGGATTTGCGCCCTGCCACTACGGCCGCTGGGTGCATGCGCGCCACGGATGGGCCTGGTCGCCCGGCATGCGCGAGATCCATCATCCGGTGTTCGCCCCCGCGCTGGTCGCCTGGCGCGGCGGGATGCGCCCCGATGCAGATGTACGGCATGCGCCGCGTGTCGGTTGGGTGCCGCTCGGCTACAACGAAGTGTACGAACCTCCGTTCCACGCGAGCCGCAACTATCTGCGCGCCGCCAACGTCAGCAACACGCATCTCGGCCGCGAGAACGTCGAGCGCTACATCGATCGCAGGCAAGGCGGGGACGCGACGCGCGTTCAACGCCGCTACGCCAACGAGAGCGTGCCTGGGGCCTATAGCGAGGTGTCCCGCGAGACCTTCACCGCGGCCCAGCCCGTGGCGCGTAACCTGCTGCGTACCGAGCCCGGTGCCACACACCAGACTCCATTCAGCACCAGCGCATTGGAAATTCGCCCGGAGCCGCGCAGCGTCGGACGCAGTCTGCCCGCGGACCGGACTGTCACGAGGAGTGATCGCCCGATAGCCGAACGCCCGTCAGCGGCGCCCGCGTACCCCCAGGGTCAGCGTGGTGCGGACCGCGCTCCTGCGGTGGATTACGGTTCGCAGCGGCGTTACTCACCACCGGCCGGCACGGTGCGCGAATCGCCGCAGGAGATACCGCGGGCACAGGCGCCGGCGACGCGCGAAGTGCCGCCGGTGCGGGAAGGGCCTCCGATGCGGGAGAGACCTCCGGTGCGCGAAGCTCCTCCGGTACGCGAAATGCATTCGGTGCGAGAAGTACCGCGTGATGTGCCGCGTGATGTGCCGCGTGATATGCCGCGTGATGTGCCACGTGTGGTGTCGCCGGTACGTGAATCGCCGCCCGTGCGCCAAGCGCCGCCGGAGCACCAGTCGGCCCCGGTACACTCGGCGCCCGCGCCGGCGCCTGAAAGCCGTGGGCAGCGCGAGCCTGACCGCCACGCGGACCACGGCAATCGCGACTAGTGCTTGGCCGCCGCTTCGTATAGCGGCAGGACGCGGGGCAGAAGTGATCGCAGGTCTTCCAGCCGCGTGCTGCTGGAAGGATGCGTGCTCAGGAATGCCGGCGAGCCGTTCTGGCTGGCCTGGCCCATCTTTTGCCACAGGCTCAGCGCGGCGTGCGGATCGTAGCCCGCGCGCGCCATCAGTTCGAGGCCCACACTGTCCGCTTCTGATTCCTGCACGCGGCTGTGGGGCAGGGTAATGGTGACATTGCTGATCATCCCGGCCAGCTGCATCGTGTCCTGGCCGAGGCCGGTCAGCGCGCCGAGGGCGCCGAGCCCCAGCTGCTGGGCGTAGTTGCGGGACACCGCTTCGCGGCTGTGTTCACGCAGCGCGTGCGCCATCTCGTGGCCAATGACGGTGGCGAGCTCGGCATCGCTGAGTTTGAGCTGCTCGATCAGGCCCGAGTACACCATGATCTTGCCGCCCGGCATGCAGTAGGCATTGAGCTCCTTGTTTTCCTGCACGTTGACATCCCAGGCCCAGCCCGCGGCATCGGGGCGGAACACGGTCGTCTGCCGGATCAGTCGGCCGGCTATGGCGCGCACGCGCTCGGTCTGTGCCAGGTTGGCGTTGAGCTGCCCCGCCTGTCTGGCCTTGGTCATCTCGAGGGCGTAGGCCTGCGTGGCACTCTGTTCGACGTCCGCCTCGGAGACCCACATGACCTGCTTGCGCTCGACGCCGATCGCTCCCGGGGCGGTGGTGCTGACCGTTTCACAGCCGGCGAGAGCAAAGATGCTCACGACGAACAGGGCGGACAGGAAATGCTTCACGGCGCTGCTCAGACCGCGGCCACGGTGTCCGGCTCAGCGGCGCCCGGCGCCGACCACGCGATGCGCGTCGCGATGAATTCGGGCAGGCTTTCGCAGCGACTGACCAGGGAATGCAAGGCCGGGTACTGTTCCGGACGTGGCGCCGCGCTCAGTGCGCCATCCAGAAATGTTGTGGCGCAACTCACGCTGATGTCCGCCTGGGTCAGGCGCTCTCCGATGAGCCAGCGGCCGGGTCGCGCCGCGCAATTTCGCTCGAGTTCGGCAAGTGCGCCATCAACCTGCACGCGCAGGCGCTCGAGCCACGGTTCGTGCCACTTCTCTAAGGGCCGGAACACGCGCTCGTAGACCTGCAGGGCCCCTTTTTCCGCCGCGCCGACTGCGATGGCAATGAGGCGCAAGGCGGCGCGGCGCGGCGCGCCCTGGCCCGGCAGCAGCGCTCGCGTGGGTCCGGCGAGTTCATCCAGGTGGTCGAGGATGGCCGCCGAGTCGATCAGCGTTTCACCGTCATTGGTGACCAGGGTCGGCACCCGACCGAGCGGATTGTAGGCGCGGATGCGATCGAAATCGCGGCCGACGGACCAGTTGCGATGTTCGAATCCGATTCCGAGCAGCTTCATGCTGACCGCCACGCGGCGGACAAACGGTGAGTCGAACATGCCAATGAGCATCACGGTCGAGCCTCCTGCGGCGCAGCGCCTGCCCCGGTCGCGCGGCAGGAATTCTACCGCGTCCTGCGGGCTTGCGGCACGCCACCGAGTGGACGGAAGATGCGTCGTGGACCCCACCGTCAGTACGGAATGGCTCGCCGCCGAGCTGCCGGGCGCGGACCTCGTGGTGCTGGATGCCACCTGGTACATGCCCGGCGACAAGCGTGATGCGCGTGCCGAGTTTGCGGCGGCACGAATTCCGGGCGCACGCTTCTTCGATATCGACCTGATCGCGGATCGTGAGTCCGGACTGCCGCACATGGTGCCCTCGGCAAGCCGCTTTGCGCAGCAGGTCGGTGAACTCGGCGTGTCCAGTGACCATCGCGTCGTGTTCTATGACCAGATCGGCGTGTTTTCCGCGCCCCGCGGCCGCTGGATGATGCGGCTGTTCGGTCACGACCGGGGTGCGGTGCTCGACGGTGGTCTGCCCAAGTGGCGCGCCGAGGGGCGCGCGATCGGGAGCGGGCCGGTTACGGCTCCGGTGCCCACCGAGTTCCGGACTGCGCTGCGGGCCGGATTGCTCCGCGGGCTGGGAGACCTGCTCGAGAACCTGCGTTCGCGACGTGAGCTCGTGCTCGATGCCCGCTCGGCCGACCGTTTCCACGCGCGGGTGAGCGAGCCCCGCCCGGGATTGCGTGGCGGACACATGCCCGGCGCGCACAACCTGCCCTTTGGCGAGCTGCTGACGCCGGCGCAGACGCTGCGCTCGCGCGAGGAGCTGCGCGAACGTTTTGCGCGCGCCGGAGTCGATGAAAGCACGTCGGTGGTCACTACCTGTGGTTCGGGCCTGACGGCCGCGATCCTGAATCTCGGCCTGGCGGTCGCTGGCCTGCCCGAGGGCGCCCTCTATGACGGGTCCTGGGCCGAATGGGGCGGGCGCGCGGATACGCCGATAGCAGAGGACTGATTAATGTACACGCTGTACGACTATCTCGATTCCGGCAACGGCTACAAGATCCGGCTGCTGCTGGCGCAGCTCCAGCTGCCGTACCGCTACGTCGAGCTCGACATCCTGCGCGGCGAAACCCGCACGCCGGAGTTCCTGGCCAAGAATCCGAACGGGCGCATCCCGACCCTTGAACTCGAGGACGGCCAATACCTGGCCGAATCGGACGCCATCCTTTGCTACCTGGCCGCGGGCACGGCTTTCCTGCCCGCCGAGCGCCTGGCGCATGCGCGCGTCCTGCAGTGGCTGTTCTTCGAGCAATACAGCCACGAGCCCTATGTGGCCACGCCACGCTTCATTGTGCGCCACCTGGCCGCAGACCATCCGTTGCACGCCGAGCTGCCCAAGCGGCTGGAACGCGGGCGTGCCGCACTCGCGGTGATGGAAGGGCATCTCGCCACGCACGGCTACTTCGTGGGCGAGCGCTACAGCATTGCGGACATCGCGCTCTACGCCTACACCCACGTGGCGGAGGACGGGGGACTCGAGCTGGCGCCCTATCCGGGAATTCGCGCCTGGCTGGCTCGCGTGGCGGCGCAGCCGCTTTACGTGGGTCTGCTCGATCGGCCGTCCAGCGCCTGAGGCCTGGGTTAGGGATCGTTAACATCCCGTGCGCTGCTTTAACCCGCTGAAAGTGCTAGGATTCCGCCCGTGAGCCGTCGCCCGCTGATGGGTCTTACCAGGAGACCGGTCCTGTGCACGCTCCAGGCGCTGATCCTTGTGATCGTGCAGCTGGGGGCGCAGGCGCACGCCTATTCGCACCTGACCGCATCCCGTGACGCCAACGGGGAGCCGCAACGCATCCATGCGCTGGCCTGCAGCGAGTGCGTGGCCTTTGCGCCGCTCCTCGCCACGGCCGGTGGTTCGTCCGTGCCCCTGCTGCACCTGCCTGCACGCACATCGACCCTCATGGCGATCGATGCGCAGCCGCAACCGCTCCCCGCCACCCATACCGCCTACCGCTCTCGCGCCCCGCCCGCTCGCCCGTAGCTTTCGGCACGGGTCCGGCCGCTGCGGCTGTCGGGCAACTCTCATGAGTTTGGCGAGGTGGTCCCATGATCAGATACAAAGCTATAGGCGTATATCGCCTGCTGGCGTTGACCGTGCTGGCGCTGGCGGTGACGCCGGCGCGCGCATCGGAGCTCAGCGAGCTGCGGGCGGAGCTCGACGCCGTGAAATCCAGTTATCAAATGCAGCTCAGCGCTCTGGAGGCGCGGGTGGCGCAGCTCGAGGCGCAGCTCGCTGCGGCACCGAGCGCCGCACCGAGCGCCGCGCCTGAGGTTCCAGCGCCTGTCGCCGCGATGGCACCCAGCCCTCCGTCCGGCGGGGGCGGGCAGAATGCGTTCAATCCTGCGGTTTCCGTCATACTCGGCGGCCGCTACGCGCAGCTGTCCGAGGATCCGGCGGCCTATCGCATTGCCGGATTCATTCCCGCGGGCGAAGGAGTGGGCCCGGGGCCGCGTGGCTTCACGCTGGGTGAATCCGAGCTGACGCTCGCCGCCAACGTGGATCCGTATTTCTTCGCCAATCTCACGACCGCCATCACCGGCGACAATTCGATCAGCGTCGAAGAGGCCTACGTCAAGACCATCGCCCTGCCTTCCGGCCTTTCGCTCAAGGCGGGGCGCTTTTTCTCCGGCCTGGGCTACGTGAACGAGATTCACAGTCACGCGTGGGATTTCGTGGATCAGCCGCTTGTGTACCAGGCGATGTTCGGGGGCCAGCTGGCGCAGGACGGCGCGCAGCTCAAATGGGTGGCGCCCACAGATGTGTTCATCGAGCTCGGCGCGGAGACGGGAAACGGCGAGCAGTTTCCACGCACGCGCCTGCGGGGCAACGGCCTCAACGGCGGCGCCCTGCTTGCGCACCTGGGCGACGATATCGGCGATTCCACCAGCTGGCGTGCCGGAGTGTCGTGGCTCAGCGCGCGCGCCGAAGGCCGCCGTTTCAGCGACGTGACGGCTGGCGGGGATGCGATCGAAGACGCCTTCACCGGTGATTCGCGCACCTGGGTAGTCGACGGAATCCTGAAGTGGTCTCCGCACGGCAACGCCACCGTGCACTCGCTGAAGCTGCAGGCCGAATATCTGCAGCGCACCGAGGATGGTCAGCTCGCCGCAACGATCAATCAACTGACCCTGGCGGCGCCGTACCGCAGCCGGCAATCAGGCTGGTACCTGCAGGGCGTGTACCAGTTCCTGCCGCGCTGGCGTGTCGGCGCCCGTTACGACGCGCTCGATTCGGGCACTCCTCAAATTGGTCTGGTCGACAGCGGCCTGTTGCCCTCCAGCATCTTCCCGACGCTGACGCCGGCCAGCCCGAGCCGCGTCAGCCTCATGTTCGACTGGAATCCCAGCGAGTTCACGCGGCTGCGTGCGCAGTACGCCTGGGACGATGCGCGCCTCGACAATCGCGATCGGCAGCTGCTGCTGCAATACCTCTACAGCATCGGCGCGCACGGCGCCCACAAGTTCTAGGAGCCATGACATGAACAGTCTGCTGAAATGTTTCGCGGCAATCCTGCTCGCCGCAATGACCCTGCCCGCGCAGGCCGCCATCAGGGTGCTGGCGACGACTCCGGAGTGGGCGGAACTGACGCGCGATCTGGGTGGCGACAAGGTGGACGTCTATGCTGCCACCAGTGCCTTTCAGGACGTGCATCGCGTCGATGCCAAGCCCAGCCTGGTATCGCGCGCGCGCAACGCCGACCTGGTGGTCGCCGCCGGCGCCGAGCTCGAAATCGGCTGGCTGCCGATCCTGCTGCGCGAATCGGGCAATGCGCGCATCCAGCCCGGGAATCCGGGCTACTTTGAAGCCGATGCCAACCTGCGGCTGCTCGAGGTGCCCAGCGCCGTCGATCGATCGATGGGCGACGTGCACCCGCTGGGTAATCCGCACGCGCATCTCGACCCGCACAATGTCGCGATCGTCGCGGCGGCGCTGACGACTCGCCTGAGCACGATCGATGCCGGCAACGCCGCCTATTACCAGGACCGCGGGAGCGATTTTCAGTCGCGCTGGCTGGCCGCTATCGCTCGCTGGGAGCAGCAGGCCGCGCCGCTGAAGGGTGTGCCGGTCGTCGTGATCCATCGCGACCAGGTGTATTTGTGCCGCTGGCTGGGGTTGCAGGAGGTGGCCGCCATCGAGCCCAAACCGGGCGTGCCGCCCAGCAGCAGCTACCTGGCGGAACTGGTGACCAAGCTCACGGCCGCGCCCCCAAAGATGATCCTGCGCAATGCCTACAATGACTCCAAGGCTGCGGACTGGCTGTCCGAGCGCATTCACGCGCCGGTGGTGATGCTGCCCTATTCAGTCGGCGGTACGCCCGCGGCCCATGATCTGTTCACGCTGTTCGACGACACCGTCGCGCGCCTGATGGGAGCCGCCAAATGAGCGCGCTCTCTGAGAACTTCAGCATCCTGTGGCCGGCCCTGCTGGCCGGGCTCATCGTACTGGCTTCGCACGTGCCGCTCGGACAACAGGTGCTCGCGCGCGGCATCGTGTTCATCGACCTGGCCATCGCGCAGGTGGCCGGCGTCGGCGTGATCGCCGCGCATTTCTTCGGACTCGAACTGCAGGGCTGGGTGACGCAGCTCGCCGCGGTGAGCGCGGCACTGCTGGGGGCGCTACTGCTGACGTGGACGGAGCGCCGTCGTCCGGAAGTGCAGGAAGCGCTGATTGGCGTGCTGTTCGTGCTCGCCTCCACGGCGCAAATCCTGCTGCTGGCGAACGATCCACACGGTGGTGAGGATCTGAAGGATCTGCTGGCCGGTCAGATACTCTGGGTCTCAGTGCCGCAGCTGCTGCGCGCCGCAGTGCTGACGGCGTTCGTGCTGCTGGCCTGGTTCAAGTGGCGCGAGCGCCTGGGCCGCGCCGGTTTCTACCTGGTGTTTGCCGTGACAGTGACGGTGTCCGTGCAGTTGGTCGGCGTGTACCTGGTGTTCACCAGCCTGATTATTCCCGCGGTCGCCACCTATCGCTATCCGCAGGGGCGGCAGCTGCTGATCGGCTATGCGCTGACGGGCGCCAGCTATCTGGTCGGCCTGGTCGTCTCGGCGCTCACCGACCTGCCTTCCAGCCCGGTGATCGTGTGGGCGATGGCGGCGATCGGACTGCTGGTCATGCTGGTGCAGCGACCAGCGGTCCAAGGGCAGCCTGCCCGATAGCGTCGATGATCAGCGCCACGGAACCTTGGCCGCGTTGGCTGCTTCCCAGTTCTGGCCGTCAAAGCAGGGGAGAGCGAGACGCTCGACATCCACGCCCGCCAGGCAGCGCACGTTGACGTCGATGCTGTCGGGATCGGAGCGCGGGATGTAGAACGGGGGAACGCCGCAGATTCTGCAGAAATGGTGTTTCGCGGTCTTCGTTCCGAACTGGTAGGTCGCGAGCGCCTCGAGGCCCGCGAGCAGCTGGAAGTCCGCCGGCGGCACGATGAAGTGCACAAAGCCTTTCTTGGTGCAGATCGAGCAGTTGCACAGCGCGGCGGTGGCGAGGTCTCCATGGACGACGAAGCGTACCTGGCCGCAATGGCAGCTGCCTTCATATCGCTGTTTCGCCATGATGAATCCCCGCCGCAAATCGGCGCGGTCGAGTGGCGCTAGCGCGCGTAGCGCTCAACTCCACCAAAGTGCAGCGACATATAGGGCTGATCGCCCACAACCCAGCTGTCATGCGGCACGGGTGGAATATAGAAGAGATCTCCGGCACGCAGCTCAATGATCGTACCGTCGTCAAACGCCGCAGTCGCCACCCCTGCGAGGACCAGACCCACGTGCTTCACAGAGCATCGGGTCGCGCCTACGAGTGGTCCCACGTGCTTTGACCACTTCCACCCGGGCAGATAAGTTGCCCGGCCAATGCTCATTCCCCCGAGATTGACGACTTCGTACTTGCCGAGATCAAGCTCGCGCGTTTCGTCGGGCGTTTCGAAACGCTTCAGGATCACGCCCACATCAATCATGGCTCTCGCTTCCGTAAGGGACGAGCGAGTGTGTCACGTCGCAGGCTTTCCGCAAAGACCCGAAGTCGCAGAATCAGATGAGCCGGTGCGCCGCGGATGAATTCGCCACGCTGAACGAGACCGCGGCGACAACGAATGTTGTCAGGCCTCAGTCCGCCCTCAGCTGGGCTCGAGCTTGGCGGAAAGCTTGGCGGAAAGGGCGATTTCTGCCTTGAATAATCGCGATACCGGGCAGTTGGCCTTGGCGTCGGCAGCGATGTTCTGGAATTGAGTGACAGTTATTCCGGGTACCCAGGCTTCCGTATTCAGCTGGACATGGTTGATGGTCCACTGCCCGTTGACCTGTTCCAGCGACACGACGGCCTGGGTGGCCAGGCGCTTGGGCACAAAACCCGCACCGCCAAGTGCGGCCGATAACGCCATCGTAAAGCAGCCGGCGTGCGCCGCCGCCAGCAGTTCTTCCGGATTCGTTCCGGGAGTCTGTTCAAATCGCGTCGCGAATGAATACGGCGTGTCCTTGAGCACGCCGCTGTGAGTCGCGAGCGCCCCATGGCCCTGCTTGAGATCACCTTGCCA
>WNFM01032459.1_pt3 | contig 19791 bp, 19 predicted proteins | sample 5400271 | NCBI WGS metagenome assembly WNFM01 (sample SAMN13153352, study PRJNA577476) | soil metagenome | isolation source: 60 cm saprolite on Douglas fir-dominated hillslope | place: USA:California | collected 2013-09-17
GAACAAATACAGGTCTTTCAGCCATCGATCTCGCCCACCTACAGCCCCCTAGTTATATATTGCTTCGCTAGACTTCCAGGGACCAAAATCTCGTACTTTTCGGCTTTTTGCAGCCGACCTTGAATATCTGCATTTGACCAATCCGTACGTTTGTAAAGCACTTCCAAGTCCAATCCGTCCAGTGCGGCGGCGGCGGGAACCCGAACAATGTCTGACTGATTGGATGGAGCGTTGGTAATCATTACGTTTGGCAACTTGATCACTTGGGGATCGATTGCGAGATATATTGGATCGAGCTTGCGGTCGTCATTCATAGCGATGTGAGCCATGGGATGGTTGTTGGTAAAGCAGAGACAAACATATTCATCAGTGCCCTTCATATGATCACTGTTAAGACTGTTCATGTCACCGCCCGTCTTGACGTCATCAAGCAGCTTCCGGCGTCGCAGTTCTGCAGTCGAAAGCAGGCCGTTCCGCTGGATCAGAGAAGCATTCTTCCGATCGGTAAAATGATAGAATGTGTAGCACTTCTTGCGACAATTTCTGTAAGAAAATGATCGAGGTTCATGTTCGCGCCCGTTGCGAAGGGATAGCACACTACTCTAACGGGAGGTGCATGCGGGGCGCAACAGAAGAGATCCTACAAATCACACCGGCGCGGAAGAGTTCGCCGGCAGGAAATCGCCGATCACGTCCAGAAATAGCCGCGGCGACTGCAGTTGCGGCACATGGGCGCAGCCCGGGATGATCTCGAGATGGGCCTGCGGCAGCAGGCCTGCGAGTTCATGCGACATCGGCGGCGGCGTCGCTTCGTCATGCTCGCCGACCAGCACCAGCACCGGCGACTTCACCTTTCCAAGCTCGGGCCGCAGGTCGAGGCTCGCCAGCGCGTCGCAGGCGGCGCAAAACACATCGAGGTCGGTGCGCAGAAACGCCGCGCGGCGATCGGCCATCAGCTCGGGATGCGCAGCCTGAAAATCCGGCGCGAACAATCGCCGCATCGCGACGTCGGTGATAACAGACAATCCCTTGGCTTTCGAGGCCGCCGCCATGTTGCGAAAGGCCTCGCGCCCTGCTTCCGAAAACGCCGCGCCGCAATCGGCAAGCACGAACCTGGTGGCGATGGCGGGATGGCGGATCGCCATCTGCAGCGCGACGAAGCCGCCATAGCCGTTGCCGAGCACGATCGCCTCCTGGCCGCTGGCGGCGTCCTTCACGGCTTCCGCCATCCGGTCGGCGACTGCGGCCAATCCGCCATCGACCGACGGCGAGCGGCCGAAACCCGGCAGCTCGGGCACGATCACCCGATAAGACTTCGACAGCTCCGGGACGACGGCGTCGAAACTGGCGCGATCGGACAATAGCGAGTGCAACAGAAACAACGGCTGCCCCTCACCGAACTGCGCTGCACTGACGGTGCCGTTGGCGAACAGCCGATCCATTCCTGTCTCACTTTCAAATCACTTCAGGCGCCCTTGGGCTGCGCCAATCCGCCAATTAATAAATCAAAACACGCATAACTCAAGCCTTTAGGTCTTGACGTGATATTTCACGACTGCAAGATAGCAGGCACGATAGAAGGAATTTCGATGCTTTTACGCGACAATGTCTACGAAAGCCTCCGGTCTGATATTCTAACATGTCACTTTGCGCCGGGCGATGATATGCGCGAACAGGACCTCGCCGAGCGTTATGCCGTCAGCCGCCAGCCGGTGCGGGAAGCGCTGCTACGGCTGGAGCGCGAGCATCTCGTCACCGTGCAGCCGCGCCAGGGTTATCGCGTCAATCCGATCTCGCTTGCCGACGCCCGCGATCTGCTGCGATTTCGCCTCGCGCTGGAGCCGGCCTGCGTCAATGAGGCGATCGAGAATGCCAGCGACGACGTTCTGAAGTCGCTGAACGAATTTCGGCGTTTTGCCGGCAACCACGAAGACTTCATCGCCTATAACCGCGCCTTTCATTCGGCACTGGCGCACGCCTCCGGCAACCGCCGCATGGCGGCAGCCCTGTGCGACCTGATCGGACAGGCCGACCGGCTGGTGCGCGTCAGCGTCGCCAACGTCAAGGGCCACGACCCGAAGCAGCTCGTGGCCGAGCACGTCGCCTTGATCGAGGCGATGCAGCGGCGCGAGGCACGAACCGCCGCCCGCATCATCAAGGCGCACATCGCCCAGACCGAAAGGCGCGTGCTGCCGGCGCTGAAGCGCAACGCCGTCATCGTCGACGGGAGAGAAGCATGAACATCCCGTCAAAGCCTGCCACTATCGAGGTGGAAATTCACGGCAATTTTGTCGACGGCCGCGAGGTCGAAGCCGGCACCGGCGAGATGCTGGAGGTGCGCAATCCCGCCACCGGCGACGTCATCGCCAAAATTCCGAATTCGACCGCTGATGATATCGACCGCGCCATGAAGAGCGCGCGGGCCGCCTTCGAAGGCAAAGCCTGGGGCGGCATGGACACGCGTGCGCGCGCCAGGCTGGTCAATCGCCTTGCGGACGCCTTCGAGGCCAATCTCGACACGTTGTACCGGCTGGAGACGCTCAACAACGGCCGTCCCGTCAACGAGACCCGCGCGCAGCTTGCGCGACTGCCGGATTTCTTCCGCTACTTCGCCGGCGTGGCGCTGGCACGCCGCGATTCCGTGATTCCGGTCGAAGGCGCCTATTTGAACTACACATTGCGCACGCCGATCGGCATCGTCGCCAACTGCACGCCGTTCAACCATCCCCTGATGATCCTGTGCAAGTCGCTCGCCGCCGTGCTCGCGACCGGATGCGTCACCGTGGTCAAGCCGTCGGAATATACGCCGCTGACGACGCTGAAGCTGGCGCAGATCTTTACTGAAGCCGGCCTGCCGCCCGGCGTCTTCAACATCGTGCTTGGTCTTGGCCAAAGCGCCGGCAAGATGCTGGCCGAACACCCTGATATCAACAAGCTGGTTTTGACCGGCGGCACCGAAGCCGGCCGCATCGCCGGGGGTGCTGCGGCAAAAGTGTTCGCGCATCAGACCATGGAGCTCGGCGGCAAGACGCCGGTGATGGTGTTCGACGACTTCGACGTCGAACGCGCGGTCAACTATGCCGCGTTCGGCGCCTTCATCGGCGCCGGGCAAACCTGCGTCTGCGCCTCGCGCCATATCGTGCAGGCCTCGATCTATGACGAATTCGTCGAGAAGCTGAAGGCGAAGACCCAAAGCATCCGGATCGGCGATCCCTTCGATCCCGCGACGCAATTGGGCCCGGTGATCTCGGCGCGGCAGCGCGACCGCGTGCTGACCTATTCGCGCTTCGGCCACGAGGACGGCGCGCGGCTGATGACCGGCGGCGTCGCCGCAAAAGTGCCCGGGCATGACAACGGCTATTTCGTCGAGCCGACCGTGTTTGCCGACGTCAAATCCGACATGCGCTTTTTCCAGGAAGAAGTGNNCAAGGACGAGGCGGATGCGCTGCGTCTCGCCAACGATTCCCCGTTCGGGCTCGCGGCAGCGATCCGCACCCGCGACGTCGGCCGCGCCCATCGGGTGGCTTCCGCAGTCAAGGCCGGCATCGTCTGGATCAACGACCATCACCGCCTCGACCCGGCATCGCCCTGGGGCGGCGTCGATGACTCCGGCATCGGGCGCGAATGCGGCACCGAAAGCTTTGACGATCATTTCAACACCAAGAGCGTGATGGTCGCGACGCATGACCAGCCGTTCGACTGGTATCGCGACACAGCAACCCAACGACGACTGAACTGAAAACAGACAACGGCGACACCGCGTCCACAGAAGACCGGCGCCATATACAAAGGGGGAATTTCCAATGGCTCATGCAGTAAACGCCGGCGCGCGTCTCGACCGGTTGCCGGTCTCGTCGTTTCATTACCGGATTTTCGGGCTGGTCGGCGCCGGCATGTTCTTCGATGGCTACGATCTCTACGTCGCCGGTGGCGTGCTGGCCTCTGCGATCCAGACCAAGTTCTCCACCATTCCGCAAAACCTGCAATTCATCTCGCTGACCTTCGTCGGCATGACGATCGGCGCATTGATCAGCGGATTTGTCGGCGACAAGCTCGGGCGTCGCTTCACCTACCAGATCAATCTCTTGATCTTCGGGCTGGCGTCGCTGGCGGCGGCGTTCGCGCAGGATATGACCCAGCTGACCGCCTGCCGCTTCGTGCAGGGCCTCGGTCTCGGCGCCGAGATCGTGGTCGGCTATTCGACGCTGACCGAATTCGTGCCGCCGAAGACGCGCGGACGCTGGCTGTCGATGATGGTGCTGCTGGTGGTCGCCGGCTTTCCGATCACAGCGTTGCTCGGTTATCTCATTATCCCGGCCTTCGGATGGCGGCCGATGTTCGTCATTGCCGGCATCGGCTCGCTGATCGTCTGGTATCTGCGCAAGAACCTTCCGGAATCGCCGCGCTGGCTTGAATCGCAGGGCCGCATGGAAGAGGCCGAAGCCCTGATGCAGCAAATCGAAAAGGAAGCCGCCGGCGGCGGCACGCTACCGCCGGTGGTGGTGCCGGCCCCGGTGCCACAGGTCGCCGCCATGGACATGCTGAAGCCGCCGATCCTGCAACGCATGATCGTTGGCTCCTGGACGCTGATCACGATCAATACCCTGATCTTCGGCTTCGTGATCTTCCTGCCGCAATTCTTCCTGCGCCAGGGACTGACGATCGCCAATTCGCTGGCCTACACGCTGGTGCTGTCGATCGCCTCGCTGGTCGGTTGCGCGGTCGGCGCCTACGTGTCCGACGCCATCGGCCGGCGCTGGAGCATCATCGGCGCCTCGGTTGTCACCATCGTCAGCGGCTTCGCCTACGCCCGCTTCCATGCCGGAGCCGATCCGGCCATGGTGTTGAGCGTCGGGTTCGTCCTGATCGTCGCGATCTATGTCCAGACCGCGATCCTGTTCGGGGTCTATACGCCGGAACTGTTCCCGACCGAGATCAGGTTGCGCGCCAACGGCATCTGCAACACGCTGGGGCGCGGTGCGACCGTGGTGTCGCCCTTCATCGTCGGCGCCTTGATGGCATCCTACCAGTTGCCGGGCGTGATCTGGCTGATGATCGGGCTGGTGGTCATCCAGATCGTCGTGGTGTGGGCCTGGGGCGTGGAACCGCGCAACCGGGGCCTGGAAGAAGTCGCCACCGCCCAAGGCTGAGAAGCGGGAACTGCGACCGCGATATCGACTTAGTGACGCAATGGCGTTGACGCCCGTGCTACAACGCGGGCGTCAGGGCGGATCAAAAACAGGTGCAAATCGAATGGCATCGCCGCGCATCATCGGGGGGATCGTTGCAGTTGCCGTAATCGCGGGAGCGATTGCGGCGGCCGCCCGCCTGCCTCGTTCGACAGCGCGCTGATCAAACACGGCCGCGATCTGGCGGCGATCGGCAATTGTAACGATTGCCACACCGTCCGCGGTGGAAAGGATTTCGCCGGCGGCGTGCCGGTGCCGACGCCGTTCGGCACCATCTACTCCTCGAATATCACGCCGGACCCTGAGACCGGCATCGGCCGCTGGACGGAGGCCGCGTTCCGCCGCGCCATGCAGTCCGGCGTCAACCGCGATGGCCAGCATCTCTATCCGACCTTTCCCTATGACCATTTCACCCATGTTTCCGACGACGACGATCGCGCGCTCTATGCCTACCTGATGACGCGGCGGCCGGTTCGCGCTCCGGCCCGCGAAAACGATCTGGCGTTTCCGTTCAACCAGCGTGTCGCGGTCGCGGGCTGGAAAGTGCTGTTCCTGCGCCACGGCAGCTATCAGCCGGACAGCACGCAAAGCGCGGAATGGAATCGCGGCGCCTATCTGGTCGAAGGCCTCGCACATTGCGGCGCCTGCCACACGCCGCGCAATGCGCTCGGTGCGGAAAAGTCCCAGGCCTCGTTTGCCGGCGGCGATGTCGACAACTGGCACGCTTACGCGATCAACGGCCAGTCATCGGCGCCGGTGCCGTGGGATGCGGACGCGCTGTTCAGATATCTGCGCCAGGGCTGGCATCCCGACCACGGCGTCGCGCGCGGTCCGATGGCCGAAGTCGTCAGCAACCTGTCCGAGGTGCCCGAGAGCGACATCCGCGCTATTGCGATCTACATGGCCAGCGTGTCCGGCGCGCCGACGGCCGAGCGCAAGCGCCGCGGCGATGAGGTGCTGGCGCAAGCCAATTCCGGCCCAGTACAACCGGCCAACGGCGGCACCACGTCAGGCGCGCAGATCTACGCCGCAGCCTGCGCGGGGTGCCACGCCACCGACCGCGCGCCGCCGTTCGGCGGCATCAATCTGGCGCTCTCGACCGCCCTCACCAGCCCCGACGCGCGGAACGCCGCCAACATCGTGCTGTCAGGGATTCGTCCCACGGCCGGCGAGCGCAGCCCGATCATGCCGGGCTTTGCCGACAGCATGAGCGACGGCCAGATCGCGGCGCTGCTCGATTATCTGCGCACGCGTTTTGGTAACGCGTCGCCATGGACCAACACCGCCGACATCGTCCGCGATATCAGACGCACTCAGACCGTACTGCTGCAGCGAGAACAGCCATGATGACATTGAAGGTCAACGGTAGGGATCATCAGATCGATGCCGATCCGGACACGCCGCTGCTCTATGTGCTGCGCGAGGATTTGAAGCTCAACGCCGCCAAGTTCGGCTGCGGACTCGGTCAATGCGGCGCCTGCACCGTAATCGTCGACGGCAAGGCGGTGTTGTCCTGTGTGACGCCGCTGCTGCTGCTGGAAGGCAAGAAGGTCACAACCTTGGAAGGCCTCGGCACCATTGACGCTCCGGCGCCGATCCAGCGCGCCTTCATCGAGGAGCAGGCAGCGCAATGTGGCTATTGCATCGCCGGGATGATGATGCGGGCGCAGGCGCTGCTGCAGCGGAATTCGAAGCCGACCGACGCCGAGATCAGGGCCGAACTCGAACTCAATCTCTGCCGCTGCGGCACCCATATGCGAATCCTGCGCGCGGTGCATCGCGCCAGCCATCTGATGCAGACCGCCGACGCTTCACCGGTACAGAGGAGCACGCTATGAACGGCCCCGTCACACTCAATCGCCGCAGCGTGCTCGCCGGCGGCGGTGCGTTGATCGTGAGTTTTTCGCTGGGCGATGCTTTCGCCGACGACGCGCCGCCCGCGCCGAAGCCGCCCGGCAGTCTCGCCGAGACGCCGTATCTCGATTCCTGGCTTCGCATCGATGCCGACGGCACCATCACCGCCTTCACCGGCAAGGCCGAACTCGGCCAGGGTTTCAAGACCGCGTTCCAGCAGATCGCTGCGGAAGAGCTCGACGTTGCCTTCACGTCCGTCAACGTCGTCACCGCCGATACCCGTCGCACGGCCAACGAGGGCTACTCTTCCGGCAGCAACTCGACGAAGTACAGCGGCACCGCGATCCAGAACGCCGCGGCGCAGGTCCGCGAACTCCTGATCGCGGAAGCGGCGCGGCGGCTCGAATTGCCGCCGGAGTCGTTGAAGACCGCCGACGCCGCGGTAATCGCGCCGGACGGACGAAAACTCGGTTACGGCGAGCTGGTCGCCGGCGATATGCTGCACGTGCAGGCGCAGCCCAAATCGAAGCTGAAGGATCCGGCGACGTACGCGATCATGGGACAGCCGGTCCCGCGCGTCGACATTCCCGCAAAAGTCACCGGCGGTGCGGCCTATGTCCAGGACATGCGGTTGCCGGGCATGGTGCATGCCCGCGTGGTGCGGCCGCCGAGCTACGGCGCGGAGTTGATCGCGCTCGATACTGGTTCGATCGAGAAGATGCCCGGCGTCGTCAAGATCGTTCGCGACGGCAATTTCCTCGCGGTCGTGGCCGCCGGGGAATACCAGGCGGTCAAGGCGATGCGCGCACTCTCGAGCGTGGCGAAATGGCGCGAGACCGCGCGCCTGCCGAAGCAGGACGATCTGCCAAATGTGATTACCGGCCTGCCGTCGCAGGACACGACCATCTACACGCAGAGCAATCCATCGGCATCAGGAACGAAGACCATCGAAGCAAGCTATACCCGGCCCTATCAGTCGCACGGCTCGATCGGGCCTTCCTGCGCCGTGGCGCATCTTGTCGACGGTGCCATGACGGTGTGGACGCATACGCAAGGCGTCTATCCCGATCGCGCCGGCATCGCAGAGATGCTGCGGGTGCCGCCGGCCAGCGTCCGGCTGATCCATGTCGAGGGATCCGGTTGTTACGGCCATAACGGCGCCGACGATGCCGCGGCCGATGCGGCCCTGATTGCGCGCGCGATGCCCGGCGTTCCCGTTCGGGTGCAGTGGATGCGCGAGCAGGAGCACGCCTGGGAACCGTTCGGGCCGGCGATGGTGACCAAGCTGAAGGCCACGCTCGACGGCAGTGGCGCCATCGTAGACTGGAATTTCGACGTCTGGAGCAACACCCATTCGATGCGGCCGGGCGGCGCCGGCTCGATGCTGGCGGCCCAGCACATGGCGCAGCCGTTCGCGGTGCCGGCACCAAAGCCATTGCCGCTGCCGGAAGGCGGCGGCGACCGCAACGCGATCCCGTTCTACAAGTTTCCGAACGCGAAAGTGGTGCATCATTTCATCCCCAAAATGCCGCTGCGGATTTCGGCGATGCGCGCGCTCGGCGCCTATCACAACGTGTTCTCGATCGAGAGTTTTATGGATGAGCTCGCGCTCGCGGCCGGTGCCGACCCGGTCGAGTTCCGGCTAAAGCATCTCGACGACACCAGAGTGCGCGAGGTCATCGAAAAGGCTGCCAAAGAATTCGGCTGGCAGAGGGGCCAGAAGGCGCCGCCGGATCGCGGCTACGGCTTTGCCTTTGCCCGCTACAAGAACCTCGCCGCCTATTGCGCCATTGCGACCGAGGTCGAAGTGAACCGGCAGAGCGGCCGTCCGCGGCTGGTGCGCGCGGTGGCGGCGGTGGACAGCGGGCAGGTCGTCAATCCGGACGGGCTGACCAACCAGATCGAAGGCGCGATCCTGCAATCGATGAGCTGGACGCTGTACGAGAGCGTCACCTTCGACGACACGCGCATCACCAGCATCGACTGGCATACCTATCCGATCCTGCGCTTCGACGCGGTGCCCGAAAAGGTCGACGTCCACATCATCAACCGTCCCGGCCAGCCGTTCCTCGGCAGCGGCGAAACCGGTCAGGGACCGGCCGCAGCTTCGATCGCTAACGCCATCGCCGACACCACCGGCAAGCGGCTGCGCGATCTGCCGCTGACGCGAAAACGGATCAAGGGCGCCATCGACGCGTGAAATCCTGTAAGGTGGGCCAGCGGTTAGGATGCCTACTACTGGAGTTTGCGCCAAAATGCGAAGACGAGATTTTATCGCTGCTTTGAGTGGCGCCGTTGCGATGCCGTTAGCCGCTCGGGCGCAACAGCCAGGAAGATCCTACCGGATCGCCTACCTCGCTCTGCTTCCCGGCGAAGATACGACCTTGGCGAAGTCATTCTTGAAGCGATTGCAGGAGCTGGGCTACGACGAGGGCAAGAACATTACGTTGATGTACCGTTCGGCTGATGGCCGACCGGAGCGCTTACCACAACTCGCTGCCGAGCTGGTGCAAGCCAAACCGGACGTGCTGATTACCGGATTTGGGACGCTGGCGGCAAAGGCTGCAAGGTCCGCGACCAGTACCATCCCGGTCGTCTTTACGATGGTCGGCGATCCAATTGGCGCAGGCTTGGTGGTGAGCCTTAGTCGCCCCGGAGCAAATGTTACCGGTTTCAGCGACATGGCCAGCGAATTCGCTGCCAAACGACTGCAGCTCCTGCAAAATCTTGTCCCCGGCCAAAAGGTCATTGCGGTGCTGGGGAATCCCGACACGCCGTTTACCGCTCTGGCCCTGCAGCAAGTGAAAACGGCGGCCGTCGCGGCGCATCAGCCACTTGCAATACTCGAAGCCAGGACCCCGGACGAAATATCTGCCAGCATTGAAGCTGCGGTCAAATCGGGGGCAGCCGGTTTGATGACGTTGGACGATCCCTTGCTGCTAAGCGCCAAACAGCAGGTCATCAAACTCGTAGCAGAGGCCCGCCTGCCGGCTATTTACGGATTGCGGGAGTTCGTGGAGGCAAACGGCCTGATGTCGTACAGCATGGATCGGCAGCAGATGAGTCGCCGTGCTGCAGAGTACGTAGACAAGATTCTAAAGGGCGCAGTTCCGGCCGACCTTCCGATCGAACAGCCGACCAAGTTTGAACTGATCATCAACCTGAAAGCCGCGAAAGCGCTTGGCATCGACATTCCCTCATCACTGCTCGCGGTTGCCGACGAGGTGATCGAATAGAACTGGTTTCAACTGGCTCGACGGTGCTGGAGGAAGCGGTTCCAGGGCGCGATCGAGGCGCGAGACGAGCTTGTAGGGTGGGCAAAGCGACTTGTCCGCCGTAGCTCAAAGAGCGAAGGCGGAAGTGTGCCCACCATGCGACGTCCACAAATCTGACAGATTGCTGGTGGGCACGGCGCAATGCGCCTTTGCCTACCCTACGAAGCTAACTTCGCTTAAGCGTTCTTCAGCGCGACCCGAAACTCGGCTTCGGTCTTGGACTTCACTTCGTCGAGCGTGACGCCGTCGGCGAGCTCGATCAGCGCCATGCCGTCCTTGCCGTGCTTGTCGATGGTGAAGACGGCGAGATCCGTCACCACCATGTCGACGACCTTCTCGCCGGTCAGCGGCAAGTTGCAGGTCTTCAGGAGTTTGGCGCCGTCCTTGGCGGAGTGCTCCATCACGACGACGACGCGCTTGACGCCGGCGACGAGATCCATCGCGCCGCCCATGCCCTTGACCATCTTGCCCGGGATCATCCAGTTGGCGAGGTCGCCGTTCTGGGCGACCTGCATCGCGCCGAGGATCGAGAGATCGATGTGGCCACCGCGCACCATGCCGAAGGAGTCGGCCGAAGAGAAATAGCTGGTTTCAGGCAGCTGGCTGACCGTCTGCTTGCCGGCGTTGATCAAGTCAGCGTCGACCTCGTCCTCATAGGGGAACGGTCCCATGCCGAGCATGCCGTTCTCACTCTGCAACAGGACATCGACGCCTTCGGGAATGTAGTTCGAGACCAGCGTCGGGATGCCGATGCCGAGATTGACGTAATAACCGTCGCGCAATTCCTTGGCGGCACGAGCGGCCATCTGTTCACGGGTCCAGGCCATGAGGCTCTCCTGCTTCTGGTTTTGCGTTGATGCTTACGCCGCGGGGCGCGGGCGGGTGTTGCGGAACTCGATGCGCTTCGTGCCGGCGCCGACATCGACGATGCGCTTGACGAAAATGCCGGGCGTATGGATGTGGTCCGGATCGATCTCGCCGGCCGGCACCAGATGCTCGACCTCGGCGACGGTGACCTTGGCGGCGGTCGCCATCATCGGGTTAAAGTTGCGCGCGGTCTTGCGATAGACGAGGTTGCCGGCGGTGTCGCCCTTCCAGGCGTGCACGATCGCGAGGTCGGCGAACAGGCCGCGCTCCATGATGTATTTCTCGCCGTCGAATTCCTTCACTTCCTTGCCTTCGGCGATCAGCGTGCCGACGCCGGTCTTGGTGTAGAAGGCCGGAATGCCGGCGCCGCCGGCGCGGATGCGCTCGGCCAGGGTGCCCTGCGGATTGAACTCGAGTTCCAGTTCGCCGGCGAGGTATTGCTGCGCGAACAGCTTGTTCTCGCCGACATAGGACGAGATCATCTTCTTGATCTGGCGCGTTTCCAGGAGCCGGCTGAGGCCGATGCCGTCGACGCCGGCGTTGTTGGAGATCACGGTGAGGTTCTTGACCCCGGAGTCGCGAATCGCGTCCGACAGGGTCTCGGCGATGCCGCACAGACCGAAACCGCCCGACATGATCATCATGCCGTCCTTGAGGACGCCGTCGAGTGCCGATTTGGCGTCGGGGTAAACCTTTTTCATGGCAAAATGGACCTGATGGAGGGAGCGGCTGAAGACCGGCATTGATCCCCGGATTATTAGGCAAATTCTTCGCGGTGCGTCAATGACGGGGGATTTTGCCCCTCGGCCCTTGCCCCGGGCACCGGGATGGCCTTGAAGATGGCCTTGAAAGCGTCAAGAAAAGCCTTCAAGTTGTGTGGGTTGGCAGCGGCACTCACACATGCGCCGCCTGCCCCCATCAACCCTGACCTCAATACCGCAAGCCGACTTCGGTTTAGCCAGACCCGGATATGTCATTGACGATGGCCCAAGGAATGAAGCGCCTCGCGATGCCGATTGCGGCGTTGCTCGGCGTGGCCATGATCGGCCTGATCGGGACGTCGTGGTTCCTGAACCGGGACGCGTTGCGCCAGGCGGTCGAGGCGCAGATCCGTGCCGTCACCGGGCTCGACCTCGTCGTATCAGGCGCGATCGACGTCTCGGTATTTCCCGGCAGCTATGTCTCCTTCCACGACGTCGGGCTGAAGGGCGGCGGCACCACCGACCCGGCGCTGCGGGTCGACGTGCTGACCGCCAATTTGCGGCTGCTGCCGCTGTTGCTGCGGCGCTTCGAGATCGCCGACGTCATGATGTTGCGGCCGCTGATCCGCGTCGTCAGGGACGGCAACGGCGAGAGCAACTGGACCCCGTTCGTCGAGACCATCGCGCGCACCATGACGCCCGGCGCCGAGAATCAAGTGTCGTTCTCCGAAATCCGGATCCAGGACGGCGCGCTCAACTATGAGGACGCCACCAACCACGTTTCGGAGGTGCTCGGCGATATCGACCTGTCGCTGGCCTGGCCGTCGATCTCGCGCTCCTTTGCCGCGACCGGGCAATTCGACTGGCGCAGCGAGCGGGTCGACGGCTCGATTAGCGCCGCCGACTTCGTCGCGATGCTGTCGGGCGACCGTTCCGGCCTCAAGGCGCGGCTGGCCTCGGCGCCGCTGAAACTCGCCTTCGACGGCACGGTGGCCAACCGCACCAGCATGATGATGGAAGGCAACGTCACCATCGACAGCCTGTCGCTGCGCAATGCGCTGCGCTGGATGGGACAGTCGGTGCCCGGCAGCGGCGGGTTCGGCCGTTTTGCGCTGAAAGCCCGCGCCAATGTCGTCGGCGCCTCGGTCGCGCTCACCAACGTCAATGTCGAACTCGACGGCAATGTCGCCGAGGGCGTCATGACGGTCGCCAATAACGGCCGCCAGACGCTGCAGGCGACGCTCGCCGCCGGCGCGCTGGATTTCACGCCCTATATCTCGACCTTCCGCCTGCTCGCCAGCGGCGCCCGCGACTGGAACCGGCAGTTGTTCGACCTCAACGCACTCTCCACCACCGACCTCGACATGCGGCTGTCGGCTGCCAAAGTGACGGTCGGCCCGACCAGGCTCGGACGCACGGCGTTCGGCGCCAACCTGCGCGGCGGCGCGCTGGCGCTCTCGGTCGGCGAGGCGCAGGTCTATGGCGGCATCGCCAAGGGCTCGTTCGGCATCGCGCGCTCGGACACGATCGCCGACGTCAAGGCCCAGCTCCAGTTCACCGACGTCGACCTGCAGGCCTGCGCCAGCGAACTGTTCGGGATCAGCAAATTATCCGGCCGCGGCAACCTCAACGTCTCGCTGGTGGCGTCGGGCGCGAGCCCGTTCGGCCTTGCCTCCTCGATCGACGGCACCGCCACGCTGACCGGCCATGACGGCGCGATCGCGGGCTTCAATGTCGAGCAACTGCTGAAGCGGCTGGAACGCCGGCCGCTGTCCGGCGGCGGTAATTTCCGCTCGGGCTCGACGCCGTATGACAACCTCACCGTTTCGGTGAAATTCAACGACGGCATCGCCACCGCCGAGGACGTCCGCCTCGAAAGCGCTACGACGCGCCTGACCCTGACCGGCACCGCTTCGGTGCCGACGCGCGAGTACGACCTCAAGGGCGTCGCCAGCCTGACTTCGGTGCCATCGGCCCCGCCCGGCTTCGACCTGCCGTTCGTCGTTCAGGGACCGTGGGACGATCCCTTGGTGTTTCCCGATCCGGAAAGCCTGATCCGCCGTTCGCCGGGTGCGGCGCAGTTGCTCGATTCGATCAAGGACACCAAGGCCCGCGACGCCGTTAAATCGGCAATCGAACGGTTTACCGGCGGTGGCGCGAGGCCGGCGCCGCCGGCTGCGGCCGACAGCGGCAAGACGAACTGACAGCCCAGGCTGATTATCCGAAAAGGTTTTTCAGCCCCGAATGCCTGCAGGCGGGCATCGTCACCCAATTGTCATGTAACGCAGCGAGAGAGTGCACTGAATAACATTTGGTGCATGCATGGACTATTTCCGACGCTTTACCTTCCTGTTCGCGATGCCGACGTTCGACGCCGACGATCTCGAAGGTGTCCGCCTCAACCAGATCGTCGATGAGATCGAGCGGTCCGGCTTCGAGGTCGTGAAGGCGCGCAAGCTCGAAGACGCCGAGATCGCGGTTCAGACCGACGCTGCCATCGGCTGCATGGTGGTCGATTGGGGCAAGAAAGGCCTGGAAGGCAAGACCGCGGCGCTGATCAACCTGATGCGACGCCGCGGCCTGGATTTTCCGATCATCCTCTTGATCCGCCGCAAGCGGTTTGAGGACGTCCCGGTCGAGGTGCTCGACTTCATCGACGGCTATGTGTTCCTGTCCGAGGAAACGCCGCCGTTCATCGCCAAGAATCTCGTCAGCCGCCTGAAGCAGTATGCCGAGACGCTGAAGACGCCGTTCTTCGGGGCGCTGGTCGACTATGCCGAGGAAGGCAACCAGCTCTGGACCTGCCCGGGCCACAATGGCGGCGTGTTCTACAGCCGCAGCCCGATCGGTCGGGGGTTCATGGAGCACCTCGGCGAGGCGGTGTTCCGCGACGACATCGACAACTCGGTGCTCGATCTCGGCGACCTCCTGACCCATGAAGGCCCGGCGCTGCAGGCCCAGAAGGAAGCCGCGCAGATTTTTGGCGCGGAAAAAACCTATTTCGTGCTCAACGGCACCTCGACGTCAAACAAGGTCGCGCTGTCGGCGCTGGTGACCGACGGCGACCTCGTGCTGTTCGATCGCAACAACCACAAGGCTGCCCTGCACGGCGCGCTGATGATCAGCGGCGGCGTTCCGATCTACGTTCCGACGGTGCGCAATCCCTGGGGCCTGATCGGCCCGATGAACTGGCAGGCTTTTGAAGAAGACGCCCTGCGCGAGCGCGTCCGCACCAATCCTTTGGTAAAGGATCCGGAAGCGTGGCGCCGGCCGCGCCCGTTCCGGGTCGCCGTGGTCGAACAATGCACCTATGACGGCACCATCTACTCTGCCGAGATGATCATCAAGCGCATCGGTCATCTCTGCGATTACATCCTGTTCGACGAAGCCTGGGCCGGCTTCATGAAATTCCATCCGCTCTATGCCGGCCGTTTTGCCATGGGGCTGTCAGAACTCGGTCCGGACTCTCCCGGCATCATCGCCACCCAGTCGACGCACAAGCAACTGGCGAGCTTCTCGCAGGCGTCGCAGATTCACATGAAGGATCGCCATATCCGCGGTCAGAAGCGGCGGGTGGAGCATCGGCGCTTCAACGAAAGTTTTATGCAGCACGCCTCGACGTCGCCGTTCTATCCGCTGTTCGCTTCGCTCGATGTCGGCGCGCAGATGATGAAGGGCCGCTCCGGCGAAGTGTTGTGGGACGACACCATCCGGCTCGGCATCGAGCTGCGCAAGAAGATCCGCGCCGTCCGCCGCGAATTCGAGGAGAAAGAACCGCGTCCCGAGCGGCGCTGGTTCTTCGAGCCGTTCGTGCCCGAGCGCGTCAAAATTCCGGACGTCTCCCGTGAAGGCGCCGTGCACAACGTACCCTGGGAGAGCGTCAGTACCGACCACCTGGCCACCAATCCCGTCTATTGGCAGCTTGGGCCCGATGTCACCTGGCATGGTTTTCCGGGCATGGCGGCCGGTTTCGTCATGACCGATCCGAACAAGCTGACCTTGCTGACGCCGGGCTTCGACCGCGCCACCGGCGGCTACGCCGAGCACGGCATCCCGGCCCCTGTCGTCGCGCAGTTCCTGCGTGAAAACCGCATCGTCCCGGAAAAGAACGACCTCAACTCGCTGCTATTTTTGCTGACGCCCGGCGTCGAAGCCAGCAAGGCCGGCACGCTGATCAGCGGCCTGGTCGCGTTCAAGAGATTGCACGACGACAACGCCCTGCTCGAGGAGGCGATCCCCGAATTCGCCCGGCGCCGGCCGGCACGTTACGCCGGGGTGCGGCTGCGCGACCTCTGCGCCGACATGCATCGCTTCTTTCGGCAGGCCGACGTCAGCGCCCTGCAGGCCAAACAGTTCGCGTCCGAACATCTGCCGGAGATCGCGATCTCTCCCCACGCCGCGGCGCGCGCTCTGGTGCGCAACGATGTCGACTATCTCCCGATCGACGAGATCGCCGGCCGCATCGCGACGACGCCGTTCGTGGTCTACCCGCCCGGCATCGCCACGATCGTGCCGGGCGAGCGGCTTACGGAGCTGGCCCAGCCGATGATCGACTATCTCAGGATGTTCGAGACCTGCTTCAATACGTTTCCCGGCTTCGACGTCGAGATCCAGGGCGTCTACCGCAAGGTGGATGCCAACGGCCGCATCCGGCTTTATACTTATGTGGTCAGTGAGTAGCAGAGCGTTTTCCAGCGAAGTGGATCCCGGTTCGCGTCAAGAAAACGCGTCAAAACAAGACTCTGGAGCGCGTATGGAAGCCGGAATCGCAAACGAGCTCGAACAGCCGATCCTGGTGCGGCCATCGCGCGATACCGACGTCGAGGCCATGCTGGCGATTTACCGCCGCCATATCCGTGATGGCGTCGAGGAAGGCGTCAGCGACGCCGAGACGCCGCAGCCCGACGATCTGCGCGACCGGCGCAAGAACCTGCGCAGCCGCCGCTTCCCCCATTTGGTGGCGACGCGCGGCGGCGAGGTGGTCGGCTATGCCTATGTGGTGCTGTTTCGCAAACGGCCAGCCTATCGCTACACGGTCAAGCACTCGATCTATGTTCATCACGCGCAGGTCGGTCGGGGCATCGGGCGAATCCTGATGCAGGAACTGATCGACGTCTGCGCCGCGGCAGGCTTTCGGCAAATTATCGGCTATATCGGTGCTGATAATGCCGCCTCCCTCGGACTTCACGCCCGGTTTGGATTCGCCCGAGTGGGGTTGCTGCCGGGTGTCGCCTATCGGCACGGCCGTTGGGCCGATACCATCATGGTTCAGCGCTCGCTCGCGTCCGGCAGCACGACGGCCCCCTGAATGGAAAAATGCTTCTGAATGGAAAAGTCCTTGCAACCAGGACGACGCGTTCCGGTCCACGCCCTTCACCTCGGCGACCGCATCAACACGGTTGGCTATGACGGCGAAATCCTCTCGGCGGTGCCGCTGGCCGTTCGAAACGGGCAGAACGGCGTCGCGGTGCTGTTTCGTTATGGCGTCGCCGTCCTGATCGGCTTCACGCCGGAAGAAGAAGCCGCGTTTCTTCAGAAGATAGCGACCCGCGTCGTCGGCAGGCTCGGCGTTGCCGAGGAAGAGAATGCATTCGTCGAGATCGCCGCAGGCGCGGAGGACCAGATCTCCGCGGGCGGCCCGATTGCACTCGGCGACATGTCGCTTCCGCGAATGCTCATCGTTGCCGACGCTCTGGCCAAGAGCGTGGCGCTCGCCAGCGACGAGCGCGACGTCACCAAGGTATTCGGCGTGATTGAACCCTTTGCCGCGGAACTCGCCGCGCATGGCCGCACCCGTCGCAACCGGACCGAGATACTGAAGCTGGTGGGCAACGCCCTGCTGGTTCAGCACCGGGTGTCCGGCCGCGTTGCGGTAGCGGAAAAGCCGGACGCGCTGTGGGACCGGCCCGATCTGGAACGGCTCTATGCCCGGCTTGAAGACGAGTACGAACTGAAAGAGCGGGTCGAAACCCTCGACCGAAAACTGGCCGTCATCGCCGATACCGCCGAGACCCTGGCCGACATCATCGACACAAGGCGTTCGCTGCGTCTCGAGATCATCGTCGTGCTACTGATCGCGATCGAAATCGCGACCAGTTTTTATCAGATTTTTATCGCGCGCGGGACGCATTAGGGCGGACCGGTTGTCATTCCCTGCAACTGTCGAAGTTGATTGAGCGGCGCAAGCGGAATCAACTCGAAACTCATCAGATGCGCCTGGCTCATGGGCCCGTATTTATTTGTCCTCTTGACGGCGCGGACGGCGAGGTGCATCCCGCTGATGATTAAAAGTGGCTCTGCAGGCGAGAAAGCTCCACTATCGCAGGAGATGGCGATGAAATATGACACCAATTTCAAATGCATCCGCAATGACGTGAGTCTCGAAGAATGGCAGGCGCGCGTCGAACTGGCAGCCGCTTATCGCCTGGTGGACCATTACGGAATGACGGATTTAATCTATAACCACATCACGGTCCGAATTCCCGGAACAGAGCATCTTTTGATCAACCTTTACGGGATGGTCTACAAAGAGATCACCGCGTCCAGCCTCGCCCGGATCGACTCCGAAGGCAAAGTGCTCTGGAAGCCCGATACCGATTATACGATCAATAACGCCGGCTATGTCATTCACGGTGCCATTCACAAAGCGCGGCCCGATGTCGGGTGCGTAACACACACGCACACGCGCGCGGGCATGGCCGTCTCGGCGATGAAATGTGGGCTGCTACCGCTGAATCAAACGGCTATTCGTTTCAATGGCCATATCGGCTATCACGAGTATGAAGGGCCTGCGATTAATCTGGACGAACGTGAGCGTATCGTCCAGAGCCTCGGCGAGCATGAGGCGCTGATCATGCGCAATCACGGCCTGCTGACCTGCGGACCCAACGTGCAGCAGGCATTCAACACGCTATACCAGTTGGAGATGTCATGCCGTGCACAGGTCGACTCCATGGCAGCACGCACTGAACTTTCAATTCCTCCCGCGGACGTTCTCGAGCGCACCGCACATCTCTATCGGCCAGGTACGCGTCGTCCCTATGGCGTGCTCGAATGGCCGGCGATGATCCGGCTGCTGGAGGCCGAAAGCAAGGCGTCGCCATTCCCTTATTACGCATCCTGAATCAAGGATAAAATATTGCCGTCTCTGGCGAGTCCGTTTTGCGCCTCGCGCTCGTTAGCATCGAACGACAAGCAAGCCTGTCCGACAGCAGCCACCGAAGTTTAGCTACCGGGCAGTTCGTGACAGATCGGCATGAACAGGTTTTTCCAGTTTTCCGGCGGATGCTTGATCGAGCCGACTTTGTTCATGAACTCGAAATACTTCATGCAATTTTGCGGTGTCGTCGTCCACACATTGTCGGGATCAATGATCATCGTCACCAGATCCTCCCTCGTGGAACGCTTCTCGCCCGTGGTCTTGATAAAAATATCAGCCGCATCAGCGGGATTTTTGTTGATGAACTCCGCTGCTTGACCAAACGCTGCATAGACGGCTGCCGTGATATTCGGATTTGCGTCACCAAATTTCCTGGACATCAGGACGACACCGTTGGACGTCGCTCCTCCAAGCGTGTCGTAGGAACTTAACACCTTGGTCACGCCCACGGTGGCCAGTTCGGTGACGTAAAACGGCATGACGGAGTAGTGGCTCGTTACCTGCTTGGCCTTGGCAAGAATATTAATTGTCGCATCGGGGTGCGGGAGCGTTATCGTAAATGGATCGAGCCTTGTATATTGGTCCTGGCCCCATTCCCTCGCCGCTGCCATTTGAAGGCACACTGCCTGCGCCGACACCTTTATGCTTGGTAGGGCAATTTTATCCTCCGCAGAGAAATCGCGGATGGTCTTGACCTTGGGATTGCTCGTAACCAGCATGTAAGGCATCGACTGCGCAGCGCACAG
>WNFM01013968.1_pt2 | contig 19779 bp, 21 predicted proteins | sample 5400271 | NCBI WGS metagenome assembly WNFM01 (sample SAMN13153352, study PRJNA577476) | soil metagenome | isolation source: 60 cm saprolite on Douglas fir-dominated hillslope | place: USA:California | collected 2013-09-17
ACGCTGAGGGATTTCGTTGCCGCCGCAAGGGCGAAGCCCGGCGCGATCGACTATGCCTCGCTCGGCAACGGCTCGACCAGCCACCTGACCATGGAAGCTCTCCAGGCCGCGGCCGGCGTCAAGCTGAACCACATTCCATTCAAGGGCGCGGCCGAAGCGCAGACGCAGATCATCGCCGGGAATATCCCGGTGATGTCGGACACGATTCCGGGCGTGCTTGCGCACCTGAAGGCCGGCAAGCTGCGCGCGCTGGGCGTCGGCTCGGCGCAGCGCTCGCCTTTCGCGCCCGACGTGCCCACGATCGCCGAGCAAGACTATCCCGGCTTCGAGGCCGTGGGCTGGATCGGCCTCGCGGCGCCGGCAAAAACGCCCGCGGCCGTCCTCGAAAAGCTCAACGCCGAGATCGTGAAGATGCTGGCGCAGCCCAAGGTCAGGGAAAGGCTCGCGGCACTCGCCTTCGTGCCCGTCGGCGGCACGCGCGAGGAGTTCGGTGCCTTCATGAAGGCCGAGATCGCGAAGTGGTCGAAGCTGGCGAAGCAGTCCGGCGCCAGAGCGGATTGACGCCCGGCTTCAGTCCTCGCGTTTCTTCCTGAACAGCACCAGCACCTTTCCGATGAGCTGCACAGGCTCGGCACCGGTGCGTGCGCAGATCGCGGACATCGCCTGGTCGCGCTCGCGCCTGTCCATCGTCGCCGCGCGCACCTTGATCAGCTCGCGCGCTTTCAGCGCGAGATCGATCTCGACGATGACGGCGTCTGTCAGGCCTTTGCCGCCGATCATGACGATCGGGTCGAGCTTGTGGGCGCGCGCTTTCAGCAGCTTTTTTTCCTGGGGAGTCATTGGGGAAGACTAATATCGACGTTATGGCGAAGTCGAGCAAGCAATGGCTAAGGCGACACGTGACGGACCCCTATGTGCGCAAGGCGAGGGAGCAGGGGTACCGCTCGAGGGCGGCCTTCAAGCTTCTGGAGATCGATGAAAAGCAAAAGCTGCTGCGCCCCGGCTTCACGGTAATCGATTTGGGTGCGGCCCCGGGAGGCTGGTCGCAGGTGGCGGCGCAGAAGGTAAAGCCCGGCGGGCGGGTGATCGCCGTTGATATTCTCGACATCGCCCCAATTACAGGTGTAACAGTCCTCAAAGCCGATTTTCGAGAAGAAAGTCTCATCGACGCCTTGAGCGGCGCGAAATCGGACGCAATCTTGTGCGACGCCTCGCCGAACATCTCCGGGGTCGGGCTGGTGGATCAGGCCCGGCAGCTGGAGCTGGCGCTAGCGGCGGTCGCATTTTGTTGCAAAGCTTTGAAGCCGGAGGGCGTTTTCGTTGTCAAAGCCTTTCATGGAGAGGCATTCGATGAGCTGGTTTCTGCCTTGAGGAACACTTTTTCGAAGATGCGTGTCATAAAGCCCACAGCATCGCGGGGGGAATCCGCGGAGACCTATGTCGTGGCTCGAAGTCTGTCGTGCCCTGCGAAAAGCGCGTAACATGGCTCTTTCGTTTCTTCAGCAGTAATAAGGAGTTAAGTCCTTGAACAACATGCTTAAGAACCTGGTCATCTGGCTCGTCATCGGGCTCGTCTTGATGACCGTGTTCAATCAGTTCAACACCCGCCAGGCGGCGCAGGCGCCGCTGGAGTATTCGCAGTTCCTTGAAGAGGTGAAAGCGGGACGCATCGCCAAGGTCACGATCGAGGGCCGCCAGCTCAAGGCGGTCACCAGCGAGGGCAAGCGCGTCACCAGCTACTCGCCCGGCATGCTCGACATCTGGCTGGTATCCGACCTGCTCAAGTACGGCGTCAAGGTCGAAGCCAAGCCCGAGGAGGAGCCTTCGCTCCTCATGAACATCTTTGTTTCCTGGTTCCCGATGCTGCTGCTGATCGGCGTGTGGATCTTCTTCATGCGCCAGATGCAGGGCGGCGGGCGCGGCGGCGCGTTCTCGTTCGGCAAGTCGCGCGCGCGCATGCTCGACGAATCGACCAACACCGTCTCCTTCGCCGACGTCGCGGGCTGCGAGGAGGCGAAAGACGAAGTCGCCGAGCTGGTCGATTTTCTGCGCGACCCTTCCAAGTTCCAGAAGCTCGGCGGCCGGATCCCGCGCGGCGTGCTGATGGTCGGCGCCCCCGGCACCGGCAAGACGCTGCTCGCGCGCGCCATCGCCGGCGAGGCCAAGGTTCCGTTCTTCTCGATTTCGGGCTCGGACTTCGTCGAGATGTTCGTCGGTGTCGGCGCCGCCCGTGTAAGAGACATGTTCGAGCAGGCGAAGAAGCATGCGCCCTGCATCGTGTTCATCGACGAGATCGACGCGGTCGGCCGCCAGCGCGGCGCGGGCCTCGGAGGCGGCAACGACGAGCGCGAGCAGACGCTGAACCAGCTGCTGGTCGAGATGGACGGCTTCGAAGCGAGCGCCGGCGTGATCGTGATCGCCGCCACCAACCGCCCGGATGTGCTCGACCCGGCGCTGCTGCGCCCAGGACGCTTCGACCGGCAGGTCGTCGTGCCGCTGCCCGACATCCGCGGCCGCGAGGAAATCCTCAAGGTCCATATGCGCAAGGTTCCGCTTGCGCCCGACGTGAGGCCGGACATCATCGCGCGCGGCTGTCCCGGATTCTCCGGAGCGGACCTCGCCAACCTGGTGAACGAGGCGGCGCTGTTCGCCGCGCGCCAGAACAAGCGGCTCGTCGACATGGACGACTTCGAACGCGCCAAGGACAAGATCATCATGGGCGCCGAGCGCCGCTCGATGGTGATGCCGGAGGAAGAACGCAAGAACACGGCTTACCACGAGTCGGGCCACACGATCGTCGCGCGCCTGCTGCCGAAGACCGATCCGGTGCACAAGGTCACGATCATCCCGCGCGGCCGCGCCCTCGGCGTGACGATGCAGCTGCCCGAGCAGGACCGCTACAGCCAGGACCGTGACCGCCTGATGAACATGATCGCGGTGCTGTTCGGCGGCCGCATCGCCGAAGAGCTGTTCATGAACCAGATGACCACCGGCGCGGCCAACGACTTCGAGCGCGCCACGGAGATCGCGCGCCGCATGGTGACGCAATGGGGCATGTCCGAGGAGCTCGGGCCGATGGTGTACGGCGAGAACGAGGGCGAGGTGTTCCTCGGCCGCTCGATCACCACGCACAAGAACGTGTCCGAGGCGACGATGCAGAAGGTCGACGCCGAGATCCGGCGCATCATCGACCTGCAGTACCGGCTGGCGCGCAAGCTCCTCGAGGAGAACCGCGAGAAGGTCGAGGCGATGGCCAAGGCGCTGCTCGAGTTCGAGACGCTCGACGCCGACCAGATCGGCGACATCATGTCGGGCAAGCCGCCGCGGCCGCCCAAGCCGACCGGCTCGCAGAGCGCCCCCAAGCCCGCGAGCACCGGCGGCGCCGAAGGTGCGACCGCACCTACGCCTGCGGCCTGAGTCAGTTTCTTTTCTGAAGTGCGGCAGGTTCTCCCTGCCGCTCGATCGTTCGTTGATCATGGGCGTGGTGAACGTCACGCCCGATTCCTTTTCCGACGGCGGCCGGTTTTTCGACACGAAGGCAGCCGTTTCCCACGCGCTTCGCCTCGTCGAGGAGGGGGCCGATATCGTCGATATCGGTGGAGAATCGAGTAGACCCGGTGCCCTCCCCGTGTCGGTGCGGGAGGAGCTGGATAGGGTCCTGCCTGTCCTTCACGGTCTGAGCGGTTTGGACAAACCCATCTCAGTAGACACAAGGCGTCCGCAGGTCATGCAGGAGGTGCTAAAGGCCGGGGCGTCGATGATCAATGACATCGACGCTCTTGCGGCGCCCGGCGCGTTCGAGGTCGTGGCGGGCAGCCAATGCGCCGTATGCCTCATGCACAAGAAAGGCGAGCCGGCGACCATGCAACAGGCGCCGCACTACGATGATGTGGTGGCCGAAGTCATGTTTTTTCTAAGAAATAGAATTGAAAAAGCACAAACCTCGGGCATTGCTCGCGACCGTATCGTCATAGACCCCGGATTCGGCTTCGGCAAGACCCTGGAGCACAACTTGACGCTCTTGAAACATCTTTCCCGTTTTGCCTCCATGCAGGTGCCAGTCCTGGCCGGCTGGTCGCGCAAATCGTCCCTGGGGAAAATCACCGGGCGGCCGGCGGAGGATCGCCTGCCCGCGAGCCTCGCCATGGCTTTGCTCTCTTTGCAGGCCGGGGCGACAATACTGCGGGTGCACGACGTCAGGGAGACGAAGGACGTGATCGCGGTGTGGCGGGAATACGGGAAATGAGGAAGCACTTCGGCACGGACGGAGTGCGCGGCACGGTGGGGCAGAGCCCCATGATGCCGGACTTCGTGATGCGCCTGGGCTACGCCGCCGGCAAAGTCTTGCTGGGCCAGAGCAGTCATCCCGCGGTCCTGATAGGCAAGGACACGCGCATCTCGGGCTACATGATCGAGGCGGCGCTCGAGGCGGGTTTCTCGGCGGCGGGCGTGGACGTGCACATGTGCGGGCCGCTGCCGACCCCGGCGGTCGCCTATCTGACGCGCGCGCTGCGGCTCTCGGCCGGTGTCGTCATCAGCGCGTCGCACAACCCGTATCCCGACAACGGCATCAAGTTCTTCTCCGGCGACGGCTTCAAGCTGCCCGATCAGACCGAAGCGGCGATCGAGGCGGAGATGGAAAAAGCGATGGGCTGCAACCAGGCCTCGAAGCTCGGGCGCGTGCGGCGGGTCGACGACGCCGGCGGCCGCTACATCGAGTTCTGCAAGTCCACCTTTCCGGCCGAGCTCGACCTGAAGGGCATGAAGATCGTGGTCGACTGCGCGCACGGCGCTGCGTACAACATCGCGCCGCACGTGTTCCACGAGCTCGGCGCGGACGTCGCGGCGATCGGCGTCAAGCCGGATGGCTTCAACATCAACGACGCTTTTGGCGCCACCTCCCCCGCGACTCTTCAAAAGGAAGTTTCTCTGCAGAAAGCGAACCTGGGAATCGCCCTGGACGGTGACGGCGATCGCGTGCTGATCGTCGATGCCGCCGGCCGGGCCTACGACGGCGACCAGCTGCTCTACGCGGTGACCCGGCATCGCGCGGCGCGCCAGAAAGTCGCAGGCGTCGCCGGCACCCTGATGACCAACCTCGCATTCGAGAAGGCGATGAAGCAGCTCGGCGTCGCGTTCGCGCGCGCCCGGGTCGGCGATCGCTACGTTCTCGAGCTGATGCGGGAGAAGGGCTGGCAGCTCGGCGGGGAGAACTCGGGGCACATCATCTGCCTCGACAAGCACACGACCGGGGACGGAATCGTGTCTGCGCTGCAGGTGCTGCACGCCATGCGCGAATCCGGACGCTCGCTCGCCGAGCTCACGGCCGAGCTCGTGATGTATCCACAGGTGCTGATCAATGTGGCGGTGCCTCGCGATTTCGATTGGCAAAAGCATCATTCGATAATGAATGCGCAAACAGCTGCCGAGCGCTCGCTCAACGGCCGCGGGCGGGTGCTGCTGCGCCCCTCGGGCACCGAGCCCGTGCTGCGCGTCATGGTCGAAGGCGAGCCGCGCGAGGCGATAGAAACCGCCGCGCAGAGCATTGCCGCCGCGGTGCGCCGCGCGGCGTCTTAGCGCCGCACCAGCGGCTGCACTCCGGATTCCGGCTGCAGCGTCACGTGGTCGATTCCGAATTTTTCGTGCAACCGAGTCTGCAGCTCGCGCCGCATCCCTTCCCATTGCGCCATGCTGCGCACGACGATGTGCGCCGAGAGGGCCGTGCGGCTGCCCGACAGCATCCAGACATGGAGATCGTGGACCGAGACTACGCCGGCGACGCTCGCCATCTCGGCTCCAATGGTTCCGACCGCCAAGCCTTGCGGCACGCCTTCCATCAGTGCGTGCAGGCTCTCGCGGATCAGCCGTGCGCTCGAGACCGCGATCAGCACGCAGATCAGAAGCGATGCGATCGAATCGATGCGTGTCCATCCCGTGAGCGTGATGACCGCTCCCGACGCCAGCGCTGCTACGGAGCCGAGCATGTCGCTGACGACATGCAGCCTCGCGGCGCGTGCATTGAGATCATGGCCATGAGGCGCGAGCCGGCGCATGACGGCAAGATTAAGCACGAGGCCGGCGAAAGCGATGACGGTTGCGGCTACGCCGTCGACTTCGCGGGGCAGCCCGAGACGGATGATGGCCTCATAGGTCAGCACGCCGATAATAAGCAGCATCGTTCCCGCGTTGACGAAGGCAGCGATGATCTCGGCACGCCCCAAGCCATAGGAGTGGCGCTCCGACGGCGGCCGGCGGGCCATCCAGGCCGCGACCGCACCGAGGACGAGGGCCGCGCCGTCGGTCAGCATATGGCCGGCGTCCGAAAGCAGCGCGAGCGATCCCGTCCACCAGCCGCCCAGCGCCTCAACGACCGCAAAAATGATGGTGAGCGCGGCCGCGCCTTTTAAAGCGCGGCTGGTGCCATGATGAAGGTGGTGATCGTGAGAGAGCTCAGCCATAAAGACCCGCCAATACAGTAAAATTTAACGTTTTATCGGGTTCTTGGCGGACTTTTTACATGGCACGGACGCCGCTGGTCGCCGGCAATTGGAAGCTGCATGGCAGCCGGGCGTCCAACCGGGCGCTGCTCGAAGCGTTGCTGGGGGGGCTCGCCGGCCAGCCGGCGGTCGAATGCGCAGTCTGTGTCCCTTTCCCCTATCTGGGAGAGGTCGCCGACCAGCTTCGCGGATCCGCCATTGCATGGGGAGCGCAGAACGTAAGCGAGCATGCGCGAGGCGCGCATACCGGCGAGGTGTCGGCCGCGATGCTGAAGGAGTTCGGCTGCCGCTACGTCATCGTCGGGCACTCGGAGCGCCGCCAGCTGTACGGCGAAACCGACTCGCAGGTCGCGGGCAAGTTTGCCGCCGCGCTGGATGCCGGCCTTACGCCGATACTGTGCGTCGGGGAGACGCTCGCGGAGCGCGATGCCGGCCGCACAGAGAAAGTCGTGGCGAGGCAGCTGGACGAGGTGTTGACGACGACCGGGATCGAGCCGTTTGCCCGTGCCGTAGTGGCGTACGAGCCGGTGTGGGCGATCGGCACCGGCCGGACGGCGACGCCGGAGCAGGCCCAGGCGGTGCATGCGTTTGCGCGAAAACGGATTTTCCGGGAAACGCGCATCCTCTACGGCGGCAGCGTGAAGCCGGACAACGCCGCGGCGATTTTCGCCATGCCGGACGTCGACGGCGGTCTGATCGGCGGAGCGTCGCTGGTGGCGGAGGATTTCCTCGCCATCGCGAGACAGGCCGCGCAGGCGAGGCGCCAGGCGGCGGCAGCGAAAGGATGAAGCAATGGGATTTTGGACCAACCTGATCATAGTGACTCACGTGCTGGTGGCGCTGGCGATCATCGGCTTGGTGCTGCTCCAGCACGGCAAGGGCGCCGACATGGGCTCCGGGTTCGGCGGCGGCGCCTCGAGCAGCCTGTTCGGCGCCACCGGATCGGCGAACTTCCTGTCGCGCGCGACCGCGGCGCTGGCGACGGTTTTCTTCATCCTGAGCCTGGTGCTCGCGTACATCGCGACCAACGCACCGCGCGAGGGCGGCAGCGTGCTCGATCGCGCGCAACGCTCGGCGCCAGTGGAGAAAAAAGAGGAGAAAAAAGAGGAGAAGAAAGACGCTAGCGCCCCGGCATCCGAGGGAGCGAAGGACAGAACGGTACCGCAGTGAACTTTTTGGGGGATAATTTCGGCATCGCTGCCCACGTGGTGAAATTGGTAGACACGCTAGCTTGAGGGGCTAGTGGCCTAATCAGCCGTAGCAGTTCGAGTCTGCTCGTGGGCACCAGATTTATGCTCGCAGAATACTATCCGATACTGTTGTTCATCATGGTCGGCCTCGGCGTCGGCGTCGCGCCCATGGTGCTCGGCAAGCTGCTGGGGCCGAACCGTCCCGATGCGGCAAAGCTCTCGCCGTACGAGTGCGGCTTCGAGGCGTTCGAGGACGCGCGCATGAAGTTCGACGTGCGCTACTACCTGGTCGCGATCCTGTTCATTCTGTTCGATCTCGAGATCGCGTTTCTCTTCCCGTGGGCCACGGTCATCAACGACATCGGGTTCGCGGGTTTCCTTTCGATGATGGTCTTTCTTGCGATTCTGGTGGTGGGCTTCGTTTACGAGTGGATGAAAGGCGCGCTGGAATGGGAGTAGAAGGCGTCCTGCAGCAAGGCTTCGTCACCGCCAAGCTGGATGCGGTGATCAACTGGACCCGCACCGGGTCGCTGTGGCCGATGACCTTCGGCCTGGCGTGCTGCGCGGTGGAGATGATGCATGCCGGCGCCGCGCGCTACGACCTGGACCGCTTCGGCGTCGTGTTCCGCCCGAGCCCGCGCCAGTCCGACGTCATGATCGTCGCCGGCACGCTGTGCAACAAGATGGCGCCGGCGCTGCGCAAGGTCTACGATCAGATGGCCGAGCCGCGCTGGGTCATCTCGATGGGCTCGTGCGCCAACGGCGGCGGCTACTACCACTATTCCTACTCGGTCGTGCGCGGCTGCGACCGCATCGTGCCGGTCGATATCTACGTGCCGGGCTGCCCGCCGACCGCCGAGGCGCTGCTCTACGGCATCGTACAGCTGCAGAACAAGATCAAGCGCACCAACACCATCGCAAGATGAGCCCGAAGCTGCAGAGGTTGTTCGATGTTCTTTCAAAAGAGGGGTTCTCTCCCAAAGAACGCCTCAATGAGTTGACCATTGAAGTGCCATCGGCGGACTACAGGAAGAGCTGTGAAAACCTGAAAGGCAACCCCGATCTATGCTTCGAGCAGCTGACCGATCTGTGCGGCGTCGACTACGCGGCGTACGGCGATGTGGCGAGGGAAGGCCCCCGGTTTGCCGTTGTCGTCCATCTTTTATCGGTAAAAAATAATTGGCGGCTGCGCGTGCGCGCCTTCTGCAGCGACGACGCGTTTCCGCTGATGCCGTCGCTCGTCGAGCTGTGGCCGTGCGCCAACTGGTTCGAGCGCGAGGCCTTCGATCTGTTCGGCGTCATGTTCGAGGGGCACCCGGACCTGCGCCGCATCCTCACCGACTACGGCTTCGTCGGCCATCCGTTCCGCAAGGATTTTCCGCTCTCGGGGCACGTCGAGATGCGCTACGACCCGGAGCAGAAGCGCGTGATCTACCAGCCGGTGACCATAGATCCGAGGGAAGTCACCCCCCGGATCGTCCGCGAAAAGCACTACGCGGAAGAAAAGTAATGCCTGAGATACGCAACTACACGCTGAACTTCGGGCCGCAGCACCCGGCGGCGCACGGCGTGCTACGACTGGTGCTCGAGCTGGATGGGGAAGTTATCCAGCGGGCAGATCCGCATATCGGTTTGCTGCATCGGGCGACAGAAAAGCTCGCAGAGCACAAGACGTTCATTCAGTCGGTGCCGTACATGGACCGGCTCGACTACGTATCGATGATGTGCAACGAGCACGCCTACGTGATGGCGATCGAGAGGCTCCTCGGCATCCAGATTCCGGTGCGCGCGCAGTACATCCGGGTGATGTTCGACGAGATCACGCGCATCCTCAATCACCTGCTGTGGCTGGGGGCGCACGGCCTGGATATCGGCGCGATGACGGTGTTCCTGTACTGCTTCCGCGAGCGCGAGGACCTGATGGACGCCTACGAGGCGGTCTCGGGCGCGCGCCTGCATGCCGCCTACTACCGGCCGGGCGGGGTGTACCGGGATCTCCCGGATTCCATGCCGCAATACTTGGCGTCGAAGATTCACAATGAAGCCGACATAAATAAATTGAACGTGAACCGAAGCGGGTCTTTACTCGACTTCCTCGAGGACTTCACCGAGCGCTTCCCGAAATGCGTGGACGACTACGAGACCCTGCTCACCGAGAACCGCATCTGGAAGCAGCGCACGGTCGGCATCGGGGTGGTGTCGCCGGAGCGCGCGCTGGCGCTCGGCTTCACCGGCCCCATGCTGCGCGGCTCGGGCATCGCCTGGGACCTGAGGAAGAAGCAGCCTTACGAGGTCTACGACAAGATGGACTTCGACATCCCCGTCGGCAAGAACGGCGACTGCTACGACCGCTACCTGGTGCGGATCGAGGAGTTCAGGCAGTCGAACAGGATCATCAGGCAATGCATCGAGTGGCTGCGCGGCAATCCCGGCCCGGTGATGGTCGACAACCACAAGGTGGCGCCGCCCTCGCGCGTCGACATGAAAGCCAACATGGAAGAGCTGATCCATCACTTCAAGCTCTTCACCGAGGGCATGCATGTCCCGGAAGGGGAAACCTACGCCGCGGTCGAGGCGCCGAAGGGCGAGTTCGGCATCTATCTCGTGTCCGACGGCGCCAACAAGCCCTCCCGGCTGAAGATCCGAGCGCCGGGATTCGCGCATCTGGCGGCGCTGGATGAAATGGCGCGCGGACACATGATTGCCGACGCGGTGGCGATCATCGGCACCCAGGACATCGTTTTCGGGGAAATCGACAGATAAATGCTCTCCGCCGACTGCTTGAAGAAAATCGACCGGGAAATCGCGAAATACCCGAGAAAAGAATCCGCGGTGATGAGCGCGCTCGCCATCGCGCAGGACGAGAAGGGCTGGCTGTCGAGCGAGACGATGGACTACGTCGCGCAGTACCTCGGCATGGCGCCGGTCGCGGTGTACGAGGTGGCGAGCTTCTACACGATGTACAACACGAAGCCGACCGGCCAGTACAAGCTCACGCTCTGCACCTGCCTGCCTTGCGGCCTGCAGGGGGCGCTCGCCGCGGCGGATCATTTGCGCGACAGGCTGGGAATCGACTTCAACGAGACCACGCCCGACGGCCACTTCACGCTGAAGGAGGGCGAGTGCATGGGGGCCTGCGCCATGGCGCCCGTAGTGCTCGTCAACAACAAGAAGATGCACGACTACATGAGCAACGAGAAGCTCGATCGGCTGATAGATGACCTGGGTCGCAAATGATTGACTACGGTCCCGACGCAATCCTCATGAAAGGCCTTGATGGCGGCAACTGGCGTCTTGCCGACTATGAAAAGCGGGACGGGTATAGCGCTCTGAAGAAAATAATCCAGGGGAAAGTGAAACCGGAAGACATCATCGGCGATCTGAAAAAATCGGCGCTGCGCGGGCGCGGCGGCGCGGGCTTCCCGACCGGCCTGAAATGGTCGTTCATGCCGCGCCAGTTCCCGGGCGCGAAGTACGTGGTATGCAACTCCGACGAGGGCGAGCCCGGCACCTGCAAGGACCGCGACCTGCTGCGCTACAACCCGCACTCGGTGATCGAGGGCATGATCATCGCCGGCTACGCGATGGCCGCGACCGCAGGCTACAACTACATCCACGGCGAGATCTGGGAGACCTACGAACTGTACGAGGAGGCGCTCGCAGAGGCCTATGCCGCGGGCTATGTCGGCAAGAGCATCCTCGGCTCGGACTTCAGCTACGAGATGTACGCGCATCCGGGCTACGGCGCCTACATCTGCGGCGAGGAGACGGCGCTGCTCGAGTCGCTCGAAGGCAAGAAGGGGATGCCGCGCTTTAAGCCGCCGTTCCCGGCGAGCTACGGCCTTTACGGCAAACCCACCACGATCAATAACACCGAGACCTTCGCCGCCGTGCCGTGGATCGTGCGCAACGGTCCTGACGCGTTTCTGGCTCTGGGCAAGCCGAACAACGGCGGCACCAAGATATTCTCGGTGACGGGGCACGTGAACCGGCCGGGGAACTATGAAGTAAGGCTCGGCACGCCTTTCGCGAAGCTCCTTGAAATGGCAGGCGGCGTGCGCGCCGGGCACAAGCTCAAGGGCGTGATTCCCGGCGGCTCGTCGATGCCGGTGCTCCCCGCGGACATCATGATGGAGACCGACATGGACTACGACTCGATCGCCAAGGCCGGCTCGATGCTCGGCTCGGGCGCGGTCATCGTCATGGACGACAGCACCTGCATGGTGCGCGCGCTCGAGCGCCTCTCGTACTTCTATTTCGAGGAGTCCTGCGGCCAGTGCACCCCGTGCCGCGAGGGCACGGGCTGGCTCTACCGGGTGGTGAACCGCATCGAGGACGGGAAGGGCCGCATGGAGGACCTTGCGCTGCTCGACAACGTCGCCGACAACATTGCCGGCCGCACGATCTGCGCGCTGGGCGACGCCGCAGCGCTGCCGGTAAAGAGCTTCATCAAGCACTTCCGGGAGGAATTCGTTTTTCATATTCAAAACAAATCCTGCTTGGTTCAAAAAGACATCGAGCCCCGCTGGGGCCGTTCCGGCTCACATAAAGAAAAATTGATGAAAGAAGCCGCCTGATGCTGAAGATCGAAGTCGACGGCAAGCAGGTCGAGATGCCCCACGGCGCGACGGTGATGGACGCCACCAACAAGCTCGGCGTCTACGTGCCGCACTTCTGCTACCACAAGAAGCTCTCGATCGCCGCCAACTGCCGCATGTGCCTGGTCGAGATCGAGAAGGCGCCCAAGCCCCTGCCTGCCTGCGCCACCCCGGTGACCGACGGCATGAAGGTCTGGACCCATTCGCCCGCCGCCAAGAAGGCGCAGAACGGCGTGATGGAGTTCCTGCTCATCAACCATCCGCTGGACTGCCCGATCTGCGACCAGGGGGGCGAATGCCAGCTGCAGGACCTCGCGGTCGGATATGGTCACGGCAATTCGCGCTATACCGAGGAAAAACGCGTCGTTTCGAGAAAAGAGCTGGGGCCGCTGGTGGCTGCGGAGGAAATGAGCCGCTGCATCCAGTGCACGCGCTGCGTGCGCTTCGGGCAGGAGATCGCCGGCGTCATGGAGCTGGGACTCGTCGGCCGCGGCGAGAACGCCGAGATCGTGTCCTTCGTCGGGAAAGCGGTCGAGTCCGAGCTCTCGGGCAACATGATCGATATCTGCCCGGTCGGCGCGCTCACCTCCGAGCCTTTCCGGTATAAGGCGAGGACCTGGGAATTGTCGCGCCGCAGGTCGATCTCGCCGCACGACGGCCTGGGGTCGAACCTCGTTGTCCAGGTGAAGCAGAACCGCGTGATGCGAGTGCTGCCGCTGGAGAACGAAGCCGTCAACGAGTGCTGGCTTTCCGACAAGGACCGCTTCTCGTACGAGGCGCTCAATACGCCCGGGCGGCTGACGCGGCCGATGCTCAAGCGCAACGGCCGCTGGGAACAGGTCGAATGGCCGGTCGCGGTCGAGGAGGCCGCGTGGGGCCTGAAGGGCCGCGACCTCGGCGTGCTCGCGAGCCCCCATTCCACCCTCGAGGAGCTCTTCCTCGCCGGCAAGCTCGCGCAGGGCTTGCGCGGCGCTGCGGACTTCCGTCTGCGGCAGGCGGACTTCTCGGCCGACGGCAAGCTCGAAGGCATTCCGTGGCTTGGCATGCCGGTCGCGGATCTCGGCGCGCTCGACCGGGTGCTCGTCGTCGGCTCGTTCCTCCGCAAGGACCATCCTCTCATCGCCCACCGCCTGCGCCAGGCGGCGAAGCGCGGCGCGAAGATCTACATGCTGCATTCGGTGGACGATGACTGGCTGATGCCCATCGCCGGCAGGAAGATCGTCGCGCCGTCAGAGATTCTCAAGGAAATCCCCGTGATGGGAGATTTCTTGAAAGGCGCAAAAAACCCCGCAGTCCTGCTCGGCAACTTCGCGCAGCAGCATCCGCAGGCCGCGCAGATTCACGCGGCGGCGCAGGCCCTGGGAGTCAAGCTGGGGTTTCTGGGGGAAGCCGCCAACTCCGTGGGCGGTTATCTCGCAGGCTTGCCGGTTGGAGGCAACGCGAATACGGCTTTGCAGAAGAAGGCGATCCTGGTGCTGAACGCGGAGCCCGAGCTCGACTGCGCGAACCCTCAGGCCGCGATGGCGGCCCTGACGAGCGCGGAGTTCGTCGTCGCGCTGAGCGCCTTCGACGCCGGCGCCAGCTACGCCAACGTGATCCTGCCTGTCGGCGCCTTCACCGAGACGCCCGGCACTTTCGTCAGCACGGAAGGCCGCGTGCAGAGCTTCTACGCGACGGTCAACCCGCCGGGCGAGGCGCGGCCCGGGTGGAAGGTGCTGCGCGTGCTGGGCAGCGTGCTGGGGTTGCCGGGGTTCGAATTCGACACCATCGAGCAGGTGCGCGCCGCCTGCCTTGACGGAAAGGACGTGGCGAAACTCCTTTCAAACAAGACGAATCTGGAAGTCGGGGAAAGAGAAAAACCCGCGTCCGGCGTGCAGCGCATCGCCGACGTGCCGATCTACTTCGCCGACCCGCTGGTGCGGCGCTCGCCGCCGCTGCAGCAGACGAAGGACGCGGCGCCGCCGAAGGCGTGGATGAACGCGAGGCTGATGGCGCGGCTCGGTGTTGCCGAGAATCAGCAAGTTCTAATCAAGCAAGGAGAAGGAACTGCAAGACTTCCAGCGGCGCTCGACGACAAGCTGCCCGACGAATGCGTGCGGGTGGCCGCGGCGCATCGCTCGACGGCAGGGCTCGGCGGCATGTTCGGCACCGTGAGCGTCGAGAAGGTTTCGGTGGAGCAGGCGGCCTAGATGCTCGAGACTTTTCTCAGCCTGAGCGAAGCGAGGTTCGGTCCCGTGTGGGGGCCGGCTTTCTACGAGACGGTCACCAACCTCGCCTTCATCATCGCCATCGTCGCGCCGCTGATGGGGTGCGTTGCCTACCTCACGCTGTGGGAGAGGAAGCTGATTGGCTGGATGCAGATACGCATCGGCCCCAACAGGGTTACTTTTTTTGGAATTCCATGGCTTGGGGGCTGGGCGCAGCCCGTGGCCGACGGCATCAAGCTGCTGTTCAAGGAGATCATCCTTCCGGCCAACGCCAACAAGAGCCTGTTCCTGCTCGCGCCGGTCGTGATGCTGACGCCGGCGCTCGCCGCCTGGGCGGTGATCCCGTTCGCTCCGGATGTCGTGCTCGCCGATATCAACGCCGGCCTGCTTTACATCATGGCGCTGAGCTCCATGGGCGTCTATGGCGTCATCGTGGCCGGCTGGGCGTCCAACTCCAAGTACGCCTTCCTCGGCGCCATGCGCTCTGCGGCCCAGATGGTGTCCTACGAGCTCGCCATGGGCTTCGCGCTGGTGGTGGTGCTGATGGTCTCGGGCAGCCTCAATCTGTCGGACATCGTGAACGGACAGGGCCGCGGCACCTTCGCCTCGATGGGGCTGAACTTCCTGTCCTGGAACTGGCTGCCGCTCGCGCCCATGCTCGTCGTGTACTTCGTGTCCGGGGTGGCCGAGACCAACCGGGCGCCGTTCGACGTGGTGGAGGGCGAGTCCGAGATCGTCGCCGGCCACATGGTCGAATACTCGGGGATGACCTTCGCGCTGTTCTTCCTCGCCGAATACATGAACATGATGCTCATCAGCACGCTGACGGTGGTGATGTTCTTCGGCGGCTGGCAGGCCCCCTGGGATAGCGCGTTGACGAACTGGGTCCCGCCTTTTGCCTGGTTATTTCTGAAAATCTTTTTTGTCGTATCCCTGTTTCTGTGGTTCCGGGCGACCTTCCCGCGTTATCGCTTCGACCAGATCATGCGCCTGGGCTGGAAGATCTTCATTCCGCTGACGATCGTCTGGATCGTGGTGATCGGCATCTGGATGCAGACTCCCTGGAGCCTGTGGCAATGACGCGCGTGCTGGATTTTTTCAAGTCCTTTCTGCTGATCGAGCTTCTCCGGGGCATGGCGCTCACCGGGCGGCACCTGTTCGCGCGCAAGATCACGGTGCAGTTCCCCGAGGAAAAGACCCCGATGAGCCCGCGCTTTCGCGGGCTGCACGCGCTGCGCCGCTATCCGAACGGCGAAGAGCGCTGCATCGCGTGCAAGCTGTGCGAAGCCGTGTGCCCGGCGCTTGCAATTCATATCGAGTCCGAGCAGCGCGAGGACGGCACGCGCCGCACCACGCGCTACGACATCGACCTCGTCAAGTGCATCTTCTGCGGCTTCTGCGAGGAGGCCTGCCCGGTCGACGCCATCGTCGAGACGCGCGTCCTGGAGTACCACGGTGAGAAGCGGGGAGACCTGTACTACACCAAGCCCATGCTGCTGGCAGTGGGCGACCGCTACGAGGAGCAGATTGCCCGCGACCGGGCGGCCGACGCCCGTTACAGGTAGCAGACAAAAATAATGTACGAAGCCGCAGTGTTCTACGCTTTCGGCGCAGTGCTGGTGCTGTCCGGGCTCGCCGTCGTCACGGCGCGCAACCCGGTGCACGGCGTGCTGTTCCTGGTGCTCGCCTTCTTCACCGCGGCGGCGATCTGGCTGCTGCTGCGCGCGGAGTTCCTCGCCATCGCGCTGGTCGTGGTCTACGTCGGCGCGGTGATGGTGCTGTTCCTCTTCGTGGTCATGATGCTCGACATCAACATCGAGCGCGTGCGCGAGGGGTTCTGGAAGAACCTGCCGCTCGCGATCGTGGTCGGCGGCCTCATGGTCTTCGAAATGATCGCCGTGCTCCTTCGGGGATATTTCGGCTTCGCGGAAAAAGCAAGAGATATACCGGCCGGTTACAGCAACACCAAGGAGCTCGGGCGGGTCCTCTACACCGAGTACGCCTACGCCTTCGAGATCGCCGCGGTGATCCTGCTGGTCGCGATCATCGCCGCCATCGCGCTGACCCTGCGCAGGCGCAAGGACACGCGGCGCCAGGACCCCGGCGCGCAGGTGAGGGCGCGCCGCGAGGATCGCGTCAGGCTCGTCTCGATGCCCGCGGAGAAGGAATGACCCTCAGCCTCTCTCATTACCTCGTGCTGGGCGCGATCCTTTTCGCGATCAGCGTGGTCGGCATCTTCCTCAACCGCCGCAACATCATCGTGCTGCTGATGGCGATCGAGCTGATGCTGCTCGCCGTGAACCTGAATTTCATTGCCTTCTCCTATTACCTCGGCAACATCGCGGGGCAGGTGTTCGTGTTCTTCATCCTCACGGTGGCGGCGGCGGAATCGGCGATCGGCCTGGCGATCCTGGTAGTGCTGTTCAGAAACCTCAACACCATTGATGTCGAGGATTTGGATTCTCTAAAGGGATGAAAGCGCTCTACCTGATCGTGCCGTTTGCGCCCCTGGCGGGGGCGATCGTCGCGGGGCTTTTCGGCCGCGCCATCGGCCGCAGCGGCGCGCACCGGGTGACGATTCTTTCGGTTTTGCTTTCCTTTCTGGTTTCCTGCTGGATATTTTTTGATGTTTTACAGGGAAATTCGTTTAACGGCAGCGTCTACACCTGGATCAGATCGGCTTCCTCATCGACCGCCTGTCGGCGCTGATGATGGTGGTCGTGACGTTCGTGTCGCTGATGGTGCACGTCTACACCATCGGCTACATGGCCGAAGACCCGGGCTACCAGCGCTTCTTCGCCTACATCTCGCTGTTCACCTTCTCGATGCTGATGCTGGTGATGGCGAACAATTTCCTGCAGCTGTTCTTCGGCTGGGAGGCGGTCGGACTGGTGTCGTACCTGCTGATCGGCTTCTGGTATACGCGCGAGAGCGCGATCTTCGCCAACCTGAAGGCTTTCCTGGTGAACCGGGTGGGGGATTTCGGCTTCGTCCTCGGCATCGCCTTGGTCCTAGCGAATTTTCAGTCGCTGGACTATGCGAAGGTCTTCGATGCGGCGCCCGAGCTCGCGAACCGGGCCATTGCAATTTTTCCGGACCACCCCTGGCTGCTGCTGAGCGTCATCTGCATCTGCCTGTTCATCGGCGCGATGGGCAAGAGCGCGCAGTTCCCGCTGCACGTCTGGCTGCCCGACTCGATGGAAGGCCCGACCCCGATCTCGGCGCTGATCCACGCCGCGACCATGGTGACCGCGGGCATCTTCATGGTCGCCCGCATGTCGCCGCTCTTCGAGCTCTCGGAAACGGCGCGCTCGATCGTGCTGGTGACCGGGGGCATCACGGCGCTCTTCATGGGCCTGGTCGCGCTCACCCAGTTCGACATCAAGCGCGTGGTGGCGTATTCGACGCTGTCGCAGCTCGGCTACATGGCGGTGGCGCTCGGCGCCTCGGCCTACTCGGCGGCGATGTTCCACCTGATGACCCACGCTTTCTTCAAGGCGCTGCTGTTCCTCGCCGCCGGGTCGGTCATCATCGCGCTGCATCACGAGCAGGACATGCGCCGCATGGGCGGCCTGAAGCAATACATGCCGCTCACGTACTGGACCATGCTGATAGGCGCGATCGCCTCCGCCGGCATTCCGCCGCTCGCCGGATTCTTCTCCAAGGACGCCATCATCGAGGCGGTCCACCACAGCGAGACGCCGGGGGCGGTGTTTGCGTACCTGTGCGTGCTTTCCTGCGTGTTCGTGACCGCGACCTACACTTTCCGCCTGGTGTTCATGTCCTTCCACGGCGCGCCGCGCTTCGACGCCGCGCACCCGCCGCACGAGTCGCCGGCGGGGGTCACGGGGCCGCTCGTCCTGCTCGCCATCCCTTCGGTCGCCTCGGGATGGGTCATCGGCTACATCGTATTCGGCGATTACTTCCAGGACTCCGTCCTCGAGGCGCAACGCGACTACCACGGCCTGCTCGCCTACACGGTGCACGGCCTCGAATCCGCGCCGTTCTGGCTGGCGCTCGCGGGCATTGTCACGGCCTGGTATTTGTATTTGAAGAACACTTCTCTTCCAAAACGCATCGCGGTCGCGCTCGGGCCTCTCTACGCGATCGTTGAGCGCAAGTACGGCTTCGACGAGCTCTATGGCTGGCTGTTCGCGGGCGGTGCGCGCCTAGTAGGCCGGGGATTCTGGAAGGGCGGCGACCAGGCGGTGATCGACGGCCTGATGGTGAACGGCTCGGCGCGCGTCGTGGGATGGTTTTCGGGAGTCGTGTCGCTGCTGCAGTCCGGGATGATCTACCGCTATGCCTCGGCCATGCTGATCGGCGTGGTGGTTCTGACTTACTGGTTCCTGAGGCCGTAAATGCTGCTCTCGCTCTCGATCTGGATCCCCGTTGTTGCCGGCCTGCTGGTGCTGGCCGCAGGCGGCGACCGCAGTGCTCCGCTGCAGCGCTCGCTGGCGCTCGGCGGGGCGATCTTCGGCTTCCTGGTGACGATCCCGCTCTTCACGGGGTTCGACCTGCAGAACCCGGGCATGCAGTTCGTGCAGAACATCCCCTGGATCGAGCGCTTCAACGTCAACTACCACCTCGGCGTGGACGGCATCTCGGTGCTGTTCATCCTGCTCAACAGCTTCATCACCGTGCTGGTGGTCATCTCCGGCTGGTCGGTGATCGAGACCAAGGTCGGCCAGTACTACGCCGCCTTCCTCATCCTTTCCGGATTGCTGAACGGCGTGTTCGCGGCGCTCGATGCCGTGCTGTTCTACGTGTTCTTCGAGGCGACGCTGATCCCGATGTTCATCATCATCGGCGTCTGGGGCGGCCCGAACCGGGTCTATGCCGCGGTCAAGTTCTTCCTTTACACGCTGTTCGGCTCCCTGCTGATGCTGATCGCGCTGCTGTATCTCTACGGCAAGTCGGGCGGCAGCTTCGAGATCCTCGACTGGCACAAGCTGCCCCTGCCGCTCGGCGCGCAGATCTGGCTGTTCTTCGGCTTCCTGTTCGCGTTCGCGGTCAAGGTGCCGATGTGGCCGGTGCATACGTGGTTGCCGGATGCCCATACCGAGGCCCCGACGGGGGGCTCGGTCGTGCTGGCGGCGATCCTGCTGAAGCTCGGCGCCTACGGCTTCGTGCGTTTCAGCCTGCCGATCCTGCCGGATGCCTGTCGCAGCCTCGCGCCGATGATGATCGCGCTGTCGCTGATCGCGGTGGTTTACATCGGCCTGGTGGCGCTGGTGCAGACCGACATGAAGCGGCTGATCGCCTACTCGTCGATCTCGCACATGGG
>WNFM01196004.1_pt2 | contig 19778 bp, 25 predicted proteins | sample 5400271 | NCBI WGS metagenome assembly WNFM01 (sample SAMN13153352, study PRJNA577476) | soil metagenome | isolation source: 60 cm saprolite on Douglas fir-dominated hillslope | place: USA:California | collected 2013-09-17
CGACCAGCGCGGTCAGGTTGCAGCTTTCACCGATGGTCTCGACGAGATGGCGCAATACCGCGTGACGGGCGCCATGGTAGGTGTTGTTGATCAGAAGCGTTTCGGCGAGACGCCGCAAGCGCACGCCGGCCGTATAAAAACGGCCATTGCCCTCACGCTGCAACAGTCCCGCTGCATCCAGTTGCTGCAGCATCCGGTGCAACGTCGGCTTCGGCCAGCCGGTCTCTTCAACCAGCCCCTGCAGTGTGCACAATCGGTCCTTGGCGGCGATCACCTCCAGCAACGAAAACAGGCGCATCGCCGGCGTGTCGCGGTCAGGGTCGACCGATTCTGCGGATTTGACTAGACGGACCTTATCCATGCGTTAATCATATCCATATTCCAATAATTTGTATATTTCGTATTGTTTTTTGGAATTCTGATTTACTTTTGCCCTCCTTCGATGATAAGGTTTTGCCTGATTGCGCATTCCATCGCCCGGAAAATGCGACCGTACATTTCCATTCAAATTTTGCGTATCAGGAGATCACCATGAGCAAACCCGCTTCCAGGATGGCGCGGACTGCCGTCACTGGCGTTCAGAAAATGACCCCGTCCGAGGCCTTTGTCGAAACCCTGGTGGCGAATGACGTGACCGAGGTTTTCGGGATCATGGGTTCGGCATTCATGGATGCCATGGACATCTTTACGGTGGTGCACGAGCAGGGTTCCGGCCATATGGCCGATGGTTATGCGCGCGTCAGCGGCAAACACGGTGTGCTGATCGGCCAGAATGGCCCCGGTGTCAGCAACAGCGTTACCGCCATTGCCGCTGCTTATTGGGCGCATAGCCCGGTGGTGATCGTCACGCCGGAGACCGGCACCATGGGCATGGGGCTTGGCGGTTTTCAGGAGGCCAATCAACTACCCATGTTCCAGGAGTTCACCAAGTACCAGGGCCATGTGAACAACCCGAAGCGCATCGCCGAGTACACGGCGCGCTGCTTCGACCGTGCCATTTCGCAAATGGGGCCCACCCAGCTCAATATTCCGCGCGACTATTTTTACGGCGAGATTACAACCGAAATTCCGCAGCCGCGGCGCATTGATCTCGGCCCCGGTGGCGAAACCAGCTTGAATGAAGCCGCCGCGTTGCTGGCCAAGGCCGAATTCCCGGTCATTCTGTCGGGCGGCGGTGTGGTGATGGGCGATGCGATCGAGGCCTGCAAGGCACTGGCCGAGCGGCTCGGCGCGCCCGTTGTCAATGGCTATTTGCGCAACGATTCGTTCCCGGCGAGCCATCCGCTATGGTGCGGCCCGCTTGGCTATCAGGGCTCGAAGGCGGCGATGAAGCTGATCGCCAGGGCCGATGTGGTAGTGGCACTGGGTTCACGCATGGGGCCGTTTGGCACCTTGCCGCAGCACGGTATGGATTACTGGCCGACGACGGCCAGGATCATTCAGGTTGAGGCCGATCACACCAATCTTGGTTTGGTGAAGAAGATTTCCGTCGGCATTTGTGGCGACGCCAAGGCGGCGGCGATTGCACTTACTCAGCGCCTCGCCGACAAGACCCTGATTTGCGACGCCACCAAGGCCAAGCGTGCCGCGCAGATCAAGGAAGAAAAAGCGGCCTGGGAAAAAGAGCTCGACGGCTGGACCCATGAACGTGATGCCTACAGTCTCGACATGATTGAGGAAGCCAGGCGCGAGGGCGGAAACTGGCTGCATCCGCGCCAGGTGCTGCGCGAGCTCGAAAAGGCCATGCCGGCGCACGTCATGGTGTCGACCGACATCGGCAATATCAACTCGGTGGCCAATAGTTATCTGCGTTTTGAGGAGCCGCGCAGTTTTCTGGCGCCGATGAGCTTTGGCAATTGCGGCTATGCGCTGCCCACCATCATTGGTGCCAAGGTCGCGGCGCCGCATCGTCCCGCGGTTGCCTATGCCGGCGACGGCGCCTGGGCGATGAGCATGACCGAGATCATGACCGCGGTGCGCCACCAAATTCCGGTTACCGCCGTGGTATTTCACAATCGGCAGTGGGGTGCGGAGAAAAAGAATCAGGTCGATTTCTACGGCCGTCGCTTTGTGGCGGGTGAACTCGAGAAGCAGGATTTTTCGGCAATCGCCAGGGCGATGGGCGCGGAAGCCATTGTCGTGGACAAAATAGAAAACGTCGGAACAGCGCTCAAAAAGGCGGTGGACCTGCAGATGAACCAGGGCAAGACCTGCGTCATCGAGATCATGTGCACGCGCGAGCTGGGTGATCCTTTCCGGCGGGACGCATTGTCCAAACCGGTGCGCTTTCTGGACAAGTACAAGGATTACGTCTGACGCCATGCTCAACCTGCGGACCGCGCAGATGAGCGACCTCGTCCTCACGATCAACGCCGGTTCCTCGTCGATCAAGTTCGCCTTGTTTGCCGGCGACGGCGATTGGTTTACACCGGCCGTGCAAGGACAAGTGGATGGGCTCGGGGTAGGGCGCGGGTTGAGCACCTCGTTCAGGATTCGCGATGGCCATGGCCGCTCATTGCATGAAGGGTCGATTAGTGGCCAGGGCTCTGCGGCGCCGACGCATCTCGAGGCCATGGCTGCCGTACTGGCCTGGCTGGCGCAGGCCGAACCGGACGGCAGGGTGGCGGCGGTTGGGCACCGCGTCGTTCATGGCGGCAGCCTCTTTTTGACCCCCGTGGTCATTGACGAGCAGGTTCTCGCCGGCATTTCCTCGCTCGAGGCCTTCGCCCCGCTGCACCAACCGCACAATGTGGCCGGCATTCGCGCCGCGCGCAGCGCATTTGCCGGTGTTCCGCATATTGCCTGCTTCGATACGGCGTTTCACCATACTCAGCCCGAGCTGAATAAGCGTTTTGCCTTGCCGCAGAAATTGCACGACGCCGGGTTGCGGCGCTATGGCTTCCATGGCCTTTCCTACGAGTCGATCGATCTTCAGCTTGCCCGGTCTTCAGCCCGCGCGGCCGGCGCACGTACTGTGGTCGCCCATCTGGGCAATGGCGTATCGATGTGCGCCATGCGCGATGGTCGTTCCGTGGCGACGACGATGACGTTCTCGCCCCTGGACGGCCTGCCGATGGGTACCCGTTGCGGTCGCCTCGATGCTGCCGCGGTGTTGCATCTGCTCCAGCACCATCGTCTCAGTGCCGAGGAAATTTCCACGGTGCTGAACCGCGAATCCGGGCTGCTGGGGCTGTCCGGCCTGTCCAGCGATATGCGCACGCTGCAGGCCTCCACATTGCCCGGCGCCCGGCTGGCGATTGATTATTTTGTCGAGCATATTCTGCGCGAGCTGGCGGGAATGGCCGCTGCGCTTCGGGGCATCGACCTGCTGGTATTCACCGGGGGCATCGGTGAGAACGACGCCGCCTTGCGTGCACGCGTCATCGACGGTGCGGCATGGCTGGGGATACGCCTTGACGCGCAAGCCAATCGCAGCAGCCATGAACGCATCTCGGCGGCGGGCAGCCCGGTGGACGTCAGGGTTCTGCGCACCAATGAAGAAGCCATCATCGCGCGTCATGCCGCGCATGCCATCGGCGGCCTTTCCGTTTGACGCAAACGTCACCGTTCAGACCGTTCGAATTCGGCCATGTCTACGGATTGCAGCGCCTCCGAATTCGGCGCTGCTGCGTAAATTACCCTGGCAACCTCTAGCGCATGAAGCGTCCGTCGCGGCCGATGATGGTCAGGTTGACGGTGTCCGAACCGCTGTGATCGTCGGGCCCATAGCTGACCACGAATCCGCCCAGATCGAACTTGCGCATGGTCTCCAGCGCCTTGACGATGCCTTCGCGCGTCGGGTTGGAGCCGGCCCGCTTGATGGCCTCGACCACGACGCGCGCATTGATGTAGCCTTCCATCGAGGTGTAGCTGCGCTCGAATTTATATTCGTCCGACAACTTCTGGAATTCGTTCGACAGGGCCACCGCCACCGAATCCGGCGCCGGGAATACCTGGGTGACGATCACGCCGCGCGCGGCGTCGCCCAGCTCGCTGACATAGGCGCTGGAACTGGTGTTCGACAGGGACAGGAATTTGCCGGTATAGCCGGCGCTGCGCAGGCCTTTGACTACCGCCGCGCAGATCTTGGGGATGCAGATACCGACCACGGAATCGGCCTTGCCGGCGATGACCTTGGCGACCGCATCATCGACCTTGGTTTCGCCGCGCGGGATGCTGATGGCGGCGGCGGCCGTCAGTTTATTGGTCTTGAGCCCTTCATTGAAGCCTTCCACCGCATCCTTGCCGAAGGCATCATCGGTAAAGACGGTGGCGATGCGCGCGGAGCCCTGTGCGACCAGCTGGCCGATGGCCCGTTCGGCTTCGAGGCGGTAGGGCGGGCGCAGATTGAAGAAATAACGCTTCGGCGGCGAATGCAGCACCAGGGAGCCGCCGACGTAGCCGACCACCGGCACCTTGGCGTCCATCGCCACTTTCATCACCGCTTCCGCATTGGCGGTGCCGCGGCCCAGGGCCAGCAGCAGCACATTCTTCTGGATCAGCTCGGTGGCGGCGGCAGCGCTGCGCTTGGGATCGAAACCGTCGTCGAGGCTGACCAGGGTGATCTTGCGCCCGTCGACGCCGCCGGCCTTGTTGACCTTGTCGAAATAGGCGCGCGCGGCATCGCTCATTTCCTTGACCGAGGCTTTTTGCGGGCCGCTCAGGTCGGCGGCCTGGCCGATCAGGATTTCGCCCTTGCTCTGGGCCGAGGCCGGCATGGTGCAGACAGCAGCGGCGATCATCGCTGCGGCAAGCAGGCCTTGCGCCGCGGCACGGGGTGAAAATGAAGTGGACTTCATCGATGTCTCCTCGAAAGTGTTAATTATTTTGTTATTTTGTTTTGACTGGCCAAAATGGCGACAGCAGGGCGGCGATAGGTGGCGCCGGCGCGACGGGGCAGTAATTACGGCAAGCCCCGGCCAAATCTTGGGGGCTGTCCATAGCTTACCTAAATCCCTCAGACCATGTCTTGGTCCAGGTCAGGCCGGCGACCGGGCAAATTACCGGCTGTCGGCCAACTGCCTGATTTCGGCCTCGGTCATGCGCACCAGCAGCCATTCCTTCATGATGCTGGCGCCCAGCGATTCATAGAACTTGATCGAGGGTTCGTTCCAGTCCAGCACTCGCCACTCGAATCGTCCGCAGCCGCGGGCCTGGGCCAGCGCGGCCAGGTGCCGGAGCAAGGCCTTGCCATAGCTGTGACCGCGCGCCGCCGGGATCACGAACAGGTCTTCGAGGTAAAGGCCCGGCTTGGTGAGAAAGGTGGAAAAGGTGGTGAAGTACAGCGCGAAGCCCACCGGGCGCTCGTTTTCCCAGGCGAGCACGCATTCGCAGGCGGGGTGCGCGCCGAACAGCGATTCGCGCAGCATGGCTTCGTTGCCGCTGACCATGTCCTCGAGTTTTTCGTAAACGGCGAGTTGCCTGATGAGATCGAAAATGATGCCGACATGCGCGGCGGTGGCGGGGCGGATCTGGAAATTGTTGTTCATTGTGGTGGTTGACGACATTAAAAGGATTTTCCACTGGCTTAAAATTAAAAAGCATTTTTCCATTCGCGAATGGCGCCAAACACCAGATCCGGGGCGGCTTCCGGGCCGATCGCCTGACGCAGGAATTGGCCGGCGGCCGCGCGTACCGCCGGCGCATCCCAGCGCAGAAAGGGATTGGTCGCCAATTCCTCGGCCAGGGTGAAGGGCACGGTGGCGATATTCTGTTCGCGGCGCGCAACATCGCGCGCCTTGCGCAGCTTCAGTTCGGCATTGGCGGGCTCGACGGCCTCGGCGAAGCGGATATTGTTCAGGGTATATTCATGCGCGCAAAACACCTGGGTCGCGGACGGCAGGGCCTTGAGCTTGGCCAGCGAAGTCTGCATCTGTTTGGCCGTGCCCTCGAACAAACGCCCGCAGCCGCAGGCGAACAGGGTGTCGCCGCAGAACAGCCAGCCCTGGTCGGCGCAAAAATAGGCGATATGACCGGCGGTATGGCCGGGCACCTCGATGACCTGAAATTTCAGGGCAGGTTGGGCGAACTGGACGACATCGCCCTCGCGCGCGGCATCGGTGCGCTGCGGGATGCGCTCGTTGCCTGGGCCGTAGACGGGAATGTCGCCGGCGAGGCCGTAGAAATCCAGCAGGTCCTCCACGCCGCCGACATGATCGGCATGATGGTGGGTGCAGAGGATGGCGCGGAGGCCGAGTTGATGTTCGGTCAGGTAGTCGATGATCGGGCTGGCGTCGCCGGGATCGACGACGATGGCATGGCGGGTATCGTGCACCACCCAGAGATAGTTGTCGTTGAAGGCGGGCACGGCGGCGACTTTGACCTCTTTATCGATCGTCCCGTGCAAATTTGCCTGCGGCATCACGCTGCCTCGTATTAAAATCGGATCATGAACGCCGCAAGTTTACATGACTGGTTTCAACAGCCGCTGGGCGCCTATCTGCTGGAACGCGAACGCGCCTGGCTGGACCAGGCGGTGCCGGACATTTTCGGTTACCACGCGCTGCAACTCGGCTTGCCGCAGCTGGACCTGCTGCGCGAGTCGCGCATCGTGCATCGCGTCACCGTGGCCGCCGCAGGCGACGCCGCCGGCGGCGCGCAGGCCGGACAGGTGGTGGCGCAGTTTCATGAACTGCCGTTCGACGCGCAATCGATCGATTTATGCCTGCTGCCGCATGTGCTGGAATTCACCGACAAGCCGCACGAGATCCTGCGCGAGGTCGACCGCGTGATGCGTCCGGAAGGCCGCATCCTGATCATCGGCTTCAATCCCTGGAGCCTGTTCGGCGTGCGCAAGCTATGGGCCGCGCAGGGCTATCCCTGGCAGGGCCAGTTCGTGTCCCTGGTGCGGATGAAGGACTGGTTGCAATTGCTGGGTTTCGAACCTTCGGCCGGCAAGCTCAGCTGCTATATCCCGCCCTGCGAAACGCCGGCCTGGCAGCGCCGCTGGCAATTCCTGGAAAAAGCCGGCGACCGCTGGTGGGGCGTTTCCGGCGGCGTCTACATGCTCGAAGCCATCAAGCGCGTGCAGGGCATGCGCCTCATCGCGCCGGCCTGGTCGGACAAGGCGGCCGAGCGCAAATTTGCCGCGGCGGCCAATCGTCGCCCCAGCCCGGAGCTACGTGTCCTGAGTCCCGGGGCCAGAAACAGCACACATTTAAGATTGGTCAAGTAATGGCAAGAGTGGAAATTTTTTCCGATGGGGCCTGCAAGGGCAACCCCGGGGTCGGTGGCTGGGGCGCCTTGCTGCGCATGGGCGATACCGAGAAGGAATTGTTCGGCGGCGAGGCCAATACCACCAATAATCGCATGGAACTGAAGGCGGTAATCGAGGCGCTGTCGGCATTGACCCGGCCCTGCGAGGTGGTGGTGCATACCGATTCGCAGTATGTGCAAAAGGGCATCAGCGAATGGATTCACGGCTGGAAGGCCAAGGGCTGGAAAACAGCGGCCAAACAGCCGGTGAAGAACGAAGACCTGTGGAAGCAGCTCGACAAGCTGGCCGCACAGCACAAGATCGACTGGCGCTGGGTGCGGGGCCATAACGGCCATATCGAGAACGAGCGCGCCGACGAACTGGCCAATCGCGGGGTGGAGCTCGCCATCAGGCAGGGCAATAAGGAACATAGCGCATGAGCCGCCTCGTCATCCTCGATACCGAAACCACCGGCCTCGACCCGCGCCAGGGACATCGCATCATCGAGATCGCCTGCGTGGAAATGATCAACCGTCGCGTCACGCGCAACACCTTTTACAAACGCATTCATCCGCAGCGCGAGATCGACGAGGGCGCCACCCAGGTGCACGGCATCCGCCTCGAAGACCTCGAACACGAACCCAAATTTGCCGAGATCGCCGACGATTTTCTGCGCTATATCAATGGCGCCGAGCTGGTGATTCACAATGCGCCTTTCGACGTCGGCTTTCTCGATGCCGAACTCGGCCGCATTAAAAAACCGCTGATTGGCGAACTGTGCAAGGTGACCGATACCCTGGCGATGGCGCGCGAGTTGCATCCCGGCCGCAAGAACACCCTGGACGCGCTCTGCGAACGCTACGAGATCGACAATAGCGCACGCACTTTCCACGGCGCTTTGCTCGATGCGGAATTGCTGGCCGACGTCTATGTGGCGATGACGCGCGGGCAGGACAGCCTCGCCATCGGCCTCGACAGCGGGGGCGGCGCGGCGCGCGCGAGCACGGTCGTGCCGGCGCAGCGTCCGGCCACATTGAAGGTGCTGCGCGCCGACGAGGCGGAACGCGCCCTGCATGCCGCGCATATCGCCGGCATCGACAAGGCCAGCAGCGGCAAGGCGGTGTGGAATCTGCACCTCGATCCGGCTGCAAAATCCGCCTAGGCGAGGCATTTTCGCGACGGTTTCTGTTGGGTTTTGGCAGCGCCGCGTGATATTATTCGCAGGCTGTCAATGAGCCCACGACTTGCCTTGTACGCCCCTTGATCGGGTCCGGCCGTCAATCAATTTATTCTGTCGAAAACATGAAAAAAGCCGCTATTGCCTTCTCCCTGTCCCTTGTGTCCGGCCTCGCGCTGGCGCAAGCGCCCGATGCCGCATCGAAAGGCGACCCCGTCGCCGGCCGCCTCAAGGCAACCGCGATCTGCTCGGGCTGCCACGGCGTCCCCGGTATTCGCGCCGCCTTCCCCGAGGTGTACAACGTGCCCAAGCTGGGCGGCCAGAACGAAGGCTATCTGCTCTCCGCGCTGAAGTCCTACAAGGCCGGCGACCGTTTCAACCAGACCATGCGTGCGCAGGCCAGCAATCTGAGCGACAAGGAAATGGCGGATATCGCCGCCTACTACGCCCAGGGCAGTGCGCAGACCGCGTCGAAATAAGATCAATGCAAGGACAGATGATGAACAGCAAATTACTCGCCGCTATCGCAATCGCCGCCTGTGTGCCGCTCGCCGCCGCCGCCAAGGGCAATGCCGAAGCGGGCAAGACCAAAGCCGAAACCTGCAAGGCCTGCCATGGCGAAGGCGGCGCCAAGCCGATCATGAACGAATACCCGATCCTCGCCGGCCAGCATCAGGATTACATCGCGGCCGCGCTGACCCAGTACAAATCGGGCAAGCGCAAGAACGCCACCATGAACGGTTTCGCCGCCGCGCTCAAACCCGATGATATCCAGGACCTGGCCGCGTTTTTCGCCAGCCAGCCTTCGCCGCTGAAGAACAAGTACTAGTCCTCGTTCTGCGCGCGTTCAATAAAAAACCCGCCGGTGCGAACCGGCGGGTTTTTTCATGCGCGATTTTTGCGCGGAATTACTATGCCCACAGCCAGCCGAAAACGCCGGCAGTCAGCAGCGCATAAATGGCGCCATCAAAGGTGGCCTTCAGGGTCGCCGACCAGGCGCGCTGATACCAGATCGACATTTGCCAGATGGCCAGCGTATGGGCCATGAAGGCGCTCAGGGCGACGATATGAAACACGCGCATATGATTCGCGCCAGGCTCTGCCGCGCTGCTGGCGACGGCGGCGACGAACACGCCTATTACCAGCAGATAAACAAACCAGAGGCCCATATTGCGGCCCATCGACATCGGTCCCGGCGGCATCACCGTCACGACCATCACCGGGCCGCGCTTCAGTTTTTCGGTGAACTCGGGTGATTTGAATTCCTGCATGTTCGAACAGCGCGGCACCATATAGTCGCCGGGCGGAATCGCCAGCGGGCGCAGGGCATCCATGACTTTTTCTTCGTTGGGCATTTTCGGGTAATCGGACTTGTGCCACAGCGGGGTCATATGAATGATCGAACTGGCGATGAACACGATCACGGCGGAAAGCAGGATCGGCAGCCATAGTGCGGACAGATGCGTCATGACAATCTCCTTGTAGGGGAAGGCGAGGACAAGGGCCGGCGGGTTCTGGTTGATCGCGGGAACCCGGCCCCGCCCGAATTGTATGCCTGCCGGAAATTTTCTTTATGAAAAATCGCAGAACGCCATTTGGCGCGCTTTTCAGGCCATTTTTGCCTCAAACACCGCGCCAAATGGCGTTCTGCATTTTCCTGTGCCAGCGCAAGCCGCCGGTCAATATCAATTTGATGGGGTTTTTTTCTGCAGGCAGCCGAGATAAACCGCCGCATCCGGCCCGGTTTTATTGCGCTGCGCCTGCCAGATCATTTCCGCCAGGCAATCCATCATCTGGTGCTCGGCATCCAGCGTCGAGTCGAGTTTCTGCGACAGCGTCTGGTGGGCGGCGCGCACGCCTGGCGGCTGATCGATGGCGATCTGCTCGCGGATGGCGAGGTGCATCGACAAATGCAGAAATGGATTGGTCTCGCCATGCTCGGGGGCGTAATCGCGCTCGACATATTTGTCGCGGTTCTCCAGCAGGCCGTGATATTCCGGGTGCTGGGAGATGGCTTCGACGGCAATGGTTTCCAGCGCCGTCAACGGCTCGTTGGCGCGGTATTTGCGCCAGGCCTCGAACAGAAAATCGCGCGCTTGGTCACGACTCGGGTTGAACATGTTTTTTCTTGTCCCTGAAACCGGTTTTGTCCTTGAAGCCACACAGGTCGAACACGATGCACTCCGCGCACTTGGGCTTGCGCGCCACGCAGGTGTAGCGGCCGTGCAGGATCAGCCAGTGATGGGCGTGCTGCATGAATTCCGCCGGCACCACCTTCAGCAGCTTTTGTTCGACCGCGACCACATCCTTGCCCGGCGCCAAGCCCATGCGGTTGCTGATGCGGAAGATATGTGTATCGACGGCCATGGTCGGCTGGCCGAAGGCGACATTGAGCACCACGTTCGCCGTTTTGCGGCCCACGCCCGGCAAGGCTTCGAGTGCCTCGCGATTGCCCGGCACCTGGCCGCCATGCTGCTCGATGAGGATTTTGCAGGTGGCGATCACGTTCTTCGCTTTGCCGCGGTACAGGCCGATGGTCCGGATATAGCCGGTCAGGCCCTCAATGCCGAGCGCGAGGATTTTCTCGGGGGTGTCGGCGACCGGAAAAAGTTTGCGCGTGGCGATGTTCACGCCCTTGTCGGTGGCCTGCGCCGACAGGATTACCGCCACCAGCAACTCGAAGGGTGTGCCGTATTCGAGATCGGATTCGGGATGCGGATTGAGCTCCTGCATGCGACGAAAAAACTCGTGGCGCTGCGACGCATTCATCAATGCCATGTTTTACGTTTCCTCGATTGCCTGTTCATGTTGCGTCTCATTTTCCCAGCACCGCGCGCTCCCTGGCCGCCAGCGCCTCATCGCGTTCACGTCGATCGCGCGCCAGCCTGAAATTGTGGAACTGGAAACGTGTCCTTGCGCTTGGCGGATGCAGCGAGGCCGGATAGTTCGGGTCCGCCGCCATGCTGATGCAATCGACGGGGCAGGGCGGGATGCACAGATCGCAGCCGGTGCAGAGTTCGGCAATCACCGTGTGCATCAACTTGCTGGCGCCGACGATCGCGTCGGTGGGGCAAGCAGCAAGGCATTTGGCGCAGCCGATGCAGGTGGCTTCATCGATCACCGCGATGCGATGCGGCAGGTGTTCGCCGCGCGCCGTATCCAGCGGTACGATGGCGCGCCCCAGCAACTTCGCCAGCGCGGCGATGCCGGCATCGCCGCCGGGCGGGCAGCGGTCAATGCCGGCCTCGCCGGCGGCAATCGCTTCCGCGTAGGGCATGCAACCCGCGTAACCGCATTTGGTGCATTGGGTTTGCGGCAGCAAGGCGTCGATTTTTTCGGCGAGGGTTGGCATCAAATTCAGGCGTTCAACAGGAAAACAGCACGGCGTCCAGGTCAAGGAAGGGCAGGCCCAGCTGGGCGGCAACCTCACGCTGGGTGATGCTGCCGCCATGCATCTGCAGGCCGGCCGCCAGGCCCTCATTATCGCGCATCGCCCGCAGCAGGCCCTGTTCTGTCAGCGACTGGAGATAGGGCAGGAGCGCGGCGGCGAGTTTCTCCGAGGCGACACGCGGCGTGCCGGCCGGCATATTCGGCACGCAATAGTGGATGACGCCCTCCTCGACATAGCTCGGCGCGGCGAGGGTGGTGGGATGCGAGGTTTCGGCGATGCCGCCGCCGTCGATGCAAATCTCGATCAGCACCGCCCCTGCGCGCATGCCGGCGATGTCCTGTCGCGTCAGCAATTTGGGCGTAGCCGCCCCGGCCACATTGATGGCGGCTATCAACACTTCCGTCTCGCGCGCCTGTTTCGGCAGATTGATTCCGGCCATGGTTACGGTGCGAATCGCCGCGCCGAACTCTGCGCGTAACGGCGCGAGACGCCGGTCACTTTGCGCAACGATGGTTACCCTGGCGCCCAGCGCAATCGCGGCACGTGCTGCAGCGGAACCGGCAGCACCGGCGCCGACGATCAGCACGGCGACATCGCGTAACGAGGTGGCGCCTGACCGGCCCTGCAGCCTGGCCGCGATTGATGGCGCCAGTTCCCCCGCCAGCGCCGACATCGGCGCCAGGATCGGCAGACCGCCGTCTTTATCCACGACGGTTTCAAAGGCGATCCCGGTAATGCGCCGATTGAGCAGCGCGCGCGCCATCGCGTGATCGGCGCCCAGATGAAGAAAGGAAAACAGCATGCCGCCGGCGCGCAGATGCTGCCATTCGCCGTCCTGGATCTCCTTGACCTTCACCACCAGCTCGGCGTCGAAGGACTGTGCGGCGCTGGCGACAAGCTCGGCACCGGCTTTGGCATAGGCCGAATCCGCAAAACCCGCCGCGGCACCCGCACCGGCCTGCACGCGCAACACATTCCCGGCCGCAACCAGCGCCTGTACCGTATCCGGCGTCAGCGCCACGCGGCCTTCGCCGGCCTTGATTTCGCGGGGGACGCCGATAATCATCGGCTTATTTCAAGGCGAGGGCACATTCCCGAATCAGCGCCGGCCCCCGGTAGATGAAGCCGGTGTAGATCTGCACCAGGCTGGCACCGGCCAGCTTTTTCAGCTCGGCATTGCGGCCGCTCATGATGCCGCCGACGCCGATGATCGGCAGATTGCCTTTCAGTGCCTTGTTCATTTCGCGCAGCACTTCGGTCGAAGATGAAAAAACCGGCCGGCCCGACAAGCCGCCGGCTTCCCTGGCGTAGCGATGATCGCGCACCGTGTCGCGGGCAATGGTGGTATTGGTGGCGATCACGCCTTCAAAATCGTATTGCAGCAGCAAGCCGGCGATATCCTTGATCGCGACCAGATCGAGATCAGGTGCGATCTTGAGCAGGAGAGGCACGTGTTTGTTGTGTTTTTTGGCGAGCCTCGCCTGCTCGGCTTTCAGCATGGACAATAGTTTTTCCAGCTGCGTCGCCGCCTGCAAATCGCGCAGGCCCTTGGTGTTCGGGGAGGAAATGTTGACGGTAACGTAACTCGCGAACGGATAAACACCGCGCAGGCAGATCAGGTAATCGTTGACCGCACTTTCGATTGGCGTATCGAAATTCTTGCCGATGTTGAGTCCAAGCACGCCGCGATATTTGGCTTTTTGTACATTGGCCACAAAGGCATCGAGCCCGCCGTTGTTGAAACCCAGGCGATTGATCAGGGCGTCATGTTCTGGGAGCCGGAACATGCGCGGCTTGGGATTGCCCGGCTGCGCGCGCGGGGTGACCGTGCCGACCTCGATAAAGCCGAAACCCATCGCCGCCAGCGCGTCGATGTATGCGCCATTCTTGTCGAGCCCGGCGGCGAGACCCACGGGATTATCGAAGCGGAGACCGAATACTTTGCGGGGCGCCGATACCGGCGCACCCAGAAGGCCGGCCAGATGTACTTTCTCAAGGGCCTTGAGGCCACGCAGCGCAATGAGGTGCGCGCGTTCGGGATCGAGTTTGAACAGGGTGCTGCGGGCGATGGGGTAGAGGAAGTTCATGCCGGCATTTTAGCCGACTCGCCGACGCTGCCCGCCTTGCTGTCAAAAGCAGATTTCGTTCCGGGTGATGGTAATGGCACTGGTCGATCGTCGCGGAGTCACCAGGAAGCCGTTTGGAAAACGAAAGTACAGTAGAAGCGACTGCGGCTTGCCGCCGATATCGATCGTTGTCTCGAACCAGATTGGAAGTCCGTGGTAATGGCCGAGCGTTTTGACGCCGCTAGTCCTGCCGTCAAATGAACGCATTTCAATTTGCCGGAAAAAATTCATCGACAGAATGAGGTCAACAGTCTTGTCATCACAGACCAGCGCCACTCGCTGTTTGATCGGCTTGAGCGAAATCAGCAGGTAGAGGGTCAGCGCGCTCACCATGCCCGTGCCGGTCCAGCCCATCCAGGCATCCTCGCCATTGTCCATCTGCAGGAAAAAACGAATCAGCACCGGAAAGACCAGGACCATCAGACCCATCAGCAACAGCCAACGAGTCCATAGCAGCCATTTTTTTGCGGGTTCCATCAGCGGTGGCGTCCTTGCCGACCGCTACTTGGCAATCCGCACCCACTGCCCCCGAACCAACCCCTCGATCGGCTGGAAGTTGACCTTGTAGCTCATCTTGCGGCTTTCATCGATCCAGTAGCCGAGGTAGACGAAAGGGAGCTTGCGGCGCTTGGCTTCCTCGATTTGCCAGAGGATGCTGTAGGTGCCGAGGCTGAGCTCGACAAGTTGTGGGTCGTAGAAGGTGTAGACGGAGGAAAGGCCGTCTTCGAGCTGGTCCATGATGCTGATCATGCGCAGCACGCCTTTGTCGCGGAATTCCACCAGGCGGGTGTGCACATTGCTTTGCAGCAGGAAATGGGAATACTGCTCGCGGCTGTCATGGTCCATGCCGCCGCCGGGATGGCGGTTGGCCTGGTAGCGGCGGTAGAGGGCGTAATGCTCATGCGAGAACTTGAGCTCCATTACGCGCGCGGTGAGTTCATGGTTCTTGCTGTGAGTGCGACGCTGACTGCGGTTGGCGGCGAATTCATCGACGATCACGCGCACCGGCACGCAGGCGCGGCAGTGGTCGCAATACGGGCGATAGGTGAAGGCGCCGCTGCGGCGAAAGCCGGCGGTGACCAGATGGCTGTAGGTGGCGGAATCGATCAGGTAGCTGGGCGTGGCCACCTGGGAGCGGGCCAAGCGGCCCGGCAAATAGCTGCAGGGATAGGGTGCAGTTGCATAGAACTGCAGATTGGCGAAAGGAAGATCGTTGAGCTTGCTCATGCGTCGGGCAGAGTCCAGGAGGAAGTCGGCGGCATCGCTGTATTGAATACTACCAATTCTTGCAGGCGTCGCGTAAATTCCTTGCGCGCAATCGGCCGCGCGCCGAAGCTGGCGAGGTGGCGGGTTTCCTGTTGGCAGTCGATCAGTGCAAAGCCGTCACGTTTGAGTTTGTCCACCAGCGCCACCAGGGCGACCTTGGAGGCGTCGGTGACACGCGCGAACATGGATTCGCCGTAGAACATGCGGCCCAGGGCGATGCCATAGAGGCCGCCGACCAGTTCGCCATTACGCCAGCTCTCCACCGAATGCGCGAAACCCAGTTGGTGCAGGCGCGTATAGGCTGCCTGCATATCCTCGACGATCCAGGTGCTGCCATCGAGCGTGCGCGGCGCGGCGCAGCCGGTCATCACGTCTGCAAACGCGCTGTCGAAACGGATGTCGAATTTGCCGCTGCGCGCGGTTTTGGCCAGCGATTTCGATACTTTGAATTCATCCGGGAACAGCACCATGCGCGGATCGGGGCTCCACCACAGGATCGGCTGGCCTTCGGAGTACCAGGGAAAGATGCCCCGGCTATAAGCTTTGAGGATGGTCGCCGGCGCCAGATCGCCGCCGGCGCAGAGCAGGCCATTGGGTTCGGGCAGCGCCGCATCCACGACGGGAAAATCGAGGGGCGTTTTGAGCCAGGGAATCATGGGTAGCGACAGCAGTCCTGCAGGATCAAGGTGGATACCCGATTCAGCAACATTCTATATTCAAGATAGCCGCGCCGGCAGGGCGGAACGCGTGTGGGAAATAAATTTCATGAAACAGTCCCATGCTCTGGGCAAGGGTTCGGAGGCGAGGTTGTCGAACGTGAAATTTTTGGAATGACGGCTACACGGATTCGCGCCAGACGACCGGGATATGGCCATCGTCGTTTGCCGGGAAAATGCAGGTTCCTGCCAGATGGACAGGGCTTGCCTCGGTCCGTAAACTGCGCATAAAGCTTGCGGGTTCCAGCGAAAGTGATCTGCCGGTGCGGGTTCACGCAACATGCCGGTGTTCATTTTGGCTATGCTATTAATGCGGTGTAAAAAATTGCGAAAAATGTCTGGAAGCCCTGCCAGTAAAGGGTTTCCGGCCAGTTGTCCTTGAATGATGGGCAGCACTTCGGATTGTTAGGGGGCGTTATGTTGTCTAAAACTAATTGCCTTAAGGTCTGTTGATGCGATTTGAATGGGACCCCGCCAAAGCGGCGGCGAACTTGCTCAAACATGGCGTCAGCTTTGATGAAGCCAGCACGGTGTTTGGGGATTCGCTCTCGGTAAGTGGTCGTGATTTGGCGCATTCCATAGGTGAAGCGCGCTATGTCACGATCGGTCTTTCCAGTGAGGGCCGTATACTGGTTGTTTGTCACACAGATCGCAGGAATGTCATCCGTATTTTCAGCGCTCGTCCCGCAATCCGAAAGGAAAAGAAAATTTATGAAGAAGGTTAAACCCAAAGATGATGAAATGCGCGCCGAATATCGACGCGAAGACCTCGGTCCACTTGTTCGAGGCAAATATGCCGCCCAGTATGCGAAGGCCACCAACGTTGTCGTCATTGACCCCACGCTGACGAAAGTATTTCCAAACAGCGAGGCCGTGAACGACGCGCTGCGTAGCTTGCTGTCAATAGCTTCGACAGCCACAGGCATAACCAGTCGCTCAAGCCGGGCACCTCGCAAGCGAGCCGCCTCTTAGGCATCAAAGTTATCTGTCATCAACACATGTACGAAAATAAGTTTTCGCTTTGGAGGTCGTGGTTGCACCGACATGAGGCATCCGGTATCGAGTACCCGGGCGTGTACGCCTTGGCTTACTCCGTTCGGAATATTGCCAGTAGACGATTCTCGTGGAGGAAAGAAATAATTTATGTTGGAATGACAAATGCGGTTTCGGGCCTCAAAGGAAGATTGAAACAATTCGATAACACCATTTCAGGAAAAACAGGGCACGGTGGGGCCGATAGAGTGCGCTTCAAACATCGAAACTATGGCAAGTTGGTACAGAACCTTTATGTGGCGGTGGTTCCGTTCAAGTGTGATGCCAAATCAAACGAACCACGAGACCTAAGAAAAATGGGCGAAGTCGCAAAGTTTGAATACTCTTGCTTTGCTTACTTCGTTGAAAAATTTGGTGCATTACCAGAATTCAACAACAAAAAAAATTCACCAAAGTACAGTAAAACGGTTGGCAGAGAAAATGGCAGATAACAATCCTTTTGGGCCGATGGCTGAACCTTCCATCAAGCGGACTGGCCTTCAGCCTGCCGCTCGCGTCAAACGCTAACACTGCGCCGTCTGCGCCGAATAATTCGCCAAGTCCTTCAACACCGCCGTTCCCGTGACTTCTTCCTTTACGCGATTGCCCCCCATCTCCAGCGTCAATTTGAATTCGTATTTGGCGAAGAAGTCGTTGAATTTTTCGCCGCCAAATGTGCCGACCGCATAAATCTCATCGGTCTTGGCATCGTGCTCCAGCAGGATGGCCGCCAGCGGTTGCGGGGCTGGGCCGCTGATGACTTTCGCACCTGCATACGGGTCGTAAACACTTTTATCGGCGCAGCAGGTGATGACTTTGCCGCGCGCGTTCGCAGGAGAAGGGCTGGCGCGGAAGCCGATGAAGCTGACTTGCGGGCTGGGGTAGGCGAGCTTGTGCGCGCAGATGGCGGAGTAGGCGACCAGGGTTTTCTTTTCGCCGACGCCACCGGGCCAGTCGTAGCTTAAGCCGCTCTCGGTTTTGAGGCCGACCTTGTCCGGCATCGGCGCATCGAGGTTCAGCAAGAAGCAGGGCGTTGACGCATAGGGGTAATTGAACACGTAGTTGTAATTGGTCTTGAGCGATTTGAGCTTGACCGACTTGCCGCCGGCATCGGTGAGCTTTACGCGCGCGTACTGGCGGGCGGCGGGTGCGGTGGCCAGGGCGGCGCCGGCACGCACTGTGGTGCAGGCGGCAGCGGCACTGCAGACGCCGAGAAAATCGCGTCGCTCGAATGGCATTACAACACTCCTTCCAGAACCTGGACCTCCACCGTGGCGCCGGCATCGACATTGCCGACATCGTCATGCAGCATGATGAAACAATTGGCGTCCGACATCGATTTGAGGATGCCCGAGCCTTGCTCGCCGGTGACGCGCACCTTGAACACCCCGTCTTCCAGGTAGAGCACGCCGCGCTGGAACTCGGTGCGGCCGGGCGCCTTCTTGATCGGCGAGGTGCAGATGGCTTTGAGCAGCGGTTGCACCGGCAAAGGGCTGACGCCTTGCAGGGTGAGCAGGGCATCGCGCACGAACTGGTAGAAGGTCACCATCACCGACACCGGATTGCCGGGCAGGCCGAAGAAATGCGCACGGCCGATCTTGCCGTAGGCCAGTGGGCGGCCGGGCTTCATGGCGATTTTCCAGAACACCACTTCACCCAGTTTATCCATCAACTGCTTGACGAAATCGGCCTCGCCGACCGATACGCCGCCCGAAGTGATGACCACATCGGCAATGTCGCTGGCGTCCTTGAATGCCTGTTCGAGAATCGCCGGGTCGTCGCGCACCACGCCCATATCGATGACCTCGCAACCGAGTCGCGTGAGCATGCCGTGCAGGGTGTAGCGGTTGGAATCGTAAATCTGGCCGGCGGCGAGCGGGTTGCCGATCTGCACCAGCTCATCGCCGGTGGAAAAGAACGCCACGCGCAAGGGACGATAGACCGAGACCTCGCCGATGCCGAGCGAGGCGATCAAACCCAGTTCGGCCGGGCGCACGATGCGGCCCTTGGCCAGGGCGATAGCACCCGCGCGCAAATCTTCGCCGGCTTCGCGCACATTCTGGCCGCGCTTCTGGCCGCCGGGGAAGGTGACGGCCTTGCCGTCGTTTTTGTCATTCCTGGCGGCACGTTCCTGCATCACCACGGTGTCCGCGCCTTCCGGCACCACGCCGCCAGTAAAAATGCGCACGCATTCGCCCTTGCCGATTTTGCCCGTGAAGGGCTGACCGGCAAAGCTGCTACCGACTTCAGTCAGCGTGGTGTCGTTGGCACTCAGGTCTTCAAAACGCATGGCCCATCCGTCCATGGCCGAGTTGCGATGGCCCGGCACATTGACCGGCGAGATTACGTCCTCGGCCAGCACGCGACCCAGCGCGCTGCGCAGCGCGACGCGCGCCACGCCGGAAACCGGCGACAAGAAAGTGTGGATGAAGGCGCGGGCCTTGGCCACCGGCATGGAATTCGGATCGTAGTCATCGGCGCAGGAGGCCTGGGTAATCGTCAAATGCGTCGTCAGCGGTGTGCTCATGATTTCTTCTTCAATCGGTATTGAGTGGAACGGTCTGGTCTACCGTGATTTTACCGTCAGGATGCCAAGTCACAATGGCCAGTTCGCGCAGCACGGTGCGCCATTCGCGCGCGCGACCACGGCCGAATTCGAGTTCGGCCTCCTCGAACACGGCGGGAAAGGCCTCGGGAGAACTGGCGCGGGCGATGGTGATATGCGGCGCATAGCTCATTTCCTTGCGCATGAAATCCTTCAGCACGCCTGTATACAGCGCATCGTGCAGCGCAATCATGGCCTCGGAGCGCTCGCGCGCCATCAGCAGGATGAATTCATCGAGCAGGCTTTCGACGTCGCGGAACACCACCGGCA
>WNFM01303722.1_pt2 | contig 19776 bp, 17 predicted proteins | sample 5400271 | NCBI WGS metagenome assembly WNFM01 (sample SAMN13153352, study PRJNA577476) | soil metagenome | isolation source: 60 cm saprolite on Douglas fir-dominated hillslope | place: USA:California | collected 2013-09-17
AAGTAGCCCTCGTCGGGGCTCGACCAGTGCCGCACGGCGGCGAAGCCGGCTTCGCGCAGGATCGCCTCGAACTCCTCGCTGGCGTACTTGTAGGAATTCTCCGTGTGGATGCGCTCGCCCGTCTCGAATCGGCGCGCTCGCGCGTCGAGGTGCACCGACTGCGGGCGCAGCGCTTCGAGGTGCATCTCGATCCGCCCCCGGGCTTCGTTGTAGAACGCCACGTGGCGGAAACCCGCGTGATCGAAGTCGAAGCCAAAGCGCGCGTTGAGGTGCAACAGCACGTTGCGATTGAACGCGCCGGTGACGCCCAGCGCATCGTCGTACGCGGCGTCGAGCACTCGCCTGGGCTTCTTCGCGTCGACCCCGATGAGGAGCCGGCTGCCGGGCCTGCGAGCGCATTGCTCCCTCAACGCGCGCAGGAACGCGAGCGCCTCCACGGGCGCAAAGTTGCCGATGCTCGATCCCGGATAGAAGAAGGTCGCCGGGCGCTCGTCGAGCACGTCGTCCAGCGGCAGGCCGGCGGTGAAGTCCGCGACCACGCCGACCATCTCGATCTCCGGGAAGTCCGGCGCCATGCGTCCGAGCGCGCGCTCGATCTCCGCGCCCGCGATGTCCACCGCCACGTAGCGCGACGGATTCAGGAAGGGCAGCCACGCGAGCGCCTTGCAGCAATCGCCGGCGCCCAGGTCCACGAACTGCGCTCCCTGCCCTACCGCCTCGGCGATCTCGGTGCGGTTGTCACGGAAGATGGCGACCTCCGTGCGCGTGGGGTAGTACTCGGGCAGGCGGCAGATCGCTCCATAAAGCGCGCATCCCAGCTCGTCGTAGAAGTACTTCGGCGAGATGCTGGCCGGGCTGGCGATGAGCGCCGCGATGACGCGCTCGCGCTCGCCCGCGCGGTCATCCTGCAGCCGGCGGAGGATGCGGTACTGCATCGGCTTAGTGTCGGGCACGCGGTACCTCCGCGAGCAGCTGGTCGATCAGGCGAACCGAGGCCGCGTCATTCCAGTCGCGCTCGCCGTAGACCCAGAATCGCACCCGGCCCCTTGCGTCGACGATGAAGGTCATCGGCAACCCCCCAACACCCCAGTCCCTCGCCGCTTCCTTCTGCGTATCGAGCAATACCGGCAGGGCGATGCGCTCACGCTCGAGGAATTGCGAGATCTTCTGCGGAAACTCGCCGTAGTTCACGGTGAGCACCTCGAGAGGCTTGCCCGTCGAATTCGCGCGCAGCCGCTGCAACGAAGGCATCTCCGCCTTGCACGGATCGCACCACGTAGCCCAGAAGTTGACCAGCACGACACGCCCTCGCATCTCCTTCAGGTCAACGGCCCGCCCTTCGAGGTCGGCGCCCGCAAGCGCGGGCGTGGCCTTCCCCTTCCACGGCTTGATCTCGGCGTCGGCATGGGCGGCGGCCGCGGCGAATGCCGCAGCCGCGAGCAAACGGGCCGCCCCGCGCATGCCGCGCGAGCGCCTAGGCGACTTCCCTCGAGCTGATCTGGTACTTGAAGTTGTCGGGATCGAGCGGATCGAGGCGCCCCTCGGCCGTCTCGGCCTGCGGATACATCAGGAAACCGAGCTTGCCGCGCTGCGACCCCGGCAGCGCCACGTCGTGCGCGTAGTTGTAGGCGAGCCAGTTCATCTCCCAGGAGCCGAAGAGGCGCTTGCGGGCCGCGACCACCATCGGGTCGTCGATCGCCTTGCCGCCGCCTTCCTCGAGGATCACCTTGCGCACGTCGGCCGGATCGATCGGCACCCAGCCGTAACTGTTGAGGTAGACCTCGGCGCGACAGTGCTGCGCCTTGGTGATGTCGCCGCTCTTGCCGAGGCTCTTGTAGCCGAGCGCGGAGTCGGCGACGCGAATGCCGTATACGTCGCGGGCCGGAACGCCCTGGGAGCGCGCGAGCGCGACATAGAGGGCGTTGAGGTCGGCGCACTTTCCGCCCCAGGCCTTGTTCTCCACCATGAACTTGATGTCGCCCACGCCACAGCCGCGGGTCTTCGGATCGCGGTGGGTGTTGTCGACGATCCACTCGTAGAGCGCGCGCGCCTTCTCGTGGTCGCCCTTCGCGCCCTTCACGATCGAGCTCGAGAGCTCCTTCACGGCGCCGTCGATGGGCATGAGGTCGGTCGCGGCGGTGAACTTGGCCAGCGTAAGCGGGTTTTCCGCCGGCGCGGAGCCGGGCTTCGACAAGTCGACCGCGACATCGCGCGTCGCGAAGCGGCTCTTGAGAACCAGCACGGGCTTCGCGCCCTCGGGCCACTCGGCCGACACGATGCCGGCGCCGTAGCGGCTGTCGACCCCGTAGCTCGTGCTCCCGCCTTCGGCCTCGTAGGAATTGCCGAGGGACTTGAGGTAGGCACAATCCTGGGTAAGCGGCGTGGGCAGCCAGACGCGCGTCATGCCTGTCGGCTTGAGGATTTCCACGCGGCTGGTGATCTCGAACGTGCGCCAGGGCGCACCGGAGGCGTTCTGGGCGAAGGCGGGGGGAGCGAGGGTGGGATACATGATGCCGGCCGAGGCAAGGCCGGTGAAACGCAGGAAGTCGCGACGGTCCATGTTGGGGACTCCTTAGGGGGCCGGATGGGGAAGAATCAACGGCTGACTCGATGATAACAAAGGCGCCAAGCGGTCTGTCGCGCTCGATCCGATAAAATTACGGTCCTGGTCCCCGCAGCGCCTCGATGCCCGTCTCCGCTCCGCCCCTGTCCCTCGCGTTCGGCCTTTCCTTCGCGGATCTCTATGGTCCCGAGGGCCTTGCGCGCATCGACCGCGAGTTCCTGTCCTGGATCGGCCAGGCGGACGACGCGCTCGCCACCCGGTTGCGCTCGGCGCGCGCCGATCCCACCGCGCTCGTCTACAAGGACGAAGCCGACCTGCTGCTCGCCGCGGCGCCGCATCTCGACCGGTTCGTCGCGCGCCTCTTCGCGATCGAGGACGAGTGGCAGGATCTGGTCGAGAGCCACCATCGCCTCGCCCCGCTCTTCCGCGTGAAGCGCAAGTTCGTCCAGCGCCGCGCGATGCTCAAGATCAAGTCCGACGAGGCCGCGACCTTCGACGGGGCCGCGCTCGAGGCCGGGGTCGCAAGCGCGATCGGCGGAGCGTTCGACGAGCTGGTGTTCGCCCAGCGGGTGCTCGCATGGCAGGCCGACGAGGCCGCGCATGGCGCCGAGCTCGCGCTCGCGGAACGTTTCGCGGCGTGGGCCGCGCATACGCCCGAAGGCCGCTGGCGATTTCGCCATGGCGTCCTTTTCAAGCCTCCGCAGCGTGTCGATCCGATGCATCTTGTCCCGGTGCAAACAGATTCGACGGCGGGATATTCCGTGCACACGCTGCACCATATCCGCCGGCGCGAAGGCTTCGCGCTGACCGACCCGGGTACGAACCTCGCGGGCGCGCTCGACGAGGCGAACTACTGCATCTGGTGCCACGAGCAGAACAAGGACTCGTGCTCCAAGGGGCTGAAGGAGAAACCCGCCGCGGACGGAACCGTCGCGTTCAAGAAAAGTCCCTTCGGGGTGCCGCTCGCCGGCTGCCCGCTCGAGGAGCGCATCTCGGAATTCCACAAGCTCAAGAGCGAGGGCTGGGCGATCGCGCCGCTCGCGATGATCGTGATCGACAACCCGACGGTGTGCGCGACCGGACATCGCATCTGCAACGACTGCATGAAGTCGTGCATCTACCAGCGCCAGGACCCGGTCGATATCCCGCAGGCCGAGACGCGCACGCTCAAGGACGTGCTGGCGCTGCCGTGGGGATTCGAGATCTACTCGTTGCTCACGCGCTGGAACCCGCTCAACCTTCGCCGGCCGCTCGCACTCGCGCCGACGGGCAAGCGCGTGCTGGTGGTCGGCATGGGTCCCGCGGGCTTCACGCTCGCGCATCACCTGCTCAACGACGGGCACACGGTAGTCGGCATCGACGGGCTCAAGATCGAACCGCTCGATGCGGCGATTTCCGGGGTCCGGCCGGACGGCGAGCGCATCCCCTTCCGCCCCATCCGCGACCTGGCCGAGTTGCGCGAGCCGCTCGCACACCGCGTGATGGCGGGATTCGGCGGCGTGGCGGAATACGGTATCACGGTTCGCTGGGACAAGAATTTCCTCAAGATGGCGCGCCTCCTCGTCGAGCGCCGCGCCCAATTCGCGATGTTCGGAGGCGTGCGTTTCGGCGGCACCATCACGGCCGAGAGCGCCTTCGCGCTCGGATTCGATCACGTCGCGCTCGCGCTCGGAGCGGGCAAGCCGACGGTGCTCGACCTTCCGCACGGCCTCGCACGTGGCGTCCGTGCGGCCTCCGATTTCCTCATGGCCCTCCAGCTCACGGGCGCGGCGCGCGAGGAATCGATCGCCAACCTCACCGTGCGCCTGCCGATCGTCGTTGTGGGCGGCGGCCTCACCGCGATCGACACCGCCACCGAGTCCCTCGCCTACTATGCCGTGCAGGTGGAGAAATTCCTCGCGCGCTACGAAACGCTCACGAGCGAGCGCAGTGCCGGCGCGGTGCGCAACGAGTGGACCGAGGAGGAGACCGACGTCGCCGAGGAATACCTCATGCACGCGCTCGCCATCCGCGAGGAGCGCGGGCGAGCGGCGCGCGAGGGGCGCGAGCCGCGCGTGCTCGAACTGCTGCAGTCGTGGGGCGGCTCGACCATCGCATACCGCCGGCGCCTCATCGACAGCCCGTCGTACACGCTCAACCACGAGGAAGTCGAGAAGGCGCTCGAGGAAGGCATCCGCTTCGCCGAGAACCTCACGCCGCTGCGGGTGGAGGTCGACGAGCAGGGCCGCGCGCGCGCCCTGGCGATGATGGCAAAGGTCGAGGACGCTTCGGGCCAAGCGAGCGAGAAGGAAGTCGAGCTGCCGGCGCGCACCATCCTCATCGCCGCGGGCACGCAGCCCAACACCGTGCTTGCGCGCGAAGATTCCGCGCATTTCATCCTCGATGGCAAGTACTTCCGTGCCGTCGACGACGAAGGCAACCCGGTAAAGCCCGAGCGATCGGCGAAGCCCGCCGAAGTCCGCGTGCTCATGGCGCGCGAGCCCGATGGCCGGTTCATCAGCTACTTCGGCGATCTTCACCCCTCCTTCTACGGCAACGTCGTCAAGGCGATGGCGAGCGCCAAGCAGGGATTCCCCGTCGTGAGCCGCGTATTGGCGGCGCGGCCCGCCCGCAGCGCCGCGGACAATCTTCGATTCATCGCCGCGCTCAACGACGAGCTGCGCGCCACCGTGCACCACGTCGAGCGGCTGACGCCGAAGATCGTCGAGGTCGTGGTGCGCGCGCCGCTCGCCGCGCGCCAGTTCCATCCGGGCCAGTTCTACCGCCTGCAGAACTTCGAATCGCTCGCCGCCAATCCCGAGGGCACGCGCCTCGCGATGGAAGGCCTCGCCCTCACCGGTGCGTGGGTGGACAAGGCCAAAGGGCTGGTCTCGACGATCGTTCTCGAGATGGGGGGATCGAGCGACCTGTGCGCCCTCCTCAAGCCGGGCGAGCCGGTGATTCTCATGGGCCCCACTGGCACAGCCACGCACACTCCCGCAGGCGAGACCGTGGTCCTCGTCGGCGGCGGGCTCGGCAACGCGGTCCTCTTCTCGATCGCCGCGGCGCTGCGCGCGGCCGGTTCGCGCGTGCTGTATTTCGCGGGCTACAAGAAGATGATGGATCGCTACAAGGTTTCCGAGATCGAGGCGTCCGCGGACGAAGTCGTCTGGTGCTGCGACGAGGCGCCGGGATTCGCGGCCACGCGGCCGGGCGACAAGGCCTACGTGGGCAACATCGTCGAGGCCATGGCGGCGCACGCCTCGGGAAGCCTTGGCGCGCCGAAGGTGCACATGCGGGACGCCGATCGCGTCATCGCGATCGGCTCCGACGGCATGATGGCGGCCGTGGCCGGGGCGCGCCACGGCATCCTCGCGCCGTACCTGCGCAAGTCGCACATCGGCGTCGCGTCGATCAACTCGCCGATGCAATGCATGATGAAGGAGATCTGCGCGCAATGCCTTCAGCCGCACGTCGATCCCGCAACCGGCAAGACGACCTACGTCTTCTCGTGCTTCAACCAGGACCAGCCAATGGACGCGGTCGACTTCCCGGGGCTGCGCGAGCGGCTGAGGCAGAACTCACTCCAGGAAAAGCTCACCGCCCAGTGGATCGACCGGGCCCTCGCGATCGAGGGCGCGCGGCCCCCGGGGGACTGACCAAGAATCGCGGGCGGGAGTAAGATCGGCCGGCGTCGCAAAAAAAACGTCGGCCCGGACACCGGACCGATCCCATTGGTGCACAGTTCGAACAGGGAGAGACCAACAATGAGTCAGCACAGCCGCGCTCGCGGCTTTTCGATCGTTTCCGCCTTCGCCACCGCGCTCCTGGGAGCCGCTGCCCTCGCGCTTCCGGGCGAGAGCCTCGCTGCCGAGCCCTATGGCTGCGCCTGCCTGCACAACAACCTCGGATCCAAGGTCAACTACCGCTTCAAGTGGGGCTCGGGCGACTGGAAAAACGTGTCCCTCAACCCGGGCGGCGCGGAATGGATGTGCTGGACCTACAAGGACTCGCCGAAATCGCCCGAGCTCGAGTTCCAGCTCGACGTCGACATGACCTCCGCGGCCAAGTTCGAAACATTCTCCATCAAGCGCGTGCATGCGAAGGACAAGTCCTGCGCGGCGATTCCCGCCGCGGGCCACTATCACACCGGTTACGTGGCCAACTCCAACAAGAAGATGATCCAGATCTACGGCGGCAAGTAGCACCTCCCGTTCGACGGCCTCGCGCCTTTCGCGGGGCTACTGAACGCGGGCAGAATACGCGGGATGGACGACCCGAACGCCAGCGTCAACAGGAAGCTCGACGAGGTGATCGGGACGCAATACGACGCCGGGGCGAGGGGCTTCGTCGGCAAGCTGCGGGCCGGAATTGTCCGCTGGATCGTGGCGGCCGTGCTCGCGCTCTCGATGGTGGCCGTGATCGTCGCCACCATCGAGTGGCACCGCCTGCCTCCACCGGAGGGCCGGAAGATCCCGGCGAAGCCGGTCGTCATCCAGATCATTCCGGCCAAGTGAACAAAAACCGCGCCTAAGTGCGCTACCGCGCAGACCGCGCCCGTCCGATCGCCTACCCTGCGGGTCATTGGAGGGATACGCCTTGGCGCGCGCACGTGCCGTACCGATCACGAATCGACTGCTCGACCGGCTGCCCGAGAAGGACCGGGCGCGCGTGTTGTCGGGATGCGAGCGAGTCGAGCTGCGCTTCCCCGAGGTCCTGGCCGAGCCCGGCGGGACGATGCGCGACGCCTATTTCCCCACCGGAGGCTTCATCTCGCTGCTCACGCCGATGGGCGGGAAGGACACCCTCGAAGTCGCGCTTGCGGGAAACGAGGGCGTGTACGGAATCCCCGTCGCGCTCGGCGTCGACATCTCCCCCGTTCATGCGTTGGTGCAAGGCAGCGGCCCGGCCTGGAAGATTGGAGCCGCCGCCTTCCGCCGCGAGCTCGCGCGGGTGCCGGCGCTGCGCGACGGCGTCAACATGTACATCCACGTGTTGATGGCGCAGCTCATCCAGACCGCGGGCTGCAATCGCTTTCACGTCGTCGAGCAGCGCGTGGCGCGCTGGCTCCTGATGACCTCGGACCGCGCCCACTCCCCGACCTTCCACATCACCCACGAATTCCTCGCCTACATGCTCGGAGTCCGGCGCGTGGGAATCACGGAAGCGGCAAGCGCCCTGCAGCGCGGCAAGCTGATCAGCTACGCGCGCGGCAACATGACCATTCTCGATCGCAGGGGGCTGGAGCGCGCGTCGTGCGGGTGCTATCGCACGGACCTCTCCACCTACGAGCGCGTCTTCGCCTAGTCAGGCGGTTATCTCGCGGTCGGATACTGCGAAAGGCGCTCGGTCTCCTTGCGCACGACCTCGTAGCATTCGCACGACATCGTCTCGAGCTTCGGCCGGTCGAGAACCTTGATGTGGCCACGCCGGTACGTGATGACGCCGGCATCCTGCAGCTTGCCCGCGGCCGCGGTGACGCCTTCGCGCCGCACGCCCAGCATGTTGGCGATCAACTCCTGCGTCATCAGCAGCTCATCCGACGGCAGGCGATCGAGGCTCAGCAGCAACCAACGGCACAACTGCTGGTCGACCGAATGGTGGCGGTTGCACACCGCGGTCTGCGCCATCTGGGTGATCAGCGATTGCGTATAGCGCAGCAACAGCTGCTGCATCGATCCCGCGCGGCCGAATTCAGCCCTCAGGTATTGCGCTCCGAGGCGGAACGCGCGCCCCCCGCACTGCACCACAGCGCGGCTTGGCGTGGTCTCGCCGCCCATGAAAAGCGAGATGCCGACCAGGCCCTCGTTGCCTACGATCGCGATCTCCGCCGACGAGCCGTTTTCCATGACGTAGAGCAGCGAGATGATGCAGGTCGTCGGGAAATAGACGTAGTCGAGGGCCCGCCCGGACTCATAGACCACTTGCCCCAGGGCCATCTCGACGGGCTCGAGGTGGGGAGTCAGGCGCTTGAGCTCGGCTGCGGAAAGGGCGCCAAGGAGTTGGTTCTGCTTCGCCGGCAGAGGGCTGCGTTTCAGCCTGGGTGTCTTGAGCTCGGATACCGGCATGCGGGCCAGTGTGCGCCAGCGTACACACCCTGTCTATGTTCGTCTTCGAACGGACCTGCTATCGATTAGCGACTAAACTGCATTCGTGACGTCCAAACGCCGTCCCGCCGGAGAACCGTGATGCCCAAAGGCCAGCAACGCAGCAATCGCGAAACGCGCAAACCCAAGAAGCCGAAGCCGCCTCACGCTCCGCCCTCGCCCTTCATCGTCCCGCCCGTGACAAAGCGATAACCCGCGATGCAGAAGAAACGCGTCATCACCGGATGGCGGCACGTGATACCGCCGAGGACCGGCCTGTCGGCCGCGCCAAAAAGCAAGCCCGCGCCCAGCAAGCCGGCGGCCGAACACTCGGCCAACGAGCATCGGGAGAGCGCGGTCGGGAAAGTCGAAATCGCTGGGAAATAGGCAGTAAACCAGCGGATCGGTGGACTCTTCATGCGATCCGCCCTCCCGGTTATGAGCGCCGGCACTGGGGCGGATCGCAACCTGCGCCTGTTCGTCAGCGCACCTGGGACGAACCCATCCCCCCTGCCATGACCTGCTCCGAAGGCGTGACGGTGGGCACCGCTCCGTCGGTGAGCTGCACTTGATTCTCGAACGTCTCGAATTGAGCCGATTCGGTCGTCGGGGTCGACGGGGCCTGGGCGACCGCGGTGACCTCGGGAAGGGGGAACGGGTACTGCAAGACTCCGCCTTCCCGCGTGCGCTCCGCCGCGAACCACTTGATCTCCGCGAGCTGATGCTGGCTCGCCGGCTTGGCCTGCGCGGGCGTCGGTACGAAGCTCGACGTGGGATTGCCATCGGTCATCTCCCGCTGTTGCTCGAACCACGCGCTTTGATCGGCCGCCTGGGAGTTCAGGGCAGCGGTGGCGGTGGCCGCGGCGACCGCCATGAGAATCGTCTTCACTCGGGTATTCATGGTGTTTCCTCTTCGGTTGTTCGTCGGATTGACGTGATCCCATTACGAACTCGCGAAGGCACAGCGTCGTTTCTCGATCGCCGCGCCGCGTTTCCGACGAAACGATCCGGCCCCTGCGATCAGTAGACCGTCTCGACGTTGACGCTGAAGACGTAGCCGTTGCCGCGCTCGGTGCGAATGTACCTGGGCTTCGACGGATCGGGCTCGATCTTGCGGCGCAGGCGCATGATCTGGATGTCCACCGCGCGGTTGTAGACTTCGTCGTTGTGGAGACGCGAAAGGTCGAGCAGCTGGTCCCTGCTGAGGATGCGATGAGGCGCGCCGAGAAGCACCACGAGAAGGCTGAACTCGCCCTTGCTGAGCACAGTGACGCCGCCTGCCGGGGCGGTGAGCCGGCGGGTGTTGAGGTTGAGCTCCCAGCCGTCGAATCGATAGGCGCGGATCCCCTCGGGACGGCCCTGGCGCACCTCGGCATGGCGCCGGCGCAGGACGGTGCGGATGCGCGCGAGCAGCTCGCGCGGGCTGAAAGGCTTGGTGACGTAGTCGTCGGCGCCGAGCTCGAGACCCATCACCCGGTCCGCCTCTTCGCTTCGCCCGGTGAGCATGATGATCGGGATGGCGGACTCGTCGCGGAGCTTGCGCGCGAGGTTCATGCCGTCCTCGGTCCTGAGCTTCAGGTCCAGGACGATGAGGTCTACAACCTCGGATGCAAGCACCGCGCTCATCGCCTGGCCGTCGGCGACGGCGGTGGCGCGAAGGTCGTGCTTCACCAGGTAATCGACGATCATCTCGCGGATCAGCGGGTCGTCGTCCACGGCGAGCACATGCGCTTCGAGACCCTGCTCGGCAGCCTGCGCGTTCATGTCGATGTCCACTTCCATGGCGCCCAGAATAATCGCGCCGAAGCCGCACTGTTTCGTCTGAAACGATGAGGCGGGCGCTATCCACATGATACGGCCATGGACGAGCCGAAGCGAACCCTGAGGCTGCTGTTTGCCCTTGCCGCGTTGCTGGTCGGCATCAACGTGCTCTCGGCGATATGGGACATTCGCAACGAGCGCCGCCTCGTCGAGCGCAATGCGCTGCGCGACTTCAACAATCTCGCGGGCCTGCTGGCCGACCAGACCGCGCGCGCGCTCGAATCGGTCGACCTCCTGCTGCGCGCGGCGACCAGCGACGTTTCGGCCAGCGGAGTGGGGGCACCCTCTGCACGCGCCCAGCGCCTGAAGGATCGCATCTCCGGCATTCCCCAGATCCGCGCGGTGCTGTTGCTCGACCGTGACGGGCGCATCGCCGTCAGCACGGACGAGCGCACCGAAATCGGCGCGGACTATTCGGAGCGCTCCTATTTCACGCAGCAGCGCGACGGCGCCGCCAAGGGTCGTTTCGTGAGCGATCCGTTTCTCGGCCGGATCACCCATCGCTGGTCCTTCGCGGTATCCGAGCCGCTCACGGATCGCACCGGCCGCTTCGCCGGAGTCCTCGCCGCGATCATCGACGTCGAGTACTTCGACCGCCTTTACCGCTCACTCGACATCGGAGAGCTCGGCTTCGTGGCGCTGCTGAATCGGGAGGGAATGCTGGTGACGCGCGTCCCGCCCCGCGAGGAGTTCTTCGGCAAGCGGCTTCCCGGCATCGATCCCATTCTCGGCGCCGTCGCGGGCGAGGGACGCTATTCGGGTTGGTCGCCGAGCATCGTCGGCACCCAGCCGAGCCAGGTGCTCATCTCGGCCGCGCCGATCGCGGGATCGCCTCTCGTCGTCACCGTCGGAGCGCCCGAGCGAACGGTGCTGGCGCCCTGGCGCTCGGAAGCCGAGCGGGTCATCGTGCGCACCCTGCTCACGTCGGCCGTGATGCTCGCGCTCGTCGTTCTCGCCGCCCGCGAGCTCGCGCGGCGAGCGCACGCCGACATCCGGATGCAGGAAGACCGCGGGCGCGCGCAGGCCGAGCAGCAGCGGCTCCAGGACAAGCTGCGACAGGCCGAAAAGATGGAAGCCGTCGGACGCCTCGCCGGGGGCATCGCCCACGACTTCAACAACATCCTTGGCGGCATCCTCGGCTACGCCGAGATGCTCCAGGAAAGCGCGGCCGAAGGCTCGCCGGAGCAACGCTATGCGCGCAACATCCTGATCGCCTCCCATCGCGCCCGCGACCTCGTCGAGCAGATCCTCGCGTACAGCCGGACACAGAAAGTCATCCGCGGTCCCGTCGAGATCGGCCGCATCGTGCGCGAGACGCTCGACGTCTTGCGCGGCTCGATTCCCGCCGGCATCGACTTGCGGCTCGTCGTGCCACAGACGCCGCTCGTGGTCAGCGGCGATCCGACCCAGCTCCACCAGGTCGTGATGAACCTGTGCACCAACGCGATCCACGCCATGGGAGACAACGGAGCCCTCCGGGTGACGCTCGAAGCGGTGGAGCTTGCGCAGGCGCTCCCCCTGTCCCATGACACGCTCGCGCCCGGTCCCTACGTGAAGCTCGCGGTCGGTGACACCGGCACGGGGATGGACGGGCCCACGATGGCGCGCATCTTCGAACCCTTTTTCACGACCAAGGAAGTGGGCCAGGGCACGGGGCTCGGCCTGTCGCTGGTGTACGGCATCGTCGCGGGGTCCGGCGGCGCGACGCGCGTGACCAGCGCGCTTGGGCGCGGGAGTACGTTCGAGCTGTACTTCCCCCGGATGAATGTAGAGAGCGTCGATGTCGAACCGGCGCCAGGTCCGATCGAGCGCGGGCACGGCGAACGCGTCCTGCTCATCGACGACGAGAAGCCCCTGCTCATCATGACGGCTGAGCTGTTGACGCGGCTCGGGTACGAGCCCGCGCCTTTCTCCGATCCGCATTCGGCGCTCGCTTCGCTACGCGCGATGCCCGAGGCCTACGACCTGGTGCTCACCGACGAGATGATGCCGGGGCTCATGGGCACTGCGCTTGCCCAAGCGGCGCGCGAGGCGCGTCCGGACCTTCCCATCGTTCTCATCAGCGGCTACACGGACGCGGAGTTGGCACAAAGAGCGCGGGCCGCGGGCGTGCACGAGGTGCTCAAGAAGCCGGTCCAGGCGCGCGAGCTCGCCACAGCGCTCGCCCGCGCGCTCGCCGCCTGATCGGCCGGCGCACCGCATCATTTGGCATGCCTCGTGGGAACGAGGGTCGAGGCCTGCCAGACATAGAACATGCTCGACGCAGAAACGGACCCCACGTTGCCGGTGGAATCGATGATTCGCGCCTGCAACACGTGGCGGCCGCGGGCGACGCCGGTCAGCGGGACCTCCAGCGATGCCGAGGGTGAAGCGGCGGGAACGCCGTCGAGAAGCACCTCGACGCCGTCTCCTTGCGCAAGCTGCGGGGCGACCGCGACCTGAACCGACAAGTCGCCCGAGTTGCTGAAGACCATCGCCTCGTCACTCGGAGCCGCGATGTCCAGGTCATAGCGCTGGCCGGGCCTCTCATCGGCCTGCGCGGTGCTCGCGCACGCGGCCGCGAGCGCAAGGATAGCCAGTAGCTTCTGCTGTCTGCCGTTCATGGTGGGGAACCTCCGGGATCACGCCGACATTGGCGTGATCCCATTTCGTCGCGCGCGGATTTCAGGCTGGTATCCATCGACTGCGTACGCGTTTCGCACGCAACGTTTCACCCGGAACACGAACCGGGGGATGCGGAACGGTTCGGATATCCGGCCGGCCGATATTCACTCCAACGCAACCCTACAAAGGCGTGATGAGGAACTGGCATGAAGATCGGAATCGCAGGGACCGGAAGAATGGGCACCGCCATAGCGCGCAGGCTGCTCGAGCTCGGCCATGAAGTCCGCGTCTGGAATCGCACTCTCGAGAACACCCGCGAGGCTCGCGAGGCGGGAGCGACGACCGCGCCGACGCCGGGCGAACTCGTGAACGGGTCCGAGGTTGTGATTTCCTTTCTCCTCGACAACGCGGCGGTCGAGCACGTCTACCTCGGCGCCGAGGGGCTCCTGAACGGGAGCGTCGAAGGACGTCTCTTCATCGACATGAGCACGGTGAGTCCGGCAATTCACGCGCGGATCGCGCCGGTGATGGCGCTGCGCGAGGCCGGATTCATCGAGTGCCCCGTGAGCGGCTCGACCGCCGCCGCGCGGGCCGGCGCGCTGGTCGGCTTTGCCGGGGGCGAGGCCGCTGTGTTCGCGCGCGCCCAGCTGCTGCTCGCACAACTCTGCCGCCGGGTCGAGCACGTCGGGCCGCTCGGTGCCGGGATTCGGATGAAGCTCGCCGCCAATCTCCTGCTGGCCACCTTCTGGCAGGCCCTTGCCGAGTCCCTGCTCCTGCTCGCTCCCTCGGCCTTGGATCCTGCCCGCGCCATCGACCTTCTCGCGGACTCGAACATCGGTGCCGGGATCCTGCGCACGAGGGCCACGCAAATCGTCTCAGCACTGGCCGGGAACCCCCCGGGCGAGGCCGCATTCGACGTCGACACGATGCGCAAGGACCTGCGCTACATGGCGCAGGAAGCCGCCGTCCATGGAGACGCGCTACCGCTGGCGAGCCGCACGCTCGAGTGTTTCGATCGCGCTTCGCGCGGTGGAATGGGAGGCGTGGACAGCGTGGCCTACCCCGCCTACTGGATCTCGCAGCACCCCGTGCGTCGAACGGGCGAGGATCCGAAATGATGATCGACCCGATCCATGCGCTGCACGCGGGCACGCCGATGGCAACCGCCTTCTTCGCCTCGGCCGTGGAGGCCGTCGAAGCCGCGACGGTCGTGCTCGCGGTCGGCGCCGTGCGGGGCTGGCGCTCGTCGCTTGCCGGGACGGTCGCGGCCCTGGCGGCGCTGGTCGTCATCGTGGCCGTCTTCGGACGCGCGATCGCCGCGATTCCCATCGCCACACTGCAGGTGGTCGTTGGAGCGCTGCTGCTGCTGTTCGGGATTCGCTGGCTGCGCAAGGCGATGTTGCGCAGCGCCGGCGTGATCGACCTGCGTGACGAAGACGCGCTCTACGCCAGGCAACGCCAGGCGATGAGCGCATCGGGCGACGCCGGCCGGAATCGCTGGGACGCGATCGCGGCCCTCACCGCATTCAAGGCGGTGCTGCTCGAGGGCGTCGAGGTGATCGTGATCGTCATCGGGATCGGCGCGGCGGGAAACATGCTCGTCCCGGCGACGATCGGCGCGCTCGGGGCCTGTGTCGCGGTCGCCGTCGCGGCGGCGCTCCTCAATCGCCCGCTTTCACGCGTTCCCGAGAACTCGCTCAAGTTCGCGGTCGGCGTGATGGTCTCCGCCTTCGGCCTATTCTGGTTCGGCGAGGGCATCGGCCTCCACTGGCCTTCTGGCGACGCGGCGATTCTCGCGCTCATGGCGGTGCTTTTTGCGGCCGCCTCCCTTGGGATCGGGGCAGCGCGGCGGGCGGCATCCGCATGAACCGCCTCCTCGATCCGTTGCGCGCGATCGCCGGCCTTTTCTTCGACGACCGCAGCCTCGCGATCACCGTGCTGGCGATCCTGGCCACGACCGCGATCCTGCTCGGCCATTCCTGGTTCGACGGGCCGGAGGCAATGGCGTTCCTGGTGGGTGGAATCATCGCCGCCCTCCTCGAGAACGTGCTTCGCACGGCTCACCTCGTTTCGTTCGAAACGCATCGCGCGCCGGAGGAAACGGCAACGGCACGCCCCGGAGGTCTACTGAAGGCTCCAAACCAAGGAGTCGAACCATGACCTCGCACCTCTCGAAACTGCTCCCGGTCCTCGCGGCCGCCATCACGTTGAGCGCCTGCGCATCGTTGGAGACGTCCCATCCCAAATCCGAACAGCTCTCCCTGATCCATCCGGGCCTCACGCAGAACGAGGTTCGCGATCTCGCCGGCTCCCCAGGGAACGTGACGGCGAATTCGCGCAGGCACGAGACGCTCTGGGTCTATTCGTTCACCGACCTCTGGGGCTATCAATCCGAGTTCGACGTGACGTTCGGCGCGAACGGCCTCGTCACGAACACCTTCGCCAATCGCGACGACTACTGAGGCGGACGGGTCGAGCCATGAATACAAGGGAAGGATTGGCGGGGGCGAGTCTTGTCCTCCTCGCCCTCGCGATCGCGGGGTGCAACAGCTCGGCCGCGCCCACGGTGCCGGCGCAGGTCCCCGAGGTCTCGGTCGTGACCGTCCACAAGGGCAGCGTGCCGATGGTCACGGAGCTGCCCGGCCGGACATCGCCGGTGCTGGTCGCGCAAGTTCGCGGCCGCGTCGACGGCATCGTGCTCACCCGGCCCTTCAAGGAAGGCGCGGACGTGAGCTCGGGCCAGCAGCTCTTCCGCATCGACCCGGCGCCGTATCGCGCGGCGCTCGATAGCGCCGGCGCGACGCTCGCGCGCGCGAAAGCCAACCTCGCCGCCGCGACCGTCCTCGCCGAGCGCTACAAGGTCCTCCTCGGCGGTAATGGCGTGAGCCGCCAGGACTACGACAACGCGGTAGCAGCCCAGGGTCAGGCCGCCGCCGATGTCGCCGCAGGCGAGGCCGCGGTCAAGGTCGCGCGCATCAACCTCGGCTACACCAACGTCGTTTCGCCGATCAACGGACGCATCGGCCCCTCGACCGTGACCCAGGGCGCCTACGTGCAGGCGAGCGCCGCGACGCTCATGGCGACCGTCCAGCAGATCGATCCGATCTACGTCGACCTGAACCAATCGAGCTTGCAGGGCCTGCAGCTGCGCCGCGACGTCGCGAGCGGCAAGCTCAAGCTGAACGGAGCTGGCCAGGCGACAGTCACCCTCTTCCTCGAGGACGGCTCGCAATACCCGCAGCCAGGCTCGTTGCAATTCACCGACATCACAGTGGACCCGGCGACAGGATCGGTAACGGTGCGGGCGTTGTTCCCCAACCCGCGAGCCGTCCTGCTGCCGGGAATGTTCGTGCGCGCGCGCATCGATGAGGGGACCAACGACAACGTCGTGCTCGTCCCACAGGTGGGCGTGACCCACGCGGCCAACGGAAGCGCCACGGCGCTCGTCGTCGGCCCCGACAACAAGGTTTCGCTCCGTACGATCCAGGCGACGCGCACTTCCGGCAGCGACTGGGTCGTCGAGAGCGGGCTCGCCGACGCGGAGAAGGTTATCGTCGCCGGCGTGCAGAAGGTGCACCCCGGCAGCCTGGTGCGAACCGTCGAAGCCTCGACCGGCGCGCCGTCGCCGGTCGCGTCGAACTAGCGCGCCATGGCCAAATTCTTCATCAACCGGCCGATCTTCGCGATCGTCATCGCGATCCTGGTCATGCTGGCGGGGGCGCTCGCGGTCTTCACCCTTCCCATCGACCAATACCCGCCCATCGCACCGCCCAGCGTGCAGATCAGCACGAGCTATCCGGGCGCCTCGGCTACCACCGTCAACAACGTGGTCGTGCAGGTGATCGAGCAGCAGATGAGCGGCATCGACAACCTCATCTACATGTCCTCCACGAGCGACGACACGGGGCAATCGACGACGACCCTCACCTTCACGCCCGGAACCAATCCAGACATCGCGCAGGTACAGGTGCAGAACAAGCTGCAGCTGGCCGTGCCCCTGCTCCCGCAGCAGGTGCAGCAGGCGGGCGTGCGCGTGACGAAATCCACCAACGCGTTCCTGATGTTTGCCGGCTTCGTCTCCACCGACCACAGCATGTCGAAGTTCGACATCGCCAACTACGTGGTCTCGCATATCCAGGATCCGATCAGCCGCGTGAACGGCGTCGGCAATCTCAACGTGCTGGGGACCCAGTACGCGATGCGCGTCTGGCTCGACCTCAACAAGCTCGACGCCTATGCGCTCACGCCGCTCGACGTAAGCGCGGCACTCCTCGCCCAGAACGTGCAGGTTTCGGGCGGGCAATTGGGCGGCCTGCCGGCGGCGTCCAACCAGCAGCTCAACGCGACGATCACGGAAGCGACGCTGCTCAGCACGCCCGAGCAGTTCGGAGCCATCGTGCTCAAGGCCCGGCCCGACGGCTCCCAGGTGCGCCTGCGCGATGTGGCTCGCATCGCCCTGGGCCCGGAGAACTTCGTCATCGACAATAAGTACAACGGCGTGCCCGCCTCCGCCATCGGCATCCAGCTCGCGACCGGCGCCAACGCGCTCGACACCGCGACGGCCGTGCGCGCCAAGCTCGCGGAGCTCAAACCTTACTTCCCGCCCGGCCTGGAAATCGTCTATCCGAACGACACGACGCCGTTCATCAGGATCTCGATCCAGGAAGTGGTGAAGACGCTCCTCGAGGGGATCGCGCTGGTGATCCTGGTGATGTACCTCTTCCTGCAGAACTGGAGGGCCACGCTCATTCCCGCGATGGCGGTACCGGTGGTGCTCCTCGGCACCTTCGGGCTCATGGCGGTGGCCGGCTTCACGATCAACACGCTCTCGATGTTCGGCCTGGTGCTCGCGATCGGGCTCCTCGTCGACGATGCCATCGTCGTGGTCGAGAACGTCGAGCGCGTCATGACCGAGGAAAAACTGTCGCCGAAGGACGCGACCGCCAAGGCGATGGGCCAGATCACCGGGGCGCTCCTGGGAGTGGCGATGGTGCTCTCCGCGGTCTTCGTGCCGGTGGCGATGTCCGGCGGCACCGTGGGCGCGATCTACCGCGAGTTCTCGCTCACGATCGTCGCCGCCATGCTGCTCTCGGTGTTCGTGGCGCTCACGCTCACGCCCGCGCTCTGCGCGACGCTTCTCAAGGCGCCGGATCGCGAGCACGCGGTTCGCCACGGTTTCTTCGGCTGGTTCAACCGCCGTTTCGAGTGGGGGCGCGGCCATTACCTCGGCGCCGTGCGCGGGATCGTCGCGCGGGCGGGGCGGTGGTTCGTGATCTATGCGGTACTCGTCGCGGCGGTAGGCCTGCTCTTCCTGAAGCTGCCCACGGCGTTCGTGCCGAACGAGGACCAGGGCTACTTCTTCGTCCAGGTCCAGGCGCCACCCGGCGCGACCCAGCAGCGCACCGGGGTCGTGCTCGACGACGTCTCCGAGTACGTGCTGAAGCAGGAGGCGGCGAGCGTCGACTCCGCCTTCATCATCAACGGCAACAACTTCGCCGGGCGCGGACAGACTCAGGGCATGGTCTACGTGCATCTCAAGGACTGGGGCCAGCGCGGCGCGAAGGACCAATCGGTGCAGGCGGTGATCGCGCGCACCGCGGCGCATTTCGCGACTTACAAGGACGCGACGATCACGCCGGTGAATCCGCCGCCGATTCGCGGGCTGGGCACCTCCGCCGGCTTCGACTTCGAGCTCGAGGACCGCGGCGGCCTGGGCCACGACGGTCTCGTGAAAGCACGCAACCAGCTTCTCGACATGGCGCGCCAGGACCCGAACCTCGCGCAGGTGCGCGCCAACGGCCTGGATGACAACGCGACCTTCAGCATCGATGTCGACCGCGAGAAGGCCGCGGTCCTCGGCGTCGCCCTGAGCGACGTCGACCAGGCGTTCTCCTACGCGTGGGGCTCGCGCTACGTGAACAACTTCCTCGACACCGACAACCGCATCAAGCGGGTCTACGTCCAGGCCGATGCGCAATTCCGCATGAACCCGGAGGACCTGAACCTGCTGTACGTGCGCAATTCGAGCGGCTCGATGGTGCCCTTCTCCTCGTTCGCCAAGGGCGCCTGGAAGTATGGCCCCCCGCAGCTGCAGCGCTACAACGGCGTGGAGGCGGTCGAGATCCAGGGCCAGGCGGCGCCCGGCAAGAGCACCGGGCAGGCGATGCTCGCGATGGAGGCGCTGGCGAAGAAGCTGCCACAGGGAATCGGTTTCGAGTGGACCGGCCTCTCGCTGCAACAGCAGCAGGCGGGATCGCAGGCGCCCTTCTTCTATGCGCTCTCGATCATCGTCGTCTTCCTGAGCCTCGCCGCGCTCTACGAGAGCTGGTCGATCCCGATCTCCGTGATCCTCGTGGTCCCGATCGGCGTGCTCGGCGCACTCCTCGCCGCCACGCTGCTCGGAGTGCCGAATGGCGTCTTCTTCCAGGTGGCGCTGCTCACCACGATCGGGCTGGGCGCGAAGAACGCCATCCTCATCGTCGAATTCGCGCGCGAGCTGCACGAGGAGGGGCGCACCGCGCTCGAGGCCGCGGTCGAGGCCGCGAAGCTGCGAATGCGCCCGATCCTGATGACTTCGTTGGCATTCCTCCTCGGCGTGCTGCCGCTCGCCCTCGCGCACGGCGCGGGCTCGGCGAGCCAGAACGAGATCGGCATCGCCGTGATCGGCGGCATGTTGGCCGCGACCTTCCTCGGTCCGCTCCTCGTGCCGATGTTCTTCGAGGC
>WNFM01075136.1_pt1 | contig 19768 bp, 22 predicted proteins | sample 5400271 | NCBI WGS metagenome assembly WNFM01 (sample SAMN13153352, study PRJNA577476) | soil metagenome | isolation source: 60 cm saprolite on Douglas fir-dominated hillslope | place: USA:California | collected 2013-09-17
GAAAGGAGCGCCAGGGCGGTTCCAAGGAACCGCCCTGGCGCTGTTACCTACCTCAAGTCGCCTGGTTCCACCCTGAGAGGTGAAAACGGTGGATCGAGGTTAGCTGGCTTCGGCCTGTCCTGCTGAAACTGGGCGAATATCTCCCTCATTCCAATCCGGATCACGATTCGGAAGGTCCATCGGGGTCAGGCGAAGCGCGTCGAGAACTGCATCGAAGGCAGCACCGCCCCTCTCCAAGATATACGAGCTAGATGCGACGACATCGTGCAAGACGCCTCCCTCCTCAAAGCCGATTCGATCAGGCACTTCCAGTGGCTTGGTCGGGTCCAGGCTCGTACCGAGGGTTAGGGCCGCCCAGTTCGGATGCGTAAGTTCAGATAGCGGCCCGTAGTAGATATCGACCAGCTCCTCCGCACCGATTCGATCGGCCTCTGGAATCCCTGCCTCCAGTGCCTTGAGTTCGGCACGAGCCGAGCTGATGAGAGCGTCGACCGAGATCGGCTTGACATGGCCGCTCAGAGAACCAATGCCGCCGAGGCCGAGCTTGAAGACCAGAATGTGAACCGCATTCGTGCGTCCCTTCTCCACCCTTGGTACAAGCTCCCTACGAAGATATACGGGGAGGCAGCAGGTCTCGAAGAGGGCGCGCGCTACGGGGGGAGCGGCATGAGGATTATCGCGTTCACTAGGGCGACCAAGCCGTCGATGAGCTGGCAAACTCGCGCGGCGAGGCCTGCCGCTGGAATCGCAACCAACAACTCGACGTTGTTTTGACGCTCCACGTTCGCACGCTCCAGAGCGTGGCCGATACTGGCCAAAGCTGCCTGATGGCGGTTGCTCCAAGCTTCCGATTCCCGCTCGATCACGTCGAACGACTCGAGGAACTCTGCGAAGCGCTCCCGTATGGCTGAGTCGATCTTAGGTAGCGAACGATCCGCTACATCCGGGCGGCTCACAGTGAGCTGCAATCCGTCAGACAACTCGTAGCTCGGGTCGGCTATGGCCGGGCACAGGCTGGGGATTGTCAGTCCCAATAATCGGCGTAAGAACCAACCCAAAGACGGAGTCGTTGAGATCCTGAAGCGGGATATGCAGGGTCTGGGCAACGGACGCCTTGGAAACGTTCTCGCCACGCAAGGCGCGGAAAACCTTCTCCAGAATCTGCGACCTCTCCTGGGGCAACGGGTCTTTCCCAGGGGCAGTCGGCTCATTGGCACGGCCACGGCGATTCAGCTCGATAAATATCGACCGATACTGCCAATCGCTAAGCAGCCCAAGGCGATGCATACGAACAGCAAGGTTGGCGACGGATACGTTCCAGCGGCCCTTCGCCTTTATGAGCTGCGGCATCCGGGCGGCGCGTGGCGCCTCTGCTCGCACACTGCCGGCGGGCATCAGGAAGGCAGCTCCAAACGCCTGAGCCTCGTGCTCGGCCTGTCGGCCGCGCGGCCCGCCATGACCATGAAGCACTAGATGCCCAAGCTCGTGGGCGGCGTCCATACGGCTGTGCTCGGCGGTCTTCTTGGTGTTCAGGAACACATACGGAATGCGCCCTCGCCAGAACGAGAATGCGTCAACGGTCGTTGAGTCCTCGGAAAGAGAGAACACGCGAACGCCGTGCGCCTCCAGTAGATGAACCATGTTCGGGATGCGCTTCTCGCCCAAGCCCCACGCCGATCGCACCGCGTCGGCTGCCATTTCAGGATCAAGGCCGGGGTGCTGAGGAACATCTGGTGCGGGGAGGTTGAAGTGCTCGTCAATCCAGTCGCCGAGAGCTAGCGCGAGGGCCCCTGAGCCGAGTGCTTGATCGCGCTGCCGAGCGGTCAGGCGGCTAAGTGCCCGAAAGCTTGCGCCCTCGGGCGTCGGTTCGTCCAGGTCCGGTCCAAAGAAGAACTCCCTGGGAAAGCCGAGCGCGGATGCGAAGTGACTTACGGTTTGAGGCGTCGGTTCCTGCTGATCCTTCTCGTAGGCGTTGAGGTTGCGAGGCGAGATGCCTACTGCTTTCGCCAATGCGCCCTTAGTGAAGCCTCGCCGACGACGAGCAAGATCGACTCGGTTGTAGTTGAAGTCGCCCACGGCACCTCCTATCGCCGCGCGACAGGAACGTCGATCTGTCCATCCTCGTCTTCATCGTCGTTCGATACGTCGGCCGTCTCAACGAGCGAGATCGCTGGCAGGACGAGCCGAGGCTCAAAGGCCGTTACAAACCCACGCTGGCCTTTGGGCGTCCGCGTGAACTCGACCGGCAAGGAGAGCTCCAGCCGGATTTCTTCGTTCAACTCGTCGTAGTAGACCAACAGCAGCCAGATTTTCATCGTGGCTTCCATGGCTCGGGCGAAGTCGGTGTCGATCTCTCCGAAGCCGAGCTGATGTCGGTTCCCCGTAACCGCCTGGCCCGTCAGTGGGCCGCGGTCAATTCGAGTCGACGGCATCCGGTCAGTCCCCGTCGCGTGATCGCCGGGCGCAACGGTCAGGGCAAAGGTGCGATCGGGGCTGACCAGCAGCTCGAAGCCCTTCGGACGCTCGCGCGTATGACCCTTTGGCACGTAGATATCGCCAAGCCGCCGGAGAGGGGAAGACCAGCGCACGAAGCCTGCTCGTGAAATCACGTCATTGGGCGTGCATTCCAGGGCTTCGGCGTTTGCATCGAGGACTGCATCGCGGAAGTCGTCCGCCTCAAGGCCCATCATGGCTAGTTGGGATGCGACGCTCGGATCGAATTGGAAGGGCGCGGGCTGGGTCAAGATGATGGTCCTTTCGGGTCGGCTTCCGATTATCCTACCACGAGTGAGGTTGGAAAATCGGAAGTGCATATCACCTTGTCTCTCGTCCTCAGGCGTTCACGGCTGCTTTGTCTACCGCGGGTCGAACCCGGTTTGCCCACGCCCTCCCATCGAGCGTTGCCAGGGATAGGTCGAGCGCCGGCGCCTCGTCACCGGGCAGCAGATGCGTGTAGCGGGAAAGCGTGAACGCCGCCGAGTGGTGGCCGAGGGCGCGGCTGAGCTGGAGCAGGTTGGTCCCTCGGCTCAGATGGAGCGAGGCGAACGTGTGACGGAACGTGTGGAAGCCCGCCCACGGAGCGTCTACCTCCTCGACCAACGGCTTGAGCCCGCGGCGACGGAGGTTGCCGGGCTCGATCGGGTTGCCGTCCCGGTTGGTGAACACGAGCGCCGTGGAGTCCTGATCGTCCAGCGCGGCGAGATAGGCGCGCAGGCGGTAGACGAGGGGCGCCGGCAGCCGAATCTCGCGCTTGCCGTACTTCGTCTTCGGCGGCTCGATCCGCCCCTTGACCATCGCGCGACGGACGCAGACCTCGGGCTCGGAGCCGTCGACCTGCAAGTGGAGGCGCTGGAGCGCGATCGCCTCGCTGATCCGCAGGCCGCAGGTCGCCAGGACCTCGAACAGCAGCTTGTGGGGCTCCGGGGCCATCGCGAGAACCGCGGCAAGCTGCTCCCGGCTGAACACCTTGATCTTCTCCTCCTCGTCCGCGAACTCCTCGCGGTGGGGAAGCGCCAGCCCCTGGGATGGGTTGTGGCGGATCAGGCCCTCGCGGTTCGCGGTCCTCAGCGCGGCGCGCAACGGGATCACGATGTTGGCGACAGTCGCGTCGGTCAGCAGCTTGCCCTGCTCGTCGGGGTCGGCCAGCCAGTCCACGAAGCGGGCGAGCTGGAAGGTGGTCACGTCGACCAGCTTCAACTTGGAGGAGAAGTACGGGTGGGCGTACTTGGCGATCAGCCGCTGGTACTCGTCGCGGGTGTTCTCGCGGAAGCCGCGACGGCCCTGACCGCGATAGCGCTCGACCCATTCATCGAGAAAGGCGAGGAAGCCGGTCGTCGTCGGCTCCTGGAGCTCTCCGCGATCGCGGTCGGTGTCGCTCTCGCGCTTGATCCGCCGCGCCGCGTCGTAGGTGCGGGCGCTTCGCTTGCGCTGCTTGCCCGCCACTTCGATCACGGCGACGTATCCGACGATGTTGCCCTCGCCATCGACGCGCTTGTAGACGCCGGGCGTATTCGTCTTCTTGAGCCGCCGCTTGTCGCCGCAGCCTGGACCTGCCGCAGGGTCCAACGTATCCTGAGAAACGCTCATGAGCTAACTCCTCTTGAGCCGGGGGCGGGCCGTTCCAAGCGGCGCCGCCCCGTTTGCATTGTCGGACAAAACATTAACAGGATGATGCGGCCTGTCAGGCTGTTTCTGAGGCTCGCGATCCCAGCTCTCATGGGCCATCCGGCGCGTCGGGATCACGGCGCTCCGCCCGTCTTCGTCACGTAGTCGTCAAGCGTCCGCCGCCGATACAGCGGCGTGCGCCCGTCGTAGCCGTCCGGCGCCAGCAGGCCGGCGCTGGTCAGGTCGTGGACGCGCCTGCGCGAGACGCAGATGTAGCGGCCGGCGGCCTCGGGGTTCAAGTAGCCCTCGTCCTCGGCAGCGCCGTGGAGGCGGTCGGCGACCTGCTCGGCGACGGTCGCGGCCAGCGCCTCCACGAAGCGCTCGTCGGCCCGCAGGACCGGCAACCCGACGGGCCGGCGGCGCTCGCTGGTGGATCGGGCCCCGGCCATCAGCGGAGCTCCTCCCCCAGCCAGTTCACCGGCTTGCCGGGCGCGGCGAGCGTCCGGCAGATCGGAGCGAACGGACCGCGCTCGGCGAGGTCGTCCAGCAGGCAGATCGAGACCTCGACCTCGGGCGTCTCGACGAGGTCGAGGTCCTGAGCGCACAGCGCGAGCACCGTCCGCCGACGATCCTCGAGCCGGTCCTTGGGCCCGCCGGCCAAGACGACCAGCACGGTCGGGAAGACGGGATACAGGCGCGACCACAGCGCCGCCGAGCTGCCAGCCGCGCCCTCGACTGAGACGATCCGCCGATACAGGCGCGCGTAGCGGCCGAGCCGGTGGGCGAGGTCGGCGGCCGACCGGGTCGCGCGATCGAGCTCGATGAAGCGGTAGGCGATGCTGGTCTGTCCCTTGGCCTCGGCGAGCTGGTAGGTCAGCACGGCGTCCGAGATCAACTGTTCGGGCATCCGCCTCCCCGGCGGCGGCCCCAGCGAGTGGGCGACCTCATGAAGCCAGTCGAAGGGACCGCACTCGTCGTCCCGCTCGCGCGCCGCCCGCACGAAGGCGAGCCCGACATCGTTGACAGCGATCGTGTGCCCCTGCAGGGGACCGGCCGCCTGCTCGGGCGAGATCACCTTGCGCCGGGTCTCGGCGCGGCTCGGGATCGTCGCGGCCGCATCGACGCCGCGCTCGGTCAAGTGCCAAAGCAGACGCCGCCCCGGCAGCCAGGTCGATTCCGCAAGCTCGACCTCGCGCAGCAGGGCGAGCTGGTCCTGGGCCCAGCGCCGGGACGCACGGGGCATGTGCAGCTCGTGGACCTGCGAGGTCGAGAGCAGCCGGTGCTGGTTGAGGCTTTCGAGCACCGTCACAGCGGTCGCCCCGAGTCGCGGCAGCGCTCGCCCGGCGCCGGTCAACCGGCCTCTCCGGTGTCAAGAGTCTGACGACCGCCGCTCGCCTGACCCGGCTGTCGTCGCGGCGCGGCGAGGTACTTGACGATCTCCTGCGGGTGGCGGTTGAGTCGATCCAGCGTCTCGGCGACCGGGGCGCGGCCGAGGCTCTGGTCGATCGCGGCGTCGAGCGTCGGCAACACCTCGGGGTGGCACCCGCAGGGGAACAGCTCCTCGACCGGCACCCCCGCCAACCGGAACGGGGGGCTGATCTCGCCGTCGAGGGTGACCGACGCGAGACTGTGGAACCGGGGCAACTGCCCGATCGTCTCGGCGCTCACCTCGCCTCCGAGCTCGCGGGCGAGCAGCCCGGCGCCTTTCGCATTCAGCGCCGTCGTCACCAGGTGGGAGCGGTTGGTGGTGACCGCGTCCCGAGTCGCCGCCGTCAATCGCTCCGGGTTCTGATTCAGCAGCAACGCCCGCACCCCGAACTTCGCGACCTGCTCCAGCAGCGCGGCCAGAGTGCCCGAAGACGCCCCGTCGTATATCTGGACCTCGTCCAGCCAAAGGTAGAACTCGCGGCGCCGCTCGGGCGGAACGTCGGCCCTGGACCTCGCAGCGTGCAGGGCGTCGAAGACGACGAAGTTGGCGATCAGCCGGTCACGCCCCGATCCCGAGCCGGGGCAGACGAGGACGATCTGCCCCCGGTCCATCGCCGCGCGGATGTCATAGGTCGCGAGCGGGTTGCCGAGCAGGGCGGCGGTGGTCGGCGCGGCGCGCAGGCGGTCGATCAGGTTCGTCACCGGCGTGACCGCCTCGGGCGCCAGCAGCGGGAAGCGTTCGGTGAAGAACCGGCGCACCGGAGCGGCGCTGAGCAGGACGGGAATCTCGAAAATCGTCGGCGCCAGCTCGGCCGGGAGGCAGAGGGCGAGGTCGACCATCGCCTGCGCGGCCTGGGTCGTGAGGTTGAGCGCCCGGGCGTTGATCTCATCCCAGCGAAGCGCCGAGGCGAAGGCGTCGACCACGGCGTCGACCTGCCGGGCCGCCCGCCTCGGCGAGCGACCGGCGACGGCGAACAGGTTCCACGCCGGCTGGCGGTCGGGGTCGGCGAGGTTCACCTCCACGACGCGCTCGCGCAGCCCCTCCTCGGTCAGGTAGCCCTTGATCCGTTCGATCGCGTCGAGGTGTGGGTCGAGGAACAGGCAGCCGTATCCCGAGCGCGCGAGGTGCAGAAACTGGCCGATCGCGGTCTCGGTCTTGCCGAACCGGCTGCGGCCAGCCATGTAGAAGAAAAAGGTGTCGCGAAGCGGCACGCCGACCATCCGCTCTCCCGCTTCGGTCTCGACCTTGCCGAGCGGCAGCAGGCCCGCCTGCCCAGCGAAGGTCGGCAGCGCTCGCGGCGGGGGCGGCACCCGACCTCGCTCGCCGTGACGAGGCGCCGCCGCGCGGGGCGGAACAGACCGGAGGCAAGCCGCCGGTCGAACCGGCGGCGACGGCCCGGCAGGTCCGAGCCGAGGAAGGCGACACCGGGGACGCGAAGGCCCGAGACGCGCAGGTGGTTCTCTCCCGCGAAGGCGTCGAAGGCCGCCAGCATCCCGGCGAGCTGCGCCTTCGCCCGGCCGGGAACCGGCGAGGCGACCCGGACCAGGACCTGCATCTCGAACAGCGGCTCGGCGGTCCCGAGCTTGCGCGTCAGCGCTTGGCGGGCGACCCATCGCTCCACGAGCTCGCCCGGCGGCGCCCCGCCGCGACGGCGATCCCCGGCGCCGAGGAGATCGGCCAGCTCGTCTCCGGGCGAAGTCGAGGGCTGGCGGCGGGCGCGGCGCAGCAGCCGCCGCCGCAGGCGCCGACGCTTCCCCGGCGTGACGGGCAGCAGGTCGACGCAGATCGTCGCCTCGTCACCACCGCCGGGGTCGAGGGCGTCGATCGCGCGCGCGAACCCCGCGAGAGGATCGGGATCGAGCCCGGCCGCTCGCAACGGCTCGCTGCTCGCCCTGGCAAGCACCAGCTCGGCGCGGGCGACCTCCAGGTCGTCGGGCTCGACCGACGCATCGTCGCCCTCCGCTGACGGCTCAGGTACGGTCCGCAGCTCTACGCCGTGGTAGGCGGCGATCGCCGCGCGCAGCGCTCCGCGAGCATGGGCGGGCACCTCCACGCCATAGCGCAGCTTTCCGGCCGGGTCGGCGTCGAGCCTCAGACGGACCGCGCTCGCCGGAGCGTCCAGCAGACCGCGTATGGCTCGACGGGATCGGCTGAGCCCGGAGGCGAAGCGCACGACGGCCTCGGGAGAGGGGTCGAAGGAGTCGGCGGGGACTGCGAGCATCGCCACGCGGTGATCGAGAGCGCGGCGAGTGACAACGAGGCGCGCGACGAGCACCGCACAGGCGAAGATCAGCAGAGCCCCGGCGAGGCTGATGGCAGCGGGGCGTCCCGCGAGCTCCATGAGCGAGTGAGCCCACCTTGATGCGCTGGCGGCGATGAACAGGATCGCGATAGCCGACATGAGGAGAGCGAGCGGGACTGCGTCCCGCCGGTCGGACTCACTCACGACCAGACCCCCTTCGGGGATACAAGTCAGCAAACCGCAGTTGCCCCATCGCCAGCCCACAAACGGCCTGAAGCGCCGGTCTGCCGGTCGCGGTGCGAAGTGCAGTGCGAATCGCGGTGCGAAGTGCAGTGCGAATCGCGGTGCGAAGTGCAGTGCGAAGCCCGACCGCGATCATCGCTCGCCTTCTCCGGGTTCGAGACTGTGGCGGGCCGCCGCCTCGACAACGAGCCGGGCCAGGGGCGGGCAGACGGCGTTGCCGATCTGGAGGAAGCACCGGCTCCGCGATCCCTGCCACGGGTAGTCGGCTCGGAAGCCCTGGAGCGCTGCCGCGTCCTCGACGCTCACGCGGACGGCGTTGCGAAACTGCGGCGGCCACTTGTCGCCGGGGCGCCAGTCCGGATCCCGGTCCCGCGCCGAGGGCGCCGAGATTCGCGGCGTCGATAGCACGGTCGTCGCCGGCCGCCGCTTGGTCCAATCAGGCAGGCGATCAGCCACCGGCCTCGCCCCCCTTCGAAGTGTCGCGCTCGATCGTCCACGAGCCCGAGGCGGTGTCGATCGTCCGCGCCGGACAGGTCGCCGGCCGGGCGAGCCCCTGGGGGCGCCGGCCGCTGGCGGTCTGGTTGTTGGTGTAGGTGATCGCGTCCCGAGCCCAGCCGAGCGCGTCGGCCATGCTGACCCAGGGCTGAAGGTCGCGCTCCTCCTCGCGGACGTGATCGGGGCGGCGCGGGTTGTAGGAGCGATGCGTCGGGACCGGCAGTTCCGCCGGTCCGTCGAGCGAGGCGACCAGGTAAGCGCGCTTCCGCGTCTGCGGGACGCCGTAGCGCTCGGTGCTCAGCACCCCGGCGGTCGCGTCGTAGCCGTGAGCGGCGAGCAGGCCGGCGAACAGGGACCAAAGCCCGAGGACGGACGGCACCTGCTCCAAAGCGATCCAACGCGGGCGCAGCGCGACCGCCCAGCGCAGCGGCTCGGCGGTCAGCAGCGACCGCGGGTCGCGGCAGGCAGCGAGGTGCTCGGCGCGGGAGTCGTGCCCGGCGGCGATCTCGTGGGCGCAGGCGATCACACGCGGCTTGTCGAATCGGCCAAGGCCCTTGCCGGCGATCGAGTACGCCTGGCACGGCGGCGAGCCGATCAGGCCCCAGACCGGCGCGAACGCCTCGGGGTCCAGCGTGGCGATGTCCGCTTCGACCCGCTCATGGCCGGCGGCGCGCGCGGTCGCGCAGGCCCAGCGGTCGGTGTCGATGCCGAGCGCGGTGTAGCCGAGCTCGCGCAGGCCCTCGTCCCAGCCTCCAGCCCCGGCGAACAGGTCGACGATCCGCCGCTCAGCCACGGTCACCTCCCCGGTCCTGGAAGCGTGGAAGGTAGGCGTGGCCGTCGTCGCGATACCGGCGCAGAAAGGCTCGCCAGCCCTGCCGCGCGTCAACGACCGTAGGCGCGCTCACTTGAAGCAGCGCCCTCCTCCCCCGTGCCCCGACCAGCTGGACGCTCAGGCGACCCTGCCGGTATGGGAGGTGCTGCAGGGCACGGTGAGATCGCAGCGCCTTCGCGGCGCGCCTTCCGGCGGCGCTGCCCTTCTCGTCCTGGGGGTCCTGCCGGCGATGGTGCGGCGGTCGCCGTGGACCCCCGGGGTGTTCGACCGGCGCGACTTCGGGCAGGGACGGCTGCGCCCGCCTGGGCACGCGCGGCTCGGGTGCGCTCGCCGGCCGGCCAGACTCGCTGACCCCGAGGACGAAGATCGCGGCGAACCCGAGCAGGATCGCGCCGGCGAACACGACCACCGCTCGCGCGACCAGCGGGTCGAGCGGGCGGTCGAGCAAGAGGCGGAGCCGGTCAACCATTGACGCCGCCGCCGCTCTGTTCGCCTGTGCCCGGAGGCTGGGCGTAGCCGAAGATCGGCGCCGGCTCGCCGGATTCGACGGCGTGCGAGGGGAGGAACGGGCCCACGCGGGCGACCCGGTCGGAGTAGTTGCCGTCGATCGTCGTGATCTGCCCGCCACCGAGGACGCGCTCGACGATCGCGATGTGATCGCTCGCCTGCGGGCCGGCGCCGAAGAGGACCGCGTCGCCCGGCGCGGGCGTCGCGGTCGGGGGAAGGACGCGGGCGCCGTTCGGCTCGGCCTGCGAGAACGGCGGTTCGCCTGGGGCCGCTCCGCCCGGCAGCGACGGCCCGCTTTCGTGGGCCTTCGCCCATTCGTAGATCGAGCCCGAGTAGGCGTAGGGCGCCGTGCCGCCTTTCAGCGGCACGCCGGCCTTCTCCCAGACCCAGGCGACGAAGAGCGAGCACCATTCGACGCAGGGGCCGTAGGGGTTGCAGTTGGAGCCGAGCGGGCTCTCGGCGCGGCCGAGCTGGCTCTCGGCGATGCGGACGATCTCGTTGCCGCTCGCGCCGCCCGAGGTGCTGGAGCCGCATGAGGAACCGCCGCCGCTTTCGGCCGGTTCGGCCGCCTTGGGGTTCGCGGGCGGCGGCGCCCCTTTGCCCCGGAACCCGTAGGAGACCGCCCGGGCCATCACTTCGTCGGCGTAGTTGGCGACCGAGTCGGCGCAGGCGCCGTAGTAGCCGCAGGCGGCTTCCCGATAGGCGGCATAGGAGCCGCCGGCCGGCGGCGCTCCGAGGTCCTGGCGCAGGATGCGGGCGGCGGTGAAGATCGCGTCGGCGGGGTCGAAGATGCTGGTGACGCCGTCGCCGTTCCCGTCGACCTTGAAGCGTTCCCAGATCGTCGGGCCGGAGCCTGGGCTGCAGGCCGATCCGCGCACGTAGGCGATCTGCATCGGTCCGGCGCAGCCGGAGCTGCTGATTTCGTGGCAGGCCCCCTGGCCGCACTCCTGGGTGCCGATCGAGGCGAGGAAGGTCCAGTCGATATTGATCTTGCGGCCGGCTTCCTGGTAGATCCGAAGCCGGCCCGGTGGGATCTGCTGCACCGCGGCGCGCGTCGCCGGGACCGCGGCGACGGCGCCCCCGCCTCCTCCCAGGCAGGCGATTTCGCCGCCGAGGATCGCCATCACCGTGCCGGCGAGGATCGCCACCAGGATCGCGGCGAGGCCACAGGCACAGAAGGCCAGCAGCGAGATATACGAGCGTCGCCCGCTCACCGCCCGCCGCCTTTCCGCCGCGGCCGCCGCGGCGGCGGAGTCGCCTCCCGCCCGGCCGGAGGTCGCGCCGCGGGCGGCTCGCTCGGCGCTTTCCTCGCCAGGCGCTCGCGCTCGGCCCGCAGCTCCTCGCCGAGGCTGGCCCCCGAGCCCTGCGAGGCTTCCTTGTGCGCGGGGCCGGCCCCGCGCGGCGGCGGTTGCTTTGCCTTGTGCTCGCCCGGGCGCTGGGCGCTCGGGCGCTCCTCGCCCGCCTTGCCTTTGGGCTTGCCGCTGGGTTCCTGGCGGGGGCGACGTGGGCGCCTGCCGGCGCCTTTGGCGGAGATCGGCCCGGCCGCCGGGGCCTGGGCCGAAGCCGCCGGGGTACTGCGAGGCCGGCGAGCGCTCTCCGCCTCGCCGGCAGCTCCCGCCGCGCGGGTGCGCTCGGCCGGCCCCGGCGCGTCGAGGCTGGGCGCGCCGCCGTCGACAGGGGCGCTGTAGGTGGTGCCGAAGCGGGGCGCGGGGGCTCCCGGGCCGCCCGATCGGCCGCCCTCGCCGCGCGAGCCGAGGACGCCGCCGAGCAGCCGTCCGGGCGCCCGCCTCGCCGAGCGCGCGCCGCGCCGGATCGGGCGCGTCATCCTGCCGGTGACGCGAGCGCCCGCGTAGACGCCAAGCACCCGCAGCGTCGCCTCGCGCCCGGGCGCGCCCTGCCCGGTGGCGATCCCGATCAGGCTCTCGGCGAGGGTCTTTCGCTGCAGGAAGACGGCCCAGAAGAAGAGGCCCTGCAGGGCGAAGGACATCAGCCAGCCGAGCTGCGAGGTGGCGCTCACAAGCGCCCCGTTGACCGCGAGCAGGGTCGCCAGGATCAGCGAGTAGGCGGCCTTTCGCAGCAGGTAGCCGGCGAGCTTCTCCAGCCAGCCTTTGAAGAAGGCGTGACCGCGGCCGGGGATCGCGGCGGCGACCAGTGCCACCGGGGCGAAGGCCAGCAGCAGGAGCAGCAGTACCTGGGCGAGGATGATCCCGACCGCGAGCGCTCCCAACAGGCAGAAGGCGCCGAGCTCGCCGCAGAAGACGACAAGGGCGAGCAGCAGTCGCTGGTACTGGCCGCCCTCCTCCATCGCGTCGCTCGCCGGCTTGTCGGCGACCCCGAGCCGGTAGCCGCGCTTTGCGGTGTCAGCTTCGGGCAGCTTCGAGGAGTCGCCGTCGTTCAGCGCTTCGTACTCTTCGTTTCGTTCGTCGCTGCCGAGCCCGAAGCGCAGGAAGTGCGGCGCGTACTTGTTCGCGTTGTTGACGCAGACCTTGCCGTCGGCCGTAACCTCGGTCCCGCTCGCCAATCGGCGCGCCAGCGCCGCGTCGCGGGCGGGGTTGGAGGACAACGGCCGCACCGGGGCCGATTCGGGGTCCGAACCGCCCGAGCCGGTGCCGCTGAGGACGCAGTGTTCGAGGCCGCCGAACTCGAGCACGGCCCAGGGCTTGAAGACGAGCAGGTCAAAGAGCTGGTTGGCGGCGGCGTCCTTTGCCTGAGCGCCGCCGCTCGGGCTGCCCCGCTCGGAGATCGAGAGGAACGCCTCCGACATTTCGTTCGTCAACTTCGAGGCGCTACCGATCGTCGCGCCCGGCTGCACGACGAAGAAGAGCGCGAGGACGACGTAGAGGAGCGACAGCGCCAGGGCGCCGGCCGTCTCGGAGTAGCGGCGCTGCACCAGCGCCTTCCACATCGCCCAACTCCCGGCGACCGCTACGGCGAGGACGAGCCAGGGCGCTCCGAAGACGCCCGAGTAGATCGAGTGGATCGCCTGGGAGACCGGCCCGAGCGCCCCCGCCCCGCCGGTCGCCTGGGAGCCGTTGACCAAGTCGAGGCTGAAGGCGAAGCTGAAGAGGGTGATCAGCAGGTTCGCCAGGAAGCTCGTCGCCAGCCAGAGGACCGAGGCGAGGAAGTAGGCGATCATCGGCGGCACGCCGGAGACGTCGACGCCGCCGGTCAGCGAGGCCGAGACGGCGGCGAAGTGTTGGTCGAGCGCGTAGTTGCCGAGCGGGTAGCGCCCGAAGAGGCCGCCCGAGCCCAGCTGTGGCGCGGGGCCGACGTTGCCCCAGAGGTCGGTCGCCGCAAGGGCGATCGGATGGCCGAGCGCCAGCACCAGGGCGCAGAGCGCAAGCGTCACCACCACTCGCCGCCGCCAGCGATGCGGCCCCCGCGCCGCCCTCATGCCGCGTCCGCCTTCGGCGTGTTGTCGAGCGCCGCCAGCAGCTCCTCGAAGACGAGGTCGAACTGCACCTCCCCCACGCGCCCGTCGAGGTCGCGCATCAAGCAGAGGCCCTGGCGGTATTCGGTCAGGCGGAAGCCGAGCGCCCCTTCGGCGTCGAGGCTGATCTGCGCTAGCCCCGCCCGCGCCTCGCCCTCGGTCTCCTGGCCGAAGAGGAAGTAGGCCCCGAACAGCTCGGAGAGGTCGCCGAGGTCGGCCAGGCGCTGGGTCGCCACCAGCACGGTCGCGTTGAAGGCGCGGCCGAGGCGGATCACCCGGTTCAGCAGGGCGCGGCCCTGCACCGAGCTGAGGAAGAACCACGCCTCGTCCAGCAGCACGATCTTGTGTCGTGAGTGGTTGCCGCTGACGAGGCGCAGAGCTTTCGCCGCGACCAGAGTCAGCGTCGCCACGGAGACGCGCTCGGCGCGGGTATAGGTCTCCCGCGAGGCGCCGGGGTCGGGCAGCGAGAGCCCCGGCGTGCGGATCGTGATTACCGAGGGCTCGGCCGCCATCTAGGCCGCCTCCTCGATCGGCGCGAAGCCGAGCCGGGCGAGGCCGAAGTCGGAGAGGACGTCGAGCGCCTCGCCGGCCTCGCGGGCCGCGTCGACCTCGCTCGCGCGCAGCCGGGCGACGACGCACATCAGGCTGCGCTCGCCGGCCCGCACCGCGTCGCGCACCGCCCGGTCGATCGCGTTCTCCCAAGCCGGCGGCGGGTCGCGCAGCAGCTCCAGCAGATAGCTGGACGCCAGCTCCTCGCGCAGCTCGGGCAGGCCGATCGCAAGCGGGTCGAGCTTGCCCCGGTGCTCTGGATCGCCCGAGAGCTCCAACACCTCGACCTCGCCTTCCAGCTCGGCCACCCGATCGAGCCCGTGGTCGGGCTTGGGGTCGAAGTCGACGACGAGCGAGCCGCGGCGCTGCGCGGCGAAGGCGATCGTCTGGGCGGCGAGCGTCTTGCCCGAGCCGAGCGTGCCGGCGAGAAGGACGCCCGAGGGCCGCGCGGTCCGCGGCGCCTCGGTCGGGTCATAGCGGACCGGGCGGGCGGCGCCGGAGGGCGTGTGGCCGATGTAGATGCCGTCGGGGGAGCCGACCTCGGTGCTGGCGGTGGCGACCATCGCGCCGAACTGCTCGACGGTCATCTGCTGGCGGTAGTCGGCCACCTGCCCGCCGCCGGGCTGCGGCAGGTGGTCGGCGAAGAGCGCGTGCTGCAGGCCGCGGGGCCGGTGCAGGGCGACCTCGCCGAAGCGCTCGCGCAGCGAGGTGACCCGGCGCTCCAACTCCTCGCGGTCGGCGGCGCCGACCGCCAGCGAGAGCGAGGCCCGCAGCATCGGCGGGTGCGCCGAGGACTGCAGGACCGCCTCGTACTCGCGGGCCAGCTCGCGGTCCTCCTCGGCGAGCAGCCCCGGCCCGCTCGCCCCCTCCAGCTGCTCGCGGTAGGCGTGCTCGACGTCGAGGATGCGCTTGCGCACCTGGCCGAGCGCCTCGCGGTTGCCGACCCACTCCGCGTAGAGCACGGCGTCGACCGGGAAGCCGGCGCCTTCGGCCGGCTCGAAGAGAAGCTCGGCGGCGCCGGGGAACTCGGCTTCCTCGGCGAGCGATCCGGCGCAGAGGAAGGACTGGTAGGAGGTGCCCTCCTCGGCCTCGACCACCAGCGAGGGCGGCTGGGCGGGGTCCTCGCTGGCGGGCGCGTTGGCGCAGCGCCAGAGGTCGTGCTCCAGCGGCTCATAGGCCGCCGAGCCGTCCGGTGCCACGATCACCAGGGCGTCGGGCTCCCAGTGGCGGTCGAGCGCCGGCTCGGCGACGCCGCGAGGGGCGGCCCGGCACAAGAGCCACTGCAGCTCGCGGGTCGAGGCCCGCTGCAGGGCGACCGCGCCGCTGAGGCGATCGAAGGTGCGCTGCTCGACCTGTGCCAGCGCCTCCAGCTCGGAGCCGGAGATCGGCCGCGGCCCGCCGACGCCGGCCAGCTCCTCGGCCCGGCGCCTGGCCCGGCCGAAGGAGCGCAGCGCCTTCGGCCCCTCGCCGTCTTGCGTCAGCGAGACCGCGAGGTAGACCTCGGGGACGTAGGAGCCAAGGTCGCGCAGTCGCGCCTCATGGCCCTCCAGGTAGCGCCGCCAGTCGCCGGGATCGCCGTGATTGGGGTCGAGAAGGTCAGCCAACTCGTCCGGGTAGCGATCCGCGGGGTAGGAGCGCTGCGCCCTCCAGATCGCGAAGTCCGCGCCCGCCAGATGGGCGAAGCGCTCGAGCCGGTGCAGCAGCGCCCACTTCTGCGAGGTGGGAAGAAAGGGGTAGGCGACGGTGTCGGCGCGGTAGAGGGCCGCCGCCTCTCCGCCCGGTCCGATCAGGACGTTGCGGCGCGCGTAGCGCAGCGGGAAGCGGCTCACGGGCGCACCTCCAGCGCCTCGCCCTCGCCCAGAATCACGCGGGGCGCTGTGGCTGCCTGCCGCCTGGAGCGCTGCGGGGGGCGGGCCAGATGCCGGCGCCGGCTCGCCCGGCGCACGGCGATCGGCACCGAGAAGAAGACGACCGCCGGGCCGCGCACCCGGGAGCGACGCAGCGAAGGCGAGCGCTCGTCGGCCTCCACCCAGAGCTGGCTGCCGAGGTCATATCCAAGCCCGGCGAGCGGCAGGGAGCGATCGAGCGATCGACGCAGCGGCGCCAGCCGCAGCGAGAGCCAGGAGAGGGCGAAGCGGTCGGCACGCCGGCCGTCCGGGGTCGCCTGGGTCCCCAGCGTCGCGATCGCCGCCGGGATCACGATCAGCCGCAGCGGCCAGTCGAGCAGGCCGAGCGCGATACCTGCCAGCCACGTCGCCGCCAGCGCGCCGATCGCCGCGACGGCGGCGCCCTCGCGGCCGCCGACGCCGAAGCCTGCGGCCCCGGCGAGTGCGGCGACGGCGAGCACGACGGTCGCCGAGCCCGCCCCGAGGACGATTACGGCGAGCAGGGTGCCGGTGGCATAGGCGAGCCAGCGGAGCGGTACCCCGCCGGGGATCGGCAACGAGCGGCCCTCGATCTGGTAGATGCGCCGCTCGGGGCGGAAGATGCGCTGGTAGGAGCGGATCGGCTCGAAGCTCTCGCTCATGGCAAGATCCGCTGTCCGATCGCCCGCGCCGCTTCGGCGACCTGGTCGGGGCTGAAGACGAGCCAGCCGACCAGCACCGCCGCGACGAAGAAGACCGCCAGGTCGGTGAACTTGCGATTGAGCAGGAAGACCAGGCCGACGATCGCCAGGACGCCGCCGTAGATCTCGCCCGCGTAGTGGCGCAGGGTCGAGCCGATGTTGTGGCCGACGTCGTTGCCGCTCGCGGCCAGGGCGGCGGCCGGCGCGAACAGCACGCTCGCGGCGATCGCGATGAGGAGCGCGACTCCGAAGCGGCGCTTCACGAGAGCGCCCCCTCAACCCGCTCGACGTACCAGCGCCCCTGCCGGGCCACCTGAAGCCGGTAGGCGAGGCCGAAGCTGGCACCGCTCAGCAGATCGCGCACCCGCACGGCGGCGAGCACCGTGCGCCGCGCGCCTTCGCCCTCTCCGATCTGCTTGACGCCGGGGACACCGAGAAGCCGCAGGCCGTTGCCCGCAGGCACGACCTCGGCTCCCGGCGCCAGCAGATAGGAGAGATCGGAGGGACTTGAAGCCGAGAAGTAGGCCGGCAGGAACCTACGCACAAGCTCGCCGATGGCAGTGGCGTCCGGGCCGGCGAGCGGCCGGGGAGATTCGACGTCTTCCCCGACTGCGGCCGGCCCGGCGACCACCGCGGGCGCCCCCGTTGCCGCCACCTCGCCCGCGCTTGCGTGGACGATCGGGACGGCGAGGTAGACGGTGCGCGCGTCGCCCAGCTCGCAGGCCACCGTGACGATTGCCTGCCCGTGGCCGATGTCTTCGCTGCCGGCGACCTCGGCCTGCTGGACTGCGACCCCGGTGGCGCTCGTGCCCGCTGAGGGCGCCTTGGCGCCCGGGGCCAGGAGCGGGGCCAGCTCCTCGGGCGAGGCGCCGCCGAGGTAAGCGCGGGCGAAGCGCACCGCGAAGGAGCCGGTCGCTGAATCGACGACTCCACTAGACGAGGCCCCTACCCGATCGCTCCGCGGCGGGCCGGCGAGAACAGAGACAGAACCCCGAAGGAGCAGGAGCCCGACTAGCGCCCACAGCGCTGCCCGCCCTGCCGTCCGAATCGCCGCGCGAGCCGTGCGGCCCTCACCCTGGCCCCTAACGAACCGAGTACCAACTCCAGCTGCCACTTGCAGACCACCTCCGTTGTCGCTTTGGCGGCCAGTCGATTGACTGACTCACCACTACGGAGGCGCGAGGTGGCAAAGTGGTCACAACCGCACAAGTAAGTGGTTGTATGTCGATCCCGAAGGGAGGAGCCACGTCCCCCCGGCGCCCGCAGGAGCGACGTGCGAACCGAGAGTGCGCTCTCAGCCGACGCTGAGAGCGGAGGCGAGCTGCTCGACCAGCCACCACCCGGCGAAGTCGGTCAGCTCGTAGTGAGTCCAGACGCCTTCGCGGTGTCGGCTGAGGATGCCGGCCTGATGCAAGACCGCGAGCTGCTTGGAGACGTTCTGCTGGGTGACCGGCAGGCAAGCGGTCAGAGCGCTGACCGTGGCTCTGCCACGCTCGTTCAGCACCTCGATCAGGCGAATCCTGGTCGGGTCGGCGAGAACCCGCAGCATCGCGGCGATCGACTCGACCGCTTCGTCGGAGAGCGGTGGACTAGACGACGCGACCCGGGCTCGCGCTTCGTTTCTGACCTGCTGGGTTGCACAGTCACTCATGGGCCTCTGCTCTACAGAGCATCGAAGCGCGAAAGTGGTCCCCCCCTTTCTGGGATTTGTGTGGCTCTCACTTGTGAAGCGGGCGGCCCAAGGTTCGCCTGAGCGGCGTAGTCGGAGGGAAATGGCAGGCGAAAGCGCTCCGGCCCAGGAGGGCCGGAGGCGAACCGCGATGTGTGAAGGCGACGGGCCGAGAGGGCCGTCGCCGCTGTCTAGCGCAGCCTGAGCTCAGTCCCGACGTACAGCAGGCTCGGATCGCCGCTGCCTATCCGAGCAGCGTTGAGCCTCCAAAGCCGCTGCACCTCGGCTTCGATTTCGGCGTTGCCAGCGCCAGCGGGAAGGAGGGCTTCGGCGATCGACCAAAGGCACTCCCCCGCCCGGACGGTGTGGACGGAGTGTCCGGCGAGGCCCCCGGCAGCATCATTGCCCTGCGAGGGCGGCGTGGCCAGCGGCGCCGGTTCGGGTTGCGGTGCTTCTTCGGATGGCCCTGCCGGCGCAGGCGCTTCGGGCCTGGACTGTGCGGCGCTTTCAGGCTGCTGGGCTTGCCGCGAGGTCGGCGGGCTTGCCGGCGGCGGGGCCGTCAGGGCCTGGTTTTCGACCGGAGGCGATGCCGGTTCGTAGGCCGGGCCGTATTCCGGCCCCGCGGATGGGGCGCTTGCCGAGACTTCGCTCGGAGCCGGAGCGGCTTCGGTGCTGGCCGGCGCTTCGGGCGGAAGCGGTGGGACTTCGGATTCCTGCGGCGGTTCGCTTTCGAGCGGCGGGCCTTCTTCGCTTTCTTCTCCGCCGCCTGCGGTGCCCGGCAGTTCTTCCAGCACGGCTTCTTCCCCGCCCGGTTCGAGTTCCGCGCCTTCCAGGCCCGGCAGGGCGCCGGGCGGAGCGGAGCCTTCCTGTTCGCTGTCGGCTTCGCTCGCGAACGCCAGGCCCGGCGAGACGGCGCCGAAGGCCAAGACGGCGCTGAGCGCGCCGGCCAGAGCCCTGACCCCGGGCCCCGGCCGTGAGCGCGCGCGTGAGCGAGATATGGACGTCAGAAACTCGTGGAACCAGGGCATCGGATTCCTCCTCGCTTGTCGATCCTGGGCCTCAATTCAGCGGCGGCGCGACGCAGCGGTAGGACTTTGCCCCCGCGAAGGTGTCGGGGGTGAGTCCGACAGAACCGCCTTTGTCGGTGATGTAGAGGTCGTTGACGCGGCCGGGTTCGCTGCTCGAGGCGGAGACTTCGCTCGTCAGCTCGCCGCCGGGCGCCAGCTGGATCTCTTGGTGTGGAAACGCATCCAGCAGCTCGTTGTGGGTGGGCAGCCTGCGCCCCGCCGCCGATTTCGTGTCGATCGCGCCACATTCGAGCACCGCAACGCCGTACGCAGCGGGCGGATGGGCCTGGGTTTCGATGCAGACGCCGGCCACCGGGATCGTCCCCTGCGGGCAGCGGACCAGGAAGCTTTCCGCCGTGTGGCCGTCGAGGTGGGCCGCGTTGAGCGCACGCGGCACCGCGCTCAGGCTCGACTCCTTGATCTGCCGGCGCCCAAGGGAGTTCCGCTTGATGTTCTGGCCGGTGATCGTGTGTGCCTTGATCTCCCCGCCGGAGATCGTCAGCGCCGCGTAGGAGCTGCCGCCGAGGGCGACGAACAGCGCCAGCGTCGCGACGACGTTGGCGTAGGTGAGGCGGGGCCGCGGGACTTTCAACATTCCGGTTCCTCCTTGGGCTGACTGACCTTGGCTATCCCGT
>WNFM01219209.1_pt1 | contig 19757 bp, 27 predicted proteins | sample 5400271 | NCBI WGS metagenome assembly WNFM01 (sample SAMN13153352, study PRJNA577476) | soil metagenome | isolation source: 60 cm saprolite on Douglas fir-dominated hillslope | place: USA:California | collected 2013-09-17
TATGGAGCTTTTCACAATTTGTGATACAAAGTTCCATGTATTTGAGTCCAACCGCGAAACTTATCTTCAGGTTTTTGATACATATATTGGTCGGCGTGTTCCTTTTCGGAGCCATGGCGGCAGCCGCCACGGTATTATGGTATGCAACTGACGTAATGAGAGAACATCGCGTTCCGGCATTCATTTGCTGGATTTGCGAACTGGTTTCAGAACTGCTGTTCTTTTTGGACGTTATCTGCCTACTATTCCTGATGGGCGTAGAGGTTTGGAAGTTACTTCGCGACGTTTGGGGCACATTGCGGGAAACGGGAGAAGTCAATGAGCGAAGCCAAGGATCTAGCTAACAAGCTGGTGGCAGAGGTGAAGGATTCTGCTCACCTGTTTTTCACTCCTGTCCGCGTGATCGTGACCGAATTTAACCGGGCCGTTCATCAGCCGACTTCGCATGACTCTGGCCCTGAGAGCCAGAAGTCGCATGAAGATTCGAACTTCACCGCGCGCGCTGGCTAGCGCTCCTACACCTTTCCTCCATCAATTACAGCGAACTTCCGGCGCCGCTCTGGCGGGGTCTCAGTCGGCAGGGCAGGCGCAACCGCAAGGGCTGCATCAACCAACTGAGCAATGCTCCAAGCGCGATCCGCAATACCCAACGCCTTCGCTGGCGTCGTGCGCAGGGCTTCATGGGTGCGGCAAAGATTGTAATGCGCGACATACAGCGCGACCGCTGCGACATGGTTGTCTAGCTTCTTTGAAAAGCCATTGGTCAGTCGCGTGAAGCGACGGCTGCCCATGCGGAGAGAAAGGTTCTGCCGTTCAACGTAGCTGGTCGAAATGTATTGGTCGGGATCGCCCGTTACTACTTCCTTGTTTACGGCTACTACGGCGGCCGGCGAGTATCGGCCCTGCGCTTCCTTTACAAGGTGCGTTACAGAGTAGGTCTTTACGATCACACCGTGCGAGGCGCTATCGCCAAATGCGTCGCGGATCGCTACGCGGTACGGATGAAAACCATCCGTCGAAATCTCAGGCTGTCCAATGACGCGGCTGCGCAAGTCGTGCAGGAAATCCATGGTACTTTCCATGTTGCGCTTGCAGACGCCCCAGCTGATGATTGTCTTTTGCGTTCCAGCCATTGCGATGAAAACGTACTGATCGCCCTTGGCGTTGATCTCGTGGCGCAGGACATTCTTTTGCTTCTTCGCAACGAGCCGCATCGGACGCGCGACTGGCAAGGCCCGGGCGCGGACTCGACGGGGGAACGCGACCGGGCCGCCTCATTTGGCGGCCTCTTTCATTTGGCTTTGCTTTGATTGCGAGAGTCCTTCAGGTTCGGCCGAAGGCGTGCCCTTGTAGCTTGAAAGCCGCTACCTTCCATTGCATGGACCGCACCCGTGTCATAACTAACTGGAAAAACTGCCTTAATTCGGACGATCCCAAAATGGCGGGCGGTTGTTCGGCCTCCTTTGCCCCCGATTTCTATCTTGGCTCGGACGCATTTGCTAACAGGGCCCTAATTTTGCCCCCGGGTTTCTCCGTAGAACTACGGAGAATGGGGTGCTATCAACCCCGACATGAGAAAATCCGACGTCGCCTGTCCCAAATGCAATGCGGGCTACCGCCGCATTGAACTCGTTTCCAAGCAAGGACCAAAGGGTGAATTCCATTGCGTGCTCTGCGATCAGCTTCTGGAGGTCTTCGACGGCAAAACGGAAATTGCCCTTCGGCTCACCGTCCAGCCTGAACGGATATTGAGCGACGGGGGCAATCGGCTTTCAAGCTGAGGGGGGCCCGGACCACCCCTCCCCGTCCCGCCCTGTGCGGTTATGCACATTTCGTACAGTTCTCACGGAACGAAATCCCGGTTCCCGCGTGATCGAGTCGGGGTTGGTCAGTTGCGTGGGGAAAGCATGGTGCTCGGGAACAAATATCTAACGCGTCAAGCGGCGACCTTAATCAAATTTGCTCGGTCAACTTCAGACCCTCAGCTTGTAGCCGCCCTGGTCGACAAGGCGGCAAATCTTAAATCGCAGGTCGATGAATCGGCGAAGCCGGACCCCAGTCCTCGTCCGCCGGACGTTGAGCCGCCAGCCCGGTAGATGCCCGGGCCTGGAATCGGCCACGCCGCACAACACCGTGCAGGGTCTATCCCTTCACTGATCGGCCCGACGGGCCGGCGGCCAATTCCGGCCGGCAGGTTGAGCTCCGCGGACAGAACTGCGTAGTTCTACGGAGCTCGCTCTGGAAAACTTTATTGATTTCTTAGGATTTAGGGGTAATCCACCGTCATGAGCGAGAAGCGGATCTCGCCGCGCCGCCGCGTCCTGAAGGCCGGAACCATCGAATTCAACGGCGGCGCGATCGACTGCATGGTCCGAAATCTATCGACCACGGGCGCGGCGCTCGACGTCACGAGCCCGATTGGAATCCCCGAACGCTTCACGCTGACGGCCGACGGCCTGCGCCAACCCTGCCACGTGATCTGGCGCAAGGAGAAACGCATCGGCATCGCGTTCGATTGAGCAGCAAATAATTTTAGAATTTCAGGGTCGGCCACCCGACGGACAGCCGCCAACGGCCGGCACTATTTTAGCCGCATGCCGGGGACGAATAAACCCGATCCGGAGCTATTGCCGCTACATTGTCCGCGCTGTCCCAACTGCCGAACGCGGATGGTCACGACTGCGGTCTCCGACGGGCCGGAAGGCTTCGAACGACGCACCTTCGCGTGCCGCAAATGTGCCCACGCCGAAATCAGAACAGTGGCATGCGACCCGTTTAAATCCGACGCGGTCGGCTGCACCAAGGGCGAACTCAATCCGCCGAAATAAAGCGCCAACTGGCGTGCAATTTTGAACAGGTGCAACCTGCTGCTTACGGTTAGGCTGCTCTTGTTTGACTAGTGGCGAGCTTTCCTATGGTCCACAAAGGCGTGGAATTCACGGTTGCAACGACGGCAACGCCTGGCATCTGGAAATGGCAGTTCCGGATCGGCGACGACGTCAAGACCGGCAAAACCGAAACCAGGATCAACCTGCTGGCGATCCGGCGCGTTCAACTGCGCATTGACCGCGAGCTGAAGAAAGTTCGCGCCAATGAACTCCGTAGTTCTACGGATATGCTGGCTCAAAAATAGAGAATTCGTTTACAAATTCGGCAATATTGGCCCTCGCACGCGCTCTTGCGTTTCCGATCGTCCTTTGATCCAACTCTTTGCGATCCTGCCGAACGCGACGATCTGCGCGTCCCACCTCAGAGTTCACCGATGACCGTCCACGCGCCAAAGCTTTTGACGCCCGAAGAATTCGCCTCCCTGATCGAAGTCGCGATTACCTCGCCCGACCTCAAAATACCGGCGCCACATCTGGCGAAGCTGATCGCCCTTGGCTACGTCACCGAGACCGCCAAGGGCCTCGTCGTCACCGGCGACGGCCTGATCCGGATTACCGAAAGCGAATGATCCCCGTCACCAGCGCGCGAGCGATCCGCTTTTGCGATGCGGACGGCTGTCCGCACCTCAGACCGTAAACATCCGGGATTGATCTGACCCGGTTTTGAGAATCCATTAAGCAAATATCTCTCGTCAGGGGATGTCTCTGGGGTCTCGGATTTCTTGAGATCCCAAAGGCCCGGAATGGCCCTCATGTATTGGTACGTGCCATGCCGCTCTATTTTTTTCGCATCCGAAATGGCGAATACTCCGGCGCCTCCGAACAAGGCATCGAGCTTCCCGACCGGGTTGCCGCGTGGAAAGAGCTGACCAGCGTTTGCGGCGATATGGTCGGCGGCATTTCCCGCAAACTCAAGGAAAACTCCGAATGGCAGATGGAGCTCCTGGACGAGTCCAAGAAGCCGGTCTTCCGAATTCGTCTTGTCGGCGAGCCCTTGGACTAGCATTGGACTAGCATTGGACTAGTTCGCCGGTCGGCCCCAGTTCAGCCGCAGAATCAGGCGAGAGAGACCGCCCTTCTCAGATACCGGGCGTGGCGATCGGCGGCCACCTGTCCGGACCAACCAGGTAGGCCGCTATGGGGTCTGACGACGTGAATGTTCCGGCAGATCAGGAGCGCTCGCGCAGCTGCGAGCGATGCAACGCGGCCATGAAGCAGCTCGCCGAACTCCCCGCTTTGTCGGTCCATGCCGCGCTGAAGATTTTCCGCTGCTATGCCTGCGATCACGTGGTCGCGGAACGCGCGTGAGGGCGGCCACCCAGGGAGCATGCGTTAGTTGTAAGCCGGCTTCCGATGCTCTGGCTCGGCATCAGGCGACAATTTGGCCCCTGGGCCAGAAAAACGGCGGCATTCATTGGCTATTTGGCCAACTTCAGTCGGCGCTTGGCAGCCGCCGCATGGTAAATTCGATGTCGCCACCCGGCAGCTCACGCCAGCTTTCGACGGAACTCATATAGGCTTGCTTGGGATAGCGGGCGAGGTAGTCGCGTGCCTTGGATCGTGCCTTGTCACGCGGCAAGGAGAAGGTTTCGCGCAGATAGCCGTCATCGTGTTTGCGCCGGCTGGCCATCCGGTCGGCGAGATCCCGCGGGCGAGAAACCATGTCGCAACTCCGAACAATGTGACGACCCGTTCAATATAGCGTTTGCCGCAACCAATCCGAGTCCCAAGCCGCCCAACCGAGGGAGGAATTGAGTCGCCTGCCGGACATAAAGCGGATACAATCCCCTGATTGCCGGCAACGATCCCTCAAGGGCGCCGGCGACCGAGAGCCGGAAGCGACTCCCGCCGCGTTGCGAGGAAGTCCAATGGCGCAGTTTTTCCACATTCGCGAACAGGCCGAGCGACCCGCCATGCCCGAGCGCGATAAACGAACCAACCGGCTCCTCTCGCTGTTGTCGGATGACGACTACGAGCGGCTCCGGCCGCATCTGTCGCATGTCGTGCTCGACTACAGAAAGAGCCTCTATGAGGCACAACGTCCGATCGACCATGTGTATTTCCCCATCAACGGGGTCGCCTCGCTCGTGATCACGACGGACGATGGCGCCAGCGCCGAGGTCGGCACCATCGGCAGCGAAGGAATGGTGGGATTGCCGGTCTGCCTCGGTGACAAGGATGCGCCGTCATCGGTTTACGTTCAGGTGCCCGGGACCGCGCTCGGAATCGAAACCGGCATTTTCCGGGGCGAACTCGAACGCAACCCGGCGCTGAACCTGATCATGCTTCGCTATGCCCATGCGTTCTTCAACCAGGTCGCGCAATCGGCAGCCTGCGCGCATCTTCACCGGGTGGAGCAACGCTGCTGCCGCTGGCTGTTGATGACGCGCGACCGGATGCCGTCCGGCGATTTCCTGCTGACCCACGAATTCCTCGGGATGATGCTCGGGGTACGGCGAACGACGGTCACCGATGTGATGGGAAGTTTGCAAAAATCCGGTCTGATCCGCTATCGGCGCGGCCACGTCACGATCCTCGACCACGAAGCGCTGCGAGAGCGCGCCTGCGAATGCTACGAGATCTCGAAGCTCGAATTCAATCGGCTGTTGGGCGACACCGTGGTGGCGCCGAGGACCGATAAGAAGCACCGATTGATCAGCGACGTCGGGTAAAGCAGAAAAATCTGCAGCCGTCCTACGTTGCGTCCGTTTTCCGACAAACCAATTTCGATCGCCAGACATTCCCGGGTCAATTTCTTAGGAATCAAATCCGTCCGGATTCGACACTATGACGGCTACCGGACCGACAATGCGCGTTCGCGGTCCCTATAAAGTATTTCCGCGGAGCGTCTCTCGGAGCGCCTCCCACCCCTGCGGTAAATCGGCCCGACCGACCGGGCAGGATCATCGCAGTGGCAGCCCACGTTTCAAACAACGGTTTTCCCTTGGACAACAAGCTGCTCGCCTCCCTCCCGCGCAGCGATTTCGATCGGCTACTGCCGCATCTTGTGAGCGTCTCCCTGCAGCAAGGCGTCGTGTTGACCGAGGCCGGCGATGAGGTCGACCAGATCTATTTTCCGCATTTCGGCATGCTGTCGCTACTCGCCGTGCTGCGCGACGGCAAGGCGATCGAGACCGCGACCGTCGGCCGCGAAGGCGTGGTCGGCGCGATGGCAGGCCTCGGCCTCTACAAATCGCTGGTTCGCGTCGTGGTGCAGATGCCGTTGGCCTGCAGCAAAATCGCCGCCGCCCATTTCAGGAGTGCGGCCGCCGCCAGCGATCCGATCCGCAATCTCTGCATCCGCTACAATGAGGTGCTGCTGTCGCAGGCGCGGGTGACCGCCGCCTGCAACGCGCTGCACTCGATCGAGGCGCGATTTTGCCGCTGGCTGTTACAAAGCGCGGATCGGGCGGGAAGCGACACCGTCGCTCTTACCCAGGAATTTCTCGCCGAAATGCTGGGCGTGCGGCGCACCTCGGTAACCGAGGTCGCAAGCAAGGTGCAAAGCGCCGGCGCGATCACCTATTCGCGCGGCGTCATCAAGATCCTGGACCGGCCGGCGCTGATGCGGACGTCCTGCGAGTGCTACGAGACGCTGCTCGATCAGTCGGCGATCTTGGCCTGACTGCCTGGCTTTGCGGTAGAGCCGGTCTTGGTCTTCGGCTTCGCCGGCGCTGACGTCTTGGGCGTATCCGCGCTGCGCACATTGCCCCATGGATCGGAAGAGGTCTTGGCTTCCGGAATCTTCCGCAGCGAGTCCTTGTAGGCCTTTTGCTGGGCGGCCTCCTGCTCCAGTTGTTCCGGCGTCTTGGACGGCTGGTCCGCCAGCAGATTGATGTGGGGAGACTCGTTTTGCGCGTAGGCCGGCCCTGCCAGCAACGCAAAGACGGCCGCGATGCGGAAAACTCTCATGAAATGCTCCCTGCATTTTTCCTGTGCTAGAAATGGTCCGACTTGCAGGATTTCTGCATCCAATCGTCCCAGATCGGGCCGCATCTGGTGCATCCACTGACCGCGAGCCCCATGGCGACCACGCCAAAAATCATTACTAAACGCCTGAACATCGTCCACCCTGCTACCCACCCCCTCATCATAGGGCCCCAAGTCAGGCATTTTCAAGCCATGCAAGGCGGGGGCCCATATCCGCAAAATGTCCTCTAGATTGGGCCCCTGAGACCGATGTCGAACGAGGAGCCGCCGTTCATGCAACACGAACCCCAAATAGCCGGATTCGATATCGAGGAAGCGAGGCGCGTGCTGGCAGAGGTGTTCGCACCCTGGGTGCAGGACCTTTCCCTGTCGATCGTCAGCATCGACCACGCCCCGCCACCCGATGCCGCGGCGGACTGGCAGCCGGGCGCGATCCTGCGCATGCCGTTCTCCGAACGGCTGTGCCGGCACGGCGGCATCGTCTGCGGCCAGGCGCTGATGGCGTTCGCGGATACGTCAATGGTGATTGCCAACCTCGCCGCCAATCGCGGCTACCGGCCGATGACGACGGTCGACCAGACCACGCACTTCATGCGCGCCGTGACCTCATCGGACGTGCTGGCGGACGCGCGGGTGGTCCGGCTCGGGCGAACCATGAGTTTTGGCCGCGTTACTCTGTCGGGCGCCACCGACAACAAGCCGGTGGCGATGGTCTCGAGCGCGTTTGCGATGCTGTGAGCCGACCGGGTGCCAGCGCGGGGGCATCGTCGTAAATGAAGTCTGAACGGAAGCTGAAATACCGGGGATATTCGATTCAATTGCCCGTAATTTTGCTTTGCTAATTTGAACGGAATTCAATCGCATTAGGGCTAACGGCCATGATGGAGAAAAGGGCGGTACCCAGACACAAAGTGTTCAAGCACGGCACGCTCGCGTTTTACGGCGGGACGGTCGACTGCACGGTCAGAAACATCTCGGCAAGCGGCGCGCGCGTGGATATTGCCAGTTCGATCAGCCTGCCGCACGCGTTCACGCTGGTCATCGAGAGCGATAATTTGTTGCGTCGTTGCCACGCAGTCTGGAGCCGTGAACAGCAGATCGGCGTCGCGTTCGATTGACGCCAGCGCCTATCCCTTGCCGGCCCGAAACGGCCGCGCGGCCTCGACGGCCCAGTCGCGCAGCAATTTCAGAAGATGGATGGCGCGCGCGTCCGGAGCGTGAACGAAATAATATCCGGTTTGCAGTTGCAGCGGCCGCTCGGCCAACATCTTCAACCTGCCGTCCGCGACATGCCCCGTGATGTAGGCCGTGTCCGTCAGGGCGACGCCGGCGCCGGCAAGCGCCGCGTCAAGCGCCTGTGCGCGGGTTTCGACCGTCAGCCACTTGGTCGGCCCTTTTGAGAACGCCCGATCGGCGTCTCGCCATTTCGACCAGTCTGCGAACCGCGAGCGGGCCCGGATCAATGGCGCACCGGGCCGACCGGGCTTCGTGTTCGGCAAGATCCGATCGGCGAGCGCGGGGGATGCGATCGGCATCAGCGTTTCCCTAAACAGCAGTGTTGAGGCGAGGCCCTTCCACGTCCCGCGGCCGTGACGGATGGCGCAATCGAGGTCTTCCCGTTTGAAATCGACGGCCCGCGTGGTCGTGGAGATCGCAACTTCGATTCGAGGATGGCGCGCCTGAAACTCGGGAAGCCGCGGGATCAGCCAATGCGACGCGAAGGTTGCGACCGTCGAGAGCCGGATTTGCCCGCGGTCGCGCCGGAAGGGTTGAACGGCCGCTTCGATGCGCTCGAGTGCATCGCCGATGCTCGAAAGCAGCCTTTCCCCATCCTCGGTGAGGCAAAGCCGCCGCCCTTCCTTTCGCACCAGCGCAACCCCGAGGCGCTCTTCCAGTTCGGCAATCCGGTGCGAAAGCGCCGACCGGGTCACACCCAATTGGTTGGCGGCTTCGGTCATGCTGCCAAGTGAGCCAAGCAAGGAAAGCGCCGTCAGCGCACGCGTCGAGGGCTGCACGGTTCGTTCCATCGCAGGCTCCCGCTTCGATTGGTGAGATATTCTCACCAAATTGGCGTACCGGATCAAGCTATCATCCGGCCTCGCTTCGATAGGACGCAAACCATGACGATCGCCAATTTCCGGCAGCTTGCCGATTACAATCGCTGGGCCAATCTCCGCCTGTACGGGTCCTCGTTGGAAATGCCGTACGAGGCTTATCGCCTCCCGACCGGGGTTTTCTTCGGCAGCCTTCATGGCACGCTCAATCACCTGCTTCTGACCGATCGCATCTGGCTGAAGCGGATAACGGGTCTAGGGGAGCATCCCGACCGGCTCAACGCGATCCTCTACGAAGATCGCCGGGAACTTCTTCGCGCCAGGATCGCGGAAGACGCCCGTCTGATCGGGGTCATCGCGAGCTATGGCGACGCCGATCTCAGGCGGCAGATTTCGTATCAGACGATGTCTGGCAAGACTTACGCCCAACCGCTGCAGGATATTCTGCTGCATTTGTTCAATCATCAGACCCATCACCGCGGCCAGGCCCATGCCTGCTGTTCGATTCTGACCGGGGCCGAGCCGCCGTCGCTCGATCTCCTGCTTTTTCAACGCGGCCTTCCCGCGCCGGATTTGGCCGCCTAGCAGATCGGGCTTGCTCGGTGGGTAGTCATAAATCCGAATCTTTGCGACGTCTGCTTTCGATCGCTTTACGGACTAAAGTCAGACATCGCGCCACGTCCGAAAAGTGCCGATACTGTTGCAAAAGTCGAAAGTTGCATCGGACCGAATTTTTGGTGAAACCTTAAAACGTGAGGCGATCAACGATTCGGATAACCTCAGTCGCGTTCGTGAGGCGATGAGGTCCCTCAGATCTCTACACGAAAACCGCGCCTGCGGCCCTCAGAATTTTTGACACCTTCCGCAAAACGGCTTTTGCAACACTATCTGCCAGAAGCAGACATCGCAACGGCTTTAAGCGAGCGTCAGCGTTCTCCTGGCCACCATGTCGACGGCGGGTCATCGCCAGATATCGTTTAGATACCCAGTGGCCAAATTCGGAATTTGCTGGTTGAATATGTACGCATCGGGACGGAATGTCCGTCCTGGATTTGGTCGGAGATGATCATGAGACCGTCGTCAAGCTTCGTCGCGCCCTCAGCTATCGCTATCCTGTCAACCGCATTGCTGTGTAGCCTGAGCGGTACGGCAATGTCACAAACCGCAACGGGCGCCGCCACCCCGCTTCCCAGCATCACGGTCGTAGCGCCGAAGCAAGTGGCGAGGCCACATAGGCCGGAGCGGGTGGCATCTCGCCCGACATCGTCAACCGCTCACACGCCAACCGCTCAAACGTCATCGGCTTCGCCAGAAGCAATCATAGCGGGGCCAGATTCAACATTAGGGAAGCTTGCCAAGCTGGAGAAGATCAGCAGCAGTTGCAACGGTGGCTGCGAAACAAGCTTCAAATCCGGCAACGCGCCTTGGGTTGGATGTAGCGAGGCGGCGGGGCTTTTTCATACTTTCTCGGCAACGTGCCGAGACACACTTACCTACGCGAGCTACGTGGGGTGCATGGACACCAAACGGTTCTTGGGCTTGGAGCGAAATAAAGCCTGGTGGTTTTGTAGCAGCCTGCAGGCCGGCGGCAAGTTCAAGGTCGCCGAACTCAAGCGATCAAGACGCTAGTCCATACCTCCCGCAGGCTCTCTGTTCCAGTTGAAGCTAGGCCCTGATGTCGGCCCACGCTTGCCGCAGGTAGCCGAACCTCGCCCGCCGGTTGCTGCGCGCGTGCGGCCACGTCGCCACCGCCGCGCCACCCAGCGTGATGAACTCGCGCCGCTTCATTTCAAAATCCTGCCCTGATGCTCTTAACGGTAGCGTAGGCAATTTTTTGGCAAAGGTCCAAGCGGTCCGATGTCGGCTGCGGGTCATTCGCGCAGTTTGGCACTGTCCGCGCCGCGTCCGATTATCTGGCAACTTCGGACGCGCCACCTCGCCGCAATTTTGCGCGACGGCGCCAGCGCCACAACGCGATTACTATCAGCGCCATCACGAGCGCAAAGGCGGTCGCCTTGCTCCAGAACCTCCCGCCGGGGCGGTCGATGGTGCGCGACCACAGCGACGGCGCTTCGCCCGGCCGCGGCAAGCGAAACGCCACCACGCTGTCGCCGATCGTGGTGCCGGCCTCGGAATGACCCCCGGCGCCGATCACCACATATTGCTCGCCCTTCCAGAGATAGGTCATGGGATTGGCGACGCCGGGGACCGGCAGCCTGCCCTGCCACAGCTCTTCGCCGGATTTGGCGTCGAACGCGCGCAGATAGGCATCCATCGCGCCGGTGAAAACCAGCCCGCCCGCCGTGATCACTACGCCGTTGACCAGCGGCGTGCCCCAGTGGAAGGCGATCCCGAGCGGGGCGCGATCCTCCGTGGTGCCGACGGACGAGCGCCAAAGAATCTTCCCGGCCTTGAGATCGAGCGCGACCAGCGTGCCCCACGGCGGCTTGTTGCACAACAGGCCTAACGGCGACAGCGCGACCGCGCGCGTCATCGCAAACGGCGCGCCGCGCTGCGGTCCGAAATCCTGACCAGGCGGCGGCTTGAAACCTTCCGCCTCGCTTCTCGGCATCAACTTGATGATGTGCACCGCGTAAGTGGTGTTGGCATAAAGGATCTGGTTGACGGGATCGAACGCTGCGCTGCCCCAGTTGACGCCGCCGCCGGTGAATGGAAATTCCAAGGTGCCTTGGGTCGAGGGCGGCGTATAAAGGCCCTCGTTGCGCAGGCCTTCGAGTTTCTCCTCGCAGGCCGAGCGACTGAGCCTCGGAAGCATTCTGAAAATATCGGCGTTTGAAAATTGTTGCGGCATCAGCGCCGGCACGTGGGTTGGAAACGGCTGCGTCGGCGAGAGTTCCTCGCCTTCGGCGCCGCCTTGCGGCACGGCGCGTTCCTCGACAGGCCAGACCGGCTTGCCGGTGTCGCGGTCGAGCACAAAGACAAAACCCTGCTTGGTCGGCTGGATCACGACATCGCGCAGGCCTTCGCCGGTGTCGACGCGCGATAGCGTCGGCTGCGCCGGCAGGTCGTAATCCCAGACATCGTGATGCACGGTCTGGAACGACCATTCAAGTTCGCCGGTCTCGGCGCGGAGCGCGACCACCGAATTGGCATGTTCGTCATTGCCGAGGCGCTTGCCGCCCCAGAAATCCGGGCTCGGCGACGACGTCGGCAGAAACACCAATCCGCGCTCTTCATCGCTCGACACCGACGACCAGACATTGGCATGGCCCGCGGCAATGCCGTCATGAACCAGCGGGTCCCAGGTCCAGCGCGCAACCCCCGTTCGCGCATCGAAAGCGCGCACGGTGCCGGGCGGCGCATCGACGCGGACATTGTCTGATATCGAAGAGCCGACCACGACGACGCCGCGGACGACCACTGGCGCGGAGGTGATCTGGAATTCGCCCGGCCACAGCAGCGGCATTCCAACGTCGATTTTCACCTCGCCGCCGATGCCAAAATCGGCGCAGGGAATGCCGTTCCTGGCGTCGAGCGCGATGACACGGACGTCGTTGGTGCCCATGAATATGCGCGACCGGCAGGCGGCGCCTGCGGCCGCCCGATCGTCGACCCAGTAGGTCACGCCGCGGCAGACATAGCGGTTGCCCGGCCGCTGCGTGGTGCTGATCTTCGGATCGTATCGCCATTTTTGCGCGCCGCTGCCGGGATCGAGCGCGATCACCTCATTGAACGGCGAGCAGAAGATCAGGCTGTCCTCGACAAACAGCGGGGTTGCCTCGAATTTCGTCCGCGCCATCACCGCCGGCGCGCGGGCTTCAAGATCGCCGGTGCGAAATTCAAAGGCGCGCACGAGATTGCCGACATTCGCCGGCGTGATCTGGGCGAGCGGCGAAAACCGCTGTCCCCCGCGGTCGCCGCCCCAATGTTCCCAGCCCAGCGCCGGTGCCGCGGCCGCCGACAGCGCGACGGCGAACAGCAATCCAAGCCTCGGAAAAGCACGGCTACGCGCGAATGTGAAAATCCCGTGATGCTTTCCTGCGGTGGAAGCGCGTTGTAAGATCATTTGGCTCGGTGCCTCGGCGGTATTGCCAGTCATGCGGAATTCCCGTGATTAAGTCGCTCATCCAACTGGCTGCCCGCAGCCCTGTCCATCCGCTCTGGGATGGATGGTTTCGCCGGCGTGACGAAAAGCCTGGCGTCAGGACAAGCGGCGGAACTTCGTGGACAGAAGGTGTCGATGCGCAGCTCTCGGTTCGCGCGGTCTATGCCGTGGCCGCGACGCTGGTCGCAGCATCCTGCTTTGTTGGTACATTCTCGAGCGCACGTGACATTTCCTGGCGCCTGGGCTCACCCCACAATCTCTGGGAACCGGCGCTTTGGGAGAGCACGAGCGGAATTGTGTTCGTGGCGTTATTGCCGCTGATCCGCCGCGGGGCGATGCTGTTCCGGGTGGGGGCCGTCAGGCCGTTTACGGCCGGCGCCGCCGCGATCGCGTTGGCGTTGGTTTTTTCGGCGCTGCACATCGTCGGCATGGGCCTGCTTCGCGAGCTGGCCTATGGGCTTGCCGGCTGGACCTATACGTTTCCATGGTCTCACCAAATTCTTTACGAGCTTAGGAAGGACCTGTTCGGCTATCTCGCATTGGCTGTCATCTTCTGGTTCGCCGAGCGGCCGGCCCGCGCCGCGCCGACGCTCGTCCAGGAAGCCGCGCCGAAGCTTACCGTGCCCGCTCCGGCCAAGCCGGAATTGTGGCTTCGAGACGGTCGCGTCAGCGTGCTGATCGACGCGTGCGAGATCGTATCGGTAAGTTCGGCCGGCAATTACGTGGAATACGAGTTGACGGGCCAGCGCAGACACCTGATCCGCGCGACGCTGCAGGCTGAAGAGGCACGGCTTGCGCCGTTCGGTATCGCGCGCGTGCACCGGTCGCGACTCATCCATCTGAAACGGATCGTGGCGCTGCAATGGCGACCATCCGGCGACTTCGAGGTCCGCCTCGATACCGGCGAGACCGTCCTCGGCAGCCGCCGCTTCAAGGCGGCCGTGGCCGGATTAGTCGACCGGCCGAAATCGGCCACGACCCTCACACTCGGTCAGGCAGCAGAGTGATGATGCGGGCTATTTCGGCTTCTTGACCGGGTCGGCGGGCCGCGCGACGCCCCACGGATCATACTTTTCCTTGGGCTCCGGAATCCTCTCAAGTGCCGCCTTGTAGGCCTTTTCGTCCACTTCCGGCTTCTTCTGATCCGCCTTCTTGTCGTCGCCGCCCTGATGCCGCTTGCCGCCGCCCATCTGGGCATGCGCCGGCACCGCGATCAACGCCAGCATGACGGCGGCTACCGTGAACGTTTTCATCGCATCCGCCTCCCCGCCATTCCCCTGCCCCAACTTACTCTGCCGCCGGATCGTGGCAACAACGGATCGGTATCCCGGCGCCAAAAGCTCGTTTCGTAACCGTGTGTTTCAGCAATTGTTGATGGCCAAAGGGTGCGAATTGACCGCCGTCTCGGGTAATTTTAACCGCTACCGGGTAAAATCGGGCGATGCGGCGGACTTTTGTTCAGGTGGCGTTGATGGCGGGGCTGGCACTGGTGCTGGCGGACTGCGGCATTGCCGACAGCCGTTCGCCGGTGCCGGCGTTCATGCGCGCCAAGGCTGGCGATCCGCCGCCCCCGGAGCCGCCGCCCGATGTCAAGCGGCTGGTCCGCGAGAAGCTCGACAGCGTCTTCGTCAACACCTCAAGCCCGCAGGATGTCCGGGTGTCGCTGCCGCACCATGAGCCCACCGGATTGGGCTGGACCGCCTGCGTCAAGGCGGAGCTCACCTCCACCATGAACAAACCACTGGGGACCCAGACTTATCTTGTCACGATCAGCGGCGGCCAGATCATCGACCGGCGGCGCGCCGAGGCCCGCGACAATTGCGCAGCCGAGAGCTACGATCCGACCTAGGCGCGGCCTTCCGCACCATCGCCGGCGCTCGGCCGCTGGCCTAGCTCGGTCCGGACCTCGTTGGCGTGAACGACCAGCTTCTCTTCGGTGAAAAACTGCAGCGCGCCGTAACCTTCCACGTCAACGGCGTACCGAAAGCGGCCGTCGGTGGTCGAAAACACGGCAACGACAATGCCGCCCTCATGGTCGTCGGGTGCCTGGTCGACCTTGTCGCCAATTGCAAACTTCGCCATCGAAAACTCCTTCTGGAATCATCGACGCGATTATCCCCGCAAAATGGTTAACGATTCTTAAGCATACGCCGCGTTGGAACCGCGTGGTTAACATTACCGCTCGAATTGAACCGACGAAACAACGCTATTTTCCAATGTTTCCGCTAGCATTTGTTCGATGACGCGGTCGAAGGAGCGGCGCCGCAAGCAGCTCGCGCAGACGCGCACGGGGAAACGGGGACGTGGTCGAGATTGTTGACCTGGCGACGGTGCGTCGCGCATCGATCGACGATGCGAGCGGCAGGCGCGTGCCCGCGCGAGCGGCCTCGCCTTCCAGCCATGCGCTCGTACCGCTGACCGCAGTGGCCGCGAGCCTGTGGCGTCGGCTGGCCGAATCTGCGGTCGAGCCGAACGGCTATTATCTGCCCGACTGGGAATTGGCGGTGAACGCTTCCGCGCGGGGCCGTACCGGCACATCAGCACTGATCGCGCAAATCGAAACCGAAAAGGACGGCGCGGCGCGGCTGATCGGCCTGATGCCGGTCGTTGCGATGTCGCGCGCCTACAAGATCCCGCTGCCCGCTTTGGTGAGTGGGCATCCCTACGGCACGCTTTGCACACCGCTGCTCGACCGCGACATGGCGCCCGACGCCGCGGCGCAATTGCTGCAAGCAGCGCGCAACGCCGGCGCGCGCGCGCTGATCCTGCGCGAAGTAGTGCTCGACGGCGCCGCGATGAAGGCCTTTGACAAGGTGTTGCGGCAAGAAGACTTGCATCCGCGCGTGCTGCAATCCCATCTCCGGGCCTCTCTTGACGCGACGCGCGGCGCCGAAGAATTGCTGCGCGAGGCGCTGGGGACAAAGAAGCTGAAGGAGTTGCGCCGGCAGCGCCATCGGCTGGCGCAATACGGCGCCGTCCGCTTCGAAGTCGCACGCAGGCCGGAGGCCGTTGCCGCCGCGCTGGAAACGTTTTTGCGGCTTGAGGCCTCGGGGTGGAAAGGCAAGCGCGGCACCGCGCTGATGCAGGACGATGGCGATGCGAGCTTCATCCGGCGCGCGGCTCCGGCGCTCGCCGCGAACAGCCAGTGCGAGATCGTGACGCTGCACGCCGACATCATGCCGGTCGCGGCGGCGATCGTGCTGCGGCACCAGGACCGCGCCTTCTACTTCAAGCTCGGCATCGACGAGCGCTTTGCAAAATTTTCGCCTGGCGTGCAGTTGACGCTCGAGCTGACGCGCCATCTCTGCGCCGATCCCGCGATTGCGAGCGCGGACTCCATGGCGAGCCCCGATCATCCGATGATCAATCCGATCTGGCGCGGCCGGTTTGCAATCGGCGACGTGCTGATTCCGCTGCGGCGGGGCGATCCGGTGGTGACGCTGATTCATACGGCGCTGATGCTGCGCTTGAAGCTGCGGGAAATTGCGCGCAGTGTGGTTCAAGTAGTCCGCGGTCGTTAGGGCTGAACGCCGGAAACTGCGTATTTCTTCGCGAGCGCAAAAGGTACGGTGTTAGAGGTCGTCGTCTGAAATTTCTGCGAGCTTCGCTGGGTGCCGCAGCAGACCCGTCTTCAACGGCTTATTGCCGTGGATCGGAATCGAAAGACGCACGACGCTTCCACTCTTGCCATAGATATGATGGCTGCCACTGATCCGAAGCAAGGTCCCGCCACGACGCTCGACGATCCGAGCGAAGTCGCGGCCGGATACCGATTTCACGCAGGTATTTCCAGCATCCGCTCGATGCCACCCGGCTCAGGCGGGGCGATTTCAATCGAAAGGCACCCTTCGGTCGCTTCATGAAGATTTTGCATGAGTTCATCCATACTGTCGCCTTGGGTAGCGCAGCCGGGAATGGCGGGGACTTCGGCCCAAAAGCCGCCCTCCTCAGCCTCGTGCACGACAATCTTGATTTTCATTGACGATCTCCAGACCGGATTGTCGCGCGTACGTCCGGCAAATTCAAGTCTCGCCGGCGTCTCATCCTACTCCGCCGCTTGCGCGTTCACTTCCGCCGAGACCTGGCGGATGGCGCGGGCGAGTTGATCGGCGGGCTGGGCGCCGGAGACCGCGTATTTCTGGGCGAACACGAATGTCGGCACGCCGGAGATGCCCTTGTCGGAAGCCTCCTGCGCCTGCGCCGAGATCAGCGCCCTCGAGCCCAACATCGGCGGCCGCCTGCACCAGCACATCGGTGTCTGTGAGATCGCCGCCGTCCCTAAAATACAATTCCATCAGCCGCTGTTTCATCGCCGCCGACTTGCCCTTCGCGTCGGCCCAGTGGATCAGGCGGTGGCAATCGATGGTGTTGGGCTGGCGCTTGACGAGATCCGGCCGGTAGGAGAGGCCCTCCTCACCGGCTGCTGTGACGACGCGGCCGGCGATGTTCTTGTAGGCCTCGACGGAGCCGAATTTCGCGGTGAGATATTCGTCGCGGCCAATTCCCTCGCGCGGCACCCAGGAATTGAGAAAGAACGGCCGCCAGTGAATTTCCACCGGCACGTCCGGCGTCAGCGCCAGCGCGTTCTCGATGCGGCGCTTGCCGATATAGCACCACGGGCACACCACGTCGGAGACGATGTCGATCTGAAGCGGCTTTAGGGTGCTCATCGCGATCTCCTCGCTTTCCCGGAAGTGCCAGAGATAGGCGCCAAACGCACGCTGAACAAGGGAGCTGCCAGCAAGGCAGCTATTCCAGCGCGGCCGCCATCTTCCGCATCCGCTCGGCCGTAAAGTCATCGGCCGGGAAGAACGTCTCCAGCGCCAGTTCCGACAGCGTGATGTCGACCGGCGTGCCGAAGATCATCGTCGTGGAGATAAAGCTCAGCACGTCGCCGTCGAGCCGCATCTTGAAGGGGATCGCGACATTGTCGGCCGGCAGCGGCCCGGAGCGCGCCGGGATTGGATAGGCCTTCAGCTCGTAATAGAGTTTTATCAGTTCCGGATCGGCGGTCGCCTCGCACTGGCGGTGCAGCCGCTCCAGCAGATGGCTCGTCCATTCGGCGAGGTTGACGGTGCGCGCCGCCAGCGCCTCGGGATGAAAGGCAAGGCGCAGGATGTTGAAGGGCTGGCCGAGCAGACGCTGCGGGACGCCTTCCAATAGCGGCATCACCATGCGGTTGGCCGAGACCAGGTTCCAGTGCCGGTCATAGGCCAGCGCCGGATTGGGCTCGTGCGCTTTCAGCACGAGATCGATCGCAGCCCGCGCCGATTTCAGCGCGGGATCATCGAGCGTGCGCTGCGGAAACGCCGGCGCGTAGCCCGCAGCCACCAACAGCACGTTGCGTTCGCGCAAGGGCACGGCGAGCCTTTCTGCGAGTTTGAGCACCATGTCGCGCGACGGCGCTGCGCGGCCGGTTTCCACAAAACTCAAATGCCGCGCCGAAATCTCGGCGTCGACGGCGAGATCGAGCTGGCTGAGATGCCGACGCTGGCGCCATTCGCGCAAGTGATCGCCGACATGGGATGGTTTGCTTCGTTCGGCTCGCGCCGTGGCAGTCTGTGCGTTCATGGTGGAAAATCTAGCATGCGAATTTCATGCTTTCCATTACGTCAGAGGTAATCGAACGGCGGATGCGGTTGGCCCATCTTCGGTATCGAAGGAGATGACCATGATCCCGCACTACCGAAGGAATCCCGCACCGCCGGCCGCCCGCGCCATCCCGTGGATGCTCAATCTGGCGACCCGGCTATTGGCGCGCACCCTCAACATGCCCGAGCCGTTGGTGCACCACACCGGCGCGTTCGTATTCGCGCAGGTGCAAACGTTCGAGACCAATTTCGGCAAGACGCTCTGCCCGATCCGCCTTAAGCGCCGGCTCCGCGCCTGGCTCCGGCTCCAGGCCTGGCTCCGCCAACAGGCGCGCTGACCCCCCACCCGTCCACCAACCTGAGAGGAGAACTGCCATGATCAATCCATCCATGTTCCTGCGCCGCGCCATCCAGGCTGACGCGATCTTCAGCGGCGTCAGTGCCTTGCTGCTCACTGTCGGCGCCGGCGCGCTGGCGCCGCTGCTCGATCTTCCCGAAGCGTTGCTGCGCGAGACCGGGCTGTTTCTGATCGCCTATACCGCGCTGGTCGGCTGGCTCGGCACCCGGCAATCCATGCCGAAGGTGCTGGTGATGATCGTGATCGCGGGTAATGCGGCATGGACCCTTGCCAGCATCGCGCTGTTGTTCTCGGGTGCGGTGACGCCCAACATTCTCGGCGAGGCTTTTGTCGTGGCCCAGGCAATTGCGACGGGCGTGTTGGCCGAGTTGCAATATATAGGGTTGCGCAAGAGCGGCGGCGCGCTGGCCGCTTAGAATCCATCATTGCGAGTCAACGGGTCGACGCAAGGCGCCGCCCGATGATAAATTCCGCGAAGCAATCCATAGCACGGCATAGTGGCTCTGGATTGCTCACATGGGGAATGTGTATGTCAAGGACGAGCAGTCACCTTTTTGTTCGACTGCGGCCACCTCTTCGTCCCGACCACGGGCTGTGCAGGATGACGCGCGCAGATCAAGTCAAGGCCGGCCCGTTAGGGCCGCCGCGCAGCGGCTTGGCCTTGAGTTGAGCGAGCACGTCATCATGCTTGGTCGGTCGGGCACGATAGGAGCTCCCGGTGTTGGGGGTTCTGTCAGGGCATCTGTAATCCTCGCAGTTGCGATCCAAGGTTCGAGCCGGTTCGGCGATCTGGGTTGCTTGCCAGATCAAACTCACATTCGGTCGTCGCGCGAGGCGACTGCACCAGGATTCCGCTTGCGGCGGGCAGGC
>WNFM01070365.1_pt1 | contig 19756 bp, 18 predicted proteins | sample 5400271 | NCBI WGS metagenome assembly WNFM01 (sample SAMN13153352, study PRJNA577476) | soil metagenome | isolation source: 60 cm saprolite on Douglas fir-dominated hillslope | place: USA:California | collected 2013-09-17
TCGATTTCGGCGACCTCACCCTGCACAACCTCACCCTCTTCACCAGCCAGCGCGAGGTGCTCGAGGAGTATCAGCGGCGCTTCCGCTACATCCTCGTCGACGAGTATCAGGACACCAACGTCTCGCAATATCTCTGGCTGCGCCTGCTCGCCCAGGCGCATCGCAATCTCTGCTGCGTCGGCGACGACGACCAGTCGGTCTATTCCTGGCGCGGCGCCGAGATCGGCAACATCCTCAAATTCGAGAAGGACTTCCCCGGCGCCCAAATCATCCGCCTCGAGCAGAACTACCGCTCGACGCCGCATATCCTCGCCGCCGCCGGCGCCCTCATCGCCCATAACGAGGGGCGGCTCGGCAAGACGCTGTGGACCGAGATCAACGAGGGCGAGAAGGTTACCTTGCGCGGCGTCTGGGACGCCGACGAGGAGGCGCGCTGGGTCGGCGACGAGATCGAGGCGCTGCAGCGCAAGGGCGACGCCCTCGCCGAGATCGCCATCCTGGCTCGGCCTGCCCTATCGCGTCGTCGGCGGGCCGCGCTTCTACGAGCGACAGGAGATCCGCGACGCCCTCGCCTATCTCCGCCTCGTCCATCAGCCGGCCGACGATCTCGCCTTCGAGCGCATCGTCAACACGCCGCGCCGCGGCATCGGCGCCGCGACCTTGCAGACCCTGCACGTGCTGGCGCGCGAGAAGCAGCTGCCGCTCACCGCGGCGGCCGAGGCGCTGATCGCCAGCGACGAGCTGAAGCCGGCTTCGCGCAAGGCGCTGTCGGGACTGCTCGGCGACCTCGCGCGCTGGCGCGGCCTCGACATTCCCCATCCGCAGCTGGCGGGGATCGTGCTCGACGAGAGCGGCTACACGGCGATGTGGCAGCAGGACAAATCGCCCGACGCGCCGGGGCGGCTCGAGAACCTCAAGGAGCTGGTGACGGCGATGGCCGAGTTCGAGAACCTCACCGGTTTCCTCGAGCATGTCGGCCTCGTCATGGAGAACGTCGCCGAGAGCGGCGCCGACATGGTCAGCCTGATGACCCTGCACAGCGCCAAGGGCCTCGAGTTCGACACCGTCTTCCTGCCCGGCTGGGAGGAGGGGTTGTTCCCCAGCCAGCGCTCGATGGACGAGACCGGCCTCGCCGGGCTCGAGGAGGAGCGTCGCCTCGCCTATGTCGGCATCACCCGCGCCCGCCGCCGCGCCGCCATCTCCTACGCCGCCAACCGCCGCATCCACGGCCAGTGGCAGCCGGCGATCCCCTCGCGCTTCGTCGGCGAGTTGCCCGAGGCGCATGTCGAGATCCTCGCCGAGCCCGGCCTGCAGCCGCATATGGCGCTCGGCGCGCGCAGCGAATGGGGCACGCCATTCGGCGGCTATGCGCGGCCGGATCTGCGGCGGCCGGATTTCACCCGGCGCGAGTTCGGCTCTCGCGAATTCGGCGCTCGCGAATTCGGTTCACGCCGGGCGCCGCTGATCGATGCCGGCGGCGCCCCGCGGCGCGGCGCCGAGATCCCGCATGTCGGCGGCTTCGCCGCCGGCGATCGCGTCTTCCACCAGAAATTCGGCTACGGCACGGTGCAGGCGGTCGAGGACAACAAGCTCGCCATCGAATTCGACAAGGCGGGCGAGAAGAAAGTCATGGACAGCTTCGTCGCCAAGGCATGAGAACGATCGGAACCATATCCCCTCTCCCCTTGCGGGAGAGGGAGGGGACCCGCGAAGCGGGGAGGGTGAGGGGGCTCTCGCCGTGGTCGATTGCCGGTAATATCCCCCTCACCTCCCCATCGCTGCGCGACGGGTCCCTTCCTCTCCCGCAAGGGGAGAGGACAAGCAGATGAAGGAACCCTGACCATGACATCGCCTAGCAGCTATTTCTCCGCCACCTATGCCGAGGCGCGCGACAAGTTTCGCGACGCGGCGCAGCGCGCCGGGGCGCGGCTCACGCAGTATGTCAACCCGAGCAAGGGGCCGAACGGCGAGACGCTGACCACCGATGTCGCGCGGCTCGGCCCGGACGACGCCGAGCGCCTGCTGCTGACCATCTCGGCGACGCACGGCGCCGAGGGGTTCTGCGGCTCCGGCGTCCAGGTCGGCAGCTTCGCCAGCGGCGTCGCCGGCGAGCTGCCCGCCGGCACCGCCTTCGTCGCCATCCACGCCATCAACCCCTACGGCTTCGCCTGGGTGCGCCGCGTCACCGAGGAGAATGTCGATCTCAACCGCAATTTCATCGACCACGCCAAACCGCTGCCGACGAATGACGGCTACGAGGCGCTGCACGACGCGATCTGCCCGCGCGAATGGAACGCGGCGAGCGCGGTGGCGTCGCGCACCCGCTTCGACGACTACGTCGCGCGCGAGGGCGCCGCATCCTTCCAGAAGGCGCTGAGCGGCGGCCAGTATCGCCACGCCGACGGCATCTTCTATGGCGGCACGGCGCCGACCTGGGCGCGCCGGACGCTGCTCGGCATCATCGCCGCCGAGGCCGGCGCGGCGCGCTCGCTCGCCCTCCTCGACTACCATACCGGGCTCGGGCCCTGGGGCCACGGCGAGAAGATCGTCACCCACCGTCCCGGCAGCGCCGCGCTGGCGCGCGCCGAGCAATGGTACGGCAACGTCACCAACCCGGCGCTCGGCACCTCGCTCTCGGCCGAGCTGCACGGCGACAATCTCAACGGGCTGGAGCCGGTGCTGGCGGCACGCGGCATCGCCTTTACCGGCATGGCGCTCGAATACGGCACTCTCGCGCTGCACGAAGTGCTCGACGCGGTGCGCGCCGATAACTGGCTGCACCATCACGGCGCCGTCGAGAGCGCGCAGGGGCGCGCGCTCAAGGCGCAGATGCGCGACGCCTTCTACGGCGACCGCGACGATTGGAAGGCGATGATCTTCGAGCAGGGCGTTGCCGCGCAGCGCGCCGCGCTCACGGGGCTGCAGGGCTAGGTCCGGTGGCCTTCCAGGCGGCGGCAAGGGCGGGGAATTTCTTGAGGCGCAGCGCCGGCCGCTCGATGACATGCCAGGAGATGAAAGCGAGGATCAGCGAGATCGCCGTGCCGAGGGCGAAGACCTGCCACCACGAAGCCGTGCCGCCGAACGCATGAGCGACTCCCGCCTCGACCGGCCAGCCATAGATATAGAGCCCGTAGGAGAGGTCGCCGAAGCGCGCGGCGCGCGGCAGCACGATGCTGCGGCTGGTCGCGAGATAGATCGTCAGATACCCGCCGAGCAGCGCGAAGGCGAAGAGCATCTGGCCGAGGATGATCGTCGCCGCGATGCCGAGCGCCGCGGCGATGGCGAGGACGCCGCTCGGCAGGCGCGTGCGCGTCGAATAGTACATCACCATGCCGATGGCGAAATACGGCAGCAGCCAGCCGAAGCCGCCGAGCCAGTCGAAATAGCTCGCCGCCAGCCCGGCCGCGAGCAGGATCATCGCGCAGCGTCGGTCGAGCAGCCGCAAGGCGCCGAGCGCCAGCACCATGAGATAGAAATAGACCTCGAAGCGCAGCGACCAGAAACAGCCGCCGACGACGGTGCCGACCGCATTGTCGACGAAGACGACGCCGGGCAGCGACTCGTCGAAGCTCTGCATCAGCAGATTGGCGCGCAGGAAGCGCCAAGTATCGGGATGGCGCAGATACTCGGCGAGCGGCAGGGTGGTGACCGAAGCGCCGAGCGCCAGGATGCAGATCGCCAGGCAGATGATGAGGGCGGGATAGATGCGCAGCAGCCGCGCCGCCAGGAAGTGCAGCGGCGAACCTGTGCTCTCGAAGCTTTGGGTGACGAGAAAGCCGCTCATGGTGAAGAAGACGAAGACGCCGAGCAGGCCGAGAATGCCCTGATTGCCGCTCAGCATGACCAGCGGCTCGTGCGCCTGGGTGCCCTCGGCGATCAGGAAGGCATGCGAGAACAGCACGCTGAGCGCCGCGCCCAGCCGCAGGAAATCGAAATTGGGATATCGCGCCACGCCGGATCAACGCGCGGCGCGTCGCCGCTGTTCCGGCGCCTCGGACGAGGTGGAGGGCGCGGATGAGCGAGCTCGCGGGCGGGCAGGGCATGTTGTGGCGGGTGACCGCGACGCTGCCCGACGAGAATACGGCCAACGCCCTGGCCGCCGTGCTCGGCAGCACGGCCAAGGCGGTGAGCGCGTTCGAGACGCGGCCGGGGGGTGACTGGAAGGTCGAGGCCTATGCGACCGAGGCGCCCGACCGCGCGGCGCTCGCCGCCGCCGCCGCGCTGGCGGCGCTCGCCTTCGACGTGTCGTCGGCGGCGTTGCTTGACGATCTCGCCGTCGAGCGCCTGGCGCCGCGCGACTGGGTGCGTGAGAACCAGCTGAGCTTTCCACCGATCCGTGCCGGCCGCTTCTTCATCTACGGCTCGCATCACGACAAGGCGCCGCCCGCCGGCGCCATCGCCTTGCGCATCGACGCCGCCACCGCCTTCGGCACCGGCGAGCATGCGACGACGCGCGGCTGCCTGCTCGCCCTCGCCGCGCTCGGCAAGAGGCGGCGCTTTCACCATCCGCTCGATATGGGGACGGGCACCGGCATCCTGGCGATGGCGGCGGCGCGGCGCTGGTCGTGCCGGGTGCTCGCCTGCGACATCGATGCCGGATCGGTGCATGTCGCGCGCGAGAACGTCAGGCAGAACGGGCTGGCCGCGCGCATCCGCCTACTGCACGGCAACGGCTATCGCCACGCGGCGATACGCCGTGCCGCGCCGTTCGATCTCGTTACCGCGAATATTCTGGCGCGCCCGCTCGCCGCGATGGCCGGCGACCTTGCTGCCGCCCTGGCAGGGGATGGCGTCGCCATCCTCTCCGGGCTGCTGACCCGGCAGGTGCCGCTCGTCCTCGCCGCGCACCGCGCCCATGGTATCGGGCTGCGGCGGCGGATCGCGGTCGAGGGCTGGGAGACGCTCCTGCTGGAGCGCCGCCGGTGCTAGGCGCGGTTGGAGGGGACCCGGTAGGGAGTGAAGGCGGCACCCTCGAGATCGCCGCGGCTGAGGCCGATATCGGCAAGCTGGCGGTCGTCGAGCGCCATCAGCTCGCGCTGGGTGATGCGCTTGTGATGCCACGACAGGACGGGCCGCACGACATGGCGGTCGAGTGCGTCAAAGAGGGTGGCGAAGCCGAACGAGCCGGGCGAAAGTACTGCTCTCTCACTATAAAGGCGGGACATGGTCGTGATCCTTGGTCAAAAACCGAACTAACGCCGTTGGTTGGGCGCGGCGCAGAAAATAGACCTTTCCGCGATTTGCATAAGATGAATTGCCGCAACGCAGCAATTCGCCCGACGCATGCACCCCGTCACGATTTCGCCCCGTTTATACGCCGCGGGGCGCCGGCGAGCAGGGCGGCTGTCGCCGCCGCTGCTTCGCCGAGCTTAGGCGGCGCGCAGGCCGTTGTTGCTGTTGGCCGGGCTGGCGGCCGACGTGGCGGTCGCCAAGGTCGCGCCGCGTTGCTGCGCCTTGCAATAGACGACATAGGGGATATCGCCGCGGCGCAGGCCGAGATCCGCCAGGGTGCGGTCATCGAGAGCGCTGAGCTCGGCAAAAGCGCGTTCGCGCTCGCGCCAGGCGGTGTAACGAGCGGCAATGCTGCCGAGGAAACGCGTGAGTGTCGACATGACACAACTCCTTTCAAATGGTCGGGCCCGAGGCCCGGTAGCAAGCAAATGTTGCGGTGCACAATAAATAGGGGCTCGCCGATGGATAGCGAGGGCAAAGCTTGCATCGCTGCCCTTCGATACGCGCATGGCGCGAAGACATGGCGAGCGGCGCTCTCTTGTTTGCGCATGGCAGGCGCCGTAGCCTGGGCGCGCCAGCGGAGGGATTGAACATGGATGGTCGGGAAGTTGCTCCGGACATTGCGGCGCGCGTACGGCTGCTGCGCGAGGAGCTGGTGCGGCGCGGCCTTGCCGGCTTCATCGTGCCGCGTGCCGACGAGCACCAGGGCGAGTACGTGCCGGCGCGCGCCCGCCGTCTTGCCTGGCTGACGGGCTTCACCGGCTCGGCCGGGCTCGCAATCGTCCTTCACGAGCGCGCCGCCATCTTCGTCGACGGCCGCTATACGCTGCAGGTCCGCGACGAGGTCCCGACGCCGCTCTTCGAGTACCGCCATCTCACCGAGCAGCCGGCCTCCGACTGGATCGCCGCCAATCTCGGTGCCGGTCAGACGCTCGGCTACGATCCCTGGCTGCATACGGTCGGCGAGGTCGAGCGCTATCAGGCGGCGGCGGCGAGGGCGGGCGGCTCGCTGGTTGCGTTGACCGAGAATCTGGTCGACGCGATCTGGCGCGACCAGCCGGCGCCGCCGCTGGCGCCGGTCGTCGCGCACGAGCTGCGCTTCGCCGGCATGCCGGCGGCCGAAAAGCGGCACGAGATCGCCGCCGCGATGGCGGCAAACGGCATCGATGCGGCGGTGCTGACGGCGCCCGACTCGATCGCCTGGCTGCTCAATATCCGCGGCGGCGACGTCGCGCGCACGCCCCTGCCGCTCTCCTTCGCCATCCTCAACCGCGACGCGTCGGTCGAGTTGTTCATCGATCGGCGCAAGCTCGTCGCCGGGCTAGAGAGCCATCTCGGCAACGAGGTCGCGGTGCAGCCACCCGCCGAATTCGGCCCGGCGCTCGATCGGCTCGGCAGCGCCGGCAAGCGCGTCCAGCGCCGCATTACAGCGCGCCGCCGATCCGTGCCAGCTGCCGAAAGCCTGCAAGAACCCGGTCGAGCTCGCCGGGACGCGCGCCGCGCATCGCCGCGACGGCGCCGCGCTTACCCGCTTCCTCGCCTGGCTGGCGCGCGAGGCGCCCGCCGGCACGCTCGGCGAGATCGCCGCCTCCGACCGCCTCGAGGCGATCCGCCGCGAGGGCGAGAATTTCCGCGATCTCAGTTTCGATACGATCTCGGGCGCTGGCTCCAACGGCGCCATCGTGCATTATCGCGCCTCGCCGCAGAGCGAGAAGCGCCTCGCCCCCGGCACGCTCTATCTCCTCGATTCCGGCGCGCAATATCTCGACGGCACCACCGACGTCACCCGCACCATCGCGATCGGCGAGCCGAGCGACGAGGCGCGCGACCGCTTCACCCGCGTGCTCAAGGGCCACATCGCGCTCGCCACCTGCCGCTTTCCCGCCGGGACGACCGGCTCGCAGCTCGACGTCTTGGCCCGTCACGCCCTCTGGCAAGTCGGGCTCGATTTCGACCACGGCACCGGCCACGGCGTCGGCAGCTATCTCAACGTGCATGAGGGGCCGCAGCGCATCTCGAAGCTGCCCAACACGCAGCCGCTACTGCCCGGGATGATCGTCTCGAACGAGCCCGGCTACTACAAGACCGGCGCCTATGGCATCCGCATCGAGAATCTCGTCGTCGTCACGCCCTGCACCGATCTGCCTGATGCCGAGCGCGAGATGCTGTGCTTCGAGACGCTGACCCTGGCGCCGATCGACCGCAATCTCGTCGCCCCTGCGCTGCTGACTCCTAACGAGATCACCTGGCTCGACGCCTATCACGCCCGCGTGCGCGAGACGCTGACTCCCGGTCTCGACGCGGCGACGGCACAATTCCTTGCCGCGGCGACACGGCCGCTCGGGAGGACGGCCTCTTCATCATAGATTAAGGCCTCTGCCCTAGTTCTGCGATGGTTCCCGCCGAGCGGGAGGCAACATTGGCAGTAGGGGCGCTCATGTTTTTCCGGAAATCGGCGAGTGCGCTCGCAGCGCTGTGCGCTGTCCTCGCGGGCTCCCTGACTGCACGAGCAGCGGATCACGTCCTGCGCTTCGCCACCACCACCGCAGCGGCAGCGGCCAGCTATGCGGAAGTTCTGGAGCCATTCGCACGCGCCGTCGAGCGCGATTCCGACGGCCGCATCGAGGTCGCGCTGAAGCCGGTCGGCGCCTATGGCAAGCCCGCTGACCTCTTCAATATGGTCGAGAAGGGCGACATCGAGCTCGTCGCGATAACCCAGGGCCTCAATCCCGGCCGGTTTCCGCAATCCTCGGTGATGGAGCTGCCGCTGATGTTCGCGAACGCGACCGTCGGCAGCACCGCGATGTGGTCGCTCTACAAGGAAGGGCTGCTCGACAAGGACTACGCCTCGGTCAAGGTCTTCGCGCTGTATGTTCTGCCGCCCTACGGCATCTTCACCACCGGCAAGAAGATCGCGCTGCTGAAGGATCTGCGCGGCATGCGGGTGCGTACTCCCAGCTTGACCGTCGGTTTGGCGCTGGCCAAGCTCGGCGCCATTCCGATCGGCATGCCGTCGAACCTGATGAGCCAGGCCATCGCCAGCAAGACGATCGACGCGATCGCCTATGGCTGGGATTCGGTGACCACCGGCACGGGCGGCGGCGACAAATTGCTGATCGAGCAGCTGAGCGTGCTGGTCGATGCGAATTTTGCCGCTCCGGCGCAGATGGTGGTGATGAACCGCGCCAAATGGGATGCGCTGCCGGCCGATCTCCAGGCGGCGCTCGACAAGAATAGCCGCGACCTAGTGGCGAGCAGCGCCCGCGTCCGCGATCGGATGGAGGCGGCGACCAAGCAGAAGCTGCAGGCCGATCCGCGCTACACGTCTGTCGTGCTCAGCGACGAGCAGCGCGCCGATATGCAACGCCTCATCACCCCGGCCATCGAGGATTGGAAAGCCGGCATGGCCAAGCTCGGCATCGATGGCGAAAAGCTGTTGATCCGTGCCCGCGAGCTCATTCAGCAGTCCCAGCTCGCCGCGAAATAGTATCGAAGCACCGTCGATACTATGAATTAGATAGTACCTGACGTTCAGCAGGGTGACTGTTTTTACGGCATCTTAAACGGTATTTTAAGAAGCTGACGCTATTTCTAGGCAGTCGGGCGACCCTGGAATGAAACTCGCCACGGTTGGTCATGACCCTCCTGCTTTGCGGCGGGACGGCGGTGCTAATCATGGGGGAATGAATATGTATCTCGGGCGCATCACCGGCGCAGCGATCGCCGCATTTTCCGCTGTCCTTATGACGTCCTCGGCACCGGTCGCGGCCGCCGACTACGTCCTGCGCTTTGGCTCGATCAATGCGGTCGAGACGGCGAGCTATGCCAAGGTCCTCGAGCCCTTCGCCCGCGCCGTCGAGCAGGAATCGGCCGGCCGCATCGAAGTCGCTCTGAAGCCGATCGGCGGCTACGGCAAGCCGGCGGACCTCTTCAACATGGTCGAGAAGGGCGACATCGAGATCGCGGCGACGGTGCAGGGCTACAACCCCGGCCGCTTCCCGCAATCCTCGGTGATGGAATTGCCGCTGATGTACGAGAACTCGATCGCCGGGACCGAGGCGATGTGGTCGCTCTACAAAGAGGGGCTGCTCGACAAGGATTACGCGTCGGTCAAGGTGCTGGGACTCTACGTCCTGCCGCCCTACGGCATCTTCACGACCGGCAAGAAGATCGCCGCGCTCAAGGATCTGCGCGGCATGCGCATGCGCACGCCCAGCCCGACCGTCGGCCTCGCCCTCGCTCGGCTCGGCGCCATCCCGATCGGCGTGCCGGTCAACCTGGTCGGCGAAGCGATTGCCAACGGCACGCTCGATGCGATCGCCTATGGCTGGGACTCGGCGACGACGACAAAGGGTGCCGGCGACAAGATGCTGATCGAACAGGTCAGCGTTCTCGTCGATGCCAATTTTGCCGCACCGGCCCTGATGGTCGTCATGAACCGCGCGAAATGGGAGGCGCTGCCGCCCGATATGCAGGCGCTTCTCGACAAGCATAGCCCCGATTTCGTCGGCGGCAACGCGCGCATACGCGAGGAGATGGAGGCGGCGACCAAGAAGAAGCTGCAGGCCGATCCGCGCTACACCTATGTCGGCCTCAGCGACGAGCAGCGCGCCGACATGCAGCGCATCATCACGCCGGCGGTCGCGGACTGGAAGGCCGCCATGGCGAAGCTCGGCATCGACGGCGAGAAGCTGCTCGCCCGCGCGCACGAGCTCGTGCAGCAGTTCAAGGTGGCTGCAAAGTAAGTCGATACGCCAAACCCGGCTCGACGGTGAGGTCGAGCCGGGCCGTCTAGAGAACGGCGCCGCCGACGCGGTCGCGGCGACGCCAGGAATCGAAGGGGGCAGACAGTGACGCATAAGCGCCAATTCGGCATCAAGACCCGGTTGTTCTTCGCCTTCGGGGCGGTCGCCGGCACCACGGTCATCGCCAGCGTCGCCGCCTGGCTGCTCTTCGCGCAGATCGGTGCCCTGATGAACGGGGTTGCGACGCGCAACATTCCCGAGGTCGTCACGACGCTCGAGCTTGCGACCGACACCCAGGCCTTGGTGGCCAGCGCGCCCAATTTGTTGAATGCCGATACCGCGGAACGCCGGCTGCAGCAGGTCCAATCGTTGAAGGACATGGAGGCCGCGGTCGCGCGGCGGCTCGATGCGATCGCCGCATTCGGCGGCGAGCAGCAGTCGATCGAGAAATTGCGCAAGCTGAGCGCAGCGCTCAACGACAAGCTGACGGCGCTCGACACCGTCGTCGAGGCGCGGATCGCGGCGACGGCTCAGCGGGTTGCCGCGAGCACGGCGAGCAGCCAGGCCCAGAAGGACGTCCTCGCCATACTGAAGCCGGTTCTCGAGAAGGCGCAGACCGACATCACCATGGTGTCGATGACGATCGGCAACGATCCGGCGCAGTCGACGATGACGCTGCTCAAGCTGGTGTCGCGCGAGGTGCCGGTGGCCCAGGGGCTGGCCGATCTCGTCGGCTACGCCAATCTCGGCTCCGGCGTTCTCGACCGCGCCACGCTGGCGCCCGATGTCGAGACCATCGAGGCGTTGCGCAAGGATTTCAAGGCCGTCGCCGAGCAGATCGACGAGAAGCTCGACATCGTCGAGAACCTGCAGGAGACCGAGGGGCTGCGCAAATCCGTCGAGGCGCTGCTCGCCAAGGGCAGCGGCGCGAGCAACCTGTTCGACACACGGCGCAAGGAGCTCGAGGCGCAGCTCGCCGGACGCAAGATCCTCGCCGAGACGCGCACCGTCGCCACCGATCTGACGACCGAGGTCGCGGGCCGCGCTGAGACGGTTCGGCAAAAGACCAAGGAGGCGACCGATCGCTCCGACGCCGCCATCGGCTTCGGCAATCTCGTCATGCTGGCGATCGCCACGGTCAGCATGGTCGGCGCCTTCCTCGTCGTCTGGCTCTATATCGGGCGCAACCTCATCGCCCGCCTGACCGGGCTCGAGAAGGTGATGACGCGGATCGCCGGCGGCGATCTCGATGTCGAGGTCGCGGCGACGCAGAACGGCGACGAGATCGGCCAGATGGCGCGCGCCCTTGCCGTCTTCCGCGACGGCATCATGCGCGCCAACGCGCTCGCCGCCGAGCAGGCGAAGGAGCAGGAGGCGCGCCAGCAGCGGGCGCAGATCATCGAGCGGCTGACCGAGGATTTCGACGAAAGCGCCGGTGCCGCGCTGGGCGCCGTCTCGGCCGCGACGACGGAGATGAAGGGGACGGCCGAGAAGATGTCCGCGGTGGCGCAGCAGGCGACGCAGCAGACCACCGCGGTGGCCAGCGCCTCGGCGCAGGCGGCGGTCAACGTCCAGACGGTGGCCGCGGCGACCGAGGAGCTGTCGAGCTCGATCCGCGAGATCGCCCGTCAGGTCGCCGAGTCGGCGCAGATCGCCGGCCAGGCGGTGTCGCAGGTCGCGCACAGCCAGACCACCGTCACCGAGCTCGCCCAGGCGGCGCAGCGCATCGGCGAGGTCGTCGGGCTGATCAACTCGATCGCCGGCCAGACCAATCTGCTGGCGCTCAACGCGACGATCGAGGCGGCGCGCGCCGGCGAAGCCGGCAAGGGTTTCGCCGTGGTCGCCTCGGAGGTCAAGAACCTGGCGACCCAAACCGCCAAGGCGACCGAGGGCATCACCGCGCAGGTCGTGGCGATTCAGGGTTCGACCCAGGAAGCGGTCGACACCATCAAGGGCATCGGCGAGACGATCAGCCGCATCGCCGAGATCGCCACGACGATCGCCTCGGCCGTCGAGGAGCAGGGCGCGGCGACGCAGGAGATCGCCCGCAACGTCCAGGAAGCGGCGGCGGGGACGCAGGAAGTGTCGTCGCACATCGTCGGCGTCTCCGAGGTTGCCGGCGAGAGCGGCAAGGCGGCCGACCATGTGCTCGCCTCGACCGCACGGCTCGAGCTGGAATCCGAGGCGCTGCGCGGCAAGGTCGACAGCTTCCTCACGCAGATCAAGGCGGCCTGAGCGATGCACGGCGTCACCGTCCCGCGATCAGCGCGAGGAACGCCTCCTCGTCGAGCGTGGTGACGCCGAGCGCCGCCGCCTTCGCCGCCTTGGAGCCGGCATCGGCGCCGACCACGACATAATCGGTCTTCGCCGAAACCGATGATGTGACGTTGGCGCCGAGCGCTTCGGCGCGCGCCTTCGATTCCGCCCGCGTCATCTTCTCGAGCGTGCCGGTGAAGACGATCGTCTTGCCGGCGATCGGCGAGGCGACGCCGGAGGGCGCGCTGACCGCCGTCACCTCGCGGAGCTCGGCGATGAGATCGTCGAGCGCCGCGACGTTGTGCTTCTCGCGGAAGAAATCGGTGATGTCGCCGGCGACGCTGTCGCCGATCTGGCTGATATTGGTGAGGTCGCGCCAGGCCTCGCCCTCTTCGTCCCCGCGCTCGCGTTCCGCTGCCGCCGCCAGCATCGCCGCCTTCCACGCCTCGACAGCGCCGTAATGGCGCGCCAGCAGCTTGGCCGTCGCCTCGCCGACCTGGCGGATGCCGAGCGCATAGATCAGCCGGTCGAGCGATATCGTGCGTCGGCGCTCGATCGCCTGCAGCAGGTTGCGCGTCGATACCTCGCCCCAGCCTTCGCGCTCGCGGATCGCCTCCGTGTGGCGGTGGAGGCGGAAGAGATCGGCCGGCTGGCGGACCAGCTTTTCCGTCCAGAAGGCCTCGACGTTCTTCTCGCCCATCCCTTCGATGTCGAAGGCGAGGCGCGAGCAGAAATGGATCAGCCGCTCGACGCCCTGGGCGGGGCAGACCAGCCCGCCGGTGCAGCGCCACGCCACCTGTCCTTCCTCGCGCACCGCCAGGCTGCCGCAGATCGGGCAGACCGGCCGGTCGCCATCCGGCGGCGTCAGCTTCGCCGCCATCGAGAAGGGCGGCGGCCGCTTCGGCCGCTCGGGATCGACCACCGAGACGACCTGCGGAATGACGTCTCCGGCGCGCTGGATCACCACCGTGTCGCCGTCGCGGAAATCCTTGCGCGCGACCTCGTCCTCGTTGTGCAAGGTGGCGCGCGCCACGATGACGCCGCCGACATTGACCGGCGCGAGATTGGCCCACGGCGTCAAGACGCCGGTGCGGCCGACCGAGATCTCGATCGATTTCAGCACCGTCTGCGCCTGCTGGGCGGGAAATTTATGGGCGAGGGCCCAGCGCGGCGCGCGGCTGACCATGCCGAGCCGCGCCTGCCAGTCGAAGCGGTTGATCTTGTAGACGACGCCGTCGATGTCATAGGCGAGCGTCGCGCGCGTCTCGCCGAGATGGTGATGGAAGGCGAGAGCGTCCTCGAGAGTTGGGCAGAGAAGCGCATCCGGGCTGACGGGAAAGCCCCATTTGCGTAAGCGGGCGAGGAAATCCCAATGCGTCTCGGCGACCACCTCGCTGACCTCGCCGAGCGCGTAGCAGAAGAGCTTGAGCGGCCGTCCGGCGGTGATTCTGGGATCGAGCTGGCGCAGCGAGCCGGCGGCGGCGTTGCGCGGATTGGCGAAGACCGGCTCGCCCTGGCTCTCGCGCGCCTCGTTCATGGCAAGGAACGCCGCCTTCTCCATATAGACCTCGCCGCGCACCTCCATGATGGCGGGGGCAGGGCCCTTGAGAAGCTGCGGCAACAACGCGATGGTGCGCAGATTCTCGGTGACCTCCTCGCCCTCGGCGCCGTCGCCGCGCGTCGCGCCGCGAACGAATTCGCCGCGCTCGTAGAGCAGCGAGATCGAGAGGCCGTCGATCTTCGGCTCGGCGGTGACCGCGATGGGCAGGGCGGGATCGTCGCGCAGCTCCTTGATGAAGTTGCGCACCCCAGCGAAGAAGCCGCGCACGTCCTCGTCGTCGAAGGCGTTCTCCAGCGACAGCATCGGCCGCAGATGCTGCACCTTGCGGAAGCCTGTCGCCGGCGCCGCGCCGACGCGGCGCGACGGGCTGTCGGCGCGCACGCGATCGGGAAAGTGCGCCTCGATCGCGCGGTTGCGGCGGACAAGGGCGTCATATTCGGCGTCGCTGATCTCCGGCGCGTCCTGCTGGTGATAGCGCTTGTCGTGATGCGCGATCTCCCGGGCGAGCCGCTTCAGCTCGCCGGCGGCGGCCTCCGGCGTCAACGCCTCGATTTCGATGGCGGCAGTGTCCGGGGGGGATTTTTTCGCTTTTGCCATGGACTAGCCCGCGCCGCCGGTTCTTCCCCTCCCCCCTTGCGGGGGCGGGTCAGGGAGGGGGGAAGCGGCCGAGGCGGAGTACTCGCGGCGAGTACCCCCCACCCTGCCCTCCCCCGCAAGGGGGGAGGGTTCCGGTTGCCGCACCTGGCCGATCGTTTGGCTCATTTAGCGCGCCCCGGCGATCAGGCTCTCGGCGGCGGCGCGGGCTTCCGCCGTCACCGCGCTGCCCGACAGCATGCGGGCGATCTCCTCGCGGCGCTCGTCGGGGTCGAGCTCCTCGACCGAGGTCGCGGTGCGGTTGACGCTCTGCTGCTTGGCGACGCGCCAATGATGCGCGCCGATCGCCGCAACTTGCGGCGAGTGGGTGACGACGAGGATCTGCAGCCTTTCGCCGAGCCGGTAGAGCCGCTCGCCGACCGCAGCGGCGGCGGCGCCGCCGATGCCGCTATCGACCTCGTCGAAGACCAAGGTCGCGGCCGGCGAGCCGCGCGCCAGCACGACCTTGAGAGCGAGCATCAGGCGGGAGAGCTCGCCGCCCGAGGCGATGCGCGCCAGCGGGCCGGGCGGCGCGCCGGCATTGGTCGCCACGGTGAAACCGATACGGTCGCTACCGTGCTCGTTCCACTCATCCTCGGCAAGCGGCACGATCGCGGTATGGAAGCGTGCCTTGTCGAGACGCAGCGGCGCGAGCTCGGCGCCGACCGCCTTGTCGAGCCGCGTCGCGGCGCGCCGGCGCAACTTGGCGACGACGCTCGCCGCCTCGGCGAAGGCCTCGCGGGACGCCGTCTCGCGCTTCGCCAGGGCGATCAGCGCGCCGCCGCCATCCTCGATCGCGGCGACCTTCCCGGCGATCTCGATCCGCAAGCCGGCGAGCGCGTCGACCGCGACATTGTGCTTGCGGGCGAGGGCGCGCAGGGCGAAGAGCCGCTCCTCGATCTTGTCGGCGTCGCCGGCATCGCCGGCATCTTCGCGCAGCAGCGTCTCGAGCAGGGCGATCGCCTCCTGCGCCTCGACCTGCGCGCGCTCGATGGCGGCGAGGGCGGGATCGAGCAGCGCGCCGGCCCGGTCGCGGGCGCGCTCGAGCAGCCGCGAAGCGGCGTCGAGCTCGCGCGCAGCGCCCTTGCCGATGGTGGATTCGGCGGGGGATTCGCCGGCGAGCTCGCCGAGCGCGCCGGTCACCGCCTCGCGCAATTTCTCGCGATGCATCGAGCGGGCGCGGCTCTCGGCCAGGCGCTCCTCCTCGCCTTCGCGCGGCGCCAGCGCGTCGAGCTCGGCGAGGGCGTGGCGCAGATAATCCTCGTCCTGGCGGGCGCGCGCGAGCTCGGCCTCGGCGGCCGCGCGGGCGGCGGCGGCTTCGCGCCAGCCCAGCCAGGTGGCGCGCTGCGCCGCCAGCTCGCGCTCGTAGCCGCCGAACGCGTCGAGCAAGTCGCGATGCGTCGCCTGGTCGAGCAGCCCGTGCTGCTCGAACTGGCCCTGGATCTCGACCAGCATGTCGCCGACCTGGCGCAGCAAGCCGACGCTCGCCGGGGCGTCGTCGATGAAGGCGCGGCTGCGCCCGTCGGCGCCGAGGATGCGGCGCAGGACGAGCGTGCCGCCCGCCGGCTCGGCCTCGATGCCGTGCTCGGCGAGGAGCGGCCAGACCGGGTGGTCGGCGGCGGGGGCGAATTCGGCGGCGACCACCGCCTGGCTTGCGCCTTTGCGCACCAACCCGCTTTCGGCGCGCATGCCGAGGGCGAGGCCGAGCGCGTCGAGGAGGATCGACTTGCCGGCGCCGGTCTCGCCGGTGAGCACGCACAATCCTGGCTTGAAGGCGAGATCGAGCCGCTCGATCAGCACGAAATCGCGGATCGTCAGACCGAGCAGCATCAGGCAGCGGGGCGGCAGGGCGAAACCATGACGCGAATGATAGCCGGCGCGCCGGTCGCGGACCAGAGAGCGCGGGACCGGCGAGCACCTGTCGCAGCGGAGCGGAAAATCCGTGCCATACCACGTCAGCTGCCAGGGCCGCGGCGCGTCGGAGCGATGGAGATACTCGCCTCTGAGTAGCAAAATGCCTGTAAATACAGGCGAAATACAGGTGCACCTATGGCGGGTAGCACGCATAGGGTGTATGAAATTTGCCGGCCGGCGTGGCGCCTCGTGCAAATTGACCGGGATATCGAGGGAGCGAGTTAAATCCATTACGGAAATTTATATCTTTTTAGGATATTTTCAAGAGGTGTCGCGCATAATTTCATCGGAAACACCGCATCAATTGGCGGAAAGAATCATCCGGAATGGGCGCGCTGAGAAGTCTTCGAATGGTCAATCCCGCGATCCCACCGCAAAGCGGCTCAGACCGAGCCTCGGCGACGACTCCTCGCAAGAGCGTCATTGCGAGGAGCGCAGCGACGAAGCAATCCATGCTGCCGAGGATGGGGTGGATTGCTTCGCTTCGCTGGCAATGACGGAGCATGTCATGGGGTCGGCGCGGCGGGATGCTCCCGCCGCGCCGTCTCTACGTCATGTCACGGCGATCGGAGAGCCGTTGGATCCGGTGGCACCTTTGATTGGCGCCGGCGTGAAGATGTAGACGAACTGGTATTTCTTCTCGGCGATGAGCTCGTCGAAGATCAGGTTTTCGTGGTTGTGGATCCCGTGCTTCGTCTGCAGCTCGGCATGCACGGCGAAGGCGAGGCTCTTGTCCGGATTCGGCACCACCTCGACGGCCCAGGTATCGGCGCCGGTGAGGCAGAGATCCTTCTCGACGACCCAGGCCGCGGCATCGAGCCCGATCCCGGGCTCGCCGCTGTTGAAGCGGTCATTGTTCTTCATCCACAACGAGCCCCAGCCGGTATGGAAGAAGATGGCGTCGCCCGGCTTGATGTCGCTTTCCGCTATGCCCTGCTTCTGCAGGCCGGCCTTGATGTCGGCTGCCGTGATCTCCTGTCCCGCATCCATCATCCCGCCTTTCAGCGCGACCATGTCGATGAGATGGCCGCGGGTGAAGAGCGGCTTCAGCTTTTCGACGCCGAGCTTCTTGAGCCCGTAGGCATCGCTGATCTCCAGTGCGGTGAAGCCGTTGTAGAACCGCATCTCGCTCTTGTCGCCGGCCTTGCCGAGCTGGATGCCGATATGGCCGAGACCGTCGAACTGCGTACCGGTCTGTCCGATCTCGGTCGTCAGGAACTCGTCGTGATAGACCAGCCGGTTCTCGCCGAACGGCCCGCCCGTCGGCGAACCCGGAATGCGCAAGGTGAAGACGCGCGGCCCGAAGAGCGGCATCCCTGCCTCATAGTTTCGGCCGATCTTGTAGACCTTGCCGTCCTTGATCCACTTGATCGTCTCGAGAACTTTTTGCGGAGTGATGTGGTTGGAGGCGCCGGCCTCGTCTTCCGGGCCCCATTTCGACGGCCACCATTTCGCATCGCCCAGCTTCGGCGGCTGGATCGCCCCTGTCGTCTGCGCCTGGGCCGAGGCGATGGGCGCCAGGCCGAACTTGCCGTGCGCGACGCCGGCAAGCGCGCCCGCGGTGCCGGCAACGCCGGCCGTCTTGAGGAAGGTGCGGCGATTGGGGGACTGGGGTTCCTCTACGGATTCGACGGGTCCGATTTCCTCACTCATGACGGTTCCTCCACAAATATGTTTTTGGGCGAGGTACGCGTGGGATGGAAATCCAATTAATATTTCCGCCGTGGTAAATGTGCTGTCCAGAGAAAAAAATATGACGGGAGCGGGCGGCATGAGCTTGTTCGAGCGCGACAAATCCGCGGATCGCTTGCCGGTATCTCTCATCACGGGGTTCCTCGGCAGCGGCAAGACGACCGTGCTCAATCACCTGCTGCGGCATCCCGACATGGCGGACAGCGCCGTCGTCATCAACGAGTTCGGCGAGATCGCGCTCGACCATCTGCTGGTCGCCGCCGTCGAGGGCGAGGTCGCGGTGATGGCGAGCGGCTGCGTCTGCTGCACGGTGCGCAGCGACCTCGAAGAGACGCTCCGGACCCTCCTCGTGCGGCGCGACCGCGGTGAGGTGCCGGCCTTCTCGCGCGTCCTGGTGGAGACGACCGGGCTGGCCGATCCGGCGCCCATCGTGCAGCTCTTTCTCAACAACCCGCTGTTGAGCCATTTCCTCCGGCTTGACGCCATCGTGACGACGGTCGATGCGGTGAACGGCGCGCGTCAACTCGACGAGCATGAGGAAGCCGTGAAGCAGGCCGCGCTCGCCGATCGGCTGTTGCTCACCAAGACCGACCTTGCCGAAACCGGCGCGTATGAAGGGTTGCGGGAGCGGCTCCGTCGCCTCAATCCCGGCGCCGCGATCCTATGCGTGAGTCATGGCGACATCGCGCCGAATCAGCTCTTCGGCGCGGCTCTCTTCGATCCCGCGCGCAAGACGCCGGACGTGCGGCGCTGGCTACAGGAGGAGGCCTATGCCGGCCACGCCCACGATCACCCCCACGACCACGAGGGCGAGGGCACCCACGGTCACCACGATCACGAGAGTCGGCACGATGCGCGCATCCGCGCCTTCTGCCTCACCTTCGCGGAACCGCTTGACTGGAATGCGGTGTCGCTCTGGCTCGCGGGGTTGCGGATGCTGCGCGGCCAGGATCTGCTCCGCGTCAAAGGCATCCTCAATTTGACGGGCGAAGCAGCGCCGGTCGCGATCCACGGCGTCCATCACGTCTTCCATCCGCCCGTCGCGCTCGATCGCTGGCCTGACGAGGACCGCCGCTCGCGCATCGTCTTCATCACCCGCGACATCGACCGCGCGGCGCTGGAGGCAAGCTGGCGATCGACGGCAGATCGCGGCGCCGGCGAAAGATTGTTTCCCCTCACCCCGCCATGAAGCGCTCGAACGCCGCCGCGTAATCCTTATGCCAGCGCGACAGCGCCGGGCGGTTCTTGATGATGTCGTCGACCGCCCATTGCATGCGCTTCTCGTCCATCGCGCGGGTCACCGCGTTATCGGGGCAGAGGATGTAGAAGTCGCCCGCCGCCAGCGCCGCCAGCATGAAATCGACGACCTGCTCTGCCGTCCAGGCCGCCGGCGGCTTCTCGCTTTGGCCGGGGGTGCGGGCGGTGATGCCGGTGAAGGTGAAGCCGGGAATGAGGAGATGCGCCGTCACAAGGCAGCCCGGGATGTTGCGCAGCTCATGCGCCATCGCGTCGGTCAGCGCCTTCACCCCGGCTTTGGCGAGGTTGTAGACGGTATTGCCCGGCGGCATGGTGATGCCTTGCTTGGAGCCGGTATTGACGATCGCCGCCGGGCTCCCTTGCGCGATCATGTCAGGGGCGAAGGCGTGGACGCCGTTGATGACGCCCCAGAGATTGACGTCAAGCGTCCGCCGCCAGACATCGTATTTCTCCCACGGCCCGGCGC
>WNFM01165641.1_pt2 | contig 19754 bp, 20 predicted proteins | sample 5400271 | NCBI WGS metagenome assembly WNFM01 (sample SAMN13153352, study PRJNA577476) | soil metagenome | isolation source: 60 cm saprolite on Douglas fir-dominated hillslope | place: USA:California | collected 2013-09-17
CCCGTGGCGGCAACCGCCAGCAAAACGGCGAAAAGGACGAGGTAGACCCTCCGACTCATAGGCCTTGGGCGCCGAAGCTTCGGCGAAGGCGGCCACCAGAATAAACCGGCTATACTCGATCCGAACACAATGAAATACCCGCTGGCGATCATCGCCACGTGCGCGCTCTCGGTGACTGTTTTCGCCCAATCCAAGCCCACTGACGTCAACGTCGCCGTCGTCGACAGCAAGGGGGAACCGGCCCCGGGCCTGACCGCGCAGGACTTTCGCGTCCGCGAGGACGGCGTCGCGCGCGAAGTGCTGAAAGCCGGCATCGCCACCGAGCCGCTGACGATCGCGTTGCTGGTCGACGACAGCCAGGCGGCCCAGCCCGCCATCCAGATGATCCGCGAGGCCATGGACGCCTTCTTCAAGGCGCTCGACGGGAAGGCGGAGATTGCGCTCGTCACCTTCGGCGATCGGCCGACGATCATCGTCGACTACACGACGGACCAGAAGAAGCTGCACGATGGGGCGATGCGCGTCTTTCCGCGGAGCGGCGCCGGCGCGAACCTGATGGATGCGATCGTCGAGGTCAGCAAGGGTCTGCAGAAGCGCAAGCCGAAGCGGCCCGTCATCGTCACGCTGATGATGGACGGCGTGGAGTTCAGCAACCGCTACTACCAGAACGTGCTGGACGAGCTCGACAAGTCCGGCGCGGCGCTTCACGTCATCACGCTCGGCCAGCCGAATGCCAGTCTGTCGGAGGAGCTCCGCAACCGGAACCAGGTCATCGCGCTCGGCACGGAGCGGACCGGCGGGCGCCGGGAGCAGCTGCTCGCCTTGACGTCGGCCGCGCCGCAGATGACGCAGCTCGCGAACGAGCTCGTCCATCAATACGTCGTGACCTACGCGCGTCAGGACACGCTGATTCCCCCGCAGAAGATCGAGGTGACCGTGACGAAGCCCGGGCTGACCGCCCGCGCGCGCACGCGCACGGGCCTCGCGGGGGCGAAGTGACCCGGCCTCCGCGCGCCGTCGATCGCTCGCGAGCGTCGGGGGGCGAGGGCGTACGGTTCACGCTGGCCGTCCTGTTCGCGGCGGCGGGCGCGACAGCGCTCGCGGCCCAGGGACAGCGGATCCGCAGCGGCGTCGAGCTCGTGTCGCTCAACGTGACGGTCACCGACGGGGGCGGCAAGTTCGTCACCGATCTCGGCCAGGATGAATTCGACGTCTACGAAGACGGCGCCAAACAGAAGCTGACGTTCTTCTCGAAGACCCAGCAGCCCATCTCTCTGGCCATTCTGCTCGACACCAGCGCGAGCATGGACGAGCGCATGGGCATCGCGCAGGACGCCGCCATCGGGTTCACGAGGCAGCTCCACAAGGAGGACCAGGCGGAGGTCATCGACTTCGACAGCCAGGTACGGATCCTGTCGCCGTTCACGAACGACGGCCCCGCGCTCGAAAAGGCGATTCGCACGACGACGGCGAACGGCTCCACGTCGCTCTACAACGCGCTCTACATCGCCCTGACGGAGTTGAAAAAGGTCAAGGCGGGGTCCACCTCGGACATCCGCCGGCAGGCCATCGTGCTCCTGTCCGACGGCGACGACACGTCCAGCCTGATCGAGTTCGACCGGGTGCTCGACGTGGCCAAGCGATCGGAAGTGGTGATCTACTCGATCGGCCTGCGCCAGGGGGAAATCGCGCGCCGCGAATTCAAGGAAGCGGAGTTCGTGCTGAAACAGCTCTCGACCGAGACGGGCGGCCGCGCCTACTTCCCCACCGACGCGCGCGAGCTGGCCAAGATCTACCAGGGGATCTGGGACGAGCTCTCGAGCCAGTACGCCCTCGCGTACTCCTCGGCGAACCCGAAACGGGACGGCGCGTGGCGCCGGGTCCAGGTGCGCCTGACGCGTCCGAACATCACGGGGCGCACCAAGCAGGGGTACTACGGCCCCACGGAACCGAAGAGTCATGAGCCCCCTGAGCCCCGTGAGCAATGAGCTGTGAGTCATGACCATCGCCTGGCTGCCGTTCGGGCTCTACGCCGCCGCCAGCGCGGCGTACCTGGCGCACTTCTCGCGACGTGACCCCGCCGTCGGCCGGGCCGCGACGGCGCTCCTCGGCGGCGCGGTCCTCTCCCACACCTTCCTGATCGGCATGCAGACGATGGAGGCGGGATACGCGCCGCTGGTGGGCACGACCGCCGCGGTGTCGGCCTTCGTCTGGCTGCTCGGCCTGGCCTACCTGTACGTCGAACTGACGACCGAAGAGCGCGCGATGGGCATGTTCGTGGCGGTCCTGCTGGCCGCGCTGTCGGTGCTCCCGGCGCTCCATCCCCAACTGGAACAGCGCCCCGCGCTGCTGCGCAGCCCGCTCTTCACGATCCACGTCCTGTCGATGCTCTTCGCCTACGCCAGCTTCGCGCTCGCCTTCGTGATCGGCATCACCTACGTGCTCCTGTTCAAGGAAATCAGGGCCAAGCACCTGGGCTTTTTTTACGCGCGACTTCCGTCGCTCCAGACGCTCGACGCGATGAACGGGCGCGCGATCGTCGTCGGGTGGCTGTTCCTGACCTGCGGCCTCGTCGTCGGCGGCGTCTGGGCGACGCAGATCCACGGCGTCCCCGATCCGCGGGCGCAGGCGATGTCGGTCGCGGATCCGAAGATCCTGGTGGCGCTGCTGTCCTGGGGGATCTATTCGTTCGCCCTCTTCGCGCGCCAGGCGATCGGCTGGAGCGGGCGCCGCGCGGCCTACCTGTCCGCGATCGGCTTCGTGATCGTCCTGCTGAACTTCGTTCCGGTCGGGTACTTCCTGACCCGGAGCCACAACTTTTAGTGGAGCCGGGCCACTGATGCGACTCGTCGCGGTCGGCGTCAGTCACCGGAGCGCGCCGGTCGAGCTCCGCGAGGCGATCGACTTCTCGCGCACCGGCCTCGACCTCGCGCTGACGGCGCTGGCGGCCACGCACGTGGCGCGCGAAGCCGTCGTGGTGTCGACGTGCAACCGGGCGGAGATCTACGCCACGGCGGACACCGACGCGGTCGCCGCCTCCTGCGCCCGGTTCATCGCCGACTACCACGGGCTCGCCTGGGACACGATCGCGCCCCACGTGTTCATGCTGCAGGGGGCCGACGCGGCGCGGCACCTCTTCAGGGTCGCCGCGGGACTGGATTCGCTGGTGGTGGGCGAGCCCCAGATCCTCGGACAGGTCAAGGACGCGTTCGCCGCCGCCAGCGGGCACAAGTCCGCGGGCGCGCTGACGACGCGCCTGTTCACCACCGCGTTCACGGTCGGCAAACGGGTCAGAAGCGAGACCGGCCTCGGCGAAGGCGCGGTGTCGGTCAGCTACGCCGCGATCGCGCTCGCGCGGAAGATCTTCGGCGACCTGACCGGCCTGAACGTGCTCATTCTCGGCGCCGGCGAAATGGCGAAGCTGACGGGCGTGCACCTCAAGGCGCAGCCGGTCAGGCAGATCACCATCGCGAGCCGCACCCTCGCCACGGCGGAGGCGCTGGGCGCGCAGCTGGGCGGCCGGGCCGTACCGTGGGCCTCGCTCGGCCAGGCCCTGACCGCCGCGGACATCGTCGTCACCGCGACCGGCGCGGCCGAGCCCGTCCTCACGAAGCGGGGCGTCGAGGAGGCGATGCGCCCGCGGCGCAGCCGCCCGCTCTTCATCATCGACATCGCCGTCCCGCGCGACGTGGACGCCTCGGCCGGACACGTCGACCAGGTGTTCCTCTACAACATCGACGACCTGCAGTCGATCGTGCGGGAGAACCTGGCGCGGCGCGCCTCGGAGCTCGATCACGCGGAACGCATCGTCGGCGAAGAAGTGGGCCGGTTCACGGCGTGGATGCAGTCGCGTGAGATCATCCCGACCGTCGTGGCGCTGCGCCAGCGGTTCGAGACGATCCGCCAGTCGGAGCTGCAGCGCCTCGAGCCGAAGCTGGCCGCGCTGCCGCCGGACGCGCGCGCGCGCATCGACGAGATTACCCATCTGATCGTCGAGAAGCTGCTCCTCACGCCGACCGAGCAGTTGAAGTCGGTCCACGACGAAACGACCGCGGTGAGCTACGCGGACGCCGTCAACAAACTGTTCAGCCTGACCCCGGACGACGCCCCGGGCGCACCGCCGGATGGCCCGCCGCACGCGGCGGACAAGGACAAGCTGTGACCGCCCCGCTGCGCATCGGTACGCGGGGCAGCGCCCTGGCCCTTTGGCAGGCGCGGACCGTCGCGGCGCTGCTCGAGACACGCGGCACGGCGGTGGAGATTGTCGTCATCAAGACGGAGGGCGATCGGCTGCAGGATGCGCCGCTCACGGAGGCCGGAAACAAGGGGCTCTTCGTCAAGGAAATCGAGGAGGCGCTGCTCGAGGGCCGCGTCGATCTCGCGGTGCACAGCGCGAAAGACATGCCGGCGGTCTCGCCGGAGGCGCTGGCCATCGCGGCCGTGCTGCCAAGAGAGGACTCCCGCGACGCGCTGGTGCTCCCGGGCGCGCCAGCGGCCACGGCGTTCGAGATCGCGACCACGGCCCTGGGGCCAACGCCGTCGATCGGCACCGGCAGCGTGCGGCGCATCGCGCAGCTGGCGGTGCTCGTCCCCGGCGCGCGCTTCCAGCCGATTCGGGGCAACGTCGACACGCGGCTCCGGAAGCTGGACGCGGGGGACTTCGACGCTATTGTGCTCGCGTCCGCCGGCTTGAGGCGCCTCGGACTCGGGGCGCGGATCTCCGCGGCGATTCCCCACGCCGTCTGCATCCCGGCCCCGGGCCAGGGGATCGTCGCGATCCAGATCCGGCGAGATGATGCACCGGCGAGGCGCGCCGTGGCGCCGCTGAACGATGCGCTCGCCGGCGCGTCCCTCGAGGCGGAGCGCGCCGTCGTGGCGGCCCTGGGGGGCGGGTGCCGGCTCCCGCTGGGCGCGGTCGCCGTTCCCTCCGGCGACGAGCTTGAGATGCGCGCGATCGTGGCCTCGCCTGACGGCGGCCGCCGCGTCACGCGCAGCGGCCGTGGGCCGCTGGCCCGGCCGGCGGAGCTCGGACGGCGCATCGCCGAGGACCTGGCGAAAGCCGGCGCCATCGCGATCCTGGACGAAGTACGATAGACGGCCATGGCGAAGAGCCCCTGCGTCTTCATCGTCGGCGCCGGTCCCGGGGATCCGGGCCTCATCAGCCTGCGCGGCCAGCGCCACCTCCAGCTGGCGGATGTCGTGGTCTACGACCATCAGGTGCACGTGCGCCTCCTCCGATCGGCCCGGCCGGACGCCGAGAAGATCGACGTCGGCCCGGCGGCGCCGCGCCCGCTGGATCAGGACGCCATTTCACTCCTGCTGGTCGAGAAGGCGCGCGAAGGCAAGACCGTCGTCCGGCTCAAGTGGGGCGATCCGTTCGTGTTCGACAGCGGCGGCAAGGAAGCCCTGTTCCTGCACGAGCAGCAGATCCCGTTCGAAGTCGTTCCGGGGATTCCCGCGGCGATTGCCGCGCCCACCTACGCGGGCATCCCGATCACGTATCCGGGCAGCGGGGACATCGTGACGCTCGTCCGCGGGAACGAAGCGGAGACCGACGAGCCCCCGAAGGTGGACTGGGCCCGGCTCGCCGGCCTCGACGGCACGCTCGTCTGCCACGCCGGCGCGCGGCAGATCGGCGCCATTGCCCGGGCGCTCCTCACGAACGGCCGCTCGCCGGACGAGTCCGCGGCGCTGATTTATGACGGGACGACGGCGGCGCAGGAAACGATCGTCGGCACGCTCGGGACGATCGTCGAGCGCGCGCGGCCGCAGGCGCCGGCGATGCTCGTGATCGGCGCGGTCGTGGGGCTGCGCGAGCACCTGCGGTGGTTCGACGACCGGCCGCTCTTCGGCCGGCGGATCGTCGTCACGCGGTCGCGCGAACAGGCGGGGGAGCTCGTCGACATGCTCGAGGAGCGCGGCGCCGAGGCAATCCAGGCGCCGACCATCCGGATTGCGCCGGCCGAGGACCTCGCGGCGCTCGACCGGGCGTGCGCGGACGCCGGCACGTACGACTGGATCGTCTTCACGAGCGCGAACGCGGTCGAGTACTTCGTGCAGCGGGTGCTCGCGAACGGCGACATCCGCGACCTGAAGGGCGTCCGGCTGTGCGCCATCGGGCCCTCCACCGCGCACCAGCTCTCGCGCTACGGCGTGCGCGTCGACCTGACGCCGGACGAGGCGAAGTCGGAAGCGGTCATCGACGCGCTTCGAGCCACCGGCAGCCTGAAAGGCGCGCGCGTCCTGCTGCCGCGCGCGGACATCGCGCGCGACGTCCTCGCGGACCAGTTGCGCGATGCCGGGGCCGAGGTCAGCGAGGTCACGGCCTACCGGACGATGCTCGGCGCGAGCGAGCGGGACGGCGACGAGGACATCTATCGGATGCTCCTCGACCGCCAGATCGACGCCGTCACGTTCACGAGCGCCAGCACGGTGAAGAACTTCGCGAGGATCTTCGGCGAGGAACAGGCTGCGGATCTGCTGCGGACGACGGTGGTCGCCTCGATCGGCCCGGTCACCGCCGAAGCGGCCCAGCAGCTCGGCATCGAGACGACGGTGATGCCGGAGCGGTACACGATCCCCGATCTCGTCGACGCGCTGGTGGAACACTTCGCGGCGAAGCCGGTGGGGAGCACGTAGTACTCGGCGTTTGCCAATCGGCATTGCACATGGATCTCACCCACCGCCCTCGTCGTCTCCGACGCAGCCCCGCGATTCGATCGCTGGTGCGGGAGACCCGCCTGTCCCCCGACCATCTCATTTACCCGCTGTTCGTGGTTCCGGGCAAAGGCCAGCGCCGCGAGGTCGGGTCGATGCCCGGCGTTTTCCAGTTGTCCGTCGACGAGATCGTGACAGAGGCGTCGGCGGCGAAGGCGGAAGGCATCCCCGGGGTGCTGCTCTTCGGGCTCCCGGCATCGAAGGACGCCGCGGGATCCGGCGCCGCCGATCCGGAGGGCCCGGTCCAGTCGGCCGCGCGCGCGCTGAAGAACGAGGTCCCGGGCCTGCTCGTCGTGACCGATGTGTGCCTCTGCGAGTACACCTCGCACGGCCACTGCGGCATCGTCGACGGCGACGAGATCGTCAACGACGCGACGGTCGAGGCGCTCGCGCGCGCCGCGCTGTCGCACGCGGCCGCGGGCGCCGACATCGTGGCGCCGTCCGACATGATGGACGGCCGCGTCGGGCGCATCCGCGAGACGCTGGACGGCGCCGGCTTCGCCCAGACCGCGATCATGGCGTACGCCGCCAAGTACTGTTCCGCGTTCTACGGCCCGTTCCGGGACGCGGCGGACTCGGCCCCGGCGTTCGGCGATCGCCGATCGCACCAGATGGATCCCGCCAATGTCGAGGAAGCGCTCAGGGAAGTGGCGCTCGATCTCGACGAAGGCGCCGACATCGTCATGGTCAAGCCGGCCGTCCACTACCTGGACGTGATCCGACGGGTCAAGGAAGAGTTCGGCGTCCCGACCGCCGCGTATCACGTGAGCGGCGAGTACGCGATGCTCAAGGCCGCGGCGCGCAACGGCTGGATCGACGAGCCGCGCGCGATGATGGAAACGCTCACCTCAATCCGCCGCGCCGGCGCCGACATCATCATCACGTACTACGCGCGGGAGGCCGCGCGGCTGCTGGCCTAGATCGACGATCTAGGTTCTGTGCGCGTGGAACACCGCGCGATCCTGACGATAGGCGGAGGCGAGGCCGTTCTTTCCCTTGAGGCGGTGGTACACGGCACGCGCGGCGCGAAAGGCCGCCGATCTCGCGGGCGTCAGGGTCTCGACCTTGTCGAATCCGGCGGCGCGCAGCAGGCCGTCCACGGCGGCCTGATTGGGGCCCCACCAGTTCGTCGGATCGCCGTTGAGCTCCCGTCCCGGATAGAAGGCCGCCGCCGGCCTGCCCACGCCGACCATGTCCACGACGGTCTCGACGACGAGGAGATCGCGCGTGACCGAGGCGACGCGCTCCAGCGCCAGGAGCGGGTTCGGCAGGTGATACAGCACGCCCAGAAACAGGACCACGTCGAACGTCCCGATTCGCTCGGGCGACAGGTCCATGACGTCGATGTCGACGTCCTCGACCCGCGAGCCGAGGACCTCTCGGGCCAGCTCGAACCCGGCCTTCCCCCGTCCCGTGCCCCACCCCTGCCCGTGCCACGAGTAGTAATCGGCCGCGACCACGCGCGCCGCGCCGCGCCGCTCGGCCTCGAACGAGAAAAACCCGTCCCACGCGCCGATGTCGAGGACCGACCGGCCGCAGAGGTCCGCAGGCAACCGCAGACGGGCCAGCCGCGCGGCCTGCGTATCGTCGATGCCCCGCGTAATGACCCCCTGGCCCAGATCGATGGAATGAAACCAGCGAACGGCGTCGACCCGCGCTTGAAGATTCTCGGTGCCCACGGCGAGATTTGGCCTCGCCCGCAGTTGTACTACAGGTTCGCGCCGTGCTGGCGCTTGCACACACCCATGAAGAGGAAGGTCATGAGTCCCTCGAATCCTGGCCATCGACGAGGAATCGGTGCTGAACTGTCACTTTCGCGGCGCTATACTAGCGCCGACGGCACCAAAGGAGGCGTGATGATCTCGGTACGACGGCTGACCCTCGTCATTGCGGCGGTTGCGGCGATCGCCCACGCCGCGCCCGCGACAGGCCAACAGGCGGCCACCCCTGACCCAGCGGCGAAACCGGACGCGGTCTGCGTCGCGATCGTCCTGCCGGCGATCGAGGGTGCGGAAGGTGACTCGGCGACGCTCGCCGAGTCGGTGCGGACGGTCTTCGCGAGCTATCTCACCGGGCCCTCGCTGAAGGCGCTGCCGCTCGTGGCCCGCCTCCCGTCGCAGGCGGCGGAGGAGGCCCGCCAGAAGGACTGCCCGCGCATTCTGACCGTGGCGCTGGTCCTCACCCACCACGGCGGACACGCGCTCGCCGGTGCGATCGGCCGGGCGGCGGGCACTGCCGCGTGGTACGTTCCGGCGTCGGGGGTCGGCAGCGCGATCGCGGTCGGCACCGCCGTGGCAGGCGCCGAGGCGGTGTCCGCGGTCGCCAGCAGCACCAGGGCCAAAGACGAGATGCGGATCGACTATCGGGTCACATCGCCGGAGGGCGCGGCCATCCTGGCGCCGAAGTCCGACAAGGCGAAGGCGAAAGCGGACCGCGAGGATCTCGTCACGCCGCTCGTCGCGAAGGCCGCCGCGGCGGTCGCGGCAGCCGTCGCCAGGAAATGACGCGCCGGCAGTCAAAGTCGGCGCGGCTCTTCGCCGCCGCCTCGCGGATCCTCCCGGGCGGAGTCGACAGCCCCGTCCGGGCTTTCAAGGCGGTCGGCGGCACGCCGCTCTTCATCTCGCGCGCGACGGGCGCGCGCATCGAAGATGCCGACGGCAACCGCTACGTCGATTACGTGATGTCATGGGGGCCGCTTATCCACGGCCACGCGCCGAAGGGGCTCCTGAAGGCCCTGGCGGCCGCCGCCGCGCGCGGCACCAGCTTCGGCGCGCCGACTGAGCTCGAGACGCGGCTCGCGCAGCGAGTGGCGACGCTGATGCCGTCCATGGAGCGCGTCCGCTTCGTCAGCTCGGGGACCGAGGCCGCCATGAGCGCGATCCGGGTCGCGCGCGCCGCGACGAAGCGCGACAAGATCCTGAAGTTCGAAGGCTGCTATCACGGGCACGCGGACTCGTTCCTCGTGCAAGCGGGATCGGGCGCGATGACGCTCGGCGTGCCGACGAGCCCCGGCGTCCCGGCGTCCGTCGCCGCGGAGACGCTGCTCGCGCGCTACAACGACCTCGCGTCGGTCGACGCGGCCGCCGAGCGACATCGAGGTCAGATCGCCGCCGTCATCGTGGAGCCGATCGCCGGGAACATCGGCGTCGTCCCGCCGAAGGAGGGGTTCCTCGAGGGGCTCCGCGCGATCTGCGATCGGCACGGCATCCTGCTCGTGTTCGACGAAGTCATCTCGGGGTTTCGCGCGGCGGCGGGTGGCGCGCAGCAGGTGTTCCGCGTGCGGCCGGATCTGACGTGCCTCGGCAAGATCATCGGCGGCGGCCTGCCGGTCGGCGCGTATGGCGGACGCGCCGACCTCATGGAGCTTGTGTCACCCGCGGGCCCGGTCTACCAGGCGGGCACGCTCTCGGGCAATCCGCTCGCGATGACCGCCGGCCTCTGGTCCCTGGCGGAGCTCTCGCCGAAGCTCTATCGCCACATGGCCGCGCTCGGGGCCCGGCTCGCCGCCGGCCTCGCCGCGGCGGCGCGCGCCGCGGCCGTGCCGATGCAGGTGAACGCATTCGGATCCCTCGTCACGCCGTTTTTCACGAGCGAGCCCGTCACCGATCTGTCGTCGGCGATGAAGGCGGATACGGTCGCGTATGGAAAGTTTTTCAACGGTCTGCTGGCGCGCGGCGTGTACCCTCCGCCCTCGCAGTTCGAGGCGTGGTTCCTGTCGGGGGCACACTCGGAGAAAGACGTCGACAAGACAATCAAAGCCGCTGGCGCGGCTTTGAAAGACAGTTAGAGATTTGGAAATGTGGGAATGTGGGAATGTGGAAATTTCCACTTTTCCACATCCCCAAATTTCCAAATTTCCAAATTACCTGATGACCAGCGGCTCGTCGAACCTCACGCGGAGGACTGACCCGGCCGGCAGGACGACGTCCTTGCCTTCCGTCGCGGCGATCGTGCCGCCGCCGCCGATCAGGATCCCGAGGAGCGCGCCCTTGGCGCCGCCGAGGATGCCGCCGATGATCGCGCCGACGCCCGCGCCCGCGCCGATCTTCGCCGCCTCACCCTTGATGCCTTCGCTTTCGAGCGCCTGCGTGACGATCCCGTGAATCGGATAGCTCCGTCCGCGGATGGAGATCTGATCGAACGCGACCGTCAGACTGCCCTTGCGGTCGGTGCGCGTGGCCTTGTTCACCGAGCTGATCACGCCGCGCAGCGTCGAGCCCGCGGGAATCAGCAGGTCATTGCCCTGATACAGGTCGACCATCGTCGTCGCCGCGAAGCGATCTTCGACCTGCGCCGTATCGGAGCTGAGCTGGCGTTCGAGGCGCACGTCGATCTCCTGGCCGGCGGGCACTTCATTGCGCCGCACAGGAGCGTTCGGCGCGTTCGGATACTGATCGGTCTGGCCGCCGCCATACGCGCCGCCGCGCCCGGACGTTCCCGCGCCCGAACCGTAGCCTGTGCCGCCGCCCGAGGGCCACGGGGCATAGTCCGGGCGGGCGCCGTCGGCGCGCGCTTCCGAGCGCACCGCGTCCACATGGTTGCGCACGTCGTTATAGACGCTGCGGCTGACGGACCCTTCCAGGCGCAGCTTCACGCGCAGGTAGATCACCTCGTCGCGCACGTCGTCAATCTGCGTCTGGAGCTCATCGGCGCGCGCCTGATCCCGGCTGCGAAGCCGCGACACTTCGTTGCTCGCGTCGTACACCTGATCCTGCAGGCGCTGAATGTCGGTTGGGGTGACGTTCGCCAGCGTCTGGCGGCCGATGGGGCGCGGTCGCGCGCCCTGGGCGGACGCCGGCAGGGCCAGTGTCATCGCCACCAGGGCCAGGGTGGCCGGTCTTACGGTATTCATCAAGGTCATCTCTTCGTGCTCCTTCTGTGGAGTCTCACTAGTGCAAGAGTAGCGCCGCCGTAACCCCTTGTGGATACAGGTAAGTGGGTACTCGGATGGTATGATCGTCCAGTATTCGGGGCAGGGGCTGCGGGCTGAGCCAGGGGGCTGCGTTTAGCCCAGCCCCATGACCCTGCCCCCAGCCCCCAGCCCCTTGTGACATGTCCACAGTAAAGCTGCACAAGACCATCGGCGTTCGCGTCGGCACGGTCCAGGTAGGCGGAGGCGCCCCCGTGATCGTGCAGTCGATGACGATGACCGAGACGGCGGACGCCGCCGCGACGGCGCAGCAGTGCATCGAGCTGGCTGAGGCGGGCTCCGAGATGGTGCGGGTCACGGTGAACGTGCCCGAGGCCGCCGCCGCCGTGCCCGAGATCAAGCAGCGCATGCTCGACGCCGGCGTCACGGCGCCGCTCATCGGCGACTTTCACTACAACGGGCATCTGCTGCTGACGCGCTTCCCGGCGTGCGCGGCGGCCCTGGACAAGTACCGCATCAATCCCGGCAACGTCGGCACCGGCAAGCGCCGCGACGAGCAGTTCGCCACGATCTGCGGCGTCGCGCGCGATCTGCGGAAGCCCGTCCGCATCGGCGTGAACGGCGGCTCCCTCAACCAGGAGCTCGTCGTCGCGAAGATGCAGGAGAACACCGACCGCGCGCTCGGGCGCAGCTCCGAGGAGATCATCAACGAGTGCATGGTGCTGTCGGCGGTCCAGTCGACCGAGCTCGCGCTCGAGTCCGGGCTGCGGCGCGATCAGATCATCATCTCGTGCAAGACCTCGCGTCCGCGCGATCTCATCGCCGTCTACCGGGACCTCGCGCGCAAGACAGATCAGCCGCTGCACCTCGGGCTGACCGAGGCCGGCATGGGGACCAAGGGGCTCGTGTGGTCGTCGGCGGCGATGGGCGTACTGTTGAACGAGGGGATCGGCGACACGATCCGTGTGTCGCTGACGCCGAAGCCGGGCGGCGACCGGCGGGAGGAAGTCTACGCGGCGTGCGAGCTGCTGCAGGCGCTGGGGCTCCGATCGTTTTCCCCGAGTGTGACGGCGTGTCCCGGCTGCGGGCGCACGACGAGCAGCACGTTCCAGGAGCTTGCGGAGCGCACGCAGGCGTACATCCGCGAGCGGATGCCCGAGTGGAAGACGCAGTATGAAGGCGTCGAGACCATGACCCTCGCGGTCATGGGCTGCGTCGTCAACGGTCCCGGCGAGTCGAAGGCCGCGAGCATCGGCATCAGTCTGCCCGGCACCGGCGAAGCCCCGAACTGCCCGGTGTATATCGACGGGCAGCACGCGACGACGCTGCGCGGGACGTACGCCGAGCTGGATCTCGCCTTCCGCGAGCTCGTCGACAACTACGTCACGACGAGGTATGCCAAAAGGGCGTCAGGTCAGGCCCGAAGCTCAAAGGCCGACTAGTCGATGCGGCTGACGAGCGGCGAGCCGCTGTCCTTGTAGATCCGCTTCCGCTGTTCCCCGGCGGCCTCGTCGGACTCGGAGAGTCCGCTCGCATCCGAGGTCGGGCGCGCCGTGGGAGACGAATTGTCGGCCCCCTCGGCGACCGCATCCGGCGTGGCATCCGACTGAGCCTGTGATTGACTCTCTTCCCGGTTGGTGTCGTCTGGCTTCTGCATGAGTTTTCAGGAAGCAAGGCGGGTGCCTTCCTTGATCCAGACGAAGAGCAGGGCGACGCCGCAAATCATCAAGCCGACCGACAGGCCCCACCAGAGGCCCACGACCCCCAATCCCCAGCGAAAGCACAAGAGGTAGCCCAGCGGGAGACCGACCAGCCAGTGGCCGGTGAGGTTCCATAGCATGGCGGTTCGTGTATCGCCGAGGCCGCGCAGGGCACCGGTCGTAACGCCCTGTAATCCATCGAAGAGCTGGAACACGGCCGCGACGAAGAGGAGCGAGACGCCGATCTCGAGCACGGCCCGATCGCGGGTGAACGCGTGGATCAGCGCGCGCGGCATGAGGAGGAAGACAAGCGCCGCGGTCGACATGAACCCGACCCCGATCGCGATGGCCGTCCAGCCCGCGCTGGCGGCCCCGCGGGGATCGCGGCGTCCGACCGCCTGGCCCACGCGCACGGCGGCGGCCGACGCCACGCCAAGGGGCACCATGAAGGTGAAGGCGGCGAGATTGAGCGCGATCTGATGCGCCGCCAGCGCGTTCACCGAGACGCGGCCGGCGAGGGCCGTGGCGGCGGCGAAGACTCCGACCTCCAGCACGGACTGCCCGGCGGCCGGGAAACCCAGGACGAACAACCGGCGGACGCGCAAGAGATCGAGCCCGAACGGCGTGTCGCGGAGCCGCGGCGTCACGTGCGCCTCGTGGCGAATGATGACGATCAGCAGCGAGCCGGCCATGAAGATTCGCGCGGCCAGTGTCGCGTAGGCCGAGCCGCGCACGCCCATCGCGGGCGCACCGAAGTGTCCGTAGATCAGGGTCCAGTTCGCGATCGCGTTGACGAGGTTCGCCGAGACCAGCGCGAACATGATCGGCCGGACGACACTCATCGCCTGGAGGTACCGCCGGAACGCCACGTAGAACAGCAGCGGCGGCAGGCTCCACGTCAGGATGGCGAGATACGGGCGGGTCAGGAGGAGAACGCCTTGCGGAAGCCCCCACCCGCCCAGGCTGGTGTTCATGCCGAAAACGATCGCGACCATCGGGAGGGTGATGAGCACGCCGAGCCACAGGCCATCGACCAGCCAGCGGTGGCACTCGTCGAGGCGCCGCGCGCCGAAGGCCTGCGCCACGAGCGGGTCGAGCCCGAGGAGGAGTCCCATCGCGAACACGGCCACGGCGAAAAACAGCATGCTCGCCAGGCCGACGGCCCCGATCGCGCCGGCGCCCAGGCCGCCGACCATGATCGTGTCGACGATGCCCATGGTCACCCAACCGAGCTCCGCCATCACCACGGGCGTCGCAAGGGCCAGCATCGGCCGGAGTTCGCTGCGAATCATTGTTTGGTTTGTGAACGCTCGCTGGGGCCCCTGCAACCCCCAGCTCGCTTGAAGGCATGGTCCATGGCTTACTCTATATGTGATGAGGCGCTGGGTCCTGCTCTCCTTGCTGAACGCTGCTGTCCTGGGGCAGCAGCCCGAGACGATGTCGCTGCTCGAGAAGCCGCTGTACGCGCCGGCGCTGTCGCGCGAGGAACGGAGCGCGCGCGAAGCCGCGATGGCTGCGGCGCGCGCCGCGTACGAGAAGGACCGGACAAACGTCGACGCGATACTCGCGCTCGCGCGGGCGGACATGGCGCTCGGGCGTGTGGGCGATGGCCTCGAGGTCCTGACGCGTGGGCTCGAGGCCAAACCCGACGATCCGCGGCTCTTGCTCGAGCGGGGGCGCGGGCTCATCGTCATCCGCAAGTTCGCGCACGCGCAGAGGGAGTTGCGGAAGCCGGCCGAGACGCTGCCGGAAGCCTCCTGCGCCCTGGGGACGGCCCAGTACCTCGCGGCGGACTACCCGCACGCGCGTGAATCGTTCGCAAAGTGCCCGGATCCCGGCGTGTTCGCGTATCTGGCCGACTGGCGCACGGGGCCGTCGGCCATGCCGCGCCCCATGGTGTCGCGCGAGCCCCTGCCGGACTCGTCGGCGGCCATCCGGTTGCCGGGGGCCGCGACGAAACCGGGGCCCCCGACGCGCCTCCCGATTGCGGCCACGTACCTGGACGCGGCGGACCGGCTGATCAAGAAGGACACCGCTGGGGCGAAGGCGCTGCTGAAGCAGATTGTGGAGAAGAACGGCAACGAGTGGATGGACCCGGTCTACATCGCGGCCGAGGTCGACTACGCGAAGATCCTCAAGGCTGAACCCCAGAAGAAGAAAAAGAGGTAGGCCGGGCTCGGCGGCATCGGCGAGGACGCGCAGCCTGCCGAGGACGGCGAGGTTTCGTTTCTCCGCCTCACGTCGTCCGCCGCGATCGTGGGCGGCGTTTGTCCGCCGCAACCGTCTCTCCGCCGCCGCTCAGAGCCTCGACCGGGTCGTCGAGAAGCTCGCCGAACTCCTCGGGCCGGTGTTCCAAGCGGTGGCCGCGGACCGACCATGGCGACGGCATGACTCGCGGCACCTCGGACCATGGTCTTGAGTTCCTGCTCGGATTCGATGGGCGCATCCATCATCTCGAGAGGGCTACTGGCTCAAGTTCGAAATCGCCCGCGTTACGGCGACGACGAACCGGCCGCATGGCCTGTCCTCCTCGTTCACGCTACACGCGCCGGACGGTACCCGACTCCTCAAGGTTTGCCGAGCGCGCGCTTCAACTCCTTCAAGAGCTTTTCGGTTTCATCGAGAGCGCGGACAACGTCGGGGTCTCCCTTCAGGTTCGCCAACGTGGTCCATGGATAAGCCTTGATGACGTCCGCCAGCGCCTGAATATCCCCCACTAGCCCTTGACGTTTCTTAGCCGGCGCGGGACCTAGTTTCAAGAGCGCCGAATCGATCGAACCGGCATCCGAATGAAAATGCTCACGGGCGACAGGATCGCGAAGAACTAGTCGGAGTTTTCGGATGTCTTTGGAGTTCGTTATCTCCTGATTGTTCACCTTGCGAACAATCGCATCCAGCACGTTCGATGTCAGTAGTTTTCGATTCAGATTCTTGATTTCGCGCGCCCAGGTGATCGACGTCGAGGGATCGGGGAGATTCGTTAGCTTTTCCGATAGCTCGTAGATCTCCACGAGTTTATCCAGCTCGCGTACTGTGATGCCAAGAATGTTCGCCGCGCTCGCACGGCCGACAAGATCGACCAAGCGATAGGCGACCATTTCTTTTTCTTTGGCGTCCCATTCCTTGCGCTGGCGATGAATGTATATCCAAGCGCGAAGCCGTTCGTCATCGCTCAGCGTCCGATCGGTAACCTCTGCCGGCAGTCGGCGATATTGCTCCTTTTTCTGAGTCTCAACCAGTACTTGGGAATTCGACCAACGACGATCTCCATCGATGATCCGAAACTTGCCCGGCAGTTCTGGATGTGGCTCCAGCAACAGCGGTTCGAAAACACCCTCATTGGCTTCGATCTGCCTCTGAAGTTCCGCGTCTTTCTTCGGTCCCAAACGCGGCTGGTTTGGGTTCGGCACGACATCGTTCAGATCCACGGTGGTCCGGTAGGTTCTGAGTATGGTGCGGCCTAAACGGCGCTCATGCCACTGAATCGCCGGGTCCGTCGCAGTCACTGGCATTCCCATGTGCGCCTCTGGTTACGAAGCTCGCCCTTCGAGAATGGCGCTGACTTCGGTGTCAATTTCTCGGACAGCGTTACGAAGACGGGTAGCAACCTTGCCGCGAGCCTGCCAGACCTTGCCGTGGACCCTTTGTTCCTCCACGTCGATTTCGAGAATCTCGTTCGTGAGGCGCTGTGCTTCAACTTGGTGCTGACGATATGCCTCTGACTGGATGTATTCGTACAGCTGATCACGCTTGTGCGCACGCTCAGTCTGGCTCAGGCCGGCAAGATGCATTTGAACCATCGCGTCGCGCAGAAGCCCAATGATCTCCACGACTCGAGCACGGTTTACCACGATCACGCCAGTTTCCTTGTCGATGCAAAGCTCTTTCTTGCCGCTCTTGAAAACCGTAGTCGCGAGAACGGCATGCTCTTCTTGGCGGCTTCCGCCTGCTTGAGCTTAATTTGCGCTACCCTTTCGCGTTCGGCAACGGCAGCGGCAACCTTCTTGTCGATCTCCGCCTTCGTGCTGGACCCGATGACGTATGTCGGCACCCGGTTGGCCCCTCTTGATGCGGGCAATATCGTCGTGCTTGAATGCGTCGCGGAGCGCTTCGTAAGCATTCACTTCGGCTGCCTCACCTAGTTCATCCGCAGTCTTGCGCTGCTGCTGACGAGAAAGCGCGTCGATCTTCTTCTGAAGTTGCTCGCGCTCGCGGTGTTGCTGGGAACGCAGTTTGAGTAGCTGGGAATCTCGATCCTTCTCCAGGGCCAATCGCATCTGGTCGAGCTCGCTCTTCTTGGCGGCTTCCGCCTGCTTGAGCTTAATTTGCGCTACCCTTTCGCGTTCGGCAACGGCAGCGGCAACCTTCTTGTCGATCTCCGCCTTCGTCCGGGCTTCCGCCTGGGCGACCGCTTCCTTCCGAATGGTCGCCTCCCGCTCGCGGAGCTCCCGAACCTTTGCTTTCTCGGCGTCACGCTCACTGGCGAGGGCGGCTACCTTCTTGTCGGTCTCGGTCTTCAGCCGCAGGGCGTTCTTTCTCGCTTCGTCTCGGAGTTCTTGCGCCATGCGTGCGCGTTCCTCCGATAGCTTCTTCCGTTCCCGCTCCGCGATCTTCTCCTCGATTTCGAGGAACTTGGTCCGCGTGACAGCGTTTCCGCACCACGGGCATCGTTCAGTTGCGCTCTGCGGCTGTATCGCCAGTTGTGCTGCACCCACGTTCGCCTCCCTTCAAGAAACCCAACGACAAGGACTGCAAAGGGAGTCTAAAGGTCCTTTTAGGTCCTTGTCAATACTGTTAACGTCGGACGACCAACCAACCTTGAATGCGTACGGCAATTTGCCGTACGATGGAGATACCGTGACCGGGAATCGGGCAGGTGCTGGGAGTATGAAGATGGCAATCGCCGAGACGACAGAGCGGCTTGAAGCGCGAATTACTCCTGACCAGAAGGATCTCTTCAAGCGTGCCGCCTCGCTACGCGGGGTCACCTTGACAGATTTCGTGGTCAGCAGCGTTCACGAAGCCGCTATCAAGACGCTTGAGGCGACGCACGTGCTTGAGTTCAGTCGTCGCGACCAACAGGCATTCGTCGATGCGTTACTCAATCCGGAGCCGCCGAACGAACGATTGATTGCGGCCGCAAAGCGCCATGACGCTACGGCGGAATCGCGACCTCGCGCCCGCAGACGAAATCGGTGAACGAGGAAGTTCTTTCGGTCGAACTTCTCGGGTCGAATCACGACCGCATGGCGTTCGACTGCGGCGTCCCAGTTCTGAATTCGTACCTGCAACAGTACGCTCGACAGGATCTCGAGCGGGGCGTTGCAACGCCGTACGTCCTTGTTCCTTCAACGAACCCCATCGAGATCGCGGGCTTCTACACGCTCACAGCAACGGCGGTAAAGTTGACCGAATTGCCGGCTGAGACAATCAAGAAACTGCCGAAATATCCCCTCGTACCTGCCACCCTGCTCGGGCGGCTTGCGGTCAGCCTCAAATATCGCGGCAAAGGCTTAGGCGAGTACCTTCTGATCGATGCGTTGAAACGCAGCCTAGAAGTCAGCCGCGTGGTGGGGTCCGCTGCCGTCATCGTCGACGCGAAGGATTCGTCCGGCGTTCGGTTCTACGAGCGCTACGGTTTCAAGCTTCTTCCCGATCAGAATCTTCGATTGTTCATCGCTATGAAGACAATCGCCAAGCTCTGAGAACCGACTCTGATTCGGCGTACGAGCCAGGCCGCGCGCAACGCGGCAAGGCGACGTTGACGATGCGCCGCCAGAGGGGTACCGTGAAGCCACAGAAGGCAAGGCGAGCCACTCCGTGAAGGGAGGCACATGGTGGCTCGAAGACGGTATCAGACAGGTTGTTTGTTCAAGCGTGGAAAGCGCCGCAAGGTGTGGGTGGCGCGCTGGCGGGAGGACGTGTTGCTCGAAAGCGGACAGCTCGGTCGGCTGCACAAGTCAGTGGTCCTCGGCACGGTCGCCGAGCTGCCGACGAAGCGCCACGCGCTGACGAAGCTCGAAGAGCAGATCAGGCCGGTCAACCAGGGGGCGACGAGACCGGAAGCGTCGATGTGGTTCGGCGTGTTGGCGGAGAGTCAATGGTCGGCGCTCGTGCTGCCGACGCTGAAGCTCTCCACGCAGCACGGCTACAAGAACGTCCTCAACAAGCACGTGCTGCCGTAATGGCGGGACTGGCGGCTGCGCGACATCGGCAAGCTCGATGCGCAGCAGTTCGTCGCCGACAAATTCCGGCATCAGGCCGGACGGCAGACGGTCCGCAACGCGTGGACGCTGTTGTCGGGCATCCTCGAGACGGCGGTCGAGTACGGCTACAGGCAGGCCTGAAGGCGCTACTTGCGCGCCCCGTTGACGCCCGAGCAGCCCGGCAGCGCAAAGGGCCGCGCGCGGCTGCCGGCGACCGACTTCTCGACCAGCCGGCGGAGCTCCTTGATCGGCTCGGGATTG
>WNFM01206309.1_pt1 | contig 19749 bp, 26 predicted proteins | sample 5400271 | NCBI WGS metagenome assembly WNFM01 (sample SAMN13153352, study PRJNA577476) | soil metagenome | isolation source: 60 cm saprolite on Douglas fir-dominated hillslope | place: USA:California | collected 2013-09-17
GTCAGAAGAACGAAAAGCGGCCGCCGAGGAGGAATACCGCCCCATTTTGATCGGTGCGGACATTAGAAAACTGCGCGCCGCGGAATCGGTAGTAATAGACACTCGCAAACAGCTTCACGTCAGTATAGTTGCCCATGCCGAGCAAGTGGTGGTTCTTGTCGATGAGACAGGAGACGCCCAGTTCAGCAATATCGACGGTGTCGCGGCTGGACTGGGGGGTGAGGCTGTCGGCGGTGGCATGCTGATAATAGCCTCCGAATGTCCAGGCGCCTTTGACGTAGTTCACGCTCGCCACCACACCATAAGGTCTAGCCGGAGATGGATTGGCTCTCGAGTTCGTGCGCTGGGTAGAGAACCCGTCATAGGTACCGCTCAAGCCGACTGTCCATGAGTCATATAACGTTGCCGAGATACCCCAGCTGAGCGAATTCGATTCGGGAACCCTTGGATTCTGAAGACTGCCCGCGGTGCCCCTGGCGTACGAATACGTCAACCCGGTCGACAGGTCGACAGTGTCGGTCCGGTGGTTCCAGACCACGGCGGCCTGGACGATGTTGCGGAATACGCCGGGACTGATGGTGTCCTCGAGCCCGCTTGCGGGCGTACGCGTGTTCCCGGCGAGCTCGAATCCGCTCGATATGTCTGTGGACGGTGTGTAGGAGACGGCACCGTAAAAGCCGCTGACGGACCGAGGACTCAGATAGATCAGTTTAAATGATCGATCATCGTAGAAGCGCTCTGCGTAACCCAAATACGTCAATCCGTTGATACGGTCGGCCAACGCGTGCGGCAAAAACGTCGTCGGGAGACGACCATTGGGATCGAGTCTCACGCCCGAGTCCGGGCCGAATTCCGCGCTCGTAAAGGCGATTTCCGACGGCGTAAAGCCGATCAAGCTCTGAGGAAACCCAGCCCGGTCTCCGACCTCGATTCGACCGAAATCGCCAATCGCGAAGAGGCTCAGTTCTGGGACAGCGAGACTCCAAGCCGAACTAGAGCCACTGGCATTGCTGTCGGCCAGCAGATTCAGGACGCCGCGGGCCGCAAACACCGTTCCAGACGCTGTCTTGTATTGGGGAGTGACCTCGATTTCAGATTCGGTACTTCCACCCACGCCCTCTCCGCGCCCAAAAGTGGCCCCGCCACCAACGAGATTCTCGAATCCGCTCAGCTTCACTCCGAACGTCCCCGGTTGCACGCTCGTTTGCGCGAACATTCGGATCGGGACCGTCAGCGAGACCAGCAGTCCAAGATAGGTCGCCAAGACGTGAAACGGCGAGACACGACAAGGGCGATGCAGTATCATTTGGCTAAGTCCATGCTGATTTAGTCGGACGAGGAGCGATAACCTTACAAAAGTCAATCGATACAGTTCCGTTTCGAAGCGCCAAAAGGATAGAAACGAATTATCCGGCGGATGCAATCCATCGTTCCTGTGTGGCACGAGAATCCTCGTGGTAAAAACATTCGCGAAAACGATCAGTAAACGCCGCGCAAGCTCGCCGCCGCGCGGCGAGCACCGACTAGTGCTCCCTCGACATCACGGTCGATTTGTTGCCGGTATGCAGAATCCTTCTGTTTACGAAGATCGATACGAACAAGTGGCATAAACTTCATATCCTAGGCGCTGAAATGGATTGCCTTACAAACAAGAGTCAGCACACGAATGCCCGCATGTACTTGCATTACCATAATATCTGTGTACGAGTCTATGAGACTGTTATTGCTCGGACGGACTGTTCGGGTTCGCTCTCGCCCGATCCGGCTTCGGGATGAATTTCATTTCGCCGGTATCCGTGTCCAAGGAAAAAGAAAGCGCTCCGGTTCCCTGTTCCAGCGTACTACCGTTCTTTGGCGGCTCCTCATCTTCCTGATTAAATTCAACATGGAATCTGCCTCTCCAAACCTTCCCGGTTCGCTCTGCTATTTCTAGCAGCCAGAGATCGGTAATTCCTCGTCCAGACAGTTCAGTACCGTTCAGGTGCTGCTGGTTTGTGTTTTCGATCAGCGCCGCTGTAAGCCAATCCTCGAAGTCGTCATCCTCACGGCGGTCCGCGGCCTCGGGGATGATTATCGATTCAGGAAAAATTAAGTACATCGTTCCTCCTCAAACTCGAACCCTGAGGGCCTAGCGCCTTTCAATCCCGCAAGGCACCGGCGCAGTCGCCGTGGACCCTATGCTGGCCGGTCACTCCGGCCGCTGGTCCACGCCTCACCAAACGACCAGAGTGCTGCTCCCAGCAATACTACGTCTTTCAAAAGGAACTGTCCGGGAAGCGCCGAGAGCGACGGAAACCCACCCAGGCTCGGCTCCCACCCTGGTGTCGAGAACAAGAACGAGAGTGTGGTTGGAAACATGATCACGGCAGCAGCGCTACCTAGCGCTGACGCTTTCGCTGACCAATGTCGCAGCCCGATCAAAATTGCGATCGTAACCTCGACGACACCCAGCGCATCTGAAAACGTCTGTACGCTCAAAAAGCTGTACATCCAGCTCATAAACGGGCTATGCGCGACCAAGGGCTCTATCCCTTTCGCTTCATACCCAGTGAACTTCATTAGCCCAATCCAGCCAATTACTAACACGAGGCCGTAACGTAACACTAACGCACCGGCCACCCGTATTCTCAATCCGCCGTCTTTCCTCGTATTTGACTCCGGTTCGATGACATCTAAAAGCTTAGTCATTATATTAACGAATGTTTGTTGACGGTTAGTTTCTTGCCTCCTATATACCCGCGCTTTCTTCCACATTCATCGCGTCGGGAGTTCTGCTAATCTGCTGACGCCACCTCCAGTTTCGCGACCAATTCACACACCGCTTTCTGCACAGGCAGTGCTCCCAAATCATCTGCTGCGCGAGGTCTTCGAACTGCCGGTCCAGCGCTTCTAACCTCGCGAGCTTGGCCAATGCGGCTTTCTCTCGGCTTTTCCAACGTTCATTAGGTACGGCCATTTTTGTGCTATTTTCTAATCGGTATCCGATCGCTTTCACCTCGGCATTAGCTGTACCCCCCCAACCCGCGTAAGTAATTAGGCGGTCTTCGTTTGACTAGCCCAATGAGAATCGATCTCCGTTCTCGCGACGTTGTTGAAGTAATTCGAGAAGATATTGCCAACTACATGCGCCACAATTTCGGTCACTTCTCCTGGTGTAAATCCTGCATCGGTTACCATCTTGAAGTCGACTTCGTCGATACGACCTCGCTTCTCCACAACCGCAGTTGCGAATCTGAGAGCCGCCCCTTCCCTGACGTCCTCGGACTTTCCCTCCAGGGCGGCCGCTACGGCGGTCTCGTCAAGTCCGGCGAGTTTGGCAGTCACGCGATGAGCCGAAGCGCAATACTCGCAACGGTTAGTTCCTGCCAGGGTTAGGGCAAGCCCTTCCTCAAGCCGTTTACCCAGGCGGCTTTTGGTCAGGGCCACACTCAAGGCCATATAACCGTCCAGCACCGCTGGCGACTGAGCCATAGCCAAGGCCATGTTCGGTATAAAGCCAAGCGCGGATTTTAATATGTCGAAGTTCTTCTTATTAGTTCCGCTGGCCGTAGTGGGATCAACGAGAGCGATTCTCTGCTTATTCATTTGCTTATTATCAACTTGTTTTTTTGGTAGCGTGAACTGTCTCTGTTTTTGTTATCCAATGGTTTCGAGGTTAATGTCCTACCTCATATTCCGAGATTAAAGAGATCGCGTACGAAGTTTCTTGATTGACTGCTTGTCCCCACTTAGCATCACGTTACTAGTCATGGTCGAAAGGGCCGTAACCGTAAGGATAACCCGCCACCAATAGGCGGATCCGCAGTACGAATACGGACCGCCTCTGCCGCGGGCTCTTGAACAGAATCACTGACCTCAACAGCCACCACCTTTGGAACCTTGCGAGAACGAATTCTCACGTGTGATAGAATTAGTCGGGAATGCGCGGCATTCCTTACACAAAAAGAGGAAATAAAGTTCCCCGGTAGGGCAGCGTTCTATTGTTTGATCGCTTGCCTTTGCATTCGTTTTTGCCCCAATTCTTGCCCCCGCCTTGGCCCTTGGGCGGTAGTTTCCCATATCGGGAATTCGCTTCGTGGATCCGGTGACAACACAGTGATCGATCCAAAATCTCCGGCTCCGTACATGCTTAAGAATTCTTTGTAGAATGCCGGAAACCTCACACCTTTCTGGCGCTCCAATTCCGCTAACCGCGCAAGGGTTAGTGGCTCATCACGTCTGTCCACTTCGGATTCCCAAGCGTAATTGGTCCAAGAGCGCACGAAATTCTTCGCTGCTCATCCGGCCGAACCTACACCCTTGTTTGGACCCTGAAAGTCTTTTGAGCGAACCGCCCCTAGATAGAGATCTGTTCGGCTGTAAGCTCGTAACGAATTCGCTCGTCTCTCATTTGAAACAGCGAGACTGGTGTTCCCCAACTAGCCAGTATGTCTCTGATGCGTCCGCGGTCCTCTGGCAACATGCGACAGCCGAGGTAAACAGAGACGAGTTCTTGAGAATTAAATTGGCGCAATACGGACGGCCTTTCCTCACCCGAGCGTTTCTTATCGAGAATTCGCCATTCGTTCTCGTAATCCCAAACGGACCCCTTGGTGTAAACCGATCTCATGAATGCGTTTGATGCCGCCGGCTTGGGCTTCTGTCCTGTGAGATATCCGACGAACTCTTCCAAAGTGGCAGCGACCTGCACTTCACGTGAATAAAGTACCGGTCGTGCAAAAAGCGTTGGGGTGCCAAAAAGAAGTGTGTCACTCAAGTGGATTAGTGGTCGAAATTCGAAAACAGCTCCCGTGTGATCCTGCACATAATGGGACCACATTAAAATGTGATCGTGAATAGCCGAGAGGCACAGCACGAAATAAGTCTTTTTCCATTCCCGCCAATGCGCCTCATCTTGGGCTGCTGTTTCTTTCCACTGTTCTACCAGGGGACGAAACCTTGGCCGAAGCAACGGGATGACTTCATTTGGATCTTTGCCCTTACACTCCTTCCGCCGCTCCTTGAGGTCCGGAGCAATTTCATTTCGATCGTCGAAAACTGGTTCTTCAGGCTGAGTCAGGATCTTCGCGTATTCTTGAAGAGCTACCTCGAGCAGCTCGTCCCATTCAAAGCCATACGCGAAAGGATTCTTGAATTCGAAGGGATCGTTGAATGAAGCCGGAATACTCCACTGCAGCGTTTTATTCTCAAGTATCGTGATTCCAGTTTTCGGCTTCACGTATTTGAAAAGTCTTGGGACAACAATTCCGTTCATTTGAAACTGGAGTTTACGAGATTGTCCGAAATGCTACCAATCCTCATGCACTGCGTTTTGCGCGCGGTGTTTCTGGCAACATTCCGCTGATGCCTGGGGGGATATTGCCACCTATAGAGTTCGCGGTAACCGGGACGTCACTCATTGCAGGCGAAAGGCTAGATAAGCTACCGATTGACCGCCACCTCCTGAGAGTGCACCTGCTCTGCGGCTATCCGAAGGGTGTTTGGGCTACGCCAGCTTGGCTTTTAAAACTGGCTAAGAAGTGGCTAAGGCCTCGGAAAGACGTCTCAACAACTTTGTCTATAACTCGTTGATAATGAGGCATGCACCGTGTAGGAATCGAACCTACAACCCAGTGATTAAGAGTCACGTTTGGCGGATTTTCGAGGTTTTGTGATCGTTTGTCTAACCTCGTTTCTCCTCGTAGAAGTCCGGTCGCCGGTCGTCCAGCTTTGCATGGAATCGCTCGCCGACCGTTCAAAAGCGTATCACTGGTGCGTATCACCGTCCGGGAAAGAGACGGAGCAGTTTTTGGCAATTAGGCCGAATGAATAACTTCACGCGGAAGGGACATCCGTTTTAGAATCCTCCTGTGTATCCTCTTTTGAGGAGGAGGCTCTTTTCGCTCGACGCTTCTTGAACTCTTCGAACCTATCTCGATAGGTAAAGATGTATTCGATGAGTGCTTCTGAAAACTGGAGGGTATCTTCAGCGTCCTCGCGCGAGACGACGAAGTCGACACCGTGAGCAGCTTCATTACCCATCGTTCTGAGTTCCTCTGCCCATTCGAAAAGCCTGTTCTCGATCACTCCTTTATCCTTCAGTTCCTTAAGTTCGCCAGCAAGCGTCTTGGCTTTCGTGCCGTGCGCCGAACAGATGCCTTCTAGAGTCTTTCGGCACATGATCGCGGCAGCGACAAATGCTTTTGCGCGAAAACAAGTGCGGGCTTCCGTAAACGCCTCGCGTATGGTTTTTGGCACGGATGGGTGCAAATTGCGCTCCATCGGAGGATACAGCCGCGACCAATCGCCACGCTCAGTCTCATCCTCATATGCGAGCATTGGATTATTGCACCTTGGACAGACCACGAGGACGACTCTTGCCTCAATCGAAAAGTCCTCTTCAGTCCCATCAGCGTTCGTAAATACAGGGTGCGCGTCGTAGGAATGTTCCGCGATTTCTTTCGCATCAACGGTCGCCTCGCACTTTCTGCACTCGAGCAGCATTCGCCGCGTATTGTAGCACGGCGGTCAACACCTCGTTCGCGCGAGGCGGAGCGATGTGTTCATGGGAACACAATGCCATCTCTACATCCTTCCCCCGATTTCGACTACTACTACAAAGCCTGCCGCAAAGGTGACCGCGAAGCGAAAGCAGTGACCATAAATCAAAGCGCCGTTCGTGCGCTCGCCGATGCCAGCGAGATTACCGGGCTACCGAGAGACAACTTCGAAGTGCGGGAGATAACGGGGCAGGAATACGAAAGGTTCCGGCCCTCAGTGATCTTCGTAGATGCTGTCGTGATGCTCCTGGCAACGGGCTATTGCAGCCTCTTCGGTCCCGTGGACCCCAAGATCTACTAATGGGTCCGCCAGATATTGGGCGTGAATCTGTAAATCCTCGTCATCACAAAGGCTGTATTGTGGCTGTGTCTCGTTTTTTGTGCGGTCGATCAAGCTCGCCCTGTAACGAAGAACTGGACCCTTTACGTTGTGCTGCTCTTGAATGGCGATCAGCCCCTCTATAGCTCGTTCGTCGTACTCTGGGAATTTAACGAGTTCTATACGCTCAAGTTTCGCCATAGGTCAAACCTCGCGCGGCTATCATCTCCCCGGCGAGCCAATTGTTGAAGTCTTGCAGCCTGGAATGGTAGCTCTTCCTGCCGTCCGGCATGATGATGAACGCTGAATAATCGTCTCGACCCCATTTCTCAGGCCTCAGATCAGCTCCATTTAGACAAGGTCTTTCCTTGCACTCTCTCTCAACTTCTTTCAGCTCAATTTCGCACATAAGAAGAACGCTTTGAGGAATTTTAGGCGATTTCGTACATATGTTCAAGTGCGCACATATTTCGCTTGCATGGTTCAAAGATCAGGGAGCGAGGTGTGCTTGGCTTTAAGAAAGCGACGTGATAGAACGGCGCGTCGCGCTAGCTCGGCCTTGGAAAAGCTAGAGGTAAAATTGCCACCCAGCTTTGCGCTGAGCACGAGGAGCGCTTCCCACCTATTTGTCGCCGCCATATATCAACCGTGCCGAGTCAAGCGCTTGATTGACAAGGTTAGCTCAGCGCGTGAGCGCGTTCTTTATCGACGAAAGGAATCGGGCGCTATATAAAGCATCCCGTTATGCTAGTTTCGGTCCAGTCTGGCGGGCCAGCAAAGCTATGAAGAAGTGGCTTGTCCCCGCGATAATTTCCGCTTTCGCGCTATCTCTTTTTGAGATGTGGGTGTGTCCTCTCAGCCCGTATGAAATCGAATCACGGCCACTACCCCCCGAGCAGGAGAAAGCGGCTATAAGACTTGCTCAACTTCCTTCGCTAACACTTTTATATTTTGTACCAGGGATAAATTTCTTTTTAATCTATGCGCGGTTTTATGGCCACGCGAGACAGAAACAGAGCCCAGATGAGGCAGACGGTACAGCTGGCACTGAGACACTTATCGGTTTCGCTATCTGGCTAGTTGTCTTCATTACAGTCGCCCTGCTGAGGCCAAAATGGTGGTACCTAGCGGTAGCATTCGCCCTTACAGTTGGCGCAGCGGTCTGGATCAGCCAGCTCCCGGACTCTTCTCTTTCCGGCTGATACGCAAGCGTGCTCCGGGCCTAGTTAGTTCTCCACTTGGGGACGAACTTCGGCTTCTCGGCTGGTGCCGGCTGTCCGGTCGTCGAGGCAGTTGTTGCGGTCTGGACAGGCAACGGTCTAATGTTTTCTTGCTACGAGTTGGACGAACCCTTTTTTTTTTGTTGTTCTTAGAGAAAATTGCCAAATTGAGCTCTATGAAGGGCAGAAACTTATGGCTGGCGCCTCTCGTCTGACAGCTGAACATGCGCGCTCTCTAAAGGAAGCCTGGAAGAAAGGCGAAGAGCTGCTAAAACCCTACTTTGTCCTAAAGCAGCACCACAAGATTTGGTCCGAGAGAACATTGGAGCTGCTCAAATCCGTTTTTGGTGAAACATCCTCCACCGTCAAGGATTTTGAAGAGGCCCGGCAACTCATACCCAAACAGCGGGGACCAAAGAAATCCTATAGTTGTCCGGATGGACACGAATTTTCTTCTACAGTCTCAATTTGTCCTCATTGCGGGAAACGCGCTAAGGAAAACAGCACGAAGCTGATCCTGTTGCGACAGATTGCGATTCTTAGCGCGGAGGGATGGATGCTTCCGACAGCTCCTCTCGATTTTTTCGACGAGCTAGATCCCGATATACGAAGAGTCTCGGAAGGACTTTTCAAAGACAGGCACTATGGCGAATCGGTTTCAACAGCTTTCAAAGAGTTGAACCATCAAGTGAAGCAGGAATACACTCGACGAAAAGGTGCCGAGCTGGACGGCGCGGATCTGATGCATACTGCCTTTTCGCCAAAAAACCCCGTCTTCGTGCTGGCAGATCAGTCTAAGGAGTCAGGACGAAACACTCAGCAGGGTTTTATGGAGCTTTTCGCTGGCTCGATGATCGGCATCCGCAATCCTCACGCTCACGAGAATCTCACGCTCGATCCTGACAAGGCGAAGCACTTCCTCTATCTTGCTAGTCTTTTGATGAAGACATTCAAAGCCGTTCGGTAGTGGAGCACTTGCGCTATCCTCTAGACGGTGAAGCTTGGTTTGGTATTCGGCACGAAGGAATCTAGTGTTCCTCTGAACACATTTCAAGCTGTCGAGCGTCAGAAAAATCGCCTTTAGGCATCAACATCTAACCTGTGAGCAACCCAAAAGAAGATGCAACGAAATCCAATCGCCGCTGCAATCAGGATGATCAGGTCTAATAGCCCGAACCATTCCCGGTTAAAAACCGTGCAGACGATAGCGACAGGCACAATTCCAACACCCGCTAGGAAGAGACCTATGCATACGCCGAAAGCTCCCCAAAAACTCCACGTGATTAAAATTGCGTGCAAAAATAGGATCAAGGTGGTCAACTTTTCTGCGATTCCGTAGCCTATCAAAGCTAACGGCCGAGTAGCGCGAATGAAAGCAATAGGGATCAGGATTGCGCCTAAAATAAGGGTGATGGTGAAAGCCTTGAAGAGGTAAGGTTCAAGCACTCTCGATATTGCAACTGTGCCGCCGAGAAAAAGTCCTACCATCAGGAAAAAAATGGCCACCCCAATAATTCCGACCATCAGTGAACCGATGGCCTTAGCGATATTGGCAAAAGCCTGCATGAAGCCGCATCTTGTACCAATTTTCTTACGATCTGGCAATCCCTCGCTAAAGCCCGGAGAAGTGTCTAAGGCTTTCCTCCTGGTCCTCCTGCTCGACAACGGCTAGTCCTCTTCTTCCTCGTCCTCGACAACGGCAGCATCGAGCTCGACAACACCAACCTCTAAATCCGGCTTAAGCTCTCTGGTTATCACCTCGATTTCATCGGCCAAGATCCTGACGATATCTTGACGCTTCTGGCCTGCTATCAGCCTAGCAAATCCTGCCGACAATGTTAAGAGTCGCGCCCTTGCGATCCCGACCATATTGGCCATCGATTTCTCCGCGAGTGCCGCATCTAACAGCCTACCCGCCGCAACGTCTGCCCTGCGCTCATTAAGCTCGCTAACCAAGTTGTTCTGGATAGTCCTTTCAATCTCGATCAGGTCAGAAATATCCGCCCCTTTAGGAACGTCGATTTGCGCTTCCTCCGCTTCGGCCGGCAAGCTATCGATGTACGCATCATCGCCGCTCTTAGCGAGGCTAGAGAGAGTAGCGTACACCTTTGTACGTATAATCTCCGAGAGGGTAGCGATGTCCTCGGTGCCCTTTACTAGGCGGGCGATGGCGTGTCAGTTTCCCTATCGCCGCGAGCGAACGGTCGACAATTGAGCCCCATAGGCCGGCCAGCTCTGAATAATCGAGATATTGCTCTTTGTGGTTATCTAATGCCTGACGAGAAATTCGCACCTTGGATTTCCATCGCCTTAGAACGGATCGCATCAGCATCTCCCCCAAGAGATCCGCGGACTCCTTGTTGACCTTCTTAGCGACCTGGATAGCTACGCCGTCGGAAAGATCGAACAGAGGTTTCTTATCGCTGCCGCCCTTGGGTTGTATCTTGCCGCTCTCACGCCATCGATAGAAGGTCTTTTGATCAATGTCGAGAGACTCTGCCATTTCAGTTGCGGTTAGTAAATTCATCACTTAGGGTGGCTGTGTCCATTTGCCCGTTCGGGCAATAAGGCGGGCATGAGAATCCTTTAATGCCCGACGCGGCCGGACCTTCTGACTGACGCAAAGTCTCAAGTTTTCCGAGGGAAAACCACAAATTCCACCATCGTAGGACACCCATTTCGGGCGGGCACCCCGATATTTCAAAATCTTAGCAATCGACCTTAAAGGTTCGAATCGCTCACGCGTTTGGCGCCACCCCGTCTGAGGACCCGCGTTTTAATAGCCTAAGATAGAGGCACTTACGCCGAGGACCTACCGCATTACTTTTATGTTGGGAGTTGTCCATCTCGCTCAGGCGCTGATAGCCAAGGGACAGGGTAGGCGATGAGATGCCGCGCCGATCGAACTAACTGACAAGCGCTCACTCGCAACGTTGATGTCTTGTTTGCGATGATATTAATTCGGGGTGTTGATGGCCCTACCAACGTAATCAACATGGCTTACTACCTACCCACGAGGCGCCTAACCGCAACGAACATCGCAACGCACGCGATGCGAGCAAACTTGCGATGATTGTTAGGTATTACGTGAAGCAGTGCAGTACCGGGGTGTGGCGCCCGTACAAAATACAAAAGGCAGAGATGTTACTCTCTGCCTTTAGCTATTAGACTCGGCTGTTCGGGATCAAGGGGATAGTACGAGTATCACCTCGGTTACAGGATCTCCCTGTACTCCTATGGCCAGTCTAAAAAGTTTACTTAGCTTGTTGCTTCGCCTGCTTCTCTTGGTCTGAGATATATGCGGCCAATTCTACTAAGCGGGTTCCTATGACGTCTGCTCTTTTCGCAACTTCTTCGGGACTAGCATTGCGTACGAAACTACTAGTCACTTGGAATTTTTTCAGGTCGACAATCTTCTTGCAAATTCGTAAATCCTGCCGGCGATCTTTGCTTATCGAATCCGTACTCACCAAATGGCCATACCAGCTGATCAAGATTTCGTTCTGGGTTTTTTTGGTGAGAAGTTCGACTATCTTCTGCAACGCTGACTCACTCCTGGACACTGATGCGTTGTAGACGTCCGCCGCCGACCCTTGAGCTACCAAAGCATCGAGGCGTACCTTGGCCGCGTTGGCTTCTCCGAGTAGTCTCAGATGTTCCAGCTTTGCGGTTTCGATAGCCTGCGCGGTCTTGCTTTTTCCGTTCTCGTCCTTATCTCCTTCGAATGTGTTAGCAGCGTCGTTTAGCGCAGTCAGAGATTCTTGGATCCGGGAGGGGAAATCGACCTGAACTTCAGGAGCCTTGACTCCGCCTACGCTTGGGGCGAATGCGATTGGTGCCGTAGATAATTGTGTAGAATAGTTTCGTGCCATATTATGCAGTTGTCGTTGGTGTCTACCGCTCGACTTCGTTCGCAACCGGTAGACAAAGACCAGATGGGCAGTTCCATATTAGTTAGTTGTCTTCATCCCGACTCTCCGAGTGGAGAGTCGGGTTTCTTTTTCTTAGGACCGATCCCGTACTTTTCTCATAGCTTCGGCGAGTACGACTGCCGCTGATTCTTTGGTATACTCTTCCGGAGCCGCTTTCGCATTAGCCTTCCGGTCGGATACGCGCTCGAACGCGGCCGCCAAGGCATCGGAGGTGCTGGAAGCCGCTCTTTCCTGAGAAATTTGGGTAGGCAAATTTTCCGACCCTGCACTGTTGCGCAAGGCTAGTTGATCCGCAGTTAATCCGACAACGTCTTGAGAGTCGGCTGCCTCACATTCGGCTTTGTACTGAGCTTCAGTGAGGGTGCGAAAACGGTAGGAAAGTCCGCCCTGATTCTTAAATTCTTTCATCTCCTTTCCGCGCTGTGTCAGATGCTCCGAGGTAGGAGGTTAACAACGCAGAGGTTAGTATGACCGATCGGGATCGACAACGCCGGAAGGAAAAGTACGCCAACATGTCGGCCGAGGACCGGCAAAGGCGCCGTGACTACCAGAGACAGTGGATGCGAGCGCACCGCGCCGAGCTGCGCGAACAAGCAAAAGGACCGGCCGCTAAGGACAAATTAGGAACTGTTACTAATTTGCAGGTAGCCGCTAAGGACAAATTCAAAACTGTTTTGAATTTAGATACCGCCTACAAACCCTCTCACGCCCTCCAGGCTGCTCCGGCTGCTCGTAAGACATAAACGCCCGATGCTTCCGCAAAAGCCGCCCCTGCGGCCGCACAGGCGCGAGAATCGGTATCTCAGCCTGCGAAGCCTGCGCAGCCTGTCGTTAAAGCTCAAGACCTGGCGTCGTATGATGATCTCAGTTCGCAGAAATCCAAACTGTTGCACAAATCCTGGACGCAAGACGCGACAGAATACCTATTGGACGTGGTCACGGCCGAAGCATCCCCTTTTTCGGGAGCTGGAATGAGAGCTAGCAAGAGCTTAGTTCTCTGGTTTGGCTTAGGGGAGAAGATTACCCAGATGACGGACCGAGAGAAAATGACCGATGACTATCTTTTCGCGGTGATGCTAGAGTGCCTTGAGAGGTTAGTCGGTCGAAAGCCTACGGGTCCAGTACCAGCGTTGCCGGGAACGCGCTAGACGGCCGCTACAGCTCGTTTGTCTGTCCGGCCGGTAGATTGGACGTGATCGAGGAAACAGAAAAGGCGAGCGTGTGAGCACTCGCCTCGCTTGGAGTGGGTTGGTCGTTTTGGTCAGACTACGGCAACAGGGGTTTTCGCCTGTCGGTTTACGATGCCGCCATCGGATGTTTTGATGGTCCTGGCCATTCCACCCACGCCATAGAGGTGGTAATGGTAAAATTCAGGGTAAAGTCGCTTGATATTGTTTAGTGTTTTTTCGCTCATTGGTGGTCTGTTTGTTGGGTGGTTGGGTTCTGGTTTCGCTGTACGGGCGCTTGTCTACTTATGGTTTTACTGACAACCGACACTGTTACTGACAGGTTAAGATCTTGAATATCAACGACTTAACTTCGGTTGTCGGGGTTGTCGGGTCGTCGGGTAGGCTTTTTGAAGATTCTTAGAAAAAAGAAAGAGAGAGAGAGATTATTTATTAATACCCCTCTATGGTCGGGCCAACCGCTCCTTACTGACAACCGACACACTGACAACCGACATTAACTCATTGATTATAAGGGACTTAACCTGTCAGTAACGGCCTGAACGGTTGTCAGTACGTACTGACAACCGATAAGGACAAGCAGTCTCTACCGACCACCTGCGAATACTCTCTCGCTTGGTGTGCCGCCTCTCTCCGGGGTAACTGAATCGATACGAAGGAATTGAGGGTTACTCTTGACTATCTTGCGAATTTCCTCCGCCTTCATTGTGCGATTCCGGCCAATCTCTCGTACCGTCATGGACTTCTTCTGCCCTGGAGCGAACACCTCGCCTCTTCGCGATACATACTCGAACAGTCGCCGTGCATCTTCTTCAAGTTGGTCTTCCCGACCGCCGCTCATTAGCGACAAGAACTCGACGGAGAACCATCTCGCGATTTTAATAGCCTTCTCGGCAGTATCTCCCCGTAGCTCGTGGTTCGGGGATTCTTCCCGGAACGCAGCAGCGTGCAGATTGAGCGCAATCTTCCATGCGTTCTCACACCATCTGAGCGGGAATTGTTGAACGTCCAGCAGGTCGCCGTTGGCTAGGCGAATGCACTCGTTGTAATACTGTCGCATTGCTTCCCTAGCAGCCCCGGCCGGCCTTACGATTTTCGAACCGCCTTTTAAGCGAAACTCATAAAACAGCCCTGAGATCACTTTGTTAAACTGGTTTCTTAGCTCCTGGCTGATATCCGGTTCGTTTCCGTCCAGCTCCTTTGGTGCTGCGTTACTGTTGAACGCCAAGCATCTCGCCAAGAACCCACCGGTAGATAGCGAGTGGTTGCCAAACAGCATCGGAACATAGCGAGACTGAAACATCCAGTACAGGTTCACTGTGGGTGCTCGGAGTTCGATCGATTGCGTAGTCGCTCGATTTCCTTTGTGTCGCTCCTGGCAGTAAGCACTAAGTAAAAGACCGTCCTCGGTTTTAACTTCGCCTTTGTTCGCGCTGCTATACTTCCCAGCCAGTATCTGAATCGCACCGCCTGCCTCAGCCGCTATACCGCTCACAACTTCATTATTGTCGCGCAAAAGTATCGCTAGCGCCGGTTCGGTAGTGTGACCGGTGTACAGCTCAGGCATTTTATCGCCTTCGATCTTTCCCTTCTGATCATAGAGTTCCGATAATTTTTTCTTTGCCTGCTGCCTGCCTTCGTCGGTGAGATCTCGCCCCTTAAGTGCTTTTTTATTGGCTTCTATCTCGACTTCGATCTCGTCAAGATCTGCCTTTTTCTCCAAGTATGCTTCTTTCCACTCCTCTTGTAACTGATCGTGGATCGAATACAAAGGCGCCAGCATCGGACTACTTGATCTAGATTTTCCGAGACCAGAATTTACAATTGTTAAAATGTATGTGTTTCCGCGCACAAACTCCCCTGGTTTAGTCTCGAGCATGATGCCATCCCCAAGACTGGAAGAGATGCTGCTTAGTCCCGCTGTATACGGTATTACGACAGGCATTTTGGTCGATGCAGAAACGTTTTCTGCTAGCCTTCTAAGCTCAGAAGGAAGGCAATCGGCCGGGAAGGGGTTGCCGCTATCTTTCTTTCGCTCGTCGAACTCCGCAGGTCCACCCGACTCCGTTTAGGTGCTGGCGGTTGATCGCAAACAACGGTTGCCTGCACAACGCGTGCAGTCTCTTCGAATGACGTTACGTCGTCGCCGAAAAGCGAGACTTCGTTAAGTGGGACGATGTTCGGCACAACCGTGCCTTTTGTAAATTTCATATAACATTGTTTTTCTACGGTTGCGCTCGAGTCGCATTTGACTTGAGCGTGGTTACTGTTGTAATAGTTCGAGCTGTCAATTCTGATAGTCTCTTTCATTTAACATTGTTCTCGCGGCCGATCCGGCTGGTTACTGGGTCGGCCGCACTCCTTTTGTAGATCGGCTCGACGGTCGCGTTCGGCTCCAGGTACAAAAGTCTTTGCCATCGCCCCCTGTCGGCTCGGTAAACGCCAGGGAGCCTAGTCGCTTGCGTAGCTTTACCGCTTCCCGCGCACATACCCAACGGAATTAATACGCGTTTGTATCCGGCTGATATTGCATCAAGCTCGGCTTTGCTGGTAGCGTTTACCCGCACTATCGCGTGAATGGATCGGCCGCCAGACTCATACATCGACAGAATCGGAGCACGCATCTGAACCAGCATCGCAAGCCACAAATCGCGGCGCGCGTCATCGCTCTCGATCATCAAATGTCTGTAGTCGGATGTCCGATCGTCACCGTAGCAAGCCCCAGACTCACGCCGCTCGCCGTCGACAGGATTCGCGTAGTACCATGCACCAACCTTGGATTGCTTGACGTAGGCGTTTAGCTCTTTCGCTAGGTCCACGTCACCGGGATGGTAAATGAAACCTATATCGGACTCGTGACGTTTAACCGCTACTCGCTCCTCCGGTCGAAAGAGTGAGTCCAGAAATTGAGCCGGGCTGACGTCTAGCACGCATTCTGGCGACTGCTCAGCCAACCAATCAGTAGTTACCTCGAACGGCACCACGGCCGCCCTGGCAGCCAGTCGTTCAGGATCATAGCTGGATAACTCCACCCTTGGTTTAGGCGATCCGGTTAGACTGCCGCCATAAATACGCTCCACAGTTCGCTCGACCTCACGCGGCCCCTTCTCGCGCCGTGTCATAGCTCGCCGGATTAAGTCTGCGGCCCTGGTTGGTGGCAGCTTGCGAAAAAGACAGGCGCTGACTGCCTTAGGGATCCATAGGTTAATAGTCGGCGCCCCTCGCTCGTTTGGCGGACATGGATTTTCGATCAGCCATGATCCCCAACTAGCTAGCAGCAACTTCGCTAGCAGGTCCGGAACCGGATCAAGGTAGTAGCGGATCACATTTCGCTTCCTGCCCTGGTACTCCTCTATTCCGATGTATGCTCGCGCCGTCTGGCCAATTAATTGTTTAGGGATGATTTCCGCGCTCATCGCCCCACCTCCAATCCATCCAAGCACGCCTCACATTTACCGCAGCCGAACAAACTCACGCGGCAATATCTGATCGGCTCTCCGAACTTGCCTTCCGCGATTAGCCGCCGCTCCCTGACCGCTGCCTGTCGAGCCTGCTCGTAGCCGCTCAGCCTAACGCGATTCCATACATTGTAATCACGCATGTACTCGGCCTTGCGCGCCTTGTATTCGGGCTTCTGCTTTCTTGCTCGCTCGCGATCCTTCACCTCTGGTCGCTGGCGATAGGCTTTCATGTAGGCAGCACTACTCATCGAAGCGCCTCCGCCGCTTCGGCTGCGTCTCGAATCGACGCGATGAAATCGTCCAGCGGGATGTTTACTTCACGGAACTTCCCGGACTGGTTATGCCAGTAAGCATAGAGTAGTTGCGTTCCGTCCTCACATTCCCTGCAGTATTTGGTGAGTACGTCTTTCAGGATTTGGGAGTCTTTGTCCTTTTGATTTTGATCTGTGTTCATGATGTTAATGTTTTACTTTGGTTTGGTTGTTGGTTAGTTGTTACTTGGGTTGGCTTGTAACCGATTCCATGCGTCCCTGGTACTTTCCAAATTCTTGGAGATGCTCCTGGAACGATCCGTTGTATCCTTCGACCGTGTCTGGATCGCAGCTGTCCTCGACGTTCAACAAAATCTCGCAATCGCAGAATCCGCCGAACTGCTGGAACAGCTCGATGTTTAAGTCGATCGCACACTTTGTTGGCCAGCCGACCTGCCGAAGTAACTCACGCGCTCCTGTATGATCGTTCTGGCACCCGTTCTTGCGGACATGCTGCGAAAGCAGATGGCAAAACGCCCCCCATTTAGGATGGGACGGTGACATTACTTTATTCATGGCTCGCTTACTCACGCTGCCACCTCCTCTGCTTGCGCGTTCATTTCCGCGCCTCCTCAGTTGCCAGACTCTTCGCGTTCCGTCCTCTCGTCTTCTTTGGCGAGTAGGTGGTCGATCGATTGAGTAGCCGATTGATAGACTTCGGACAGACACGAAGTCGACCGAAGCCGGAGATTACCTCAAGCTTTCCCGCATAGATCATGCGGTAAACAACTGATGGATGGAGTTTGAAAAGTTCTGCAACTTCCGCAACGGACGGTGCCGGACCTATGGTAACTTCGTTTTGTGTAATCATGTTTTTTCTTTCTAGTTTCTGTTTGGTTTTGCGTTACGCGTTGATTTCTACACCCGGTATTTTGAGGAAATTTGAGATTCCCAAATTTTCCCAATCACTCGCCTAGGGATTCCCAGTTTCTCCGCTTGACTGGTTTTCAACCCCCCGCGAACGCGAGATTTCTACACCCCGTTTCCCGGCAAATTTCCGAATGACGAAGATCTGCGGGGATTCTGCGCGGCTTCTGCGCAAACTTTTCGTTTGACGGGAATACAAACCCCCGCGAACGCGTGCAAAACTACACGCGGCAAGACGTGAAAGAGATCTACTGCTCGTTTCTGGCCTTAGTCGGCCGAAAAAGGCCGTCTTAGGATTTGACGGGGTCTAGAATGAGACTTTAGCCGCCATAGCTTGGCTGTGCTCGTCCCTCAAATGCCCGTAGGTACGCATAGCCAGCGCTCCTCCGTCCTTGTGGCCGAGCCAACGCGAGACGGTGGGAATATCGACGCCGGACTCGATGCACCGCGTGGCGAATAAGTGGCGAAGGTCGTGGTGGGTGATGCGGTGCGCGTTCGCCTTAGAGCACGCGTTCGTTAGCGCTTCCTCGCACTCAGCAACCGACAAAATGAATCCGCCGTCTTTGCGCCGGTCGGATCGAAACCACCTATCCTTATCTTTGATCCGCCGTAAAAGATCCTTCATCGGCTCAAGCAATGGAATGTGCCGGGACGTGCTGTTCTTTCCTGGTGCGATGTAAATCCGGCCGCGTTCCTGGTCGACGTCCACCCAGCGAACGCGAGCAGCTTCGTTGATCCGGCAACCGGAGTAAGCGAGGAACTCGACCAGATCGCCGCATCCCTGCGAGCTTGCCGATCCCGCTTCGCGAATGTGCTGGACGATGGCCTTGAACTGATCGGACGATGGAAGCTCGAGCTTTTTCTGTGGAACCTTGACCTTCTCGACCGCAAGCGCGGGGTTCCTGGCTATGAGACCGCGACCGATGGCAACGTCAAAGATGTGCCGTAGCGAATCGACGGTGTTGTTGTAGAGCGTCTCTGAGAACTCCCGGTGATACCGTTGAGCCCACTGCTTGCACTCGGGCTCGGATACTTTGGCCGGTATGCGTCCCTCGAGCTCCGGCCATGACCGCAATAGGTACTTAACGGTCTTGTGACGGTACTCCTTCGACGCTGGCTTTAGGTCGGTGTCCAGGTCGACGCCGTGCAAGTAGATTGCCGCCATCTCGCCGACCGTTGCGGTGCCTTTCCTCGTGGACGCTTCAGCATCCCTGACCGCGTAGTGGGACTGCAGGCGCTTAGCCAGCTCGATCTTCGCTACCGACTTGCTTCGAGTCTTCAGCGAGATCCACTTGGTCTTACCGTGAACGTAGAGACGAGCGTAATAGACGCCAAGTGGTTGCCGAAGATAGAGGTTTTGCTTGTCGGTTGGCTCGAAAGTGGTCTCCACGGCGCTGATGGTATCACCAACCGTAGCACCAAGGCAATATCGGCGAGAACTTGCCGCTGTAAGTTGTTGATACTGAACATGCACCGTGTAGGAATCGAACCTACAACCCAGTGATTAAGAGTCACTTGCTCTGCCAATTGAGCTAACGGTGCGTTGTATTAGCGGGAAAGAAAAGTAGAGGGAGAAGCACGGGTTGCAAGCAAAAATCGCGCCTCGCCGTGTCATCGATTCATATCGCCTCGTCTAGCCCCTCCCGACGGGTCGAACCACGGCCAAAACCAGGAAAACAGTCACTAGGACGAACAACATTTAGCCCAAATCTTTAATTTAATATCCGCAGATTACACAGATTACGCAGATTTTTTGAGAGGAACCGCGAATGGATCCGTCTCCGCCAAGCGACTCGACTGAGCTCGCCGAAGTCCTTCGGCGCGAATGGACGCGAATGACAAACAAAATTCACCACAGAGCAGCCTCGACTCGCGATCGGGCGAAGACATTAGAGTAAAGCGCAGAAATTGGC
>WNFM01263674.1_pt3 | contig 19747 bp, 14 predicted proteins | sample 5400271 | NCBI WGS metagenome assembly WNFM01 (sample SAMN13153352, study PRJNA577476) | soil metagenome | isolation source: 60 cm saprolite on Douglas fir-dominated hillslope | place: USA:California | collected 2013-09-17
GCGTCGAAGCTTGCCGAGAGCTGGGCGGCGACAGGGGGCGGAACCAGGCCGGGCTTGAGCGGGAAGATGATGGTGTCGTTGGCGAGAATGACCGGTGTCTGATTGCCATCCTGCTTGACCAGGACTTGGCCGCCATTCTCGCTGAATTGATCGATCACATAGAACGCCGAAGTTCCTAAGTTCGCCTGTCCTACGACGCGAAAGACGAGATCCGGATCTAGGATCTTGGCAATCGCGGCAGGCACCATGCCGCTCAAATTCGCCCGGAAGCTCTGAAGAGCAAGATCGGCCCACTGGTCGCGGCGATCGAAATGCTCGAGACCAGGTTTAGCCCTCTCGAACGCGCCCTCGAACTTCCGAACGGCTGTCGAGCTATTGGGAGCCTTTTGCGCGGCCGTACGGCCCTCCGTCTGAGTCGTGTTTAACTCCTCTTTCAGAAAACCGTAATTGGCCGCATCATCAAAAGACTTCAGACCCGCGTTTGTGCAGAAGCTTTCGAACAGGACGCGGCGAGGACCGGTCCATTGTGCCCAGCCGAGTCCCCCCTTCGAGCCGGGAATGAGTGGCCTCTTTTCCTGCATCTCCCGGAAGCCGTCGCACTCTTCGCCGATATTGCCCAGGATGCCCGCCGCCTGGAAATCCTTGAGGGCGAAGTCCGCGATCAGCTTCGCCATGATGTCCGGGGCTTTCGCGATGAAGATCTCCGTTCCTTTGGTCGGCACCGGCTTGTTGACGTTCGGCGTCGGACTGGGCGTGAAATCTCCGGCATCAATTGTCGTGGGCGAGCCCGGAAGATCGCCAAGCGCTGCCTTGAACGCAGGATCCATCAAAGCTTTCGTCCCGTCGAGTGCATCCTGAAGCCCCTTGGGGAGCACAACGGGATCACTCGGCCACTGCTCGCGATAAAGATCGACGGCGCTCGGAAGCTGGCCCAGGCGCATGAAACAACGGCTCTGCGCGCGCCAGGCCATCAGCGCATAAATGCAGCACTGCAATTCCGGCGTGTTGATGTCGTCCGCGACAAAGTCGGTAATGCCGAAACCATCGTCAAAACAATTGGCATTCCATTCCGTTTGCGTCACGCGAAACGGACCGATCCGATCGCCGTCGTTCGCTTTGGAAATCCCTGAACGAAGTTGCGCGACCGCGACGAGATAGTGCGGATGCACTCCGAAGCGGGTGCCCTGGTGGACGCATTCATCTGCAAAATCGGAATGATCGATATCCATGGCCGGTGGATCACCATTTAAGTGGTGGGACACGTCACCCCGGCCTTCAATCTGTCGCGCAGAATGATCCTCAGAAGGACCGCCTTCTTATCGGTCACCAACTGATCCGACGCTTTGAGAGCTTTCTGGATTGCCAGCCGCGTTTCCGAGCCGAGCTCTCCCAGATTGTCCTCGTCCGTACGCTTTACGCAGACCGCATCCTGGAAATCCGCGACGTCCTTTTTCGTCATCGACAATTCGAAATTGGTCAGCTTCGTGCTGGTTGCCGCTGGACTCCCCTTGCTCCCTTTTTGCTGTGCCGTCCCGCCCCCGGCCTTCGGCATTGTGGTCAGGTCGCCGATCCGGAAGGGTATCGATGGGCCCAGGGCGCTAACCGGAGCGACCGATGATGCGCTCGGCAGGTTTGCCTTACAGGCCTTCCTCGTATCGGGATCCGAGGTGATGAGGTTGCAGATGTAGCTCATCAGCCCCCCGAGCTCGTAGAAGAACTTCTGTTGCGGGATCGGCTCCAGTCCGCGCGCTCTCAGCGCGGCCATCTCGGCGATCCACGCCGGCATGTCGTCGTTTCCCCTGACGTAGATGTTGTAAAGGGGCGTAACGTCAGCGACGGTGACCTGATAGGGCGGCGGCCGATGATCGAGCGGAGGCGTGTTGAGCCATACCTGCACCTCCAGCTCGATCGTGTCTCGATACAACGCGCCAACGACGCGGCCGTATTTGAGAGCGTCCTTGCCAATCTGCAGCAGCGTGTTCAACAGATCCACGATGTTGATCGGATTGACGAAGCTTCCCGTGATCGTCGTCACGAGCTTCTGTCCGTCTTCAATCGGCAGCGCGATCATGGCAAGGTCGAACAGTCCCGTGGAGTAATCGACCATCGCACTGTCATAGTAAAAGCACGGGTCTGTTTCGGCTCCCGGAACCGCCAGCGGGTTCTGGCCGAACGCGCACATGTAAATCGGGAGGAAGCGCTTCGTCAGCGCACCGATGCGAATGGCCAGCAACTGACGATCCGACTCATTTTTCGCTGAAACGGAGGCGACGCGCGCCAGAGAGACCTGCATAGCGAAGGCGCGCAAGGCACGCATAGCCTTCGAGTCGGCTTTCAGCCAGTGCTCGTCCAGAACGTAATCGAGATAGCCGCCGCGATTAGTCGTTTCCTTCTCGTAGATCGCGCAGCCGCTGTTGAGCAGCAACGAAAGCACTACAAAAATCGAAATGAAAATACGCATTGCACGCCCCACGATCGTGTCGGGATAGTGGGTTCGGGCCGTGCGGCTGTTCAAGATGAATTTACACCCAAAGCGATAAATCGCTCGGCGTGTCTCTTTTTAATCACACCCGCAGGGCGTGCGACAGCTCGCCGCAGGTGGGCCGCGCGGCGCAGCGCATCGGCGTGCGCCCGCATTGCGCGTCGTTGAAAAACATTCTGTTCGGGAGACATCAACGCAACCGCCCCCTCCGCACCGCGGAGAGGGCCAAAAATTTACGTCAGTTCAGCTTCCGTTTCGGCATCGGGGCTTCGAACTGCGCGATCTCGGCGGTCTGCGGTGCCTTGCCGTTGAAGGTCAGCACGTTGCCTTCCACCGAAATCACCACGCGATCGCCGTCCTGGATTTCGCCGGCGAGGATCATCTCGGACAGCGGATCCTGCAGATAGCGCTGGATCACCCGCTTCAGCGGCCGCGCACCATAGGCGGGGTCCCAGCCCTTGGTGGCCAGCCACTCGCGCGCCGCGGCGTCGAGCGTCAGCGTGATCTTGCGGTCCTCGAGCAGCTTCTGCAATCGGCCGAACTGGATCTCGACGATCCGGCCCATCTCGCTCTTCTGCAGGCGGTGGAACAGGATGATCTCGTCGACGCGGTTGAGGAATTCCGGGCGGAAGTGCGCGCGCACCATGCCCATCACCTGCTCTCGCACCGCGGAAGTGTCCTCGCCTTCCGGCTGATTGACCAAAAATTCCGAGCCGAGATTGGAGGTCATGATGATCAGCGTGTTGCGGAAATCCACCGTGCGGCCCTGACCGTCGGTCAGGCGGCCGTCATCGAGCACCTGCAACAGCACGTTGAAGACATCGGGATGCGCCTTCTCGATCTCGTCGAACAGCACCGCCGATCAGCCGCGACACCGAATGCTTCTCCATATATTCGGACATGTCGAGGCGGACCATCGCGGTCTCGTCGTTGAACAGATATTCGGCGAGCGCTTTTGTAAGTTCGGTCTTGCCGACGCCGGTCGGGCCTAAGAACATGAACGAACCCATCGGGCGGTTCGGGTCCTGCAAGCCCGCGCGCGAACGGCGCACCGCGGTCGCAACAGCACGCACCGCCTCGGCCTGGCCGACGACGCGCTTGCCAAGCGCCTCCTCCATCTTCAGGAGCTTTTCCTTCTCGCCCGCGAGCATCTTGTCGACGGGCACGCCGGTCCAGCGCGACACCACTTGCGCGATGTGGTTGGCGGTGACCGCCTCCTCCATCATCTCGCCGCTGTTCTCCTTGGCCTCGATCCCGGCGAGCTTCTTCTCAAGCTCGGGAATCCGGCCATACGCCAATTCGCCGGCGCGCTGGAATTCTCCGCGGCGCTGTGCGTTGGCGAGTTCGATGCGCAAGGCATCAAGCTCGCTCTTGAGCTTCTGGGCATTGGACAGCTTGTTCTTCTCCGCGCTCCAGCGCGCGGTCAGGCCCGTCGACCGTTCTTCGAGCTCGGCGAGTTCCTTCTCTAGCGTCTGCAGGCGGCTTTTCGAGCCGGCGTCGCTTTCCTTCTTCAGCGCCTCCTGCTCGATCTTGAGCCGGATGATTTCCCGGTCCATCGAATCGAGCTCTTCCGGCTTGGAATCGACCTGCATCTTCAGCCGCGCCGCCGCCTCGTCCATCAGGTCGATCGCCTTGTCGGGCAGGAAACGGTCGGTGATGTAGCGGTTCGACAGCGTGGCGGCCGCCACAAGCGCGGAATCGGTGATGCGAACGCCGTGATGCTGCTCGTATTTGTCCTTCAATCCGCGCAGGATCGAGACGGTATCCTCAACCGTCGGCTCGGAGACGAAGATCGGCTGGAACCGGCGGGCCAGCGCCGCGTCCTTTTCAACGTGCTTGCGGTATTCGTCTAGCGTGGTGGCGCCGATGCAATGCAATTCGCCCCGCGCCAGCGCGGGTTTTAGAAGATTGGACGCGTCCATCGCGCCATCGGCCTTGCCGGCGCCGATCAGCGTGTGCATCTCGTCGATGAACAAGATGATGTTGCCTTCGGCCGCGGTGACTTCCTGCAGCACGGCTTTCAGCCGCTCCTCGAACTCGCCGCGGTATTTGGCACCCGCAATCAGCGAGCCTAGATCGAGCGACAGCAGTTTTTTGTCCTTGAGGCTTTCCGGCACGTCGCCGTTGACAATGCGCAACGCCAGGCCTTCGACGATCGCGGTTTTGCCGACGCCGGGCTCGCCGATGAGGACGGGATTGTTCTTGGTGCGGCGCGAGAGCACCTGGATGGTGCGGCGGATTTCCTCGTCGCGGCCGATCACGGGATCGAGCTTGCCGTCGCGCGCCGCCTGAGTGAGGTCGCGGGCATATTTCTTCAGCGCGTCATAGGCGTTTTCGGCCGTCGCGCTGTCGGCGGTACGGCCCTTGCGCAGGGCTTCGATCGCCGCATTGAGATTTTGCGGCGTGACGCCGCCATTTCGCAAAATCTTCGCGGCTTCGCTGTCTTTCTCAAGCGTCAAGCCCAGCAGCAATCGCTCGACGGTGACAAAACTGTCGCCGGCCTTCTCGGCGGCTTTCTCCGCGGCATCGAAGGCGCGCGCCAGTTCCGGCGCCAGGTAAACCTGCCCGGCCCCGCTTCCGGAAACTTTTGGCATTTTGTTGAGCGCGTCCTCGGTCGCCTTGAGGATCGCGCGGGAATTGCCCCCGGCGCGGTCGATCAGACCGCCGGCAAGGCCCTCGCTGTCGTCCAGCAGCACCTTCAAGAGATGCAGCGGCGAGAACTGCTGATGGCCGTCGCGCATCGCCAGCGATTGCGCCGACTGGATAAAACCGCGCGCACGCTCGGTGTATTTTTCAATATTCATCGTAAATCCCTCGGCCTGCCGCTCCGCCCGGAGCGCGATCAGCAAAAGTGGGTACCGGTTTTGCGTCCGATCGCGCTCCTAAATATTAGCGAGCGCATGATCCGATCGCCAAACCGCCCACACTTTGGCGGATCATGCGCGAGGCACGAAGCCAGCATCTTCATTGGGTTTCCGCGCGACCACATTGACATTCCTCAACCAGCCGGCGGTGTCTTCGCCGACGCTCGAGCCGGCTTGGGGCAAATGTGGGAAGAGCCTTGCGGGAACGGAAGAGGCGATTTCACAAATTCGTGTACGGTGGCGCCAGGTGCGAAAATCTCTTAAGAAACCGGATGTCCTCGACCACGCCCGCACAGATCGCCAGCCTTTATCGCTATCCCGTCAAAGGCCTTTCGCCGGAACCGCTGCCGCGGGTCACCCTGGGCGTCGGGCAGACGCTTCCCGCCGACCGCCGCTATGCCATCGAAAACGGCCCTAGCGGCTTCGACCCGGCGGCGCCGGCGTGGCTGCCGAAAATCAATTATCTGATGCTGATGCGCAACGAGCGGCTGGCGGGATTGCGAACCCATTTCGAGGATGAGACTCACCTTTTGACCATTCGCGAGAACGGCAACGTGGTCGCGCGCGGAGACCTGGAAACGGCCGAGGGTCGTGCCGCCATCGAAGCGTTTTTCACGGCGAATTTTGCCCGTGAACTCAAGGGGCCGCCAAAAGTCCTTTCCGGCGGCGGCCACAGCTTTTCGGATGTCGCCAACAAGGTCGTCTCCATCATCAATCTCGGCAGCGTCGCCGCGATTGAAACCATGCTCGGCCTGCCGGTTCACCCCTTACGGTTTCGCGCCAACCTCTATGTCAGCGGCTGGCCGGCATGGCACGAGCTCGACCTGCTCGGCCAGACCCTTGAGATCGGCAACGCGCGACTCAAGGTGGTCAAGCGGATCGTCCGCTGTGCGGCGGTCAATGTCGATCCGGACAGCGCGGTGCGCGACCTCGACATCCCACCGACCCTGATGCGCCGCCTAGGTCACGCCGATTGCGGCATCTATGCCGAAGTGATTGCCGGCGGCGCGGTGAGCGTCGGCGATGCGATCGGGATGGAGCTGTAGGGTGGGCAAAGGCCTCTTGGCCGTGCCCACCTCTCTTTTCAAACATTAAGTCTGGCCGAAGTTATGGTGGGCACGCTTCGCTTTGCCCACCCTACACGCGTCCCCCGCGAGCGGGAGAGCATGAGACCCGTCAACCCGTCGGCATCACGTAAGCATAGATCCGGCCGCGCGCGATCGGCGCTTCCCTGACCCGGTTGCCGTTATTGCCCGACACCACGATCGGATTGCCCTGGGCATCGATACCGCTGACCACGCCGACATGGCCGCCGCCGCGGCGCCCCATCACCGCGATGGCGCCGATCTGCGGTCCGGACACACGCTGGCCATAATTGGCGAACGACCGCGCCAGGTCGGAGCCGGTGCCGTGATAACCGGAACGCTCCAAAACCATGTTCATGAAACGAGCACACCACAGGATGCCACGCCCGGTCGGATTGCCGCCGACATAGCGGCGCGCCTCGGCGACGACGTTCGATGAGCTGAAACCGCCCGATGTCATGCCACCGCTAGCCCGGCTCGTCGGCAGGCTGGCATTGGTATTCTCAAAACCGCGCGCCTGCATTTGCGCTACGCCGCGCTCCCAGCGCGATGCACGCACCATGTGCCGATAGTATCGGTGAACGTAATGCGGTCTGGCTTGATGGGCGGCGTGACGCCCTGCACTATGGCGGGACCTGGCCGAAGCTGGGGTGGCCGAGGCGGCGAATGCCGCCGAACACAACGCCAGCGCAACAAGCGACCGGCGGAACGCAACCAACTGAAGCATACTCATTCCTTCTGTAGAACACCCCCTATTTCCCATCGACCGCGAGCGATCTCATTTTGAAATCATCTCGACAGCCGATATCCGCGCGTTCGTATGCGAGTTGCGATGTGGCGAGAGCAAGACGTGATGCGGCGGTGCAAGATCGGTTCCGGGGTCATTCCACGTTTATTTTATGACGAAAAGCATCGATTTTGCCTCATTGCAGCCGCGAGCATTAACTGCGATTTTTGGGCGCGGTCGAGAGAACGTGTCAAAACAAGAAACGAGGGAAGGAACAGCAAATGCCCTACGCCGTGACAGCCGACAATGTCCGCCTCTATTTCGAAGAAGCAGGCCAGGGAACGCCGATCATCTTCCTGCACGAATTCGCCGCCGATCACACCAGTTGGGAGCCGCAGATGCGTTACTTCTCGCGCGGCCACCGCTGCATCGCCTATTCCGCGCGCGGCTATACGCCCTCGGATGTGCCGGCCTCGGCCGAGGTCTACACTTACAAGCGCTTCTATAGCGACTCTCTCGAAGTGCTCGATCATTTGAAAATCGCAAAAGCGCACTTCGTCGGCCTGTCGATGGGGTCTTATTCGTCGCTGCAGATCGGCCTCAACGCGCCGGAGCGCGCGCTATCGCTGACGCTGGCCGCCGTCGGCTCCGGTTCGAGCCTCGAAAACCTCGACGCCTTCCGCAAGCAATGCCGGGCCAATGCCGAGGAATTCGAGCGTGTCGGCTCGGCTGAAGTTGCAAAGGCCACGCGCGAGGCGCCGAGCCGGATTCCGTTTTTGCTGAAGGATCCGCGCGGACACGCGGATTTCTACGACGCGCTGGCGAAGCATGATTCAAAAGGCTCGGCCAACACCATGCGCAGTTTTCAGGGCGGCCGGCCCTCGATCTACACCTTGACCGAGACGATCCGGAAGGTCCCGACGCCGACGCTCATCATCTGCGGCGATGAGGACGACAATTGCATCGAGCCGAGTATGTTCCTGAAGCAGCACCTGCCGGCGTCGGGACTGGCGTTCTTTCCAAAATCCGGCCACGTGCTCAATCTGGAAGAGCCCGCGCTGTTCAACGAAATGGTCGAGCGATTTATCACGCTCGCCGAAGCCGGCCGCTGGCCGGTGCGTGATCCGAGGTCGATGATGGCGGGTTAGAAATTCCACGCGACCAAACCGGCAGTGCGCCCCCTCTCCCGCTCTTCGCGGGGGAGGGTTGGGGTGGGGGTGGTGCCGCATAACGGATGCCTGCGTTCGCGGAGAGATTTCCCCCACCCGCCGCGCTTGCGCGCGTCGACCTCCCCCGCAAGCGGGAGAGGTGCAGCTGCGCACGCGGTGCGCCCTGAATGAAAGCTACCGCGCCTTCCCCGCGCGGCTCAGCAAAAACACGCCCTGCTCGCCGAACATGTTCCAAAACCACCAGGGCAGATTCAGCCGCAGCGGGCGGCCGTAGAGATCGAGGGCGACCGCGCGTTCCATCTTGACGTTGATCTCGTCGCAGAGCTGGACGAAATCCTTGATCGTGCAGAAATGGATGTTCGGCGAGTCGTACCAGGTGGCCGGGAGGTTTTCGGTGCGTGGCATATGGCCGCCGACCAAAAGCTGCAGCCGCATCCGCCAGAAGCCGAAATTCGGGAACGAGACGATGGCGCGCCGTCCGATCCGCAGCAGATTTTCAAGCACTACGCGCGGTTGCCGCGTCGCCTGCAGGGTCTGCGACAGGATCACATAATCGAAGGCGTCGTCGGGATAGTTGATCAGATCGGTATCGGCGTCGCCCTGCACCACCGCGAGACCTTTGGCGACGCAGCGGTTGACGCCCTCGCGCGACAATTCGATGCCGCGGCCGTCGATACCGCGGCTTTCCAGGAGCAGCAGCAAGTCGCCGTCGCCGCAACCGACGTCCAGCACCTTTGAGCCGCGCTCGACCATCTCCGCCACCAAAAGGTGATCGCCGCGATAATGCCCGGTGTCTGGCTGCGCCATGCCGGTCAGCGGCAACGCCTGTTGCTGCATCGTCATGTCAGCCGCCCGTCCTGTTCAGGCCGCGCGCGGTGCCCGCCGATTGCAGGAACGCACGCGAAATGTCGAAGAATTCGGGCACATCGAGCAGGAAGGCATCATGTCCGCGATCGGTCTCGATCTCGGCGAAGGATACCCGCGCGGAGGATGCGTTGAGCGCATGCACCAGCGCGCGCGATTCCGAAGTCGGAAACAGCCAGTCGCTGGTGAACGACACCACGCAGAACCGCGTCTGGATGCCGCGAAAGGCCTGCGCCAGCACGCCGTTATGATCGGCGGCGATGTCGAAATAATCCATCGCCCGGGTCAGGTAGAGATAGCTGTTGGCATCGAAGCGCTCGACAAAGGACGAGCCCTGATGGCGCAGATAGCTCTCGACCTGGAAATCAGCGTCGAACGAGAAGGTCGGCAATTCGCGATCCTGCATCCGCCGCCCGAACTTGCGGTGCAAGGCGGCATCCGACAGATAGGTGATATGGGCGGCCATCCGCGCGACGCCGAGGCCGCGATGCGGCTGGATGCCCTTTTCGGAATAGCGCCCGTTGTTCCAGTCCGGATCGGCCATCACCGCTTGGCGGCCGAGCTCGTGGAACGCGATGTTCTGCGCCGAGTGCCGCGTGCTGCAGGCAATCGCCAGCGTCGAGAACACCCGTTTGGGATAGGCCGCGGTCCACTGCAGCGCCTGCATGCCGCCCATCGAGCCGCCGACGACGCAGAACAGCGTCTCGATCCCGAGACGATCGAGCAGCATCGCCTGCGCGCGCACCATGTCGGGGATGGTGATGACCGGGAAATCCAACCCCCACATTTTCCCGGTCGCCGGATTGGTCGAGGCCGGCCCGGTCGAGCCCATGCAGCCGCCGATCACGTTGGGGCAAACGATAAAATAGCTGTCGGTGTCGAGCGGACGGCCGGGACCGACCATGGTTTCCCACCAGCCCGGCTTGGCGGTCACCGGATGGATGTTGGCGACATGCTGATCGCCGGTCAGCGCATGGCAGACCAGGATGGCGTTGGAACGCTCGGTGTTGAGTTCGCCATAGGTCTGATAGGCGATCTGGAACGGCGCCAGATCGATGCCGCAATCGAGCGGCAATGGCTGGTCCTTGCCAAACAGTGCAACCAGCGAACTCGGATGATCCGCCTCCTGCGACCGCTCGTCGGCATGGATCGCCGGACTTGGTATCGACTGAACTTTTACCATCGCAACTACCGACCTCCTGTGGGGGTTCTTCGCGAACCACCCCGGAAATCAGGCCATAAAAAACCCGGCCTGAACAAACGTTCGACCGGGATCACATCTGTCCCCGGCCTGTTTAGCGAGTTGTTTAACGTGGCTGCAAGCCGGCCGGCTCAAATGACCACGGAATGGATCAAATACTAGTCACTGGGCGGCCTCTCGTCAAGGCAAGGCTGGGCCAACGCGGGGCTCCCATCGCCTTGCGCGCACCAGAATTCGCAACGTTTTCTTTGCTTTTAGGGATTGTCTTACCTAATCAGTGCTCCTTGCCTGCCCCTTCGCAGTGCTCTTTTCAAGGTCTGAAGATGTCCCAATCGCCCCCCGCCCCACCCTCGCTCGAGGTGCTGCGCAAAGAGATCGACACCATCGATGCGCAGGTCCACAGCCTGTTGATGCAACGCGGCGATATCATCGATCGGCTGATCCAAGTGAAGCAGACCCAGGAAGTCGGATCGGCCTTCCGCCCGGCGCGGGAGGCCGACATGATGCGGCGGCTGGTCGAGCGCCACCGCGGCATCCTGCCACTCGACACTGTCGAGAGCATCTGGCGCGTCATCATCTCGACCTTCACTTACGTCCAGGCGCCGTTTTCGGTGCATGCCGATATCTCGCCGGGCGAGTCCGCGATGCGGGATTCGGCGCGGTTTCAGTTCGGATTTACCGTCCCCTATGTCTCGCATTTCAGTGCGCCGGCCGCGGTCGAAGCGGTCGCGAAATCAAAGGGCGACCTGGCGCTGGTCTCGGCTACCTCCAGTCGCACCCCCTGGTGGATCGCGCTCGAGGCTGATGGCGCGCCAAAAATCATTGCGCGGCTGCCGTTCGTCGAGCGCGCCGATCATCCGGCGGCGCTGCCGGTGTTCGTGGTGTCGCGGGTCGCCGACAGCGCCATGGTGACCGAAGTCGAGATGTGGAGCGTGCGGGTATCCGGCTGGAATGCCGAGGTCGCACGCGCGCTGTCGCCGCTGGCGGAAATCGTCGCGGTGCCGGATACCGCCTTCGACGGCGCGGCGCTGCTGGTGTCGATTGCGCGGCCATTTAGCCTTGAAAAGATCAGGTCGGCCTTGATCGAGGCTGGCGCCTCGGTGCGTTCATCGGCTCTCGTCGGCAGCCACGCAACGCGCTATACGGTGCCCCCGAACGCGGCTGCCAAATCGTAAAAGCCGCCCTGAATACCCGGAGTTGAAGATGTCCCGTCCCGTGCCGAACCCCGGCATTCTCGATATTGCGCCCTACACGCGGCCGCAAGGTGTTCAAGCTGTCGGCCAACGAAACCCCGTTCGGGCCGTCGCCGAGGGCGATTGCGGTCTACAAGGAAGCGGCTGCGCATCTGGAGGATTATCCGGAAGGAACATCGCGGGTGCTGCGCGAGGCGATCGGCCGCGCCTTTGGGCTCGACCCCGATCGTATCATCTGCGGCGCCGGCTCGGACGAAGTCCTCAATTTGCTCGCGCACGCCTATCTCGGCCATGGCGACGAGGCGATCTCCACCACCCACGGTTTTCTGGTGTATCCGATCGCGACCAAAGCGAACGGCGCCATCAACGTGGTCGCGCCCGAAACCAATTTTACGGCCGACGTCGATGCGATCCTGCAACGGGTCTCGCCACGCACAAAACTCGTATGGCTCGCCAACCCGAACAACCCGACCGGGACCTATCTGCCGTTCGACGAGGTCAAGCGGCTGCGCGCCGGGCTTCCGCCGCATGTGCTGTTGGTGCTCGATGCCGCCTATTCCGACTACGTGTCGCGCAACGACTACGAACTCGGCATTGAACTTGTTGCCACCACCGACAACACCGTGATGACCCACACCTTCTCGAAAATCCACGGGCTGGCGGCGTTGCGGGTCGGCTGGATGTTCGGCCCGGCCCATATTGTCGATGCGGTAAACAGAATCCGCGGCCCCTTCAACGTCTCGACGCCGGCGATGCTGGCGGCGGTGGCCGCAATCGAGGACACCGCGCATCAGCAGATGTCGAAGGCGCACACCGAGAAGTGGCGCAACTCGCTCACCGAGGAATTGACCAAACTCGGGCTGAAGGTGACGCCGAGCGTGACGAATTTTGTCCTGATCCATTTCCCGCTCGACAAGGGCAAAACTTCGGCCGAGGCCGATGCGTTCCTGACCAAGCGGGGCCTGGTGCTGCGTGCGCTGAATAATTACGGCCTGCCGCATGCGCTGCGCATGACCATCGGCACCGACGAAGCCAATCGGCTGGTGATCGAGGGCTTGCGCGACTTCATGGCGCGCCAATGAACACGGACTCGTCTTTTAAGAGCCCGCCATTCAAGAAGGTCGCGCTGATCGGCTTCGGGCTGATCGGCGGCTCGATCGCGCGCGCCGCGCGTCTGCAGGGGCTGGCCGGCGAGATCGTCACCACCGCGCGCTCGGCAAAGACCCGGGCGCGGGTCAAGGAACTCGGCATTGTCGACGACGTGGTGGAGACCAATGCGGAGGCCGTCAAAGACGCCGATCTCGTAATCCTGTGCATCCCGGTCGGCGCCTGCGGTGCGGTTGCGCAGGAAATCGCTGATCATCTCAAGCCGGGCGCCATCGTCTCCGACGTCGGCTCGGTCAAGGGCGCCGTGGTACGCGACATGGCGCCGCATCTGCCGCCCAACGCGCATTTCGTGCCGGCGCATCCGGTCGCCGGCACCGAGCACTCCGGGCCCGATTCCGGCTTTGCCGAACTCTTTATCAATCGCTGGTGCATTTTAACTCCTCCCGAAGGCACCGATCCGCAAGCGGTCGCCAAGCTCAGCGCGTTCTGGTCTGCGCTGGGCGCCAAGGTCGAGACCATGACGCCGGACCATCATGACCTCGTGCTCGCGATCACCAGCCATCTGCCGCATCTGATCGCCTACACCATTGTCGGCACCGCCGACGAACTCGCCCAGGTGACGTCGTCGGAAGTGATAAACTTCTCCGCCGGCGGCTTTCGCGATTTTACCCGCATCGCGGCCTCCGACCCGATCATGTGGCGTGACGTGTTCCTGGCCAACAAGGAGGCGGTGCTGGAAATGCTCGGCACCTTCAACGAGGACCTGTCGAAACTCACCCGCGCCATCCGCCGCGGTGACGGCGAGGCTTTGTTCGAGCATTTTACCCGCACCCGCGCCATCCGCCGCGGCATCGTCGAGACCGGCCAGGATTCCGCCGCGCCCGACTTCGGCCGTCCGCACGCGCAGTTGGAGAAGAAGGCGGAATAGCGTCCGGGCGTCATCTCCCTACAGTCATTGCGGGGAGGGCGAAGGATTCAATTTTCAAACAGCCCGCCATCGCGAACAGCTCCTCCCCTCCCCCCGCGAAGCGGTGGGGTCGAGACGAGCGGAGCTCGCTCTTAGGGGTCGGGGGTGGGGGGTGCCTCAGCAAACTCGCGGCCAGACGAGCAAGCTGACAGACCCCCCACCCCCGACCCCTCCCCGCCACGCGCAAGGGCGCGTGGAGGGAGGGGAGGCCACCGTGCACGACTTCGCGATCTCGCGGCGCATTTCGCCCGAGGTTTGCTGTTAAATTCCCGCCCTCTCCAATCAGAGGGCGCAGGGAACACCGGGTGCACGCTGCACCCGCGGTCTCGTGTGCAACAGTGCACAAAAAAACGCACACGAGCATACAGGTTCAGCGGAGGCAATCCGGCATTCCCTGCGCAATGGTTTTACGGCTTATTTCGCGCTCTCCCCGGTGAGCCGGGCTTTCTTGCCACCGTCGCCCCTGAGAAGCTTGCTTCTCAGGAACTTGACGCCAGCGTCGGGGCGTCAGGACCACACGTCTTCACCGTCCGCATCAGCGCCGTTCGTCTGTCGGCGCATCCGCGTCCACCGCATCCCGCCCCGCGTCCGTGACGATCGCGAACCGCCCCTCGAGTGGGACGGGACGGCAAATCATATAGCCTGATTTGTATTTCGGAAAAACAGAAATATTTTTGCAAAGGGGGCTGGACAGGCCAGTCACCCACCAGGTCAACTGATTTGCCCGTCAGGCAAACAGCACGTCAGGCAACGGATCGCAGGATGGGTTGAGCGGAGTTTATCATCGGGCGCGCGTTCGCGCGACCCGTTGGCGAAACCCGTCGCGGCCGTCCAGAACATGATGGGTATTGCTTCCGCCTTCCTCCTTCCTCCTTCGCTCTGCGAGCTTCGGCGGACGCGGTCGCTCTGCGAGCTTCGGCGAACGCGTACCAATGAAGTCCGTTCATGGAGGAAAAGCGGACTCTGCAACCGCCAGAACCTGCTTCCGAAAATGTGACCCGAACCGGGCATTGAGCCTGATCAGCTTTTGATACCGTTTGTGGCCATTTTTCATTCGTTGCCCGGTCGTCGCAAAGTGCTAGGCTTCAGGCATCGAACAAGCGTGGTCTTTCGGAGGCACATCCGGCGGCGTGAGTTCATCATGCTTCTTGGCGGTGCAGGCGGCTGTGCGTCACCGCTCGTCGCGCGCGAGTAGGACCATCCCATCGTCAGCAAGCGATGGACTTTTGTAGCTGAGTTAATCCGATGCAAACATGGGTCCGAACGCTCGTTGCGATTGTCTTAGCGCTCACTGCATTGAGCGCGGTCTCCGAGCGCGTGCGCGAACAAGCCGTGACCGACACGGAAATTCGTATCGGCAATCTCATGCCTTATAGTGGAAATTTGGAGGTCTTCGGGGCGATTGGGAAAGCCGAAGCGGCGTATTTTGAGATGATCAACGAGCGCGGCGGGATTGGCGGCCGTAAGGTACGATTTATCTCATATGATGACAAATCCAATCCGGTGACCGCCCTAGAGCTTACGCGCCGTCTCATCGAGGAAGACGATGTCTTGTTGATGTTCGGCTCTTTCGGAACTCCGGGCAACTTTGCCGTTCGCAGTTACTTGAATGAAAGGCAAATTCCTCAACTTTTTATCGCCTCCGGAGACGATCATCTGAGCGATCCATCGTCGTTTCCGTGGACAATGGGTTGGCAGCCCTCGTTTCGGGAAGAGGGGCGCATCTACGCCAACTACATACAGGCGTTCTACCCCGGAAGCAGGATTGTAGCTCTTTGGCAGAACGATCAAGTCGGTCGAGAAATATTCAAGGGGTTGGAAGACGGGCTCGATAACGTCGCCCGTATGATCAAGGTCGATATCGCGTACGATATCGCAGATGACCATCTGGATACGCACGTATCGATCTTGAAGCGATCAGGAGCCGAGATTTTTTTATTTGCAGGAGCGCCTGCAAACGCAGCGAAGGTAATCCAAATAGCGGCGGAGTTGAATTGGCACCCTGTGTTCATTTTGAGCCATATGGCTTCATCGATTGCGACGGCGCTAAAGCCTGCTGGCGTGCAAAATGGTGTGGGCGCGATTACAGCCGCCTTCTTGAAGGATGCAAATGATCCAGCTTGGAAAGACGAACAAGCCACAAAGGACTGGCAGTCATTTGTTGACAAATATAGTCGGGCCGGAGGCAAAGACGACGGCGCCGCCGTCTTCGGCTACGCGGCCGCCGAGACACTGGTGCAAGTGCTCAAGCAGTGTGGCAATGACCTATCTCGCGAGAACGTGATGAAGCAAGCAGAGACCCTCAAAGACTACCAAGGCTCCGTTTTGCTACCTGGGATCAAAATCAGCACTGGACCTTGGAACTTTCGGCCGATCAAACACCTGCGACTACTTCAATTCGACGGCCGCACGTGGCAACCAATCGGTGATGTCCTCGAAACGGCTTTCTCCAACGTCGACAGGTAGCCAGTGTCCGGGGCAACAACTGGTTCGAATGGAGGATGCGAAATCTAACGCCTCCATGCGACATGCCGCATGGGGCGCCGCAACCTCGGTAGCTCAACTTTTTACCGGCACTCGCGGAATCATCCGGCGTGGCAGGAGAAAAAAAATCGTCGCAAGAACGCGGTCGACCATTCGTGGAATGACGAGGCTCTTGCCCGCACGAAAACCGCGCCAACCCGCCCGGGCGGTGTCACGCGCATTTGACCGAGGCGCGAGTTTGACGAAGCGTGTTCGCGCAAGTGGCAACCGATCAACGAGAGGCGTTCGCACCACACCAGGACTGAGACAGGTTACGGTCACGCCGGTGTCGGCGACTTCAGCCGCGAGCGCGGCCGAAAACGACTGCACATAAGCTTTCGAGGCGTGGTAGACGGCCATGTTGGGCGCCGACATGTAGCTCCCGATCGAGCCGAGATTGAGGACGCCGCCACGGCCTCTCGCCACCATGCCGGGAAGAAAGCGCAAGGTCAGTTCGGTCAGCGCGCGGATATTGACATCGACAAGTTGCATCTGCTCGGACCGGCCAAGTTCGGCGGCGGGCCCAGCCAGGCAGATACCGGCATTGTTTACGATAACATCACAGTAAAGGCCGCGCTCCTTTAATGCGTTCTCGATCGTGTCGCCTGCATCGGAATTAGCGAGATCGATTGGCAACGTATGGGCCGATGTTCCACTACTCGTAAGTTCCTCCGCGAGCTTCGCAAGAGCGTCTTGCGAACGAGCGACAAGCATCATGCAGGAGCAATCGGGCGCCGCAATCCGCGCAAGTTCGCGGCCGATGCCTGACGATGCGCCTGTCACGACGATCGCCGGCTTGAGCTTGGCTTCTGACCGTGCGACCAGCGGCAGGGTGCCGGGGGCCGGCTGCTGAATGGATCCGGCCGACAATCGCAGGATTGCCCGGTCAGGCAGAACGACGAGAATTGCGGCGATGATTCGATTGATTAACCGTGGAATGACGAGGCGTTTCCCAGCGCGAAAGCCGCGCCAAGCCGCCTTGGCTGTTTCGGAAGCATTTGATCGCGGTATGATCTTGAAAAGCCGCGTGCGCTTGATTGAAAGTTGATCAAAGAATGGCGTTCGCACCATGCCCGGGCAAAGGCACGTGATGCTCACGCCGGAACCAGCAACCTCGGACGCGAGCGCCGATGAGAACGATCTCACATAAGTCTTGGTGGCATTATAAACAGCCATGTTCGGCCCGGCTGCGTAGCTCGCGATCGAGCTGACATTGATAACCCCACCACGGCCTCTCGCCACCATGCCGGGAAGAAAGCGCAATGTCAGCTCGGTCAGCGCGCGAAGATTGATATCGACCAGCCTCATATGTTCGGACCTGTCGATCTCTATCGCCAGACCGAACAAACCAACACCCGCGTTATTCACGAGGACGTCACAATAAAGGCCGCGCTCCTTTAATGCGTTCTCGATGATTTCACCTGCATTGGGAGTCAAGAGATCGATCGAAAGTGCATGGGCCTGCGTCCCGCTGCTCGTGAGTTCTGCCGCAAAACTCTCAAGCGCGTCGTGTGATCGATCAACCAGCAACATGAAAGCGCCGTCACGAGCGGCCTGCCGTGCCAACTCACGTCCAATTCCTGACGCAGCGCCTGTTACGACGATAGCTGGAGTCATCGGTTTCTTTCACGCGTTCTGCGCGGTATGATTGTCAATATTGGACCAAAATGCGTACGAATTACAATGATGCGAGCGCGAAACGAGCACGCAACGGACAGCGCTGAGAAGATCGTCCAGGATTTACGTCTTTAACGCAGGTGTGTTTTTTGCGAATCCGCGAGAAACGAATATTCAGTTATTTCGCGCATTGACCCCATTAGCAGTCATGCAGAGCAAAGATAAGGGTCAGCTTGACGCTAAAGGGTCAGCAATTCGAAACGGCAGATGGAGTGGCGTTACTCGAAAGCAAAGATGCGCTTGCAGTCGTTATTTATGTCGACGACAGTCCATTTATTCAGCACGTCGGCAGCCAAGGCCTGTCGAGCCGACGATCGCATCGTCCCTCGCTCGTCTCTGCGCGGCAAAAGCACGCCGCGACATGGACCCCCAGCTGCTGTGTCCGCATTCTGAAATGAGCGGCGAAAAGCCGCTCAAAAGATTGATCTGTCCATGTTGGTTGCTGCGACGCAATGTCGGTTAATAGCACGAAACGGACCAACTGGGCCGGTCTGACGATGTCAGTTCATAGGGGTAGACCGGAAGTCGCTTTTCGAGGCCGTCAGGACCGTTCTTGACCCAACTGAGACATTGGCCTTGCACTGCAAGCAAATGGTTTTGATGCCGGTATTTCAGCCCCCTATGAAAGTACTAGTTTGAGCCGGTAAGATGCCGCCTCCTGAGCGTTGGGACTGACATGAGGCGGCGGCAATTTCTTGGTGTTCTCAGCGGTGCAGCAGCTTGGCCGCTCGCGGCCAGTGCGCAGGATGCGCGCAAGCTGCCGACCATCGGGCTCTTGAGCGGGGCCACACCTTCGGTTGAGGGCCAGCGGATAGCAGCTTTTGTGCAGCGGCTGCGCGAACTCGGCTGGATCGAGGGGCGCACCGTTGCGATTGAGTATCGCTGGGCCGAGGGAAGCAGCAAACGCTTCGCCGATATTGCCGCCGAGTTCGTCCGGCTCAAAGTTGATGTCATTCTCGCGACGGGAACCGCGCCAGCCCTAGCAGCAAAGCAGGCGACAGGGGACATCCCGGTTGTTTTCGCGCTGGCAGGGGACCCGGTGGGCACTGGCCTGGTCGCGAGTCTGGCACGGCCGGGCGGCAACGTCACCGGCCAGTCGAACCAGGCGATCGATGTAGCTGACAAGAAAGTTGAACTCTTGCGCGAGGTAGTTCCCGGTCTCCGCCGGTTAGCGATTTTGGCTAATGTTGGATATCCCGGTGGCGCGCTGGAGATAAGCGAAATTCACGAGGCGGCGCGCAAGCTCGGGCTTGATGTCGTTACATCAGAAATCCGACGAGCCGAAGATATTGCGCCTGTCATAGAGGCACTTAAAGGCTCCGCAGAGGCAATTTATATTGTTGGAGACCCACTCGTGAACACAAACCGCGTCCGGATCAACACATTGGCGCTTGCTGCGCGACTACCGACGATTTACGTGCAACGGGAGCCCGTCGAAGCTGGAGGTCTTATGTCCTATGGACCGAACTTCCCGGACCTGTTTCGGCGCGCCGCTGAATTTGTAGACAAGATTCTTCGCGGGGCGAAGCCCGCCGACCTTCCGGTTGAGCAGCCGACCAAGTTCGAGTTAGTCATCAACCTCAAGACCGCCAAGGCGCTCGGCCTCGACATCCAGCCAACACTGCTTGCCCGCGCCGATGAGGTGATCGAATGAAGCAGCTCGCGTTGGTTCTGCTCTGGTCAATTGCATTTGGGTCAGCCGCGTCCGCTCAGCCGACGCCGGAACGCACCTATCGCGTCGGCGTTATTTCTATCAGCGCCAGCTCGATCGAGCTGTTTCGCCGGTTCGCAGTGCCGGAACTCGCAAAGCGCGGCTTCGTGGAGGGCCGCAATCTCACGCTGGAGACGCGGTTCGGAGAGCCACACGACATTCCGGAGCTTGCAAGAG
>WNFM01311120.1_pt1 | contig 19746 bp, 17 predicted proteins | sample 5400271 | NCBI WGS metagenome assembly WNFM01 (sample SAMN13153352, study PRJNA577476) | soil metagenome | isolation source: 60 cm saprolite on Douglas fir-dominated hillslope | place: USA:California | collected 2013-09-17
GGGACCCTTCTTTAGCTGCCACTGGACAGCTAATCGAAGTGCAGTACCCTTGGGGTCGTCGCGACAAATGAGCGGACCGTTGGCTCGAAGTCGGACCGGGTGTTTTGGAATAATTGTGTTATGAGAATGTCGAGAGAAGAAACAGCAAAGACGCGCAAGAGAATCGTGGATGCGGCTTCCGCCGAGTTTAGGAAGCAAGGAATTGCTGCGACGGGACTTGCCGAGATCATGGCGGCCGCGGGGATGACGCATGGTGGTTTCTACCGTCACTTTAAATCAAAGGATGAACTCGTTGCTGAGACAACTGCAGCGGCCGCGGAAAAGCTCAAAAGAAAGTTACTCTCAGCGGCCTCTAAAGGAGGCATTAAATCTGTCGTGGGGACATACCTTTCCATTGCTCACCGGGACCATCCACAGCAAGGCTGTCCTTTGGCTGCGCTTGGAAGCGAACTGGCGAATGCCGACAAGAGAACGAGGCGTGCCGCGACGTGTGGCCTGAATACATTGATTGATGCCATCGCCGGGCTAACTGCTGAAAGGAAGCCGGAAGTCGCTCGGGAGCGGGCGCTCGTGGCAGTAGCGACTATGGTGGGGGCGATGACCATTGCCCGCGTCGTTGACGATCCGCAGCTTTCGAAAGCGATTCTTCATAGCGCAGAAGCATCCATCACAACCTGACGGTCAATCGGACGAGGACCTGCAAGTGGCGGAGTATAGTGCAATAGTAGCGCCGTAGTGGGGGAGTAGCGTTTCGGCACTTCGAGTGCTCCAAGGAGCTTGAATCGTCTAAGCTGCTTTGCTGCAACGGTTTCTGAAAACCAACATGTGTGATTGCGAGGGATGAAAACCGACCCTCGCCTTAGATGGATAGCATGGCCCGAGACGTTCGATTCCCTTCACCCATAAAACCATTCCAGCGTTGCCGACAACGTTGGACTCACGGGATCGGCTTCACGGATTCGCGGATAGATTGTGCCAGGTCGCGACTGAATTCAGCCGCCAGATTGCTCAAAGTCGTGGAGATAACCTCTGGATTATCGCGCGGAGAAGCTGCCGTCCGATCCAATCGGGCTTGGCCGCTCTTCATTGGTACGTCATGGTCCGGAGCGGTGATTCGCCATTCTGCAATCAGCGTGCCATGGCCGCGTGTGTCCACGTCGAATTGCTGCACATTGATGGAGACTCTTGCCTGCGCCGGGTCGCGGCCGGGATCGACGGAAACGCTGTCCGACAGCAGCAACCGGGACAGGTTGGCCGCTAGCGTCCGCTGGAAGCACTGGTCCAGCCGCTCCGCCCACCGCGCGTCCTCGATATATTCGATCTCATTGGCGCCGTTGCGGACCACCATGGAATTTCGGAGAAGATATGAGGGCATCTTCACGAACCCAATTCCGACCGACCAATGCCCCTTTACTGGAGCGGGTTCATTTGCGGAAATGGGAGCTAGAACAAAGTGGCGCGTTGAGACCGTTACAGGCCTCAACAAGCATCCCGTGAGGAGCATGCCAGCGAGGGCCGCGGACACAAGACGTGGAAGGCGAAAAAATGATTTCATGGCTGTTCCTTTGGTCGTTTTTTTCCTGTCAACAAGGCGTTGGGATTGAGTTGGAGGAATTCCGCAAGATCGGCTACGGCGCGGCTGGCAGTGCTCAGTTCTTCCAGCGCCTCTATCAGGCCGGGCGGAATAGCCGAGTCGGGACTCAGTAGATCGGCGAGGTTGCGAATGCCGACTCGCAGCCCGGCCATGGTCTTCTGAGCGTCATACAGGGTATTGGTGACGCTGTCAGCCAGCGGGTCCACGCGGCCATCAATTCGTTTCAGGAGTGGCCGGGCCAACTCGAAAGTCTGCCTAAGGGCTGCCAGTGAGTTGAGTCTGCCTAAGGGCTGCCAGTGAGTTGGTGAGGTCCGGTGTCGTGATGAGGTCATTTGCCGACCTGAGCAGGTTGGTTATTCCGGCATTTATTTCCGACATGTTCAATTGGCTGAGGCTGGCATCCACTCGACTCACGAGCCCGCTCAGCTTCTCTGATAGACCGCGGATATCCAGATGGGCCAGGTTGGCTAACAATTGCTGAACGTCAGTGGGCACGGTCGGAATTTCGTTGTATTCGGGGGTGGTTTGATGAAATACCGGAGGCGGTGCATTGGGCACCATCTCCAAACCGACATACAGGACTCCGGTGACCAGGCTCTCGGCGTCCAGACGGCCGCGGAAACCCTGTTGGATAAGCTGATCCAACATGGACTGGTTGCCGATCTGGAGTTGCTCATCCGATTTGGACTGGGCGAGCTTTTTATCAATCGTAATAACAACGGGCATGGAAAAATCGCTGCTGGCCTGATGGTGACGGATCAGTATCTCGACGACTGAGCCGATGGTCACGCCTCGAAATTTCACTGGGGCGCCTGGATTTAATCCCTTGAGCGTTGCATTGAAGTAAAGGATGGACTTCAGTCGTGGGTGAAAAAGGCTCCGCGAGCTGAAGAGAACCAGCGCGGTAACCGCCAACGCCAGGCCCACTGCGAAGAACAGGCCGATAGAAGTGGGGTTTGCTTTCTTGCTCATGGGTTTGAGGATTCGCCGCGCGTGAGGAAGGCCTTCAGCTTCGCGTCCGCTGAATGCTGCAATAATTCCTTTGGATTTCCCTGCGCTCGCATTGTTTTGGTATCGGCATCCAGAAAGATTGAGTCGTCGGCGATCATAAAGATGCTGGCCAACTCATGGGTCACCACCACGACGGTTGCGCCCAGGCTGTCACGCAACTCCAGAATCAACTGGTCCAGGTTCCGCGAGGTGATCGGATCCAATCCCGCAGACGGTTCGTCGAAGAAGAGGATTTCCGGGTCCAGCGCCATGGCGCGGGCCAAACCTGCCCGTTTTCGCATTCCGCCGGAAATCTCCGCCGGATAATAATCCTCGAAGCCATTCAATCCGACCAGCGCCAGCTTGAGCCGGACGATATTATCCAGATCGGACGCGGACCAATCGGTGTATTCGAGCAGCGGGAGCGCGACGTTTTCCGCAAGGGTCATGGAACTCCAGAGGGCGCCGCTCTGAAAGAGCACGCCGTATTTGCGCAACTCGACCCTGCGCGCCTCGTCGTCCATGTCCCAAAAACTTCTGCCGTCATAGAGGACATCGCCCTGCGCAGGGCGTTGCAGGCCGAGCATGTGCCGCAACAGCGTGCTCTTGCCGGAACCGCTGTTGCCCATGATGACAAACACGGAACCGCGTTTCACCCGGGCGTTAATGTCCCGCATGACCACATAGGACCCGTAGGACATGGTTAGGTTCTGAATTTCAATTTTGATTTCGCCGGTGTTCATGTGCTGGGCTTCAGTTCAGAGGTGCAACGCGTTGGTGAGCACGGCAAAGATGCCGTCCGATGCGACGATGGCCGTAATCCCGGTTACTACAGCCTTGGTCGTGGCCTCACCTACGGCGGCGGCGCTGTAACCCGATTGCATACCCCGAAAACAGCCGGCGTAGGCCACCAGGAATCCAAAGAACGAGCCCTTGCCGACCCCGAGCAAGAAGCTCTTGAGTTGGATCGCTTGGATGGTGCGGGCGAGGTACACGGTGGGGGTGACGTCCAGCATGCTGACGGACACACAAAACCCGCCGGCGATGCTGATGAAATCCGCAAAAGCGCAGAGAAAGGGCATCACCAACATGAGGGCGACCATTCGCGGAAGGACGAGGAATTCGATGGGCGAGATGCCGAAGGTTTCCAAAGCGCTGATCTCCTCGTTGACCTTCATGGTTCCGAGTTGGGCGGCGAAGGCCGCGCCGGTCCGGCCACACAGAATGATGCCGGTCATGATGCAACCCATCTCGCGCACGCTCGCGATTCCAACCAAGTCGGCGACATAGATGGACGCGCCGAACCTCCTTAGTTCGATGGCCCCGACAAAGGCCAGAATCAGGCCCACCAGGAAATTGATCATCGCCACGATTCCCAGTGCTTGGGGCCCGCACTCTTCGATGACCAGAAAGGAGTCCGCCCAGCGGAACTGCGCGCGGCCACGCAGCAGCTTGCCCAGAGCTGTCAGGTTTTCACCCAGAAAGGTGAACAGCTCAAGCGTGGCTTTCCAGCCCTTGAGCACCCGCTCCCCCATCCTCTGCAGGAATGGAGCTTTGAGCACCTCATGCCGCGCATCTTTCTTTTCAGGCACTGCTTGGGCCAGCGCTAGCAAACGGCGCACGCCCTCGGGGAGGCCGTCTCCCAGGAACTCGACATTGCGTTCCTGGCACAACTCCGCGCAGTCGCGGATAAAGGCCACGAAGTGTGAATCCCAGCCTGTCAGACCCGCGGATTCAAACGACAATGACTTCACTCCCGGGGGCTGGTTCAACGCGTCGCGAACAACCTCTGCGCTGGGCCGCTCGGTTTGTTCGCGGAAGTCGCCCGAGAGCCGGACCAGCAGCACGCCGGGCGACGCTTGTTCCACCACCAGATTGGCCTTCGAGGCAGTCAGAGTCATAGAGTCATCGGATTGGAACGCGGGCGCCTCGCAATTCTTCAAAGGCGCGGTCCGAGGCGAAGGTTGTTTTGCCAAAATTGTATTGGAACATCATCCCGGCGTTATATCCGCCGCGTCCGTCGCTGCGGATTGCGTCGATCCCGTAGCTGGATGTGACCAGCATCCGCCAGCGCTTGTTCTTGGCCGTATAGCCGATGCCGCCGCCTACACCCGAGTTCCAGTGGCCAGGTTGTTCAAGACCCCCGACGTAGTCCACCACCGCGGTGGCTGCCATCGCCATGACGTTCCATTGCCTGGAGGGGCCAAAGGGGATGGAGTAGAGACCATAGGCGAGCCCGAATTCTTTGGTCGAGAGTTCCCCAAAGAAATACCCTGGCAGGTATAACGGAAATTCCGAGGTAAATGGCAACGCGCCGCCCACGCGGAAGGCGCTGAATCGGTCGGGGTTCAACACCGCGCCGCCCATCAAGCCGACTAACACATAGTGCTCCCACTTGGGCATGGTGTAGTTCAGTTGAGCGCGGCCGAAAAACCGGTGCGAGGTCGGCTCCAGCCGGCGGTCTCCGGTGATGCCATACTTGCCGTCGTCGGTCCTGTGCTCCAATTCGTACCAGGCCGAGATTTCCATTGCCAACCGCGGGAAGAGCACGGGCTCGGAACCGCCGTACCGGAAACCGGCACGCAGAGTGATGAATGGTTGATTGTCCGGCAGCACGAAATTCCTGGCCGTGTCGTCCGTACGATCGAAAGTGCGATACTCCATAGTCCCACGCACCAGCCCGTTCAAAGGCACCGTTGCGCCCGGATTGAATAGGTGATACACGCTGACGTTGACCCCGCCACCATGACCATCAAATGATTCGTCGCGATAGTACTTCCCTCGTCGGACTTCATCATAACTGTTGGCAAATCCGCCGCCAAACAAGCCCAGGCCGAGATCCGTGTTTTGTCCAAGGGCGCCTTTCAGGCCGAGCTCACCGTCTAGGTAAGTGGGCGCCAGCACGAGACGCAAGACCTGATTGGTCTTGGGAACATTCGGCATGTTCCAATAGTAGAAGAGATAGCGAGCCTGGGGACCGTTGTCGTGCAATGGTTGAGTGACACCGAGATGCAGAAGTTGGCGCGGTTCCGGATCGATCTGGGCCTGAGTTGTTGACACTGCTGCTAAGGCGACGCCGAAAAAAAGGCGGAGTGAGCGCATTCGGCGGGTGACATCATTGCGGCCAAACCCTATCTGCGCCGTTGCGTTCTCCTGGATTCTGCCAACGCGTGTTCTCATAACAGCCATCGCTTGACGATGATCGCCAGCCAAACCCCAAGGAAAACCACCGGGATCAGGACTGGTCCAGCTAAACCCAGAAGTCGCGTGCAAAACTCAGCTTGCACGGTTGGAAGGTTCGAAGGGTGTGACCCGTGGGCCAGATGCCGAATTTTTGTCATCCGGAGCATCGCCGCCCAAATCGTCAGGTAACTAGCCATGTCCGACACGAGTCCCGCTAAAGGCAGAGATGTGACGAGGATGACATTGAGCTTTGCGTAAACCGGCAGAAGCGATTGAGCGGAGCCATTGAGCGAGACTGCGAAGCCGCTCAACAAAAACGATTGCGAACTCACAAGCCAGGACAGCCGGGCGTTGACGAGATTGTCCTGGTGCCGGATTTCCTCCCGAAGGAGAACGTATTCCCTGTAAGACAATCCCTTATTATCCGGTGAAGCGTGGGCAGTATTCATTGCTATTCCTGGCTCATGGTTATCCTGTGGAGACCAGGTCGAAAAGCTGGCGAGCGGAAACCGGACTTTTTGTGGAGCGTTCAGAAAGTTGTCGGATGGGGTGAGGTCGGACACTGCTTACCTGCGAGACTTTACAAATTTCGACAGCCCAAAAGCAATCCGACCAGATCACCTGGACTCTCTGGCCCTCCACAACGGGCACAGCGCTGCCGTTGTCCCGGGCCGCTGTTTTTTCGATGGTGATGCAGTTGCCTGAATCCACTTGGGATGGGATGATTTTTTCGATTGTGTTCATGTTGTGATCTCCGTGTGAATTGGAGTTTCGGAACCAAAGCCATTTGTCGATGCCGCGGGAAATCTCGGTGAACACATCGGCGGTGTCGGCATCTCCCAGTTTGTCCGCCTCGTCTATCGTCAGGCGGACTTCACGGCCAAAGGTGGAGAGGGCTCTGGCAACCGCTTCCACGTGCGCCATGCCATCCGCAATCGCGAGAGGATACTCTTCAAGGCGCGAACGAGCGGCCGCCTCACGCACCGTGCCCTGGGCGATGCCGCCTAGTTGCACGATGCGTTCGGCGGTCATGTCCACATAGGACTCCACTTCCCCGGCGATCTTGTCGAAAAGTTCGTGCAGGCCGATAAAATGCGGGCCTTTGACGTTCCAATGCGCCTGCTTCAATTGCATCTGGAGATCAACTGCGTCCGCCAGGCGTTGGTTGATCAGCGCGTTCAATTCCGTTCGCGCCGTCCTGGGGATGTCGTTCTCGGTTTCGTACAATTGAGGGGCTTCCATTGTTGCATTGGTTGGTTTTCTCATAATCGGTTCATGCGCTTACAATTCATACCGATGAGTCTAGCGCGAATTCCTTTCCTGTGAATTCCTCGACTAGGCTAAGGGGTTCTAACCCCTCCGGGTTACCGCATCACGACGCTGGGAATTATTTTCTAAAGGGGAGAGGGAGAGGGAGCGAGGCGGGGTGCCGGCGCCCTAACCCGAAAGAGGTAGTTGGGGGTAACCCAGTTGTGGAATTCACGCACTCGGTGATTGTGTTTACAGTTAGACCATGACGCGACGCGCACGGAATCCTGTAGTGGACGATTTATGCAAGTGAGCTTGCTTAAGTCGAAGATCCATCGAGCCACGATTACGGGTGGTGATATTAGCTACGAAGGCAGTTTGACCATCGCCCTGGATCTGATGAAGAAATGTGGACTCGTTCCCTACGAGCGGATCCTGTGCAGCAATATGGCAAACGGAAATCGGTTCGAGACGTACGCCATTCCTGGCGATCCAGGCTCCGGCCAGATCGTGCTCAATGGGGCCGCGGCGTTCCAAGGAAAGAAGGGCGATCTGCTTACCATCATGAGTTTCGCGCAAATTGGCCGCGGAATGGTCAAACGGTGGAAACCTCGTGTCATCGTGCTCGGCAAAGGCAATCGCATCGTCAGTGAACGAGGAATTTGACCGAGCGCGAGGCCAAAGGTTGGCAACCCGAAAAGGGACTCCCGTAACACTCGTGGGGTTGTTGACCGAAGTTGTTGGCTTCGCGAATTTCTTCCAGTTCGCTACCGAAATCAGCCACTAATTTGAGTCTGGTTTCGTTGGCCGGTCTGGCCTTTAATCTCGCATTATATCCAGGCGGGTCTGCCGTGGAAAAACGGTGAGCGAACGAACTTGGTGATGTCATGAACGATGCCGAAAAACAGGATGTGATGATTTTTGCGGAGGCACTGGATTTGCCTCTGAGCGAGCGCGCCGCCCATCTGGATCGGGCTTGTGCAGGTGACGAGAAACTGCGTCAGCGTGTTGAGGGATTACTGCTGACGCACGATCAGGCCGGGGGGTTTCTCGAACGACCGCCTGTGGAAATGGCGATTGGAAGCAGGCTGGGAGCTTTCGCTGGTGAGAAGCCTGGTGATCGAATCGGCCGCTACAAACTGCTGCAGCAAATCGGAGAAGGAGGATGCGGGGTTGTTTTCGTGGCAGAACAGGAGGAGCCGGTCCGGAGGCGGGTCGCACTGAAAGTTATCAAGCCGGGAATGGACACGAGGAGCGTGATCGCCCGGTTTGAAGCCGAGCGGCAGGCACTCGCGTTGATGAATCACCCCAACATCGCGAAGGTTTTCGATGCAGGGGCGACCGAAGCCGGTCGCCCATATTTCGTCATGGAACTTGTCCGCGGGGTCAAGATCACGGAATACTGCAACCAACATTCACTCACGACAGAGGATCGGCTTAAGCTCTTTGTGCAGGTCTGCCAGGCAGTCCAACACGCGCATCAGAGGGGCATCATCCATCGGGACATCAAACCTTCCAATATTCTCGTAACGCAATCGCTGGAAGGCGTAGCGATGCCCGTGGTGATCGATTTTGGCGTTGCCAAAGCCACTACGGATCAGCGGTTGACCGACAAAACGGTTTTCACAGCCTTCGAGATGCTCATTGGCACACCCGCTTATATGAGCCCGGAGCAGGCGACGCTCAGTAGCGTTGACGTGGACACGCGCACGGATATTTACAGCTTGGGGGTACTGCTTTACGAATTGCTGACCAGCTCGACCCCGTTTGACACGGAGGAGTTGCTAAAAGCTGGCCTCGACGAGATCCGCAAGGCGATTCGTGAACAAGAACCGCTCCGGCCCTCTACGCGCCTGAGTAAGATGGCGGAGGCCGATTTAACGACGGTAGCTCGACAACGCCGGTCCGAGCCGCCCCGACTAATTCATGTAGTTCGCGGGGACCTGGACTGGATCGCGATGAAGGCATTGGAAAAGGACCGCACTCGCCGTTACGAAACCGCCGACGGTTTGGCGTTGGACGTCAAACGCTTTCTTGAGGACGAGCCCGTTTCAGCGCGACCTCCCAGCAGGTTTTATAAACTCCAGAAGATGGTTCGGCGCAACAGACTTCTATTCATCGGAATTGGAGCCATTGCAACCCTCCTCGTGGTGAGCTTGATCGTTGTTTCGGCATCTCTTGCCCACGAGCGACAGTCGCAGCACGAGGCGAAACAGGTCAAGCAGTTTCTGGAAGAGATGTTCGAAGGCCTCGATCCGAACTTTGTCAATGGCAGGGATGCGGCCATCTTACGCGAAATCCTGGATAAAGCCGCCGCACGTGTTGGCAAGGAGTTGACCAATCAACCGGGCGTAGAAGCCGAACTGCGAAGCGTCATCGGCACGGCTTATGAGAGAACCGGGCAGTATCCTCAGGCCGAAGAAATGCAGCGCGCGGTGCTGAAACTCTGCCGAAAACGCTTCGGACGAGAAAGTCCAGAGGCGGCGGCATCGCTTAACGATTTAGGCTTAGCGCTCATAGCAAACGGCAAAATGCGGGAGGCTGAACAAATAAACCGCGAAGCACTTGAAATCAGGCGGCGACGCTTTGGCGATGAGAATGCGGACGTCGCCACTTCGAAAGACAATTTGGCTCACGCATGTAATGATAATGGGAAATTCACGGAGGCAGAAGCCTTGGAGCGCGAGGCACTGGCGACAAGGCAGAGAATGTTCGGAAACGAAAGTCAGGAGGTGATAGATTCGCTTCGCAATCTTATTATTATTCTGGGCGACACCGGCAGGTGGGCGGAAGCGGAAGCTACAGCGCGTGAGGTTTTGGCGCTGCGCCGCAAACTGCTCGGCTCCCAACATCCATCGGTTGCGGGCGCGCTCTACGATCTTGCCTGGGCGGAAGCTGGCAATGGGAAGCAGAAGGAGGCCGAAGCCTTGAGACAGGAAGCCTTCGCGCTGCGTCAAAAGGTTTCGGACAATTACGCGGACGTGGCCATTTCTCTCTACTATCTCGGCAATCGCATGCGACAGCGAGGGAACCTGGAGGATGCGAATTCTGTCTTGAGCGCAGCCCTTTCCCTACAACGTAAGTTTCTGGGCGACGACCACCCGGATACGCTTTATACGCTGAGTAATTTAGGTTTGATTTACAAAGCTGAGACTAATTGGTCAAAGGCGGAGACCGTGTTTCACGAGGTGTTGGCCTTGCGGCGTAAACGGTCAGGAAATGACGACCCGCAAGCCTTGTGGGAATATGGGCAGTTGTACCATGCTCTCGTCGCCCAGCGAAAATATCCCGAAGCCGGCCAGCTCCTGGCTGAGGTTCTGACACCCGCGTTTGTCACGAATCGAGCGTGCTCCGATCTACTGGGTCGTCGGTTAGACCTGATGGGCCGCCAAGGCAGATGGAAGGAAGCTGCAGCCGATGCTGCCACTCTCATGCAGTTCCAACCCACAGATTACTACTGGTCTTACAATGTGGCCACGCTATTAGTGATAACTCAGGACCGATCTGCTTACGAGCAACTCTGCCGCAGAATTCCGGCTGCCTTCGCCGAGACAACAAATCCCTACATCGCACATCGGATTGCCGAAGGTTGTCTTCTCCTCCCGAATTCCGGGGCCGATTTGCAATTAGTGGACCGATTGGCCACTAGAGCGGTGACTTTGGGCAATGGGGACGGCGGCGGAATTGGTTATTTCCAAGCTTGCAAGGCGCTCTCCGAATATCGGCAAGGCAGTTTTCCTGAGGCAGTGGAATGGGCAGAGAAGGCTCTAAAGAACTCCGCAGTTTTCGCGCGTGCCAAGGGGTGTGCCGTGCTGGCGATGGCGCAGTGGCGGCTCGGGCTGAAGGGCGCGGCCCGAGCCGCGCTGAGCGAAGGAAACAAACTGGCTCAGGACATTTCGTCGAATCAAGCCGTGGATTTAGGAGACGGATGGATAAACTGGCTGGTTGCTCGGATCTTGCTCAATGAAGCCAGTGAGCTGATTGTGGACAAATCGACACTCGGCAACGATTCGAAAAATCAACACTGAGTGGTTTGCCGCGAGCGGCGCGAGGCCATTGACATCCCTGCGAAACAGTGCAAGCTTTCGGGTTCCATGAGCGAGGCCACTGTTTTGTTAGCTGCGGTTGAGCAAGGCGACCCCAAAGCCGCCGATCAGTTGCTCGAACTCGTTTACCAAGATTTGCGTCGTTTGGCCAATCACAAGATGGCCCAGGAACCGCCTGGCCAGACGCTCCAACCGACTGCCCTGGTGCATGAGGCATGGCTGCGTCTCGTCGGCTCGGAGCATCCGAATTTTGAGAACCGCGCTCATTTCTTTTCTGCGGCGGCGGAAGCGATGCGGCGAATCTTGATTGAGCGGGCCCGCCGCAGAATGACGCGGCGTCACGGAGGAGGACTGAAGCGGGTTGACATCGAGGAGTGTGATTTGGCAGCCCCGGAAGCTGACGCCGAGCTACTGGCGGTGCATGAAGCGTTGGGCGAACTTGCTAAGGAATACCCGATGCAAGCCGAGGTCGTCAAGCTGCGCTATTTTGGCGGACGAACAAATGAAGAAACGGCTCAGATTCTGGGCATTTCGGGTTCCACGGTCAAAAACTACTGGGCCTTCTCTCGCGCTTGGCTTCTCCAGCAGATCAAGGGCCACTAGCTAGCTAGATCGCAGAGCAGGCCTTTTGCCCCACTTTGTCGCGCACTTCATCGACAATGGCCGGAATTCGACAAAGTATGCGACAAAGTGGAGGACAAAGTGGCCCAAAGCGGTGGGTTTGGGACAAACTCTAGCCACTTCTTATTGGCCCGAAAATATTCCTACGCCCTCGTTGTCCACTTTTGCGCGGAATATCGCATTAGATGGTGGGCCAAAAGGCCTTTCAGTGAATCGAAATGAACACCATGAACCAGTTGAACAGCGCCACTTTGAGCAACAAAGCCAGATTCGTCATGAAGGGAGAGTGGTTCGGCGATTTGAGTTTTCCGAATCGGTCAGATTGCAAAGGAAGGAAAACAATATGACACACGAGCTTTCCACGCCGCCGGACAGGGTAGTCGTGTTTATTGGCCACCAGCCTCAAATGCGATTCGGCGTTGCGAGGACGGACCACGCCACGCTGCAACTGGCAGCGCAACAAAATGAACGAAAACGAATCGCTCAAGAGTTGCACGACACGCTACTCCAGGGATTCACGAGCGTGGCTTTGAAACTGGACGCGCTGACCAGCAGCCTGCCGCCCGCGCTGTCCAAAACAAAGGGGCAATTGCAAAAAATGCTCGAACAGATGGATCAGTATTTGGCAGAGGCGCGCCGCTCAGTTTGGAGCTTGCGATCAACCGCCCTGGAGAACAGCGAAGATTTCTCCAAGGCGCTTGTGAAAGTGAGCGAACGAGCACTGGAGGGCACCGCCATACCGTGGAGCTTCACCGTCCAGGGCCCCGAGCGCAAAATCACGAGTGTCATCGAGGACAACCTGCTGCGCATATGTGAGGAAGCCGTCGCGAATGCGGTGAAGCACGCGCACCCGACGCGAGTCGAGGTGGCCCTCGAGTTCGGCTCTAAACAGGTGCAACTGCGCATCCGGGACAACGGCTGCGGATTCGATCCAGCACGCCCGGAGGCGTCGAAAGAGGACCATTTCGGCTTGCTCGGCATGCAGGAAAGGGTTGAAGCTGTGTCGGGAACGCTTTCGATTGACAGTGCTCCGGGAAGAGGCACCAGCCTGCGGGTGATTGCTCCGACCGATGGGACACAAGGCCGGAACTCGGTTGCGTTGCGAGAATTATGACTTAGATTAACAGTTCAAACTTATGAAAAAGCCAAAGCCAATTCGTATTTTGTGTGTGGACGACCACCCGGTGGTGCGGGATGGATTGATGGCCGTTATTGCCACCCAGCCTGACATGTCGGTGGTGGGTGAGGCAGGGGAGGGACGGGCTGCCCTGGCAAAGTATCGCGAGCACAAGCCCGATGTCGTGGTAATGGATTTGAGAATGCCGGGGATGGGCGGCGTAGAAGCGACGGTCCAAATCCGCAGGGAGTTTCGGGGCGCCCGCATCATTGTCCTGACAACGTATGAAGGCGATGAGGACATTCACCGCGCTTTGGAGGCTGGCGCCCAAGCTTATCTGCTTAAGGATTCGGTTCGGAAGGAATTGCTGCAAACGATCCGGGAGGTTCATGCAGGCCAGCGGCACATCTCACCGGCCATGGCGACGCGATTAGCTGAGCATACCCCGCGCATTTCGTTGAGCCCGCGTGAACTCGAGGTTCTGCCATTGATCGCCAAAGGCCTGCGCAACAAGGAAATCGGGGCGGCTCTGGACATTGCTGAAGACACGGTGAAAATCCATATCAAGAACATCTTCGCAAAGATGAAAGTGATCGACCGCACGCAGGCGGTCGTGAGCGCGTCGCAAAGGGGCATTATTCGATTGGACAGGGTATAACCCGAAAGTGGTATTCAGGCGTAACCGAGTCGGGTGATTCATCTTCGGTCATGTTGCTGTAACGTGCTGTGTGCTATCGAAAAGAGAGCAAATCAGAGTGTTGGTTATTGACGATCATGACGGGATGCGAGAAGGAATTACTGCCGTGGTGAACGCCCAGCCAGACATGGTCGTTGTGGGTGAGGCGAGTGACGGCCAAGAGGCCATTCAACAATTCAGGGACCTTCGGCCCGATGTCTCGCTCCTGGACTGGAATTTGCCGGTCGTCCGCGGAGAAGAGGTCCTCAGCACGTTCAGAGAGGAAGTACCGAAAGCACGTTTCATTGTCATCAGCGCACTGAATGATGAAGATTGCATCCGGCGAGCCCTGTCCCTCGGCGCGCAGTGTTACCTTCACAAGGATATGCTGCGGCGCGAATTGCTTCCGGCGATACGGGCAGTTCACGACGGCCAGCGGTACATCCCAGAAGCGATAGCGAAACGTCTTAAGAACGGCCATTGATTAAATTGCCATGACCCCCAGGTTGACTTCTAACGCTTGGGCAAGGCCGGGTGTTCGCCCAAACACTCGCCCGGCACAGGCTGGCATTTTGATTTTCGCAATGGCGTTGGCAATTCCGGGAATCTCCGGGGCGGCGACGAACCAGGTTCTCACCAATGTCGCGGCTATCATGTCGCTGACCCACGATCAGGCAACGCAAAGCATCCACATTTCGATAACGGGCGTTGTGACCCTCGCTGAACCAACCTGGGGCGGATTGTTTTTCGTGCAGGATTCAACCGGCGGTGTGTTCGTGAACAACACAAACCCGCGACCGGCTGTGGGGGATGTTGTTCAAGTCACTGGTGTCAGTCACGCCGGTGGATTCGCTCCTGACGTGATGTCGCCTAAATGGAAAAAGCTTGGAACCACTCCGCTGCCCGTACCCAAGCCTGTCTCCGTGGAGCGTTTGATGTCGGGGGCTGAGGATGGAAACCGCGTTGAAGTCTCCGGCGTGGTCCGGTTCGCTCGAAAGGAAGGAGAGCTGCTTTTGCTCGAAGTCGCAGCGGGCGGCTGCCGTTTCCGCGCGCACCCGCGGGGGTCCAAGAAACTGGATGCGAATTCTCTGATAGGGGCCACGGTTCGCATGCGAGGCACCGCTGCCTCTTCTTTCAACCGCGAGCTCAGACAGATTCTCGGCGTCAACATATATATGCCGCAAGAATCTGATTTCATCATCGAGCACTTGCCAGGCACCGCCATTTCGGACCTGCCGCTCGCCTCGTTGCGAGGTATCCTGCAGTATCACCGGCATGATTCGGACGAACTGCGGATTCGCGTCAGGGGTGTCGTCACTTACCAACGGCCCGGTGTGGACATTTTCCTGCAGGATGAAACCGATGGTTTGCAAGTCAGATACCGCCAAACGAACCGCTTTGCTCCGGGCGAGATTGTCGAGGCGGTCGGTTTTCCAGTCACGGAACGTAATCTTCCTGTCTTGCAAGATGCGATTTTGATTCGAGGAAAGGAACCTGCGGGCAGAAGTGTTTCTAGAGATACGACCCTTCAAGAGCTGCAGCTAGTCCTCCATCATGGAGACATGATTACTTTGAAAGGCACGCTGCTGGATCGTTCAATGCGACCTCTTCGCGTTGGCAACTCAGCTTCCAACGCTCCGGCACAAAACATTCTGACGCTCCAGTGCAGCAACTATCTTGTCAGCGTTGCCGCGCCTGCCACCAAAACCTTTGCCGGGCTGGCCGACCTCCCGATGGGGAGCGAGCTCGAAGTTTCCGGCCTCTGTTTGCTGCAAGTGAAGGGTACTCCCAATACCGTGCAAGGGGTCGATCTCGAGGCCGTGCAGATCCTGCTTGCTGATATGGCGAACATCCGCATCCTGCAACGACCGAGTTGGTGGACCCCGCAACGTTTGCTGACTGGCTTGGGCATCCTCCTGGCCATTTCAATTTTAGGGGCTCTCTGGATCCTCATGATTCTGCGGAAAAACTCCGAGTTGAAGTCCTCCATCGCTGAAAAGATCAAAGCGCAGGATGAGTTGCAGAAAGCCCATTACCAGCTCGAGTCGCGAGTAGAAGAAAGGACCAAGGAATTGAAATTCGAGATGTGCGCCCGCAAGGAAGCCGAGGTTCGCTTCGATGCGATTGTCGCCGAACGGACGCGCATCGCGCAGGAATTGCATGATACCCTGCTGCAAGGTTTCACCGGAGTTGGCTTGAAGCTGGACGCGTTGGCCAGCAGTCTCCCTCCGTCCCTCGATAACGCCAGAGAACAATTGCAAAAGCTTTTGGAGCAGTCGGACGAGTATCTGATTGAGGCCCGCCGCGCGGTTTGGGAATTACGCTCTCCTTCCGTGGAACAAACCGCCGACTTTTCGAAGGCGCTTATGAAAGTGAGCGACCGCGTCTTAGAGGGTACCGGCATTCCACTGCATTTCAGCACCGGTGGCATTGTATGCAAGCCACCTTCGGCTATTGAGCGCAACCTCCTCCGCATCTGCGAAGAAGCGGTTACTAATGCCGCCAAGCATGCTCGTCCCACCGAAGTAGAAGTGTCTCTGGAATGCACCCCCAATGAACTTCGGCTTCGAGTTCGTGATGACGGCTCCGGTTTTGACCCCCAAGGCCCGGCGGCAATAAAGGATGGTCACTTCGGCCTGGTGGGAATTCGAGAACGCGCGGAATCAATCGCGGGCGATTTCTCGTTGAACAGTCAACCAGGGCAAGGCACTGATATCCTTGTCACAGTCGCACTGCCGGGCTGAACTCTTCGCGCCAATCCATTCTCCAAGCTGGAATCCGTCGCGGATTCGCGAGCGTCAACTCACCCAAAAGCGCTACCTGCGCTTAACCTAGTCGAGGCATTCACGCAGCCGGACCTTCGTCGTACGATCCAGGGCGTGAAACAGAATCGCCTTGAGCGTGGCATGAGCAGGAAAATCTTTGTTGATTGGAAGCTTAGCGCAATTGCCGCGCTTGCGTGCTTCACAGCGACGCTTTTGGCCGATGGATTCCGTCTGCCCGATCAGGACGCTTTTGCCACCGCCAGAGGCGAAGCGTTCGCCGCCACGGCAGACAACGCTTCGGCGATTTATTACAACCCCGCAGGGATCAGCCAACTCAAGGGCGGCAACTTTCGCGGCGGAATCTACGGCATTTATCTTCCCGTGAGCTACAAATCACCGAGTGGGCGCAGCTTTGATAATGAGAAAGACCTGCAAGCAGTCCCTCAACTCTTTTTCACTTATACTCCAAAGGAATCCCGGCTCAGCTACGGCCTGGGAATTTATGCGCCTTTCGGGCTGGGATTTCGTTGGCCACAGGACACGGGCTTCCGCACGCTCGCGATCGAGTCGCAACTGACTTACCTCAGCATCAATCCGGTGGTCGCGTGGCGGATTTTGCCAAACCTCTCGGTCGGTGGTGGACCCACGATCAACTATGCGAAGGCCGATATTCGATCCGGCTTGGTGTGGCCGGATCAACCCAACGACCAGTTCCGGTTCAAGGGCGACGGCTGGGACGCTGGCTACAACTTCGGTGCGCTCTGGCGCGTGCATGAGAAGATCTCCATCGGCGTGTCCTTTCGGAGCAGCACGCGCGTCAACCTGGAAGGTCACACCGATTATTACAACAACGTCGCTCTCCCGCCCGTCCCGGCCTTTTCAAATCAACGCGTTAGCGCCGAGACGGACGTTTCCTTTCCGCTCAATGCGGTCTTCGGTATTTCGTACCGGCCCACGCCCAAATGGAACTTTGAATTCGATGCAGACTACACGGACTGGAGCACGCTGAACACGGTGACCATCAAGCAAGCGACCGGCTTTGCCTCCTTGCTGCCAAAAGACATTTCTGCGGCGCTCGATTGGGAGCCGGCCTGGTATTATAAATTCGGCGGCACTCGCTACCTCGATAACGGCTGGTCATTGAGCGCGGGCTACATCTATAGCGAGAACGCCATGCCTGACGCTCACTACAGTCCGTTGATAGCGGACTCAGCGCGGCATTGGCTGAGCATCGGCACCGGGCACAAGGGCCGTCGTTTTGACTTCGACATTGCCTATCAATTTGGGTTTGGCGACGGCACGCGAACGGTTTCAGGCAGCGCGCCTTCCGCCACCGGCCAGACCGCCGACGGACGCTATGAGTACATCAGCCACGCCGTGCTAGTGACGGTCGGGTTCCATTTTTAAGGTATTTTCCACCGTCAGGAGGCGATTTGGAAGGCAACATCACCTGGGATGGAGAGTCGGATCTCTGTACCCTCGGTTGCACTGCTGGAGATTTTGAGTAGTCCGCCGAGTCTCGCGGCCCGCTCACGCAGGCCAGCCAAGCCCCAATGTCCCTCAAGACCTTTGTCAAGCATTACAGGATCGATTCCGCATCCATTATCGCGCACCCGCATGGTCAGGTTACTGTCGGTATATTCAAGCTCGAGATCAACGCGCCCGGCTCGGGAATGACGAAACGCATTGACCAGGGCTTCTTTGCCAATCCGGTACAACTCCTGACCGATGGGCGCCTGGAGCGGCTTCTGGCTGCCGACAACACTGACGCGGAAATCCATGTCAGGCGAAACCACGACTTCCCGGCGAATGCCAGACAAGGCTGCAATCAAGTCCGGTGTGCCTGAGTCGGACGAACGAAGGCCTTGAATTGCGGTCCGTCCCTCCGCGATCCCCAGCTCCATCAGGTCGAGAATTGGGTCAATCTTCGGTTTGAGTGGCGAATCGGATGGCAGGCCAGCCATGGCCGCCCAGAGCTTTAGCGTGGCGGCGTTGAAACTCTGCAAAAGTGTGTCGTGGAGCTCCTGGGCGATGCGAGTGCGCTCTTCCAGACGTACATTTTCCTGCCGGACCCGCGCTTCCTGCTGTTTGCGGGATTCAATTTCAGTTGCCGTCCCGAACCATCTTCTGGCGCGTCCCTCCTCGACCAGGGGGTTGTAACGAAGCAGGACCCACCGGTAGATGCCGTCTATTCCAAGCATTCTTGCCTCATATTCAAATGCGTCAATCCCTGAGAATCCACCCTTCCGTTGGGCTCGCACCTTCTCCACGTCATCGGGATGAATCGTCCTGCCGATCACGTCGATCGACCGAAACTCCTCAAGTGTCAGACCGGTATATTCCCGACTCACCCGGTTTGCGTAAATGAACTTGCCGTCAGGCCCCGCGACCGCAATCAACTGGGGGACAAGATCAACCAATTGCTGAAGGTCGTGTTCCGCCCGCTTACGCTCGGTTATGTCCATTACGGTCCCCACGAATTCACGCAGGTCGCCGGATGGGTCGAGGACCGCATGGCCTACAACGTGAATGTCCCTGACGCCTTTGTCCGGATGAACGATTCGGTAGTCCAGTTCGAAATCCGCCTTGTCGTGGATGGCTTTCTCGAACCGTTCCCTGGTCCCGGCCTGATCGTCCGGATGAATTCGCTGAAAGAATTCTTCGAATCGCGGTAGCGGCCCAGAGGGATCGAAGCCCAACACGCGATAGCATTCCTCTGACCAGTACCTGATATCCTTGTCGGGATGGGGACTCCAGGCCCAACTGCCCGTCTGGCTTAGCCTCTGCGCCTCTGCAAGGTATGCTTCGCTTTGACGCAAAGTTTCTTCTGCCCGCTTGCGTTCGGTGATATCCATTACCGCCCCGACAAACAGTCCCGATTCCTCTCTGAAGGAGTGTGCAACCACATGGACAACTTTCACCGAACCGTCTGGCATCAGTAACCGATGCTCGGAGTCACAAGCCTTCCCTTCGGCTGCGCGAGCCATGGACTGTTGTACGTGCGAAACGTCGTCGGGATGAATTCGATCGAGGAGCATCTGGATTGTGGGCTTGACCTGTGGATCGCACCCATAGATGCGGTAAGTTTCCTCAGACCAGGAAAGTTCTCCCTTGGAAAGATTACAGCCAAAGCTGCCCGTGTGACTGAGCCTTTGCGCTTCCGCCAGATAAGCTTCCCGCCTCCGCAGCTCCTGAGTCAATTCTTCCTGCTCGGTGATGTCCATCGCAGTGCCGACGATGCTTTTCAAGATCCCGTTGTCGAAGACGGGAACGCCCACGCACCGAATATACCTGACTTCACCGCCCGGACGCACGATGCGTTTCTTAAGGTCACACCCTAAACCTTCCGCCACCATTTTTTCTATCGTTCGCGCCATGAACTCGCGGTCTTGCGGATGGACGGACGCCAGATACTCCTGGATGGTGGGGGCTTTCCTCTCCGGGTCGAGGCCATATATTTGAAAGAGCTCCCGAGACCAGTAATCAAAAAAGCCTGAAGGGTTGAT
>WNFM01303678.1_pt2 | contig 19738 bp, 12 predicted proteins | sample 5400271 | NCBI WGS metagenome assembly WNFM01 (sample SAMN13153352, study PRJNA577476) | soil metagenome | isolation source: 60 cm saprolite on Douglas fir-dominated hillslope | place: USA:California | collected 2013-09-17
CGCCGAGCAGCGGGCCGTCTTCGTGCTGCGGGCCATGGAGGAGATGTCGTACAAGGAGATCGCGGAGGCCCTCGGGCTCTCCATGGGAACGGTGATGAGCCGGCTGTTCCGGGCTCGCGAACGGCTGGCCGAGTCGCTCGCGCCCTACCTCGGACCTCTGGCCCCACGTGCGCAAGGGGCGGGCCGATGAGCGAGCACGTGCGCGAGCGGCTCTCCGCCTACCTCGACCGGGAGCTCGCAGCGGTCGATGCCGACGCGGTGCTGGCCCACCTCCGCGGGTGCGAAGCGTGCCAAAGCCACCTGGCCGCGCTCAGCTCGGTAGACCAGGCGGCGCGCGCGCTTCCCGTCGAGGCCCCGGCCGGATACTTCGACACGCTGCCGGGGCGGGTGCGGGCGCGTCTCGAGGCGACGTCCTCCCGGCCTGCGGTGGCGCGCCTCCCGCGGCCGATCGTCCGGCCACCGCTCCGCCGCCTTCCCGCCTGGACCTGGGCGGTGGCGGCGGCACTGCTCCTCGCCGTGGTGGTGCCGATCACCCTCCGCGAGAAGCGGTCCTTTACCCCTCCCATGAGGCCCGTGGCCAGCCCGGCGGCCCCGGCGGTTCCTCCGATGACGCTGAAAGAAGGAGAGGTGTACTTCGAAGCCGCACCCCCCGGAGAAGCGGCGCGAAACGCTGCCCGGGGCGGGAAAGCCCCGGCCCCAGAGCTCCCGAGGCCAGCGCCGGAGAAGCTCAGCCAGGAGGCCGTCGCCGGCCGCCTGGACAGGGTGGAGGCCAAGCCGGCGGCCCGAGCGCCCTTCGCGGCGGCGCTCCCGCCGCCGGCCGCGGGGGCGGCACTGAAACAGGGCGCGGAGGTCGCGTCCGGAGCAGCGGCCGAGAGCGCCGCCCGGGCTTCGGCTCCGGCCGAGAGGAAACAGCGTGCGCCCGGTCTTGGCGGGCCCTACGCTCAGGCCCCGGCGCAGTCCCAGACGCAGCTCCAGGCCCCGGCGGACCAGACGGCCGACAGGGCCATGGTCGAGTCTCTCGCGGAGGAGCGGGGCGCGGCGGACGCCGGGGAGGGGGCACGGGACAAGGAGGAAGCCGCCCCATTCGCCGCCAAGAGCGCCCGTGAACGGGATGAGCAGGAGTTCTCGCGACTCGCGGCGCCCGCCGCTCAGACGGTCGGCGCTCTTCGCGCGCGCCGAGAAGCCTGGCGGACGTTCGTTGGTCTCCACCCGAAGAGCCCGCGGGCGGACGAGGCGCGCGTCCGTTCGATCGAGGCCGGGATTGCCGCGTGGCGCCTCGGGAACGACCCGGTCGACCTCGGGCAGGCTCGGGTGGATGCGGCTGCGTATCTGGCTCGGCCCGACGCCGCGCAGGCGGTCCGGGTGCGAGCGATGATTTCCGGCCTCTGAAAGAGCGCCGCACCCCGAATCATTCCAGGGCCGCGGTTGTTTGCAAGCCCCGAAGCGCGGCCTTATCCTTCCCGCCTGATTCCGCCCCGGAAGGAGCGCTCTCCCCCATGTCCATCTTCAGACGGAAGCCCCTCGACGTCCTCATCGCCGAGGGGGGCGACCTGGAGCACGGCCTCAAGAAGACGCTGACCGCGGTCGACCTGATGGCGCTGGGAATCGGGGCCATCATCGGGGCCGGCATCTTCGCCACCCTGGGCAGCGCCACCTCCGGCAGCAGCGGGGCGCCCGCGGGGCCGGGGGTGACGGTCTCGATCATCATCACCGCCGTGGCCTGCGGCTTCTGCGCGCTCTGCTACGCGGAGTTCGCGAGCCTGGTGCCCGTGGCGGGCTCCGCCTACACCTACAGCTACGCGACCATGGGCGAGCTGGTGGCCTGGATCATCGGCTGGGACCTGATCCTCGAATACGCGGTGGGCAACATCGCGGTGGCCATCTCCTGGGCGGCCTACTTCCGGCAGCTCATGCTGGGCCTCGGGGTCGAGATCCCGGCCTGGATGGCCACGGACTACCGTTCGGCCCTCTTCGCCTCGCGGGCGGCGGCGGAATCGGGGGTGGCGTCCCTGAGCGCGGAGGGGACGGTGGCCTTCCAGGCCTGGCAGGACCATCCCGTGGTCTTCGGCCTCCCCATCGTCTGCAACCTGCTGGCGGTCCTCATCACGGCCCTCATCACCTGGCTGCTGGTGATCGGCGTGAAGGAGTCGGCCCGCTTCAACAACGTGGTGGTGGTGCTGAAGATCGCCACCCTGCTCTTCTTCATCGGCGTGGGCGCGTTCTTCGTGAAACCCGCCAACTGGCACCCGTTCTTCCCGGGCGGCCTCACCGGGGTGTGGCACGGGGCCTCCCTGATCTTCTTCGCCTACATCGGATTCGACGCCATCTCCACCGCGGCCGAGGAGTGCCGCGATCCCGGCCGCGACATGCCGCGGGGGATCATCGGCTCCCTCGTCGTGTGCACGGTGCTGTACGTAGCGGCGGCGCTGGTGCTCACCGGGATGATCCCCTACGCCCGGCTCGTGGGGGTGGCGGATCCCCTGGCCGCGGCCCTCTCCTACGCGAAGCAGGACTGGGCGGCAGGGTTCCTGGCCTTCGGAGCGGTGGTGGCCATGACCTCGGTGCTGCTCGTCTTCCAGCTCGGCCAGCCGCGGATCCTCCTTGCCATGTCCCGCGATGGCTTGCTCGGCCGCTGGTTCGGGCGAATCCACCCGAAGTACCGCACGCCCCACGTCACGACGATCCTGACCGGCGTCTTCGTGGCGTTCTTCTCCGCGGTGGCCAACATCGACGAGATCGTACAGCTCACCAACATCGGCACCCTCTTTGCCTTCATCCTGGTCTCCATCGGAATCCTGATCCTGCGCGTGCGGGAGCCGGAGCGGCCCCGGAAGTTCCGCGTTCCCTTCGTGCCGGTCACGCCCCTCCTGGGCATCGGCATGTGCCTCTTCCTGATGGCGGGCCTTCCCCTCGTGACCTGGGAGCGCTTCATCCTGTGGCTCCTCGCCGGCCTCGTCATCTATTACGTCTACGGGCGGCGGCAGAGCCGGCTTGCCCACGGGGGCGCCTGAGCGATGCTGGTCGTGATGCGGCAGAACGCCTCCCCCGAGGAGATCCAGGGGGTGGAGGCGGCCATCGAGGCCCGTGGGTGGAAGGCCCACCCCATCCCCGGCGTGCAGCGGACCGCCATCGGGATCACGGGAAACCGGGGGGCGGTGGAGGCGCCGGTGTTCGAGAGCCTGCCGGGGGTCCTGGAGGTCATCCCGGTCACCCACGCCTACAAGCTCGTCTCCCGCGAGATGAAGGCCGAGGACTCGATCGTGAGCATCGGGGGGGTGCCGGTGGGTGGGCCCGGTCTCGTGATCATGGCCGGACCCTGCGCGGTAGAGTCTCTCGACCAGATGCTGATCGTGGCCCGACGGGTGAAGGAGGGCGGAGCCCACATCCTGCGCGGCGGGGCCTTCAAGCCACGGACGAGCCCATACGCCTTCCAGGGGCTCGGGGAGCAGGGCCTGAAGATCCTGGCCGCCGCCCGCGAGGAGACGGGGCTGCCCGTGGTGACGGAAGCCCTGGACGTCGAGGGGGTGGACCTCATCGAACGTTACGCCGACTGCATCCAGATCGGCGCCCGGAACATGCAGAACTTCTCGCTGCTCCGGCGGGCGGGCAAGGCGAAGAAGCCGGTGCTCCTCAAGCGGGGCCTCGCATCCACCCTCGAGGAGTTCCTGATGTCGGCGGAGTACATCGTCTCCGAGGGGAACTACGACGTGGTGTTGTGCGAGCGTGGGATCCGGAGCTTTTCGGACTTCTCGCGGAACACCCTGGACCTGGCGGTGGTCCCCGCGGTAAAGAGCGTCTCCCACCTGCCGATCGTGGTGGACCCCTCCCACGGCACCGGCCGGCGCGACAAGGTTGCCCCGCTGTCACGGGCGGCGGTGGCGGTGGGCGCGGACGGCCTGATCATCGAGGTGCACCACGACCCGAACACCGCGCTGTCCGACGGCCCGCAGTCGATCACCCCGGACATGTTCGACCACCTGGTGACCGACCTCCGGCAGATCGCACCGGTCCTCGGCCGCCAGCTGTAGCCACAGAGCAACGGGCGGCGCGCGGAGGCGAATTCTCTTCGGCGGCGCGCGCGGGGGGGCTCGGGGGGGTGCGGCGCAGCACCCCCCTCGCTCATTTAAGCTCTATCACCTTCCGCTCGAGCAATCGCGCGAATATCAGCAGCGCGTCCTCTTCGGCCATCGGACAGAGCTTGAGGATCGAGTGCACGTCCCACTCCCCGTTGACGCGCGAGAGGACGAAGCCCTCGTGGGAGTCGAAGTTCTCGCGCGTGAGGGTGGCGAGGTCCACGGCCAGGTGGGGCACCTTGTCGAGGGGCACTGCCTTCACCGCCTTCTCGCGTTGGCGCGCCTCCATGGCCGCGATGAGGCCCTTCTTCGCGTGCTGGTTGAGGCGGTCGAGGGCCAGCACATCCTCGTAGGCCTTCACCGCGCCTTCGTAGCGCTTCTCCTGCAGGCGCTGGTAGCCGAGGCTGAGCAGCCCCTGGATCGCTCCCACCGGATCGGGGCTCCGGGTGTCGTCCCGGACCTGGTCCACCGCGACCAGGCCGCGCGCGTGCAGATCGAAGAATATGGCCGCGGTCTCGAACTCCGACCGGCGGAGCTCGAGGCTGATCTCGGCCATGGTCTTTCCCGACCCGGCCAGGCCCAGCACCTGGCGGTCCAGGGGGTCCGGGCTCGCCTGGGCCCCACCCTGCACCTTGAAGGTGATCTCCGTGGTGGGGAAGATGGTGCGGATCCGCTGCCACTCGTCGACCCGCCTTATGCCTTCCATGATGACCGGGGTGACCGGGGTCTCGAAGGTGATGAGGATGTCGTGAGGGAACTCGCCCTCCTTGAACTCGAAGGCGCCCGAAGGCCAGAGGAATAGATCGTAGATCGTCTCTTCCGCCTTGGCCTTCAGGGCCTGGCGCAGGTCCTCCTCGCTGAGGATGCCGTCGCTCACCAGGATGGAGCCGATGAGACGCCCCTTCTCCTCCTGGGCGAGCAGCGCCTTGAAGAGCTGCTCTTCGCTGGCGAGGCGGAGGCGGATGAGGAACTGGCCGAGAGACTCTCTCGGGTCGTTGGACCAGGAGGAGAAGATGAGGCCGTCCCGGACGATGATCCGCTTCTTGATGGAGCGCCGCTCGACCTGGAGCGTGCCGGTTTTCTGCCCCGAAGCAATCCATTGGAGGATGTCGGGGAGCGCCATCGTCTTGAGGTCGCCCTTCAGGCTCATGGGCGGGATGGCGCCGCTTGTGTCAGGCCTGATCCAGTGAAACGTCCCAGAGCAGGTAGTCGCGCCAACTCTCGGGGGCGCGCTGGAGGCCGAGGCTGAGGGTCAGATGGGGAAGGACCTCGGGCCGGCGGGGCTTCCGGAGCAGGCGGAACCCTGCCTGGTCCGGAGTGCGGTCTCCCTTCTTCCGGTTGCAGGGAATGCAGCAGGTCACGATGTTGTCCCACCCCTTGTGGCCCCCGCGCGCCACCGGTATCACGTGATCGAAGGTGAGCTGGGCGGGGGAGAAGCGGTGGCCGCAGTATTGACAGTGGTGCTGGTCGCGGGCGTAGACATTGGTCCGCGAGAAAGGGATGTTGGCAAAGGGGCGTTTCATCCGGACGTGACGGAGCAGGCGCAGCACCGAAGGTAGCTTCACCCGCACCGTGACGCCACGGATCTCCCGGTCATAGACGGCAATGACCTCGACCTTGCCCTGGAAAAGCAGTGTCATCGCCTTCTGCCATGACACGATCCGCAGGGGCTCGTAGGTAGCGTTCAGAACAAGCGTGTGTTCCATGGACGCTGACCGGAAAAATTGTGCGCTTCGGTCGTCAGACTGTCAAGGCGGGTGGGAGCTCGGCCTACGCGCGCGCGGCCTTGACCAGCTCCACGAACTCGCGGGCCTTCCGGGTGATCTCGCCGGCCTGGCCCGCGGCCAGGGCCTGGGTGTCCACGAGGTCCGCCCCGACCCCCAGCGCGGTGGCTCCCGCCTTGATGAAGTCGGCGGCGGTCTTGAGGGAGACCCCCCCCGTCGGCACGAGGTCGATCTGGGGAAGGGGGGCCTTCAGGGCCTTGATGTAGCTGGCCCCGCCGAGGGCCCCCGCCGGGAAGACCTTGACCATGTCGGCCCCCGCCTGCCAGGCCGCCACCACCTCGGTGGGGGTGAGGGCGCCGGGCAGCACGGCCACGCCGTACCGCCTGCAGCAGGCGATGGTTTCGAGGTTCAGGCACGGGCTGACCACGAACTGGGCTCCCGCCAGGATGCAGGCGCGCGCCGTTTCGGGATCGAGGACGGTCCCCGCCCCCACCACCGCGTCCTTTCCGTACTTTCGAGCCATGTCCTCGATGAGGCCGACCGCGCCGGGCACCGTCATCGTGATCTCGAGGATGGGCACGCCGCCGGCGCGTATGGCGTCGATCGCTCGACCCGCCGCCTCGGGCGACTCCGCCCGGATCACGGGAACGAGGCCGACTTCGCGGATCGTCGCCAGGACCTCGTGCTTGTTCATGGGCTCCTCAGCGGGCCACGCGGGCGCCGCCTCCCTTCATGACCCGTTCGACCTCGGCCAGGGTGACCATGGTGGTGTCGCCGGGGGTGGTCATCGCAAGGGCGCCGTGGGCGGCTCCGCACTCGACGGCCCATTGCGGTCCCTTCCCGCACAGGAACCCATAGATGAGCCCGGAGGCGAAGGAGTCCCCGCCGCCCACCCGGTCCCAGATCTCGAGGCTCTCCCGGGTCGGGGCCTGGTGGAGCCGGCCGTCGTAGAAGCAGACCGCGCCCCAGTCGTTGATGCTGGCCGTCTTCGCGTTGCGCAGCGTGGTGGCCACCGCCGTGAAGTTGGGGAAGGTCTGGACGGCCCGTTCGATCATCTTGAGGAAGGCGGACGGGTCCAGGGCCGAGAGGTCCTCGCCCACTCCCTCGACCGCGAAGCCCAGGGCGGCGGTGAAGTCCTCCTCGTTGCCGAGCATGACGTCCACCAGGGGAGCGAGCTCGCGGTTGACCTCCTGCGCCCGCTTCTGTCCGCCGATCGACTTCCAGAGCGAAGGCCGGTAGTTGAGGTCGTAGGAGACGATCGTGCCGTGGCGCTTGGCGGCTGCCATCGCCTCCTTGGCCAGGGCCGGAGTCGTCTCCGAGAGGGCGGCGAAGATGCCACCCGTGTGGAACCAGCGGGCCCCCTGCTTTCCGAAGATCGCCTCCCAGTCCACGTCCCCTGGCTCGAGCTGCGACACCGCCGTGTGCCCGCGGTCGGAGCACCCCAGGGCGGCCCGCACCCCGAAGCCCCGCTCCGTGAAGTTGAGGCCGTTGCGCGCGGTGCGGCCCACGCCGTCGTCCTTCACCCAGCGGACGTGGGATTGGTCGACGCCGCCCTGGAAGAGGAGGTCTTGGACGAGGCGCCCCACCGGGTTGTCCACGAGGGCGGTGACCACGGCCGTCTCGAGCCCGAAGCAACGCTTCAGCCCGCGCGCGACGTTGTATTCGCCGCCGCCTTCAAAGACCTGGAAGCCGCGGGTGGTGTGGATGCGGCCCTCGCCGGGATCCAGGCGCAGCATGACCTCGCCCAGGCTGACGAGGTCCCAGCGACAGGCTTCACGGGGCTTGGGCGCGAGGGCCGGCATGACGGGCACGCTAGTGCGCGGCGCGGGCGCTGTCAAGAGTCCGGACCGGCGGCGACAGGGTCTGAACCGGCGGCCGTGCGACAATCCGGCCATGCGCCGATCGTTCGCCGGCCTGGCCCTCGGCCTTGGCCTGGCTCTCCTGGCCGGGCTCACCCTGGCCGGCCGGGCCCGGCGCTGGTTCGGGCGGGTCTCCCCGAACCTCCTGCTCGTCTCGATCGACACCCTGCGTGCCGACCACCTCGGCTGCTACGGCTACGCCGCCGCTCGCACTCCGACCCTGGATGCGCTTGCCGCGAGCGGGCTCCGCTTCGCCCAGGCGACGACCGTGATGCCTCTCACGCTCCCCGCCCACTCCTCGCTGCTGACGGGGACGTTCCCCGCTCATCACGGCGTGCGGGACAACGGCGGCTTCTACCTCGGCGACCAGGAGACGACCCTCGCCGAGGTGCTCCGGGAGAAGGGGTATAGGACCGGCGGGTTCGTGGGGGCCTTCGTGCTCGACTCCCGCTGGGGGATTGCCCAGGGCTTCGAGCGGTACTTCGACGATTTCGACCTGTCCCGCTACGAAGGCGTGGGGATGGACGCCGTGCAGCGCCGCGGCGACGAGGTGGTGGCGAAGGCCCTGGAGTGGCTGGCCGCCGAGCGGGAGCGCCCCTTCTTCGCCTGGGTGCACCTCTACGACCCCCACACGCCGTACGACCCGCCCGAGCCCTACCGCTCGCAGTTCCCGGCCACTCTCGAAGGAGCCTACGACGGCGAGATCGCCTGGAGCGACGCGCTCGTGGGACGGCTGCTCGCGGCCCTACGCGAAGACGGCCGGCTCGAGAGCACCGTGCTCGTGGTGGTGGGTGACCACGGTGAGTCGCTGGGCGAGCACCGCGAGCAGACCCACGGCTTCTTCGTCTACGACGCCACCGTCCACATCCCCATGATCATGGCCGGTCCCCGCGTCCCCGCGCGTGCCGTGGCGGAGCAGGTCCGGATCGTCGACGTCATGCCGACCGCTCTGGACCTGCTCGGGGTGCCGGTCCCGAAGGCCGTACAGGGCAAGAGCCTGCTCCCCCTGGCGCGCGGCGAGAGCCTGGGGCTCCTCGCCGTCTCCGAGAGCTGGTACCCGCGCTACCACTACGGCTGGAGCGAGCTCAAGGCGCTTCGGGACGGGCGCTACAAGCTCATCGACGCCCCGCGGCGAGAGCTGTACGACCTCGCCCGAGACGGGGGCGAGCTCGCCGACGGCGCGGCCGCGGACCCGGCGCGATCGGACGCGCTCGCTAAGGCGCTGCGCGACACGCTGGCCGGCTTGACGAGCGCGAGCGCGGCGAAGGGGCCGCAGTCGATCGATCCCGAGGCGGAGGAGCGGCTGCAGGCCCTCGGCTACCTGGGCGGGGGAGGAAGCCGGCGGAACCTGGAGGAGCGGCCGCGGGGGGACCCCAAGGACAAGATCGGCCTCTACAACCTGCTGAAGCGGGCCGGGCAGTCCTCGGTGGAGGGACGCGTCGACGAGGCGATCGCCCAGGTCCGGGAGGCGCTCCGCGCGGACCCCGAGATCGTCGAGGCGCACGTGCTCGTCGGCAACTTCCAGAGCAAGGCAGGCCGGCTCGAGGAGGCGGTGCGCGCCTACCGTCAGGCCCTCCTCCTGGACCCCGAGCACCAGGGGGCCGTGTTCAGCCTGGCCCTGGCCTACAAGAAGATGGGCCGCCTGGACGAGGCCCTGGCCGGCTTCGGGCGCGCGCAGCAGCTCGACCCCCGGGCCACCAAGCCCCTCTGGCAGCTCGCCGACCTCGACATGCGCCGCGGACGGTTCGCGGAGGCCGAGAAGGTGCTCGAGGAGGGCCTTGCCCGGAAGGTGGACCGTCCGTCGTTCCTGCTCAAGCTCGGCGAGTGCTACCTCGAGATGAAGCGATGGGACGACGCGGAGAAGCGGCTCCGGGCGGCGCTCGCCCTGCGCCCGGACCTCGCCGGCGTCCACTACAACCTCGCCCTCGTCCACGAGGGCCGGAACGAGCTCGCCGCCGCCATCGACGCGTACGAGAGGGAGCTGCGCCGGGACGCCAAGGCCTTCCGCGCCGCGTTCAACCTCGGCCGGCTCCTGCAGCGGCAGGGGCGGGGGCCGGAGGCGATCGCGCGCTTCCGGGAGGCCTTGCTCGTCCAGCCGGACTTCGGGACCGGCGAGCTGTACCTCGCCAAGGCGCTCCTCGACACGGGCGACCTGGGCGGCGCCGAAGCGGCCGCGCGGAGCGGTCTCACCCACTCCCCCGAGCGGAAGGTGGCGCCCCTCGGTCACTACGTGCTGGCCGACGTCTACACCCGCCAGGGGCGGACCGCGAAAGCGACGCGCGAGGTCAGCGCAGCCCGGCGGCTGGAGGGAGGCGGGTGAGGCGGCTTCGGTCCCTCGGGCCCCCGGTCGGGATCGGGCTGGCGCTTGTGACCCTCTCGGCCTGCGGGTTCCTCCCCGGGACGAAACCGCCGCCCAGCGCGCGGCATCTCGTGCTCGTGACCATCGACACGCTGCGCGCGGACCGCCTCGGGTGCTACGGCAGCACGACCGTGGCCACGCCCCATCTGGACGCGATCGCGCGGGAGGGTGCGCGGGCGGAGGACGCCACCGTCCACGTCCCGCTGACGCGGCCCTCCCACGTGACGATCTTCACCGGACGCTATCCGGCCGAGCACGGGGTGCGGGACAACGTCTCCCCGGCCCTGGCCGAGGACGTGCCCCTGCTCGCAGAGGTGCTCCAGAAGTCGGGCTTCGCGACCGCCGCCTTCGTCTCGTCGATCGTGGTCTCGCGACAGTCCGGGCTGGCCCGCGGGTTCGAGACGTACTCGGACCGATTCCAGGTCGAGGCCGACGACGCGCGGTTCCTGGACCAGATCCAGCGGCGCGGCGACGGACCGACGGCGGAAGCCATCGCCTGGCTCGAATCCCCACGCGCGGGCCGGCGCTTTGTCTGGCTGCACCTCTACGATCCCCACGATCCCTACGAGCCGCCCGAGCCCTACGCTTCGCGCTACGCGGGGCGGCCCTACGACGGCGAGGTGGCCTGGTCCGACGAGCTGGTGGGTCGGCTCGACGCCGCCCTCGAGCGTCTCGGCCTCCGCAAGGACACGCTGCTCGTCGTGACGTCGGACCACGGCGAGGGCCTCGGGGAGCACGGGGAGGAGACCCACGGGTACTTCGTTTACGAGAGCACGTTGCGTGTCCCGCTCCTGGTCCGCGGCCCCGGCATCCCCCGTGCCGCCCGCGTGACGACGACGTTCCGCAGCGTGGATCTCTTCCCGACGCTGCTGGAGCTGGTCGGCCTCGCGCCGCCCATCGGAGCGCGCCTCTCGGGCCGGAGCCTGGCCTCGGCGCTGCGGGGCGGGCCGGCCCCTCCGGCTGAGACCACGTACGCGGAGTCGCTCACGCCGCTGCTCCATTACGGCTGGAGCGATCTGCGCGCCCTGCGGGAGGGGCGCTTCAAATACATCCAGGCCCCGCGCCCCGAGCTCTACGACCTCAAGGACGATCCCGGCGAAGCGCGCAACCTCGTGGCCGCGGAGCCGGCTCGGGCGGAGGCGCTGCGCGCCGGGCTCGCCCGTCGTCTGGAGGGAGAGCGATCGGCGCCGAGCCCCTCGCCGGGCGCCGCCAGCGTCCCGCCCGAGCTCCTCGAGAAGCTGGGCGCCCTCGGCTATGTCGGCGCAGGGGGACCGGCGCCCGGCGCGGGGGGGGCCGATCCCAAGGACAAGCTCGAGGAGTTCAAGGCCACGAGCCGGCTCGTGCGCGAGGCCCTGGTCCACCTCCGCGAGGGCGACCCCGCGGGCAGCGCGGCCCGGCTGCAGCTGGTGCTGACGCAGGGAATCGAGGGCTTCGAGGTGCACTACTACCTGGGCCGCGCGCTCTTCGACCTCAAGCGCTTCCCCGAGGCAGGCCGCCACTTCTCGGAAGCCATCCGGCGCCTGCCCGCCTATGGCCCCGCCTACAGAGCCCTCGCCGACTGCCGCGAGGCGGCGGGCGACCCGAAGGCGGCGCTCGCCGCTCTCGAGGAGGGTGCTATCCGGAGCCCTCGCGACGCGCGATTACGCGAAGCCGAGGGCCGCCTCCTCCGGCGCCTGGGCCGGCCCGCCGAGGCGAGGCGTGCTTACGAGCACGCCCTCGCCCTCGCTCCCCGGGACGCCCGCATCCGGGTCGAGCTGGGCGAGCTGCTCCGGGACGGGGGGGAGCTCGAGCGGGCCATCCAACTCGCACGAGAGGCGGTCGTCCTCGATGCCGGGCCCGCCGCCTACTGGAACGCGCTCGGCATGCTGCTCGGGGGGGCGGGGCGGATGGCGGACGCCGAGGCCTCCTTCCGCGAGGCGGTGAAGCGCGACGGAGCCGACGCCCAGTACGCCTACAACCTGGGCCTGGCCCTGCTTCGTCAGGGCCAGGGAGCCCAGGCTCGGCCGTACTTCGAGACCGCGGTTCGCCTCGAGCCGCGGTTCCCCGCGGCGCGGCAGAGACTCGCCGAGCTCGGCGCCCGCCCTTGAGTCAGACCTTCGGTCGTCTCCTCAGAAGCGGAGGTGGGCGCCGAGCATCACGCGTCGCGGCGGCATGAAGCTGGTGGGCAGACCGAAAGTGTCGGAGGTGCCCACTCGGTCGAGCACGTCCTCGTTGATGCCGGAGTTCGTCAGGTTCAGAAGGTAGGCAAACAGGCCCAGCGAGGTCGACCCACCCAGCTTGAAGGACTTCTGTACGTTGACATCGAGGATGTTCCAGTCCGGCAGGCGGCGGTCTCCCGAGATCGGTTCGGCGAGGATGGTGGTGGTGAGGTTCGTCAGGTCGCTCACCCGGACTCGCCGCGCCCAGGGACGGCCGGTCTGGTGGACGAAGTTCGCTCCCAGTAGGATGCCCCAGGGGGCCTCGTAGACGAGCTGGGTCTTGAACATCACCGGCCGGTCCCCGATCAGCCGGCCCTCCGTGTTGATGAAGTCGTTCGGGTCCTGGCCGAAAGTCAGGGCGCTCGAGGTCTGGCTGCTCTTCAGCCCCTGAGTGCTCGAGCCGAGACGACCCTCGGATTTCGAGACCACCAGCGACACCACCGCCTGCCAGTGGTAGGACATCCGCATCTGGCTCGGGTTGGTGAGGAGGAAGAGCCGCTCGCTCGGGTCGTTCTGGAGCTGGAAGACGTTGATCGCGCGGCCGGTGGCGTCCTTTCCCTGGTCGTCGACGTAAGGGACCTGCTCGTAGATGCCGCCCTCGTCGTGCCACCCGCCATAACGTCTCCCTCGTTTGTGGATGTAGCTCAGCTTCAGCGCGAAGTCCTTGTGGAGCTCCTGCTCCAGGCTGCCGATGAGCTGGTCGGTGTAGGGATTCTTGTAGTTCGGGTCCACCCTGAGGTTGGAGTTGTCGGAGTAGAGAACGGGGTTCTGCGGGTTCCCAGCCCCGTCGTAGGTCCCGTCAAAATGGTATTTCGGGGCTACCGTGGGGGCGGCGGCGGCGAACTCCCCGGTCACGATGCCCCGGTAGTAGCGGCCGTAGTGGCCCTTGAGCACGGACCGACCGTCTTTGTTGAGCTTCAGGGTGAAGCCCAGCCGCGGCGACCAGACGTTCCACGTGAACAGCTTGTCGATTCCCTTCACGACCTGGCCCGTGGGGCTCCCCTGGGCGTCGAGCACCGGCCCATCGGGCAGGCTGGCCGTGCTGTGGTCGTAGCGCACGCCCAGGTTCAGGGTGAGACGGCTGCCCACGCGATAGGTGTCGTCGAAGAAGGCGCCGATGGCCTTCATCTGGCCGTTCTGCTTGAAGGGACGCTGGGTGTAGCCGTAGGCGGGCACGCCCCCCGAGGTGTAGATGTAGTCGTTGTACCCCTCGGTGTAGTCGCCGCCGCCCTTCGTGTACTGCACGCCGAACTTGAAGTCGTGGCTTCCCCCCAGGAAGTTGTCGGCGAAATGCGACACCTTCGCGTTGACCCCGGTGCGGTTGCTCCTCCCGTCGTACCAGGAGTAGATGCCGCCCGTGATCTCGCCGGTGTCCAGGTCCTTGAAGCGGCGGTTGATCTTGTTGCTGCCGTCGTTCGGCTTCCCGAGGTCGTGGCCGTAGAAGCCGGCGTAGCGCGCCTCGACGTAGGTCTTGTCCGAGAGCACGGCCGTGTAGGTCACGTTGGGCGAGGGGTTGTCGCCATAGTTCAGGAGCACCGCAGAGGGGGCGGTGTTCGCGTCGCCCTGGCTCGGCAGGTTGTAGTAGTCGTTGTGGTACGCGAACATCAGCTTGTGGTTCTTGGAGATCTGCCAGTTGAGCTTGCCGAAGACGCGGTTCTGCTTCCCGTGCGACGGGAAATCCGAGGGGACCCCGGCCGGGGAGAACTGATCCTTCTGGAACTGGTATGACGCGAAGAACCACAGCTTGTCCTTCACGAAGGGGCCCGAGAGCTGCGCGGTCATGTCGTGGAACTGGTCGCGGTGGAAGGGATAGCCACCCTTGGCCAGGCAGGTCTCGTCCCCCGCGCACTCCTCCTCCTTGGTGGTGTTGCGAGAGGTGAAGGCATCGTTCTGGTTGTAGTAGTTGAGGTCACCGTGGAAGCTGTTGCTGCCCTGCTTGGTGACCACGTTGAAGACGGCTCCCTGGACGTTGCCGTACTCCGCGGGGGCCCCCAGGGACAGCACTTCGATCTCCTCGATGGCGTCGGTGTTGGGGTAGGGCCAGGCGGCGCCGCTGATGGGGGCGGTGAAGTCGGTGCCGTCCATCTGGTACGAGTTCTCGTTGGTCGACGACCCGAACGAGGTCTGGCGCTGACCGTTGTCCGAAGAGGTCTGGGCCACCCCGGGGGCGGCGTTGATGAGGTCGAAGAAGGTGTAGCGGGGGATGGGCGCGTTCTTGACCCACTCCTGGTTGTAGTTCGTGCTCACCTGGTTCGAGGAGGTGTTCAGCACCTCGGCCTCGCCGGTCACCGTGACCTCCTCCGCCATCTGCGAGAGCTTCAGGCTCACGTTCTCCTCGGTCGTCTGGCCCAACAGAGTGCGGATGCCCTCCCGGTGGAGGGTCGCGAAGCCCGACATGGAGAAGGTGAGGGTGTAGGTTCCCGGGGGCAAGGCCACGAAGCGGTAGAGACCGCGCTCGTTCGTGGTCGAGGTCTGCTCCCCCATGATGCGCGGGCCCTTGAGGACCACCGTCACTCCGGGCAGGGCGGCCCCGGACGGATCGCTGGCGGTTCCGATGATCTGGCCAGTCGTGCGCTGGGCGAAAGCGGGGGGCGCCGCGAGCAGCAGGACCGCGAACGCCAGGGTATGGACCGATCCGGTACGCTGTCGTTTCATGAGTCCTCCGGGGGAGTGGACGCCTGGGGCAGACGGATATGACGGCAATCTAGGCGCTCCCGAAGGATGTTGTCAAGGCGGCGTTCAACCCGATGCACGGAAGGGGACCGCATGAGATCAGGGTGGACCATCGTGTTCGCCGCGCTCCTCGGTGGAGTCACAGAGACTGCGATCTCGGCGGACACGCCGGCCAATCTGTTGCTCCTGGGTGCGCGTGTGTGGACGGGGAAGGCCGAGGCTCCCTGGGCGGAAGCGGTGGCCGTGCGGGGCGACCTTGTCGTCTACGTGGGCTCGGCCGCGGGGGCGGCAGCGATGAAGGGGCCAGGGACCGAGGTGGTGGACCTCCAGGGCCGGCTCGTCCTCCCGGGCTTCAACGACGCCCACATCCACCTGATGGAGGGCGCCCTCTCCCTCGATCGTGTGGACCTGATCGACGACGACTCCCTCGCGGCGGTCCAGGCCCGCATCCGTGACTTCGCCGCCTCGAGGGCGAAGACCCCGTGGGTCGTGGGCCGGGGCTGGCTCTACGGCTCCTTCCCGGGCGGCCTTCCCACGAAGGAGCAGCTCGACGCGGTCGTGGCGGACCGGCCCGCCTACATGGACTGCTATGACGGCCACACCGGCTGGGCCAACTCGAAGGCTCTCGCCGTGGCCGGAATCACGCGGGAGACGAAGGACCCCGAGGACGGCCTGATCGTGCGCGACCCGAAGACGGGCGAGCCGACGGGAGCCCTCAAGGAGGGGGCGAAGACGCTCGTGGAGGCGAAGATCCCGGTCGCCGCGCGCGAGGCGCGCTACGCGCTGCTGCTGCGCGCGCTGGGCCTGCTCAACGCACAGGGGATCACCTCGGTCCAGGACGCCGGCTTCGGTCCCGCCGACCTCGAGACCGACGTGCCCCTCCTGGAACGCGCGCGCCGAGGGCCGCCTCACCGTGCGGGTGCGCGCGGCCGTGCGCATGAGCCAGGGCGAGGTGGAGGGGCCGATCGCCGCCGCGGGCCGAATGCGAGCGCGCCACGACGACGCGTGGCTGCGCTTCGACGCGATCAAGGCCTTCGTGGACGGTGTCGTGGAAGCGAAGACCGCGGCCATGCTCGAGCCCTACCCCGACGGCGGGACCGGGCTGCCGAACTGGACCCCCGCGGCCCTCACCGCCGCGGTGGTGGCCGCCGACAAGGCGGGACTCCAGGTCTGGCTGCACGCGATCGGGGACCGGGGGGTAAGGATGGCGCTCGACGCCCACGAGGCCGCGCTCCGCGCGAACGGGCGCACCGACCGGCGAGGACGCATCGAGCACATCGAGACGATCTCGCCCGCGGACTACCCTCGCTTCAAGGAGCTGGGGGTGATCGCCTCCATGCAGCCCCTCCATGCGAACCCCGACCAGAACCTGGAGACGGTGTGGGTGCGCAACGCGGGCCCCGACCGGGCCGGGCGGGGGTTCTCCTGGGGCAACCTGGAGCGCGCGGGGGCCCGTCTCGTCTTCGGCAGCGACTGGCCGGTGGTGACCTCCGACGTCCGGCGCGGGCTCTACTGCGCGGTGACGCGGAAGACCCGCGAGGGCAAGCCGCCCGGCGGCTGGCTGCCACACGAGCGACGCCGCCTACGCCTCGTTCGAAGAAGGCGTAAAGGGCTCCCTCGCCCCCGGCACCCTCGCCGACCTCGTGGTGCTGTCGGAGGACCTCTTCAAGGAGGCGCCCGAGGCGATCCTCAGGGCAAGGGTGGTCCTCACCGTCGCGGGCGGCCGGGTGGTCTACCGCGACCGGCCCTGACCGAGAGGCGTCAGCGGCGACGGACCCGCGGGAGGAAGGCCACCCCCACCGCCAGGGTGAGCAGGGTCTCCGCCAGCAGGAGCCAGGTCTCCTTGAGGGCGGCCGCGGGGTTCTCGGCGGTCGGGGGCGGCCGGAAGAAGAGCAGGATGGCGCCGGCCACGCAGGCCGTGCACACGATCGTGGCCGCCCAGGCCACCGCCGGACCGCCGGGCATCCGGTAGGGGCGCGGCCGGTCGGGCGCTCGCCGACGGAGGATCAGGAAGGCGGGGAAGATCATCAGGTAGGAGATCAGGAAGCAGACGCCCGAGAGCTTGAAGAGCATCCAGAACACGTTGTCGGCGCGCGAGGAGAGGGCCGCGTTCCCGAGGAGCAGGACGGTGCTGATGAGCCCCATGATGACGAAGGCCGCCCAGGGTGTGTCGAAGTGCTTATGGAGGCGGCCGAGGACCGCGGGGGCCGCGCCTTCGGATGCGGCGGCGGCGGCCATCCGGTTCACCCCGAGGCTCCAGGTCACGATGTTGGCGACGCAGGCGTAGAGAAAGCCCACGCCGAGGAGAAGGACCAGGGCGTCTCCCGCCGAGCCCCACTGCCTCCCCAGGACAAGGAGCGCGTCCCAGGTGCCCGTCACCAGGCTGAGCTGCGACAGCGGGACGGCGAGGAGGATCCCCAGGACGCCCAGGGTGTAGACGGCGGCGATCACGAAGCCGGAGAGGAGGATCACTCGCGGCACGTCGCGCTGCGGATCCTTCATCTCGTCGCCGGCCGAGCTCATCAGCTCGAAGCCGAGCGCGTTGTAGAGAAGCACCGGCAGGAAAGCGAGCGAGTCGGACCAGCGGGGGACGAAGCGGGCGAGGGAAAAGTCGTTCGCGGCCGGGTGGCCCGAGAGGAGCGAAGAGGCCCCCAGGCCCCCGAGAGCGAGGAACAGCGCCACCTTCACCACGGCCCCGAGGTTCGGGACCCATTTCGAGACCTCCAGGCGCACCACCCCGATCCCGACCGTGATCCAGGTGAGGAGGATCGCGATGCCTGCCTGGAGCCAGGTGGCGCCCGCCCCTTCGCGAAGCGCCGGTCCCAGGTGCTCCTTGAGGAAGATCGTGTGGAAGGTGCCCGCGAAGACCATGTAGACCGAGGGGATCCAGTAGGCGTTGTTGACCCAGTAGAACCAAGCGGCGAGGCTGCCCCAGCGGGGTCCCGCGGCCTCGCGCACCCAGATGTACAGCCCGCCCTCCCCGGGCCAGGCGGCGCCGAGCTCGGCGGTGACGAGGCCGTAGGGGATGAAGAAGATCCCCATGGTGATGCCCCACCAGGTGAACCAGGTGACGCCCATGCTCGCGGCCGAGGCCAGGGTGTCGATGGTGAGGATGGCGGAGACCGAGAAGAGCAGCAGGTCCGCCCGGCCCAGGACGCGGGCGAAGGTGTGGGCTCCGGCGTCGGCGGTGGGACTCGATGGCCGCTCCATGGGCCCGTCAGCCCCGACGGGGCAGCGATTCCTGGACGGCACGGAAGGCCTGGTCGATGGCGGCGTCGGTGTAGGCGTAGGCGGCGGTGTCGGAGTTGGCCATGGCCAGGAGGCCGAAGGGCTGGCGCGCCCTCATGCAGGGAGTCTCCCCGTTCTCGAGCCAGAACGGGTCCCACAGCGAGTTGTATTGATAGGCGTAGCCGTGCGGCCAGCGGTTGACGGTGATGCCCGCGATGTCGCGGGCGGGGTCCAGGCCGGCGGGGCCCAGCATGGCGGCGAGCTGCCCGCGGATCTCGCGCTCGAAGGTTTCGAAGGTGGTGGTGAAGAGCTCGATGCGGCCGGCGCGGTGCTGATCGCGGGCAGGCAGCCCCGGCCGGCAGGGCGTGCGGCCCAGGTGCAGGAGGATCGGCTCCTCGGGACCCTTCGCGCACTGGTAGTCGCCCACGCTCACCGGGAGGTTCAGGTTGACGCTGGTGTTGTAGCTCCCCGGGGCCTGGATCGCGTGGACCCCCGCTTTGACGAAGGCCTTCCAGTTGCGCAGGACGACGCTCGTGTAGACGATCGGGACCTTCACCTCGTAGGCGAAGGCCTCGCGCTGGGCCGCGGGCAGCTCCGGACAGATCGTGGGGACGACGGTGCTCCAGCAGGCCAGCACGCATCGCCGGGCCCGCACCGCCTCGAGCCGTCCCTCGCGCACGTAGGCCACTTCGACCTCGCGGGCGGTGGCGGGCTCCCCGAGGTGGCGCACCCGGACCACCGTGCTCGAGAGGCGCAGACGGGCCGCGCTCGCGGCCTCGTCGAGGCGCCCGTAGTCCGCCCGGGCGGTGACGATGTCGTCGGCGGTGCGTCCCGGGATGGCCTGGGGGATGAGCCGCCGGACGAGGAGCCGGGCCAGGGTGGCGTTTCCGTCGGGGAAGTGGAAGAAGTACGGCTCCTCCGCGCCGTAGGGCACCGAGTCGAGGTTCATCCCCGGGCCGGGACGCGGGTCCAGCCCCATCCCCTGGAAACCGGGGAAGCCGAGGCCCCAGGCATCCTGGGCGGGGACGGCGTCGATGCCCAGGCCGTACAGCATGTGCGGCCGGGTCTGGAAGAACGGCAGCACGTCGGCTTGGCAGCCCACGACCTTCGTGAGGAAGTCGGCGTAGCTCATCCGGGCGAGGCGGGCCTTCTTCTCGTCGGAGGAGAGGCCGGGGAGGTAGTCGGCGGCGTCCCGGTGAAGCCGCAGGATGTCCCGGCGCGCGGCTTCCGAGAGCGGGGCCTGCTGAAGGAAGGTCCGCCAGGCCTCGAGGGGGAAGGCGGGATGCTCGGCCGCGTCGTCGGCCTCGTCCTCGCCGCGCCGGGTGCCGCCGGGGGCGATGAGCAATCGATCGGCGCCGAAGGTCGGCCGGTCGAAGAAGATGCCGCGTTTCATTCCGAGGGACGGGTAGAGCCGCCGGTCGACGGCGCTCGCCCACCGACCGACGTCCACCCCCAGGTCCTTCACGAGGCCCCTGGCCACCGCGCTGTACGGTCCCGCGCTGTCGATGGCGAACGTGCCGCCGTAGCCGAGGAGGGTGCGGCCGCCGATGGTGAACTCGTTGCGCTTGGCGTGCCCGCCGAAGTCGTCGTGGTTGTCGAGGAGGAGGATCCGCGCCGCGGGGCC
>WNFM01011423.1_pt1 | contig 19735 bp, 17 predicted proteins | sample 5400271 | NCBI WGS metagenome assembly WNFM01 (sample SAMN13153352, study PRJNA577476) | soil metagenome | isolation source: 60 cm saprolite on Douglas fir-dominated hillslope | place: USA:California | collected 2013-09-17
TCCACGCCAGCGAGGCGAACATCGCGGTGCGTCCGCTCGTATCGGTAAGCACTGCGACCTTGGTCCGTTGCCGCGAAGCCGCAGTGGATCTTGAGGGCGGCTGCCGTGAGCCGGTGAACGCTTCGGGGGCGCATCCAACCGACAAAGTCATTGGGTTCGATAGCTTGCGGCTCGCCTCCGCAAGTCGAGCGGAGCAACGCTCTCCACGCCTCGAAATTTAATTCAGACGTACCGGCGACATCAACGCTCAGATGCATCATCATCTCCACGGCTGCCGGCGGCTCAGCTCTGGAGGCGGTTCAGCTCTGGATCCCGCCGGACCGGTGCAATTGAAGCTGCTCATGCGGCTCGCTTGTCGCCCGGGACGTAGGTGTCGTCGGAGGTAAGTTCCAGTGCCGACACGAAAATGTGCGCTGAGTCTGATCTCGCGATGTTGGATCATCGAGTGAGGTTGGGCGGCAGCAGGCAGGCATCCGAGCCGACCAATCACCTGGACCTGACGTCCATCGAGGTGCTGGAATCCGCGCTGTGAGAGTTGACGGAGCCCTGATCGCGGTGAGCCACGATCAGACGTTTTTGGAAGCGATGGGGGTGGAACGGGGAGATGATTCTCTAACCAAACGTTCTGCGGTTAAGGTCTCCTTTGGGTCATTCGCGACCGGGTCGAGCCAGCAACAAATCTGGCCACATCCGCTATGCCCCGAAAGCGACCTAATTTTGCAGCGCAGGGAAATGTCGCGATGGGCCAAATCCGGACGCCCAGGGTGAACCTGTCCAACGACAACTCCCTCCTCAGAGCGGATGTTCTCGAGTTCCGTCCGGTGTTCGCATGCGTGTGGCCGAGTTCACAATGTAGAGCCGACCGATGAGGTAGGCTTTGCCACGCCCTCTTGTCGCGGAGAGTTCCATGCTAGACTCTCTTCCGCATATGCTTAATCCTTTGGCCGGGCGACGAGCGAAGATGCTCCGGTGTTGTGCCAAGCGCTACCTACGATTGAGGATGATGGCTGCACGCGGCAACGGCGGTTCGCGCGCAGGACGGCGGGCTGCAACATCCGCATCAGCGAATCCAGAATGAAGGCGGTAAGAGAACAAGATCAACGGGAATAGCGAGACGACACCGGTTAGCGGCGCTGTTTCACAAGATCGACGGCGCCAGTGTACTCGTCCGATGGAGATGCACTTTGATGGCGTACGAAACTCATGCTCTGTTCAACGAGCTGCGGCAGTCGGTTGATGCCAAGGCGATGGATGCTATTGAGCGGCTAGTCCAAGAAGCTCCTGACCACAAGCTATGCCGTATTAACGTACTGGATTTTGCGTCGAAGGTCGGCCTAGATGAGGAGCGCGCCATTGCAGCGTTTCTGCATGCCCCCCAGATGGGCCTATTCGAGCTATCTTGGAATGTGCTCTGCCCCGCCTGTGGAGGTGTTCTCAACACCCATGCCACGCTGAGGACCGTCCGCCGTGAGGAATACGTATGTGAACTCTGTGCGGCGGGGTTCAAACTCACACTCGATGAATTGGTTGAGGTGGCGTTCACGGTGGCCGCGCGCGTGCGCAGGATTGCGGCGCACAGTCCGGAAACACTTCCCATTTGGGAGTATTACCGACAGGTTCTTTGGAGTTCGGGGGTCGATCTCCCCGAAGCTATTGAGCAGGCAATGGAGAACGCCATACTTGATTCAGTCGAACTGCCGGCTGGCGAGAGGGCTCAGTTATCCTTGCCCCTCCCTGCGGCATATGTGGTCGTCTTTGAGCCGGTGATACATGCGGCCCAATTTCTCGATGTGAGCGGTGAGCCCACGAGCGAGCGCCAGAACGTTTCGGTCGTTTATAACAATGTGAGAGCCCCAACCGAAGCCATACGGCTGCGTCCAGGGACATTGCACCTTTTGCTAGAGAATCGTACCAATTTCCGGATATTGCCCACGGTGTGGGTTATGGGTACCGCGGTCCACAATCTCCTTGCCCGCCGCAAACCCTTTTTAACTGGAAAGCGTCTGCTGAGTAACCAGACTTTTCGCGACCTCTACGGCACCGAAACGCTTGATGTCGACCAGCAACTACAAATCACTAACCTCACGTTTTTGTTCACCGATCTCAAGAGCTCGACCGCCCTGTACAAACGCCTTGGCGACTTGGTTGCCTATCATCTAGTTCGCGCGCACTTCCACGTCCTAACTCAAATCGTCGCTGCCCAAGGCGGCGCAATCGTGCGGACCATCGGTGACGCGGTGATGGCAACATTTCCGACCCCTGACCGGGCGGTCGCTGCGGCGCTCCAGATGCGCGAGGCGATGCTGAGACTTAATGAAGAGCATAAGAGGGAGGATCTCCTTCTCAAAATAGGGATTCATGAAGGGCCATGCCTCGCAGTCATCCAGAACGGTCGCCAGGACTATTTTGGTCAAACGGTAAATATCGCGGCGCGCGTGCAGGAGCTGGCAGTCTCGCGCTCGATCATCGTGACCGGACGCGTGGTCGAGAATCTGCAGACATCTATGCTGCTAGACGCCAATAATCTCAAACCGGTAGCGAAGGGAACGGCGTTGCGCGGCATCGCCGACGAGATGATAGTTTATGAAATCCCGTGAGTGGGATGACTGCCTGGTTAGCGAGGCCGGTTGACGTGATCGGAATGACGCTTTGGGTCACGAGCCGTAATACTTGCGCCGAGCAAATCAAGTCGGCTCTGCCTCCGACAGGAGACCTCAGCGAGACCTGCTAAATCTGTCGCGATGGGCCAGAATCGGACTCGTACCGTTCTGGCCCAACATGGAGGCACGCGGTTCTGAGGCATCGTCGCGAGCCGGATTATTATTGGTCGGCTACTTAGCAAGCAGGTGCTGTGTAAACCATTCGGTCGCTGGTCCGGCGGAGGCTTCGAAATCCTTCACGTAGGCGTCAAAATGGCCACCGGGCAGCGTCACGAGACGCTTAGGCTCAAGCGCCCGCTCATAGGCTCCCAGGGCCAGGTCAGCGACCGTGAGGACATCACCGAGCGCAACCACCATCATCAGCGGCGTCGGGCTAATAAAGGCGGCATAACTTCCGGGCTCGTACTCGGTGAACATCTCGACAGAGCGGAGGGTAACCTCATTCTTCCAGGAGGGCGCACGGCTGCGACCAGTCTCGGTGAACCATTTCCAGCTATCCGGTGTAGGGAGGGCGGATGGCGCCGCCGGATCTTCGGCCACCACTGGAATCATAGCCGGCGGCTTCCCGGCCATGCGAGCACGACGATCGTCGGCAAACATCTGTTGCACCCCGGCAAGGTAGTCGGCTCGAATTAGGCGACGTGCATTGTCGTGACCGCTGGCGAGCGGGACTTGCGCCACTACACATTTTACCCGTCGATCGATTGCCCCGACCACCATCACATGACCACCGCTGTAGCTTGAGCCCCAAATACCGATGCGCGCGGGGTCCGTCTCAGGCAGCGTTTCGGCAAACGTGATGGCGTCTCGATAGTCGCTAACCTGTTGCCAGGGGTCGATTTCCTGTCGGGGCTCGCCGTCGCTGGCGCCGAAATTGCGGTTGTCGAACACCAAGGCGCCGAGCCCGGCCGCTGCAAAGGCGTCCGCAAAGCGATCAAGATACATTTCCTTCACGGCGGAGAAGCCGTGAGCCATGACAATGGTAGGCACCTTGCCGGTTCGTTTCTCCGGCAGATAGTGCCAGCCGCGCAACTTAATGCCGTCCTCGGTCTTGAATTCGATGTCCTTGCGCATGGCCACATTTTCCTCCCACATACGGTTGCGGTGCGACCGTGGCGTCCATGTCGAGGCGCCGCGAGCCGCAATTCGATGGCAGCGTTGCCAACGACCGCAATGAAATCGCGCCGCCTCACAGGTCTTCCCTTAGGTCGAGGAGGCACTCTAACACATCATCGAATGGGAGTGTCTTGTGCGTCACAGCAAAGTTGCCCGGCCATGTCCGAGTTGGGTCAAAAGGCGAAATACTCACTGCGAGCAGATATTTTCCGCTTTACCCCAAGACCAGACATGGCTGGAAGCCGCTGTCTTGTCCGTTTCGTGCCATGAGCAGACATTGAGCTCTGAAATGTAGGTTAAATTCGGCGCTGCTATTGATCTCGTGCATCCGCGCGCCATGCGCGGGCTTTCGCCGTTGTCTCCTCGACGAACATGTGCTTGCCGGTTCGATACGCTTCTATGTCGTCTTTTGACGAAGCAGCGAGGGCTCGCTTGATATTGGCGTAGGCGCGGGCTGCCTCAGGGTGCGCGCGAAGATAATCGCGAAACACCAGTAATGCGTCCCAGCGAGGATAAGATGGCTCCATCAAATGAACATGGTGAGTCCACGGTCCCGGAGGCCCCTTGCGGAAGAACAATTCGCCGGGGATCCATGACGCGTACTCCGGCACGTAATTGTAGCCGAGTGCCTCAATCGGCTCGATGCATCTTTCCCTTGCCTCTTCAAGGCTAGGTACACCAACTAACAGGTCGATGATGGGCTTCGATGGCAGACCTGGGACCGCCGTGCTACCCATGTGCTCAATGGCCAAAGCGAACGAGCCGAGAGCATTCTTAATCCTGGTGCGCTCCTGCTCGAATAACGTTGGCCGGTTGGGGTCATAGTCGGAGACAACAATCGACCCGGCTCCGTATTTCTCCAGGCCGCCCCCCAATTACGTTTCACGAAACCTTATCACGCGGGTAGTGGCCGAAGCTTCACTACTGGGTTATTGGTGGTCCGATAAGGGTCACTGGACTAAACCGCTCGCGCGGTAGGGGCGCTGCGGCGAGCGGCATGGCCGTGCCAGCAATGGATGGACGATAGGAGCGTGTTGCCTGACGACGAGGGCCAGAAGCATATCCCCAGAACCGGTGATTGTTCAGCACGATGATCGCGCGATCTCGCACCGACAGCGCACCGAACGTAGCGCGACGACATCTGCGTCGCGGACAGTTTCGAATATCCGACCCGAACCGATGCGATTGGAGATGCAGTCATGATATATAAGGCGAGCTCGAAACAATTCCGTTGGACGCTATCACGTGGAAATATTTGTTCGACCGATGCGGTACAAAGGCTGCCATCAGGCACATAACGCAAAAGTTGTAATATGTGCCCTTTTTACAACGCCTAACTCTCTGAAATTACAGGAGCGGCGAAAGGCGTTTTTACCCATGCGCAAAGTTCGTGCCATATCGCAAAAGTTGTACTCGCACTCACAGCCGCCAAATCCCCACAGCGTCTGACGCGCCACCTCGCCACACCTCCCGCGGTTTCCTCCATTGGAGGTTTGCGTACGCCGGCCCCGGTGCGCGCCGCTCCACCTTCATGGGCCGGCATCCGCAAACCTTCACAAAAGGCGAAGTACGCGCCCCCCTTAGGCCATGTCCGCTCTGACCCAGATTACGGAAGTGATGCGGCGTTGTCGCCAAAGGCCGCGAGGCCCGCCCGTGCGGCGGAAACGGATCGAGATGTTGAGATGACGGGCGCATCGAACGGCGCTAATAGGCCGCGCTGAGGCTTCCTGATCATGAAGCGTCCGGCGGCTTCCATGGATCGGGCATTTGCGAAGCGACGTAGTGTTATCAGCGATATGGCCGAGCGCCTGCGGATTCCGCAAGCGCTCTCGATAACAGTTGGCACTCACATCAGCGTGTTGGATGCTGAACTTGGATCAACGATTGTGTACCCAGCAATTGACCGTGGATGTTCTCGGGTCACGTGACCGCCAGAATTGCCGTCATGCACGTACCAGATGTCACCAGCGACATGCTGTTGCAAAATCATGACGTGGCCTCCTCGAACCGCCGCCATACCCGTCGCCGGGGCAGTGCGGGGGAAACGGCGCCAATTGCTGGCGAGATTCAATTGAGGAATGACCCGACCAAACCTGAACAGCGATGCCTCGCACCCGCAGAACGCGTGAGGGCATCCTGACGGGCGACCGCTAACGATTCTTTCGTTAGTTTGAATATCACCGGCGAATAACGCCATAGAGCGAAACTGTTGATGGCGATATCGATGGTGGGGGTGGGCTTCGGCTTGCACGGGAAAAAGCAATAAGCACGCTACAGGAAATACAGCTTTCCACATTGAAGAGGACTCCGTAAGTTTGCGAAATCCCCTGCCGCCGCGACGAGAAAAAGCCAATAAACGTGTCAGCATGTTGACCGGAAAACGGCTCGGCGCGGCATGGAACCGGTGAACTCAGCCGAAATTAATTAATTGGTTGGCAGATCGCCCGTCGTGCGACGTAGGCCGGAAGCCGCCAATGTCCGCAACGGGTCAAAGGCAGAAAAGCTCAATGCGAGTAGATGTTTTCTGCTTTGCCCCGAAAGCGGACATTGCGCAATGCGGTCGGCATTGGTCTGCGCATAAAGACGAATTTGTTGAATTCAATCAACGTGATTTGGGTCGTCCAGTCCTGTTTGTAAAAATATTCCGCTTCGCGTTTCACCCAAATCACTTCTAGAACTCTCGCCGTCTCGTCCCACAGAGGGGCGGCTCGCGATCGTCACGGACGCGGGACGGGATGCGGTGGACGCAGGCGGCGCCAAAGACGAGAGCGCGGACTTGCGGACGGCGAAGTCGTGTGGTCCTGACGCCCCGACGCTGGCGTCAAGTTTCGCGGAGTTATCCGCTTAACGACGGTGGCAAGAAAGCCCGGTCACCGGGGAGAGCACGAAGTAAGCCGTTAAAACCATTGCGCAGGGAAGGCCGGCTAACCCGGTGAACCTGTGGTGACTACTCGTGTGCTTTCTACCTTTGCACACGAGGCTGCGGGTGCATCGGACACCCGGCCTTCCCTGCGCCCTCTGTTTTCGAGGGGCAAAGTTCATGCACAGCTCGGGCGCATCGCGCCGCGAGATCGCGGATGCTCGACTTCGCTGCTTGAAATTTGAATCAGAAATTTGCGGGAAGCGGATGCTTTCTGCGCACATCTACGTTGAGAATTTGTGGAAGCAGCCCCCCAACCCTCTCGCCGCGAAGAGCGGGTAGAGGGAAAAGTGATCGATCGCCGCTGCGACCCCAACCTAAACTCAACTCGCCCTAGCGCGGGGTTATTCCCAAAAGAAATGCAGGCAGCCCGTCATGGCCAGCGAAGCCACCATCGCGAAGACCGCAGCGCCGATGTTGGCTTCGACGGCTTCAAAGAAACGCTCGATCGTTCGTCGCATAAAAAAATGCCTTTGAGTTGGCCGGCAGGTCTCAGTTTTGGGAAGTTTGAGGCACAAATATTGCTTTTGGTTTAATGACCGACTGAGGAGAAATGCGTGAGCGCCATTCCTGTGATTGACATCGCCCCTCTGCTGAACGGCTCGCCGGAGGGGGCGAAGGCTGTTGTAAGGGCCTTGGGCCGAGCATGCCGGGAGGTCGGTTTCTTCTACATTACGGGGCATGGAATCCCGCCGGCGCTGAGGACTCGCGTTTTCGATAGCTCCGCCGCTTTCTTCACCGGGCCGGCGTCGATCCGCGAGGCAGCCTCTTTCAGCGGCCCCGGCGGTAACCGCGGCTACATACGGCTCGGCGGCGAGGCTCTCGATCCGGGCAAACCGGCTGACGTCAAAGAGGCTTTCAATATCGGCCTCGAACTTGCTCCCGATGATCCAGAATTGCTTGCCCGCGCTCCCTTTCGGGCCGCCAATTTGTGGCCGGATATGCCGGGCTTTCGCGACACTATGCTCGATTATTTCAACCGGGTCTGGAGACTGGGACGAGATTTGCATCGCGGATTTGCGCTCGACCTCGGACTTGAGCCCGATTTTTTCGAGACCAAGCTCGACAAGCCAATCGCCACGCTGCGCCTGCTCCATTATCCTCCGGTCACAAAACCCCTCCCCGACGGCCAGCTCGGCGCGGGCGTGCACACAGACTACGGCAATGTCACATTGCTGGCGACCGATGCCGTCGGTGGCTTGATGGTGCGGGACCGCTCAGGCCGCTGGCTCGACGCGCCCGTCGTGCCCAACGCCTTCGTCTGCAACATCGGGGATTGTCTGATGCGGTGGTCGAACGACGTCTATGTTTCGACGCCGCACAAAGTCGTCAGTCCGCCAGGCGCGGATCGCTATTCGGTGGCGTTCTTCCTCGATCCCAATCCGGACGCCGTCGTCGCGTGTTTACCGACCTGTATAAGTCCGGAACAGCCAGCAAAATACGCCCCGATCACCGGCGCCGAATTCCTTCGCTCGCGGCTTGAACCGACCTATGCTTCCAAAACGACCTGATGGTTTGGGGATCACCGGCTTGCAGGGCGGCCCGCTCGCCCGTCGGGGTGCCCGTCCGCTCTCAGGTCGGAGCCTTTGGCAATCGTCAGGGGAAAATGGCATTCCAGACTGTCGAAAGTGGTCGTGGCGGGTTTTGCCAGGTTCTGGCCAATTGCTCCGAAATCGTTGATCGGAGCTGTTGATGGAAACCAAGCGTGTGGTCTGTGGACACGACTGTCCGGACATGTGTTCGTTGCTGGCGCATATCGAGGGCGGCAAGGTCATACGTATTTCCGGCGACCCCGATCAGCCCTTCACGGCGGGCTTTGCCTGCACAAAAGTCAATCGCGACGCCGAGCTCGTGCATTCGCCTGATCGCATCGCGACCCCGCTCAGGCGAGTCGGTGCGAAGGGCGGCCGAGACTTCAAGCCGATCTCATGGGACGACGCGCTTGACGAGATTACCACGCGATGGAAGACGATCATTGCGCAAGACGGGCCGCTGGCCTTGCTCGGATATGCCTACAGCGCCCATCAGGGACAATTGAACAGAGGCCTCCTCAACGGCCTGTTCCACGCCTTGGGAACGAGCCGGTTGCAGGCCGGAACGGTCTGCGACACCTGTTGCGAAACGGCTTGGGACATGACCTTGGGTCCGGTCGGCGGGACGGATCCGGAATCCGTCGTCGATTCCGATCTGATCATCGCATGGGGCTGCGATCTGATGGCCGTCAATGTTCATCTCTGGACCAAAGTCGAACACATTCGCAAGAAGACGAACGTGCCACTGATCGTCATCGATCCGCGGCGCAGCAAAACCGCGGAGCGTGCAGACTGGCACATTCCGATCCGGATCGGGACAGACGCAGCGCTGGCGCTTGGCGTCATGCATATCCTGGTTCGCGACGGATTGTGCGACCGGCCGTATCTCGAAAAATTCACCGTCGGCTTCGACCGTCTGGAGCGTGATGTCCTGCCGCGGTTCACTCCGGCCTATGTGGCCGAGGTGACGGGATTGACCGTTGACGATGTCGAGCGCTTGTCCGCCATCTACGGTCAAGCGCGAACGTCCTTTATTCGCCTGGGAGAGGGCATGACTCGCCTCGCGAATGGCGGACAAGCGCTGCGCGCTGTCTGCACTCTTCCGGCTTTGACAGGTGCCTACGGTCGGCGCGGCGGCGGCGCGCTACTGATGACGCCGGCATCGATGCCGTTCAATTACAATGCAATTCGCAAGCCTTCCGGTCCCGCCACGACGCGGTTCGTCAATCATCTGCGGCTCGGCGAAGAGCTTCTGAACATGAAAGATCCGCCGATCCGGGGATTGTTCGTCGCGGCAAACAACCCCGCCGTCACCTGCCCCGAAGCAACAAAAGTCCGGCGCGGTCTTGCAAGGGACGACCTGTTCACGGTGGTCCACGACCCCTTCATGACCGTGACCGCGCGCTACGCGGATATCGTCCTGCCCTCGACCACCTATCTCGAAACGGAAGACTTCTATCGCTCCTACGGTTCCTACTACATGCAATATGCCCCGCGCGCAGTGGAGCCGCAGGGTGAGGAATGGTCGAACCTGAGATTTGCGCAAACCATGGCTCAGCGCATGGGCTTGAAAGACGGCGTTTTCCGTTTGCCGGAATCCGATTTGGTGCACGAACTGTTTCGCGGCGCCGGCGGCGTTATTGGAGGGATGGACCCGGCAACCATCATCGCGGCCGGTCCGGTCAAGCTCGCGCCGAGCGATGCGCAAACCTTCGCAACGCCATCGGGCAAACTGGAAATCTACTCGGAAACGCTGCATGCAATGGGGGTTGATCCGATGCCCGACTGGCGGCCAGATCCAGAGGAACAGCGCGACGCACTAACATGGCCTTTGCGTCTGCTGACGGCGCCGGGATATTTTCAGGCGCATACCGCCTTTGAAGGCGTCGAGTTTCTCAAACGCAGACAAGGCCCTGTTGCCTGCATCATGCACCCGGCGGACACCGCCAGCCGCGGCCTCGTTGCGGGCGATGTGGTTCGGCTAAGGAATCACCGTGCACAGATTCGCATGACCTTGCATGTCAGCGACGAGGTGCAGCCCGGCGTCGTGCTGGTGCCGGGCCAGCGCACCGACCCGGACGAGGAGTCCGGCACCGTGAACATGCTCTGCGCCGATCGCTACACCGATATGGGTGAAGGAGCCACCTATCAAAGTACGTTCCTCGAGGTCACGAAATGGGATGCCGTGGCAGCGTGAGTGAGTTTCGCGGATCCAGCGCCCATCGATCAATCCAGTGCAGGCCACGGATATGATTGAGCAGTCTCGACCGCCCTCGCCGCGCGCAGCACCAGCGCTTCCGAATACAGCGGCCCGACGATCTGCGCGCCCACCGGCAACCCCGATGTCGTGAAACCGCATGGCACCGTCGCCGCGGGCTGTCTTGTCATATTGAAGGGATAGCTGAAGGGAGCCCAGTCGATCCATTCACGCTCAACCGACGGGTCCGAGATATCGGTGCCGACCGGAAGCGCAGGCTTTCCAACCGTGGGTGTTATCAACAGATCGTATTTCTGGTGAAACTTCGCCAGGCAGATGCCAAGGTCGGTGCGAACGAAATCAGCGCGGACGTAATCCGTGGCCGAGAAGCGCTTGCCGTCTTGCGCGGCCGCGGCGAGCCCGGGATCGAGCAGATCGAGCCGATCCTGCGGAAGTTGCGAGACAACGTTCGCAGCTCCGGATTTCCAAAGCACATCGAATGCTTCGCGGGGTGATGCGAAGCCAGGATCGGCTTCCTCGACATGGGCACCGAGGGATTGCATGCGCTGCGCGGCCGCCAGCACCAGCGCGCGGACTTCGGCATCGACATGGGCGTAGCCGAGGGTCAGACTGAGTGCCATTCGAAGACCCGCAACGCCTGCATCGATGCCATCGCGAAAATCTCCAGTGAATGGTGGCAGCGAATAGGCTTCGCGCGGATCCGCCCCGCTCAGTACCGTGAGAAGCAACGCAACATCTTCAACGGTGCGCGCCATTGGCCCGCAATGACCAAGCGTGCTCATCGCGCTCGGAGGAAAATAGGGCACGCGTCCCAGCGTCGGCTTGATGCCGGCCACACCGCAAAAGCTTGCGGGAATCCGGATTGAGCCGCCGCCATCGCTGCCAACGGCAAGCGCGCCCATTCCGGCGGCGAGGCCGGCGGCGGCGCCTGCGCTGCTGCCGCCAGAGGTATGTTCGAGCGACCATGGGTTGCGCGTGATCCCCGTCAACGGACTGTCGCCGATCGCCTTCCACCCGAATTCGGGCGTGGTGGTCTTGCCGAGAAGCACTGCACCGTGCTCGCGAAGCCTGGCCGTCGCAGGCGAATCTTCATTCCAGGGTCCGGCTGTCGAACTGAGCCGCGACCCTTTGAGAGTGGGCCATCCCTTTGTGAGAACCACATCCTTGATTGTCGCGGGAACACCGTCGACCAGACCGGCGGGGACACCTTTCATCCACCGCGCTTCGCTGTCGCGCGCATCACGCAGAGCAGCGTCGGAATCTACCAGGCAAAACGCGTTCAGTTTCCTGTCGACGCACTCGATTCTGTCCAGGACGTGCCGAGTTACTTCGACGGGCGACAATTTCTTCTCTGCATAGGCCCTGACAAGGTCCGTTGCAGACAGATAATGGATGGGTGTCACAAGTCTTGCCCCGTTGCATATCGTTTCCGAAAAAGCGCGAGCCCACGAGAACCGCCAGCCCCACTTTGAAGGTGATCGGCGACCACTCCGAATTGCGTGCGTCGCCGCTTAGTGGTATTGTCATTTGCAAGAAAAAGGCCACTTCTGAGATGCCACTTTTTTGGGCAGCCCCGCCGAATTGACGGCGCTTTTCGCAATCGACATGACGCTTGGGGACCGGACATGGTTTCGGAATTGGTGCGGAGCACGAAGACAAGCCAGCCGCTTCTCACCCGCTCTCGCTCGAGATGGGCGGACTTCCTGGACCTCGAAATCGAACTGCAAAGCGAAACACCGTTACTGCAGCAAATCTATCTGAGCCTGCGCAAGGCGATCTTGCTCAAGAATCTGGCGCCCGGCAGTCGGTTGCCGTCGACAAGAGAGTTGGCCGATCGCCTTGGTGTTTCGCGGACTTCCGTATTGTCGGCCTATGACCGGCTGCTGGCCGAAGGCTACATCGAAGGCCGGACCGGCTCCGGAACCTATGTTTCGAGCGACGTTTCAGACTCCATCATCGCTCCCGCTGTTTCGAGGCGCGCACAGCGCAGCGTCGGCGCAACACGGCGGCTTTCCGAAGCCGGCATTCGATATCGTGAAACTGCCCTCAACCTCAATCCGCCGGAGGACATTCCCTTCAGTACCGGTTGCTGTTCGGTCGATGCGATAACGCTCGAAGCATGGCGAAGGGTCGGAGCGCGACGGCTGAGGGCGCTTGACCGGGTCAACTTGTTTTACGCCGATCCAATCGGCGAGCCATCGCTTCGCGTTGAGGTCGCACAATATTTGCGGGCGGCGCGCGCGGTGCGCTGCGAGCCCGAACAAATCATCATCGTTTCCGGAGCGCAGCAGGCCATCGACCTGTGCTCGAGAGTTTTGCTTGATCCCGGAGATCCCGTTTGGGTGGAAGATCCCGGTTATCACGGGGATCACGGGGCGCAGGCGGCGCTGAGCGGGCTCGGCGCGAAGCTCATTCCAGTTCCTGTCGATGCCAGCGGGTTGATGGTCAGCGCCGGCATCGCGACCGAACCCAACGCCAAGGCCGCCTATATTACCCCATCGCACCAGTACCCAACCGGCGTCGTGATGTCGATGCGGCGTCGGCTCGACATTCTCGCCTGGGCGCAAGATCGAGACGCCTGGATCATCGAGGACGATTACGACAGTGAATTCAGATACGTTGGACGACCGCTCGCATCATTGCAGGGGATCGATGACGGCGCCCGGGTCATCTATGTCGGAACACTCAGCAAGATGCTGTTTCCCGGCGCACGCATCGGGTTCGCCGTCGTCCCGCGCGATCTCATCGATGTCTTCACCGGCGCGAAATTCGCTACTGACCGGCAGCCGGCGACGCTGCTGCAGACGATGGTCACGGACTTCATGCGGCAGGGATTTTTGAACGGCCATATCCGACGAATGCGACAGCTTTACCGCGAAGCGCGCGATGTCGTCGTCGAGGGGATCACGCGGCATATGGGAGACCTCGTCGATGTCGAGGTGCCCGAATCCGGCATTCAGCTTGCCATCCATTTCAAGAAAGCCATTTCCGACGTCGAAGTAGCCCGACAGGCGCGACTGCAGGGCATCGTCGTGAAACCCATCAGCCGGCTGTACTTGCAGGTTCGTCCGCGTCAGGGACTTCTGCTCGGCTACGCCGGGTTTGATCTCCACAAGTTGCGCGCTTCTTCCGAGAAGCTCGCCCACATCGTTCGAAATTCCTACCGTCTTACCAGCGCCGCGCTCTGACAACAGCCCGCACCACTCTCGCCCGAGGCGAGAGCCAAAATCCGTCCTTCCTGTCAGCTCATTTCCGTCGCGAGCCGAAGCAGATCCTCGTCGCGATATGGATCCGCTATAACCGATAGTCCCACGGGCAAGCCAGATCGTCTTGGCCGCCGGCTTGAATAGATCACATCGTCCGCCTTGCTTTCCAATTGCAGCGAGACGTGGTGGCCAACAGAACGGCACGGTTTGACGGCCGCCACTGATGCGATATGGTTCGCCCAACAAAAAGGAGAACGATGGTGGAGGATGTCGCAGCCCAACGCGCGGCCGAACGGCTGCTCGAAGCACATCGGACCAACGCGCCGTTCCAGTCGCTCGGCCGGCATTCAGGCCTCGCCGCCATCCCGGACGCTTACGACGTGCAGGACAGGCTGGTCGCGCTTCTCCGACCGGAACATGGCAACCCCGTTGGCTACAAAGTCGGCCTGACGTCAGCGCCGATGCAGGCATTCTGCGGAATTGATCATCCTATCGCCGGCGTCGTCCTTGCCGGTCGTGTGCATCAATCCGGCGTAACCGCGCAGCGATCGGACTTCGGGAGATTAGGCCTGGAGTTCGAGATCGCCGTGCGTATTGGAAGGGATGTTCCACCGATTGGCACTCCCTACACGTTCGAAACGATCGAGCCCTACATCGACGGCATCTGCGCCGGCATCGAACTGGTTGATGACCGCGGCGCGGATTACGCCAAGCTCGATGTTCTCTCGCTGCTGGCCGACAATTCCTGGAACGGCGGCGTGGTCCTTTCCAATTTCGTCACACATTGGCCTGACTTGTCGAATGTCGCAGGTAACGCCATGAAGGATTCCGTATCGATCGGCGGAGGGCACGGCCGGGACATTCTCGGGCACCCCTTCAACTCGGTGGCGTGGCTCGCCGGGCAACTAGCGTCCCGCGATGAGAAGCTCAAGGCGGGTCAGATCGTCATGACCGGAAGTGTGATGAAGACGGTTTTCCCTGACAACGTGGCTATTTTCAAATTTGACCTGGAAGGAATTGGCTCTGTCAGAGTGTCGGTGCGATAACAAGACCCCGATGGTCACCAAACTGCCGCACGAATTCGGACAAATCAGTTACTCTGCCAGCGCCTCGGACCAGGAGCGATTTTCGCGGAAAGGACCAAAGCTCTGGTCGCGAAGGGATTGGCCGGACCTACTTCGCGAGCGCAGTGAAGACAACCTTTTCGAACGCGTCGAGGGGCCCCTGCCCCCGATCCACCTTCGACCGCAACACCGCCCCTTCCCAGGAATTCAGCAGGAACGAGGCGATGGTTTTGGCGTCGAGATCGCGCCGCATTGATCCGTCGGCCTGCGCTTCCTTGACGCAGGCCTCAATCGCGCGGCTCCAGGTCGCGAAGATGACCGCCAGGCGCTTGCGAAACATTGGGCTTTGATCGGACATTTCCGCTCCCAGATTGCCGATAAAGCAGCCTGGCCGATACTCGGATTTGCGCGCCATGAGATTGAGCCTGTGAAAATAGGCCTTCAGGCGAACAACGGGTGCCACTTCCTCATCCTCCAGCATTTTCAGCGAGCTCAAGGCGCCTTCCCAGTACCGGTCCAGCGCTTCGATTCCGAGCGCTTCCTTGCTCTCGAAATGGTTATAGAACGAACCCTTGGGAACACCGGCCGCGTCGGTGATGTCTTGCACGCCGGTGGCGTTGAATCCCCTTTGATGCAGCACTTTCAAGGCCGCAGCAAGGATCGGTTCTTTCAAGCTTTCTCTCGGCATCGCTTCAATATGACCGTTCGTCTCAAAGAGTCAAGCTAGCGCTGGAACATCGTATTGCCGTTCTTTGAAGTCTCCGGGATGGGCTGGATGCGATCCCAGTGTTCAAAAACCACCCATGCAAACATCTTGCGCTTTCAATATGACCGACCATCTTGTATTGTCAATCGCTCGCTGTGGACGTCGTCGAAGGCAGCGAAGCCAAATCCCAATAAAGCCGCCCGACGACACGCGGTCCTACCATCTATCTTGAAGCAAATTCACCGGAGAGACGCGCAATGCATGCAGTTCAATACCAGGCATACGGCGGCTACCAGGAAAATCGCGTTGTCGATCTGCCCGTTCCGATGGCGCGAGACGGCGAGGTTCTTGTTCAAATGCGCACTGTTGGCGTAAACCCGCTCGACAACACCTTCCGAGCGGGTCACCATCCCGCTGCGAACGCCCAAAACCTGCCGCGCATTGGCGGCCAAACCGGGGTCGGGGTCGTAGTTGAAAAAGGCCAATCATCCTTCGCGGCAGGTGATCGCGTGATTGTCTTCGGCGCCGGCTTCGGTCGCACCGCTGATGGCACGTGGCGCGAATATGTAGCGGCCTCGCCCGCAGCGCTATCGCCGGTCCCTGCCGGGGTCGACGATGACACGGCCGCCGCCTTCGTCGCCGGCTTTGGCTATCTTACCGGTTACCTGGCGCTAACGGAATTTGCCCGGTTTCAGCCCGGCCAGACGGTTCTCGCTCCCGGCATCGGTGGCGCGGTCGGGATGGAAACGGTGCAGATCGCCGCTCGCCTGGGTGCCTCGATGGCAATCTCGACCGCCAGCACGACAGCGAAGGCACAGCAGGCGCTGGCCGCCGGTTATGAGCACGTCATCGACCTCTCGCGGCAATCTCTTCGTGATGGTGTTATGCGTCTCACCGATGGCAAAGGCGTCGATGTGGTGGTCGATGGTGTCGGCGGACCACTCGCCGGGGCCGCTCTCGGCACGCTTGCGTTCGGCGGCATGCTGGTCAGCGTCGGCTACGCAGGCGGACGCAAAACCGAGATCGACGTGACGGATCTGATCTGGCGGGCGGCGAAAGTCCGCGGCTTTATTTTCCGGCCGGAGGTTTTCAATGCCGAGACGTTAGCCGCTGCCCAAAACGCCTGCCGGCAATTCCTCGCCGAAGGCGCACTGCAGCCGACCGTCGCCAAGGTCTTCCCTCTCACCGAAGCCGCCGAAGCCGTGCGTTTCCTGATCGATGATCGTCCCTTTGGCCGCGTGCTCATGAGCGCCGCGCTATGAAGCTTGAGCATTTCCTGTGATCGTGAACTTCGACCATACGACCTTGCTGGTGCGCGATATCGAGGTCGGCATCAGCGCCTACCGTCAAATTCTGGGACGCGAGCCTACCTTTCGCATCCACGCCGAGGGTTTGGAGAGCGCTTTCTTCGTTCTGGATAACGCAACCCTTAGAATAGCTTCTCCTAACGGCGCGGGGGCCGTTGGCGACGTCGCTCGGGCTCAACTCGATGAAAGGGGCGAAGGGCTGTTTGGACTGGTGTTTCGCGTGGACGATATCGGGCGCACGTATCGGCGCCTAAGAAGACTATCGCTCGAGCCTTGCGAAATCTCCGACGTGGTAGAGCAAGATCCGGTCCAGGGCTCGACACACGCCTGGAAACGAACGGATCTGCCATCCAAATTTTCGCACGGCATTCCCGTCTCGTTTGCAAGTCCGGCAACCGAAATGCCGATCTCGGAAGCCTCGCCGTCGTCCGTCCGCAAGATGGATCTATTGGTCGTGGCCACCGGGGATCCCGAACGGGCGGCAATTCTGTATGGCGCCCGTCTTGGGCTGCCGCTGTCGTTTGATCAAATAAACGGTCAGAGTAATAGCCGGCTGATGCAGTTTCCATTCGGCGACATGCTGATCGAGGTTGTTCATCGGCCCGAGGATCGCTCGCACGAATCGGACCGGCTCTGGGGCATCGGCTGGTCGGTCGCGGACGCCGATGCAGCGCGCGACCGCCTCTTGCGATCCGGTCGAAACGTGTCCGACGTCAAGGTTGGCGCCAAGCCAAACACCCGCGTTTTCACGGTACGCGACGGAACATGCAATATCCCCACGCTCGTCGTGGAACATCTGCCGGCGCATCGCGACAAAGCCTTGGAGTAGCGAGCGAGGTGTTCGCAATCAGGGCTCGGCTTCACGGCGCGGCGACGGGATGCAGCGCGGTCTGGGTTTCAGTGCGGCCAGGCCTAGTTGGAGCATTCGCGAGCGGCAGCTCGGTGGTCGATTTGATCTGCTCCATCGTGAACATGGACGACACGTCGTGGAGATCGATTTTGGAGATCAGTCGCTGATAGAGGTCGTCGTAGGCTCGAATATCCGACACCACCGCCCGTATCAGATAGTCGACATCGCCGCTCAAGCGGTAAAAGTCCACGACCTCGGGGAAGCTGATAACGATCTTCCTGAACCTCTGAACCCATTCGGCATTGTGCTGGTTGGTCTTCACCGCGATGAAGACGCTGACACCCAGATTGAGTTTCTCGGCGTCAAGCAAGGCGACCCGGCGCCGAATGTAACCCGAACTTTCCAGCTTCTGAATTCGTCGCCAGCACGGCGTTGAGCTTAATCCGACCCGATCCGCGACCTCCTGCATCGATAGGCTGCTGTCCACCTGAAGCGTCGCCAGGATCTTGCGGTCAAACTCGTCAAGCATAATATCCTCCAGAGGAAGCAGACTTGAGAAAATTACTATCACCGACTCCCGTGTTTGTGGAAGTTTATTGCCATATTTCGGGTACCGCGAGCATAAAAAATTGCCAGGCTGCGCAAACTCGCGGCAGGCCAGCACCCGCAAAAAGGAGAAACGACGTATCGAACGACAGCAAATAATGCTGTCGCTTCGCGGTCTCTTATTTCTTGGGAAACGGGTCTGGTCGCGGCAGACTCATCGGGCCGCCGGCCGCGTGCGCGTCACAGGCGTCCGCGGCGTCTGGTTCGTTACAGCCGTTGGCCGCCGCTCGCATCGATCTGTTGGCCGGTCACCCACCCTCCCTCGTCGGAGGCAAGAAATGCGACCACTTTTGCAATGTCATCGGGCTGCCCGACGCGACCGAGCGCAATCGTGTCGGCGACGGCGCGGCTCGCCACCGGATCGCGCGCCGCGGCATTCATGTCGGTCGCTGTCGCTCCCGGCATGACGGAATTCACCGTGATGCGCCGTCCGCCGAGATGAACCGCGAGCAGCCGGGTCAATGCCTCGAGTCCCGCCTTCGCCGGCGCGTAGACCGCCATCGTCGGGTAGGCCGCGCGCGTTCCCATCGACGATATGTTGACGATACGCCCGCCCTCGCGCAAATGCGGCAGCAGCGCCTTGATCAGGAAAAACGGCGATTTCAAATTGACCTGCAACAAGAGATCGAAGTCATCCTCGGTGATGTCCTCGATCGGCGCGCGTTTGCTAACGCCGGCGTTGTTGACGAGAATGTCGAAGGCGGGGCTTGCGTAGCGGCTGGTCAGCTCAGACGCGAATCTCTCCGCCAGCGTTGCAGCGCCGCCGCGGTCGGATAGATCGGCCCGGATCGCGAAGCCGGTTCCTCCGTTTGCCGCGATCTCGGCGACGCAGGCATGCGCCGCCGCGGCGGCGGAGTTGTAATGGACGGCGACGGTAGCCCCCTCCGCCGCCAGCCGCCGCGCGATCGCCTGACCGATGCCCCGGCTCGCGCCGGTCACGAGCGCGATCTTTCCCGACAATGCGCTCAATTTGACGCCGTCCGATCCCAACTCATGCCGACCATCCCCCGGTTGCCTCAAGGCTGCGCGCGCGATCGATCAGCACCTTGCGGTCGATCTTGTTGGTGCCGGCCCACGGCAATTCGTTGACGAATTCGATGCGCCGCGGGTGCTGATAGGCAGGCCCGTTGGCGATGGCGAATTGGCGAATGTCATCGAAACTCGGCTGCGCATGCGCGCGCGTCACGATAAAGGCGACGGGAACCTGACTTCGCTCCTCGTCAGGAAGCGGAACCACCGCCGCCTGCTGAACCTGGGGATGGCGCTCCAGCAGTTTCTCCACTTCGCCCGGATAGATATTCTCGCCCGAGCAGACGAACATATCGTCGGCACGACCAACGAAATAGTAAAACCCGTTGTCGTCGCGCCGCATCACGTCGCCGCTATAATACCAGCCGTCGACCAGCGCCTTGGCGGTCTGTTGCGGCAGATTGTGATAATTGCCCATCAGCGCGGGATTGCGCATCAAAAGGACACCTTCGTTCTCCGTGCCGCCGACGAGCTTGAGATTCTTGACGTCGATCGGATAGCCGAGCGCGAGCGGCGGGGTC
>WNFM01007427.1_pt1 | contig 19734 bp, 16 predicted proteins | sample 5400271 | NCBI WGS metagenome assembly WNFM01 (sample SAMN13153352, study PRJNA577476) | soil metagenome | isolation source: 60 cm saprolite on Douglas fir-dominated hillslope | place: USA:California | collected 2013-09-17
GGACGCGGTCGATGAGATGGGTGGACTGATCGGAGCGCGCATTCCGCGTCTCGAGGACGGCGCGCTGCTTCTCGGCAAAGGACGCTTCGTCGATGACATCGGCTCTGCCGGCGTGAGGCACGCCGCCTTCGTGCGCAGCCCCCATCCGCATGCCGCGGTCCGAAGGATCGACGCGGAGACGGCATGCGCGCTGCCTGGGGTGCACGCGGTGCTCACACTCGACGACCTTGCGCCGGTTCTGGCCAAGCGCCGTATGCTGCGCCACTCCAATTCCGGGGCTCCGCTAGACCGGTACTGGTCATTTGCGCTCGCCGACGGGGAAGCCTCCTACGTCGGCGAGGCAGTGGCGATGGTGCTTGCCGAGAACCGCTACGTTGCCGAAGACGCCGCGGCCATGGTCGCGGTCGACTATGACGTGCTTGCATCGGTAGCGGACGCGCGCGCCGCCATCGAGCGCGCTGCGCCCGCAGTGCGGCGCGAGCTGAACAGCAACATCGCGGCCGCCTACAAGATCGCCTATGGCGACGTCGAGGCCGCCTTTGCCGGCGCCGCCCACGTCTTTCACGAGGAGCTTTGGCAGCATCGCGGTGGCGCGCATCCGATCGAAGGCCGCGGCATTCTCGCCGAATGGCGCGACGGCACGATGACCGTTTGGGCTTCGACGCAGAAGGCGCACGATCTGTTCCAATCATTGACCGCGCTGCTCGATTTCGACGAAAGCCGCCTGCGGGTGGCAACCCCCGACGTCGGCGGCGGCTTCGGTCCCAAGCTTTGCGTCTATCCCGAAGATATCGCGGTTGTTGCAGCTGCCAAACTCGTCGAGCGGCCGGTCAAATGGATCGAGGACCGGCGCGAGCATTTCACCAACGCCGCCCAAGAGCGTGACCAATACTGGGCGCTCGATGTCGGCGTCGACGCGGATGCGAAGCTTCTCGGGATCCGCGGTCGATTGATCCACGACCTCGGGGCCTATGCCCTGCAGGATGTCAACATTCCCTACAACTCGGCGTCCATGCTCAGCGGGCCCTACATGCTTCCCGCGCTGGCGATCGATGTCATCGTTGCCGCGACCAACAAGACGCCGGTCTCTTCGGTCCGTGGGGCCGGATATCCGCAGGCAGCCTTCGCCATGGAACGCGTCATGGACCGCCTGGCACGCGAGCTGCGCCTCGATCGCACGGAGGTGCGTCGTCGCAATCTTATTCCGCCGGAGAAGATGCCTTACACAAAGCCGCTCAAGGCGCGCTCCGGTGCTGCCATGGCCTACGACAGCGGCGATTATCCCGCCTGCCAGGCGCAGGTCCTGCAGGCCGCAGGCTGGCAAGATTTTCCGCAGCGACAGGCGGCGGCGCGACGCGAAGGCCGCTACATCGGCATCGGGCTTGCGCACGGAATCAAGGGCACCGGACGCGGTCCTTTCGAATCGGGTTTGGTACGCGTGTCGAACGCTGGGCGCGTGTCGGTGTTCACCGGCGCTGCGGCGATCGGTCAGGGCCTGCACACGGCGCTCGCGCAGATTTGTGCAAATGAGCTCGGATTGCGGACCCAGGACATTACCGTCGTGCCAGGGGACACCGCGGGCGTGTCACTCGGGCTCGGCGCTTTTGCCAGCCGGCAAACCGTGACCGCCGGCTCCTCCGTATTGCTGGCGGCGCGGGCAGTTGCCGACAAGGCGAAGAAGCTCGCAAGCCACATGCTCGAGGCAGCGGAGCACGACCTCGAAATCGTCAACGGCGAGGTGCGCGTCGTCGGTGCCCCCCAACTGTCGGTCAAGCTCGGCGAGCTCGCGCGCATCCTCAAAGGCGCGCCCGGCTACGGCTTTCCCGCGGATATAGATCCCGGCCTCGATGCGAACGTGAATTGGCGCACCGATGCGCTCGCCTATGCAAATGCCTGCCATGTCGCCGAAGTTGAAGTCGATCCCGACACCGGCGGCGTCAAGCTTCTCAGTTATGTGGCGCTTCAAGACTCCGGAACCTTGATCAATCCCATGCTGGTCGAAGGCCAGGTGCGTGGCGGCGTGGCGCACGGGATCGGCAACGCCATGCTGGAATGGATGGGATACGATGCGGCCGGGCAGCCCCTCACCACGAGCTTTGCCGATTATCTGCTGCCGAGCGCCACGGAAGTGCCGGCGATTGAGACGCTCTTTAGAGAGACGCCATCGCCGCTCAATCCGCTCGGCGCCAAGGGTGCCGGCGAGGTCAGCACCATTCCCGCCGCCGCCGCGGTGATTTCTGCGATCGAGGACGCGTTGCAACCATTCGGCGTGCACATCGCGCAAACCCCGGTGACACCGCAGAAGCTGGTCGAGCTGATCGCCGATGGCATAAGGTCGTGAACGCCGAGTAACCGGGCAAAGCGTCTTCTCCGATGCGAACTGGCTCCGATTATCTTCGCTCCCTCAACGATGGACGGCAGGTGTTCATCGACGGCGAGCGCGTCAAGGACGTGACTGCGCACGTCGCCTTCCGCGAGGCGGCGCGCTCGCTGGCGCGGCTCTACGACATCGCGGCTGCGCCACAGATGCGCGAGCTCATGACGTTTATCTCGCCCAAGACCGGCGAGCCGGTGCTGCGCGCCTACCAGATCCCGCGCAGCCATGCCGATCTACGGGCGCGGCGCTTGTTTTCCGAGACCTGGGCAGAGGCGACATTCGGCCTGATGGGGCGCACGCCCGACCACGTCGCCGGTTTCTTCTGTGGCTACGCCGCATTGCCTAGCGTATTCGCGGCCGGAGGCATGCACTTTGCTGATAACGTGGTCGCCTTCTACGAGCATCTGCGCGACAATCACCTCTACGCCTCCTACGCGATCGTGCCGCCGCAGATTGACCGCAGCAAACCCGCCCACAAGCAGAGCGATCCGACGCTCTATGCCGGCGTCGTCAAGGAGCGCGATGACGGGATCGTCATTTCCGGCGCGCAGCAGCTTGCCACTGGTGGGACGCTTTCCGACGTCATCCATTTGAGCTGCATCCATCCGCTGCAGCCGGGCGACGAGAACTACGCCAATTGCCTGGCGGTCCCGGTCAATGCGCCCGGGGTCAAGCTCTATCCGCGGCGGCCTTTCGCGATCGCGGCCACCAACGCGTTCGACTATCCGCTCTCGAGCCGCTTCGACGAGACCGACAGCTTCGTCGTCTTCGAGAACGTGTTCGTGCCGTGGGAGCGGGTCTTCATCTATCGCAACCTCGTGCTATCGCGGGATCAGTGGTGGAAGACGCCGTCGCATCTTTATGGCAACCATCAGGCGCAAGTCCGATACGTCACCAAGCTGCGTTTCATGATCGGGCTCGCCCAGCGAATGAACGAGATGACGGGCAATGCCGCCAACCCGGCGGTGCAGATCATGATGGGCGAGCTTGCCGCCTGGGTATCGATCTATGAGCACATGCTGCTCTCACATGAGACGACGGCGGTTATCGATAAGGACGGCGTACTCTGGCCCTCGAAGTCCGGGCTCTATTCGGCTATGGCGCTGCAGTCGGAACTCAACGGCCGCATGCTAGAGATCATTCGCGAACTCGCCGGCTCCGCCCTGATCACCTTGCCGTCCTCGCTCCGGGATTTGGAGAGCGCGGAAACCGCGAGCGACGTCGAGCGCTACATGCGTTCGGCGTCTTCCGATGCCAAAAGCAAAGTGGCACTGATGCGGCTTGCCTGGGATTTGATCGGATCGGAATTCGGCAGTCGGCAGCAGCAATACGAGAAGTTCTACGGCGGCGCTTCGTTCCTGGTGAAGCAGAACGTCTATCGCAACTTCGATTTCAAGCGGGCAAGCGCGCTGGTCGACGCGGCGCTCAACCTGCCACCGGTACGGGGTAACGGCGGGAGCTAACCAGACGGGGTATTACCCGTCCTTCCACAAATGCGAAAATTCCGCGGCGACGATGCCCTCATATGGAATGTCGCCCGCGAGGATTCCGACGTCACGTGAGAACTGGTTCATGCCGGCGACAAACGTGGGCGAGATTGACGCATCGTAATAGGGATGGTCCCGGCGAATGAGCTCGGCGATCAACTCGGCCTCCTCGGGCGGGAACAGCTTGCGGCCGACTTCGGTCGCGCGTGCGACGTTTTCCTTCAGCGCAGCCTGCGTCTTCACGATGGCGCGCACGGCGCCGGCCGCGGTTTCCGGGGAGCGCTGGATCAACCGGTCGGTCGTGGCGATCGTGGCCATGGTATAGTTGAAGCACGGCTTCGGTCCATCGCCGCGCCTCACGTCGAGCACTACCGCGCCGACGCCGCGGCGAACGGCTACCTCGGTGCCCATCCCGTTGGCCCAAAAACCGTCGATCTTGCGCTCCTCCAGCGCCTTCGCTGCGGTCACGCCGAAGTTCACGCCCGCCCCCTGCGCGCCCGGCACCGGGGCAATTTTTACTTGATCGCGCGCGAGATCGATGCCGGCTTCGATGAGCAGGCGGCGCAATCCCATATCGACCCACGGTGCCGCGCCGATGCTGCGTCCCTTCACCACACCGAGATCGCCGCGCTTGCCGCCGAGATCCGCGTGCATCACGAGGAACCAGTACATGCCTTGGCCTTGCGCGCATAAAAGCTTCGCGCCGTGCCACGACGGAAATGCTGAGAGCGCGGAATGGGCGGATCCGCCGACGAAATCGACCGTGCCGGCGCGCAGTGCCGCGTAGCACTTATCGACGGGGTAGATCAGCTCGAGCGAGACATCGAGGCCTTCCCGCTCGAAAAAGCCGAGCTCGATCGCGGCAATGGCGGGGAAATACGAGTTCGAGATCATGTCGGGCACGGCAAGTTTCATCGTCATTCTCCCGCAATTACTCTAGAGCGCCTCTTGCCCCTTTTGGTCACCCGCGAGCTTGAGCCGCGAGGTCGGTCACTTTCGTAAGCACTTTTCGCAAAGGAGATGGATTGCCAGGTCAAACCGGGCAATGACGCCCGGGAATGACGAATGATGCATTACTCGCGCTTGATCGGCGTGTTCATGGGAACATCAGAGCGCCGTTCATTTGCAAGCGTCTTGCCGAGCTCAAAATACTCGCTGCGCGCCGCCATCTCAGCTTGGCGCTCGAGCTCGGCCGGCCAATGGCCGAGATCATAGCCGTGCCATGGCGGCTGCGGTGTGAGCGGCGGCAGCCCAAGCCGCTCCCAGATCACCCTGGCTCGCTCCATGAACTCGCGCTTCGGCAAGGCGACCGGTGCATAGGGGCCTTTGAGCGTGGCATTGATCAACACGGACGCGCTTTCGCCGTCGTCGCGCGGGCCGCGCGGTCCGTGGCCTGGATCCTTGTGCGGCACCACCTTGAGGTCATGCTGCGGCTGGCAGCGGTACGACATCGCCCACAGCAATGCATCGGCATTCTCGGCGTCGATGTCCTCATCGACCGCGACGATCCATTTGCCGGCGAAACGATGCAGGGAGGCTGCGCCGTAGAGCGCACGCCAAATTTCAGTCTCGGGTGTGCCGCGCGCGCACTGGATCGCAATGACGGCGTAGAGGCTAGTGAGCGGCTCGTGCATCGCGACGCGCTTGACGCCGGCAATGCCGAGGATCGAGCGCAGATGATTGAGATAGACCGGCTCCATCGCCACCCGGCGGATCACGCTCGATTCGCTTGGAGTGACCTGGCTGATAAACGAAGTGAGGATCGCATGGCGTCGTCGCGTGATCGCGGTGACCTCCATGAATGCATTGTATTCCTGCAGGTTGACGTAGCCGTGCGATTCCCCGAACGGAGCCTCGGGCTCCAGCGATTCGGTGTTGATCAAGCCCTCGATCACGATCTCGGCTTCGGCCGGCACCAGCAGATCGACGGTCTTGGCGCGCACCACGTTGATCGGTCCGCCAGCGAGCGCGCTGGCGACGGCGAGTTCGTCGAGATGCTCCGGCATCTTCTGCACCGAGGCGTATGAGATGACGGGCGGGCAGCCGACAACGACCGCGCAAGGCAGCGGTTCGCCACGCGCCTTGCACTTCTGCCAATGCGCGAAGATGCCGGCGCGCAGCTCGACCGATGGATTCATTCCGAGCCGGCGCGGCGCTTTGAGCTGACCGCGATAATTGCCCACGTTCTGCACGCCGGTCTCAGGATCCTTCGTGATGTAGTGGCCGGCGGAAAGATAGGGCGCGTTGTCCCATCCTGGAGTCGAGATTGGCACCGGTAGGCCGTCGAGCCCGTTGCCCTCACGGTCGAGATCGGCATCCGTCGTCACCACGTCATGGCACGGCGCGTCCGCGACGAGACGCGGTGCGATCGGATCGGCGATGGCCTTGACCCACGCTTGGCCGATCTCCTCGAGCGGCTTGCCGAAGCCGATGCGATAGACGTCTCGGCTCGCCGCTAATCCCGCAACCAGCACAGACATGTCGAAGCGGCGGCCTTTGGAGTCGGTCGGTTGTGTGAACAGGAACGCCTTGCGGTTCGGCTCGGCGATTCCGCCACGATATTGCCAGCGAACCAGCGGGTGCATTTCGGTGTCTTTGTTGATCGGCTCGTCGACGACGACGAGCAGTCCGGCCCGCGCAAGCGCAAGCACGTGTTCGTGCAGGTCCGGGTAGCTACGGGGATGCTTGGGCGGCCCCTCGCGGTAGCGCTCAAGCGCGGTCAGTGCACGCTGCGCTGCTCTGTCGTCCATCGGCGCTACGCCCGGGAAACTTCACCCTAGAACGAGGTGGCGATCGCGGCGGCCGCGGCCAATGCCTGCGCATCGCCATTGACGAACCCAGTCACTTGCAGGCCGAGCGGCAGGCCTTCGTCCTGCAGAACGGGAAGCGAGATTGCCGGGATGCCCAGCAATGACGCATGCGCAGTGCAAGAAGGGTCGCCGGTCGAGTGAAGACCGAGCGGGGCGGCGGCGGGCGCCGAGAGGCTGACGCAGGCGTCGCATTCCGCTGCCAGGTCGGCATAGAGGGCGCGCGCTTTCTCCCGTTGCGCGAGGTCATTTCGATAATCGTCGAGCGTCATCGCCTCGGCATCAGCGAGGCGCGAGAGCATGACGCGGCTGAGCTTGCTCGCGTCGCGCGTGCGATAGGTATTGAGCGGCCAGCGCGATTCCCAGCTGTTGATCCGCATGGAGAGCTCCCGCGCTTGCGCAATGGCGGCTTCGACTGCCGCGAGCCGTGCATGCGATTGGCGCGTGATCAGTTCGATGCCGGCAGCTTTGAACCGAATTAGCGCATCGGCCATGGCCTCTTTGGCGCCCCGCGAGGCAACCGCCCAGCCGGCGGTCTCGAGCACCCCAAGCCGGCGCGGCTTGCGCGGCGGCAGCGGGCTCGGCGGCCCGAACAGGCCGGGATAGCCCGGATCGCCGCCGGTGCGTGTCGCGATCTCGTAAGCGACTTGCCAGGCGTCCTCCAACGTCACGGCGAGAACGCCGGTCACGCTCTGGCTCAACCCGTCGTAACTTCCGCCGCGATTGAGCGCGCCGACCGAGACCTTGAATCCGATACAGCCGCAATAACTGGCGGGCCGAATGGTCGAGCCGATCACTTGGGTGCCGAGCGCCGTGCTCACCATGCCGGCGGCAACGGCGGCAGCCGAGCCGCTGCTCGATCCGCCCGGGGTGCGGCGCAGGTCATGCGGGTTGCGCGTGCCGCGCGGCTCGGTCGAGGCAAACTCGGTGGTGACAGTCTTTCCAACGATGACCGCCCCGGCCTCGCGTAGGGCGGCGACGCTCGCGCCATCTCGTTCCGAGCGGAAGCCGGCGAACAGCGGTGACCCGTTTTCCGTCGGCATGTCGGCGGTCTCGATGATGTCCTTGATCCCGACCGGCATGCCGTCGATCGGCGAGCGCGGGGCGCCCGCGCGCCAGCGCGCGCTCGATTGGTCGGCGGCCGCGCGTGCCCCCTCGAGGTTGAGATTGACGAAGGCGCCGATCTTGGGTTCGAGCGCGGCGATGTCCGCAAGGCACCGTTCGAGGAAATCGCGCGGCGTGTCGGCGCCGGTCTGAAACCGCTCCGTTGCAGAGAGGTAAGACCTCGGTGACAGCTTCAATTTCTCGTCCGGCGCCAGCATGATGATGCCCTCTCGCTCGCGAACTCTGCAGCCCAGATGAGCGAAGCGAAATCCGGCTGATCCTACGTGCCGCCCCGCATGTCGCTTCGCTGATGCGGGCTAGTTCGTCTCACTTCCGGCTTTCATCGTAGTAGTGGATCTCGTACAGCAAACACCCGCGCTCCGACTTGAACGGCCCGTGGTAGACGCCCGGCGGCCGGCAGGCATAGGTCGGCGCGTCAAAGGATTCGCCGCCTTTGCCCTGCGCGTCGTTGCCGACGATGAGGTCGCCGGAGATCAAATAGACCTCTTCCCAATGGTCGTGCACGAAAGGCGCCGTGGTGTAAACGCCGGGCTCGATGCGCAGAAGCCGGGTGCGGCTGCCCATCTTGCGGGTTTCGTCGAGATCGCTCGCGAGAATTTTCTGCTTGATACCCGCGGGATAGCCTGCCGGCGTGGCCCATCCGGTGTTCATGTCGACCCGGGTGAACTCGAGATGCGGCTTGTTCATGGGCATGGTTGGTGGTCTCCCATCTCAAGACGGGAAGCGTTGGCACGCGATCTTGCGGCCACGGATGAAACTACTCGTCCGGGTTGATATCATTGCCGCCGCCATTTCAACAAGCGCTTCCGCTCAGTCGTGCAATGCAATGCGCTCCCTTGCCCAACTGACAGCTGATCTCGGCCGCGGCGGGAAGAGCCGCGGCCTGGTCGAGCAGTGCTTATCGCGCATCGCGGATCAATCTGGGGAAGGGCAGCGCGTCTTTCTCAAGGTTCATGCTGAGCCAGCGCTCGCAGCAGCTGATTACTACGACCGCCTGCGCGCGCGGGGTTCAGCACCTTCCCCGTTCGCCGGCATTCCGGTCTCGATCAAGGATCTGTTCGACATTACCGGCGACGTGACCACGGCCGGTTCCGTCGTGCTGAAGGATGCGCGGGCGGCCAAGCAGGACGCGCCCGCGGTGGCGCGCTTGCGAGCGGCTGGTTTCATTCCGATCGGGCGTACCAACATGACCGAGTTCGCTTTCTCCGGGCTCGGCATCAATCCGCATTATGATACGCCGCTCAACGCCTACGACAGGCGGGCAGGTCGCATCCCCGGCGGCTCGTCGTCGGGCGCCGCTATCTCGGTCACCGACGGCATGGCCTTCGGCGCGCTCGGCACCGACACCGGTGGCTCATGCCGCATTCCGGCGGCCTTGTGTGGTATCGTCGGATTCAAGCCGACCGCGGTTCGCGTTCCAACGGCAGGAGCCTTTCCGCTTTCCACTTCGCTCGACTCCATTGGACCGCTGGCGGCAACCGTCGCATGCTGCGCCGCGCTCGATGCCGCTCTCGCCGGCGCGCCAATGTCCGATCTTCCGTCGTTCCCGCTCGCCAGCCTGCGAATGGCGCTGCCGCAGACGATGGTGCTCGAGAATGTCGAGCCCACCGTGGCGCGCGCCTTCGAGACCGCTCTCTCCGCGCTGCGCAAAGCAGGCGCGCGGATCGACGATATTGCACTGCGCGAACTCGCAGAGCTGCCGCAGATCAATGCCAAGGGCGGGCTCGCCGCGGCCGAGGCCTACGCGATTCATCGCCAGCTGGTCGCCAAAGCCGGCAAAATGTACGATCCGCGCGTGCTCAGCCGCATTCTGCGCGGACAGGAGCAAGACGCCGCCGATTATATCGATCTCGTCAACGCGCGAGCCAATTTCATCCGTCGCATGGAGGCGATCACGGCGCCCTACGATGCGCTGGTAATGCCGACCGTTCCAGTGACCGCGCCGCGGCTTGCCGATCTTGCCGATCTTGCCGAAGATGCCGCTTATCGCAGCACCAACTTTCTCGTCTTGCGCAATCCGTCGATCGCAAATTTCCTGGACCGCTGCTCGATCTCGATTCCTTGTCACCACGCCGGCGACGCGCCGGTCGGCCTCATGCTGATCGGCGACCACGGTGACGACCGCCGCTTGCTGGCGATCGCCGCCGCCATCGAAGCGGTCGTATCGCCTGGTTTGGCTTAGGCTGGCAGCCTGCGCGAATCCGCTACAATGGCGGTGTCGCAAGCGGTGAGGTTGGATAATGGATTTTTCCTTAAGTCCGGAGCAGCAGCAAATCCGGGACGAGGTCCGCAAGCTCTGCCTCCAATTCGACGACGCGTATTGGCTGGAAAAGGACCGCAGCGGGGAGTTTCCCCACGAGCTGCATGCGGCGCTCGCCGCGGCGGGCTGGCTCGGCATTGCTATGCCGGAAGAGTACGGCGGTGCTGGTCTCGGCATCACCGAAGCGGCGATCATGATGCAAGCCATTGCCGAATCCGGTGCGGCCATGACCGGGTCGTGTTCGGGACCGACGAGCAAAAGCGCCGCATGCTGCCGCCGCTGATCGCCGGCCAGGATAAGGCCTGCTTCGCCGTGACCGAGCCCGACGCCGGGCTTGACACGACGGCCATCAAAGTGCGCGCCGAGCGGCGCGGCGAGCATTACGTTCTATCGGGCCAGAAAATCTGGATTTCCACTGCCCAGGTCGCGAACAAGATTCTCATCCTCGCCCGCACCACGCCGCTCGAGACCGTCAAGCGCAGGACCGAGGGGTTGAGCTTGTTCTACACCGACCTTGACCGAACTCGCGCGGCGGTGCGCGTCATCGATAAGATGGGCCGTCACGCGGTCGATTCGAACGAGATATTTTTCGACGGCATGATCGTGCCCGCCGCCGATCGCATCGGCGTGGAGGGCGACGGCTTTCGCTCGATCCTGCACGGGATGAATCCGGAACGAATCCTGATCGCCGCGGAGGCGGTCGGCATCGGGCTCGCGGCGTTGCGCAAAGCCGCGCTCTACGCGCGCGAGCGTGTGGTGTTTCGCCGGCCGATCGGCCAGAATCAGGCGATCGCACACCCACTTGCACGATGCTGGATGGAGCTCGAAGCAGCCAGCCTGATGGTCATGAAGGCGGCGGCCCTCTACGATCGCAACCTGGATTGTGCGGCCGAGGCCAATGCCGCCAAATATCTGGCAGCGGAGGCTGCCTTCCGTGCCTGCGAGACCGCCGTCCTCACCCATGGCGGTATGGGCTATTCCAAGGAATTTCACGTCGAGCGCTATCTGCGGGAGGTCATGATCCCGCGGATTGCGCCGATTACGCCACACATGATCCTCAATTTCATTGCAGAGAAGGTTTTGGGGCTGCCGAAGTCCTATTAGGACACGCGGGCGCCCAGGGGGTTCGGGGTACGTCGATGGCCTTCCTCCGACGGGTCGGAACAGCTGCGACCGCGATTGCTGGGCTCGTGGCCTGGCTGGGCGCATGGCAATCCGGCTGGGCCGCCCCCGCCAGCGGTGCCGGCAAGAAACCGGCCGCTTCGGCTTGCGATCGGCCGGCGTTCCGGGTCGTCGTGGATGTCGGGCACACCGCTGAGTCCCCCGGCGCCATCAGCGCGCGCGGGGTCTACGAATATGGATTCAACCTTCGGCTCGCAACGCTCATCGAGCAGAAATTGCTCCATGCAGGCTTTGCCAAGACGATTTTGCTGGTGACCGATGGGCCGGCCAGGAAGAGCTTGTTCAAGCGCGTGGCGCGCGCCAATGCTGCGTCCGCCGATCTCTTCCTCTCGATTCATCATGACTCGGTGCCGGACTCCTTTCTCGAAGCTTGGGAGTATCAAGGCGAGGAGCATCACTTTAGCGACCGCTTCAAAGGCCACTCCGTCTTCTTCTCGATCGACAATGCCGATCCCGACGGCAGTCTCGAGTTCGGCAAGGTCCTCGGCGAGCAGCTACAATCGCGAGGCCTGCAATACACCCCGCACTACATCGAAAAGTTCATGGGCCACCGGCAAAGACTGCTGGTCGATGCCAAGGTCGGCGTGTACCGCTACGATCAGTTGATCGTGCTGAAGTCGACCCAAATGCCTGCCGTCCTGCTCGAGGCCGGCTCGATCATCAACCGGAACGAGGAATTGGTGATGAGCTCGCCGGAGCGCCAATCGCTCATCGCCACGGCCGTGACGGATGCCGTCGATGGCTTTTGCGCCGTCCGAAAGCCGCGCGGCCCGGATCGCGCCGCTCGTCCGCCGGTCGCTGCCGACAAGCAAACGCTCTCTCCCAATACTGCAGCCCAGCCGGTGAACTCAGCTAAGGCGAGATGACTAGCTAGCGCGCGCAGTACGCGGTTTAAGGAGCGGACCGAGGTTATCGCCCGCGCCGATTCCATTTCGCGCAGACGTGCTCTAGAACGGTCTCCCATACGACCTCGCCGTTGGGAGGCGCTCATGAGTATTCCGAAGCCGGTCTACAACCCGCCATTCAACATCACGCGCGCCAGCCATTCGGTGCTCACCGTCAAGGATTTGGCGGCGAGCCGGCGCTTCTACGTCGATCTCATCGGCTTTATCGTCAGCGACGAGGATAAGGACACGCTCTATCTCCGCGGCGTCGCCGAGGCCTGTCACCACAGCCTCGTGCTCAAGCGCGGGAGCGGCGAACCGCAGGCGGAGCGAGTCGGGATGCGCGTGTTCAGCGAAGAGGATTTGGACAAGGCCAAGGCGTTCTTCGACCGAGCCGGTCTACCGGCGAAATGGGTCGAGGTGCCGCATCAGGGACGCACGCTGCATGTCTCCGACGCAAGCGACGCCCCGGTCGAATTCTGCGCGACCATGGAGGTGAAACCGCGCCTCATCGTCGCCTTCGAGCACCACCGCGGCGCGGTGCCGCAGCGGATCGACCATTTCCAGCTGCTGGTGCCCGACGTGCAGAAGGCGTGCGAATTCTGGATGAGCATGGGCTTCAGGCTCTCCGAATACATCGCGCCCGATGGAACCGAGGATCTGCTCTTCGTGTTCCTGCAGCGCAAGGGCAATCCGCACGACATCGTCTTTGCCCCCGGAGAAGGACCGCGGCTCCATCACGCGGCATTCTCGATCCCGGAATCCTACCACTTCTTCTACGTTTGCGATCTCGCCGCCGAGATGGGCTTTGCCGCCAATGTTGAATTCGGACCCGGCCGCCACGGCCCCGGCCACGCGCTCTTCGTCTACATGCGCGATCCGGATGGACACCGCATCGAATTGTTCAATACCCACTACCAGGTCATGGATATGGAGAACGAGCCGGTGCGCTGGGACGCAAGCCGCGCCATGCAACGCCGCTGGCAGCTGCCGGCACGGCGGCAATGGTTCGTCGAGGCGAGCCGGTTTGCCGGGGTTGCGCCGCGCGAGCCCACGCGCAAAGGCGAGCCGTTGAGTCTGGAAAAATTCATCGCCGCTGGTATGCGGTGAACGAACGATCCCGAGCGACTAGGCACAGCCGCTCGTCCCCGCGAAAGCGGCGACCCAGATCACAAAATTGCAAGCAGGCGGCCCTGGACTCCCGCTTGCGCGGGAATGAGCGGCAGAACCGCGGCCTTCGCTCGAATCACTGTCTTAATAATCCGGCGCTGGCCGCCGCCGCATCCCAGAGCTTGGCGTCTTCTTTGATCATGACGGCGAAATCGGAGGGCGTGTTGGCGATACTCTCGAGCCCGTTCTCGCCCAGCACCTGCTGCACGTCCGTGGAGTTGAGGATGCGCGCGACCTCGTCATGCAAGCGTGCGGTGATAGCGGCCGGCAGGTTCGGCGGCCCGAGCAAACCGATCCAGGTGCGCCCCGGCACGAAACCCGGTATCTCTTCGGTGATGGTGGGTACGTCTGGCAGCTTCCCGTAGCGCTTGGTGTCGAAGACCGTTAACAGGCGCAGTTGCGCGCTCTGGATGTGCGGCAGTGCCGCCGCTAGACTGACGATCGCCGCCGGAACGTGGCCGCCCAAAAGGTCGTTGAGCGCCGGCGTCACTCCCTTGTAAGGAACGTTGAGCATCTCGATGTCGGCGGTCCGGTTGAGGACTTGCCCGTAGAGATGATGCGCAGTGCCGATGCCGCCGCTGGCATAAGATATTTCGTGCGGGTGCTTGCGCACGAGTTCGACGAAGGCCGTGAGCGAAGCCGCCGTGAGGCGGTCGTTGACCACCAGACCGGCCGGGTTGTTGGCGATCGCGGTGATCGGCGTGAAATCCTTTGCGATGTCGAACGAAGCCGTCTTGTTCTGAATGCGGTCGATCGTTTGCGCCAGCGCGATGACAACGCCGATGTTGGTGCCGTCGGGCGCAGCGCGCCTGAGCATGCCCATGCCGATTGCGCCCGACGCGCCGCCCTGATTTTCGACGACAACCGGCTGGCGCAGCCTTTTGCTCAACTTCTGCCCGATCAGCCGTGCGGTAATGTCGCCCGCTGCACCGGGAGGGCTGGGCACGATGATGCGGACCGTGCGCGCTGGAAGCTCCTGCGCGCTTGCGGCGAGCGGCAGCAGCGCGAACGCAGGGAGAAGCAACGCGTACCAGCTCACGTTCCCTCGTTCGGATCCGGGTAGAGCTTGCCGACAATGGCGGTCACGCCTGGTTGCGACCGAACCAGATGATAACGGCCGTCGCGATCGCGCCCCAGCCGCCCCGCCTGCCGCAGTTCGTCCAGCGCGCAGGCGATCTCACGACCATCATCGCTGCCAATTGCCTCGATGATGTCGGCGTAAAACATCGGCGCCGATGCGAGCGCCTGCTCGACCGTTTGAAAGCGAGCAGGCCCACCGAAGACCTTGGCCGCACTTTTCGTCAGCGGAATCTCGCCGTCCCGGCCCAACGGCTTGACGCAGTCGAAACCCGCCTTCGCCCCGGTGCGCCGGCCATTGAGTGAGGGATCCATAGTCATGCCCCGCATTCCCTGAAGGACCATGAGATCCTGATCGGCCTGAAAGCGCGTTCCGAGCGCCCACTCGACCTGCCGATCGTCGTGAATATCGATGTCCTCGTCGAATACGTAGATGTGCTTCAGCCGCATAATTCCGCCGAACAGCGCCGCGATGGCCGCTTTGGCCTCTCCGAGGGCGCGCTGCTTGATCGAGACGCGTAACGTGTTGTCGCCGCCTGACATGGACCGCAGATAGACCGCGACCGGCTCGCGCACCGTCGCCTTGAGGATCTTTATTGCCTCGGCCTCGGTGCGCATTGCACTGATGACGGCACTGTCCGTCTGATCGAGCACGCGCGCGGAGCCGTGCAGGAGCGAGTGGTGCAGCGCGTCCCGGCGCATGGTGATCGCGGTGCAATGAAACACCGGATCCATGTGGATCGCGCCGTAGTAGCCCATATATTCGCCGTAGGGGCCTTCCGGTTCCGCATAGCCGCGCTCGTCGAGATAACCCTCGAGCGTCATCTCCGCATCCGCCGGCACCAGGATATCGTTGGTGAGACTCTTGACCACCGGCGCTGGCTCCCCGCGAAAGGTGGCGATCAATGCCAGCTCGTCACCGCCTTGCCGCGTCGTCGCGGCAAAGAAATCGAGCGGATGCGCACCGACCGTGAAGGTGATCGGCAAGCGTTCGCCGCGTGCAACGCATGCCGTATAAATGCGCTTGAGGTCGGACGGCGCAGTTACGTTCGTTCCGGTCTCGTACCGGTTGCGCAAGCTCAGGCGACGGCAGCCGACATTCCTTCGTCCGGTTGCCGGATCGATCGTGTAATCGATGGCCGAACTGAGATAGCAGCTGCCATCGTAGGCATGTTGCGGATGAAAGGGCAGCTTTGTGAGATCGACGTTTTTGCCCGTGATCTTGACCTCGTGCACGGGCGCTTCGTCGGAATTCACCTCCACGACCGGCTGGGGATTGGCGAGTCGCCTGAAATATTCGTCGTGGAGCTTGTCCTCGCTGACCTCGAACGCGGCAGCCAAGCGCCTTGGGCTACCCGCGGTCTTCGCGACGATCTCCACTTTTTCGGGCCCTGCTCTTTTGAACAGGACCGCCTTGTCGGTCCCTTCGATGATCGCGCTCAGCCGAGTCAACGGCACTGCTTCGGCATGCGTCTCGACCTCATCCATGTCGATGAGCCGCTCAACGAATCGGCGCAGTCGGTACTTGTCCAAATCCACGTTGCGGCTCGGCATCGCTCTGTGCCTTCTATTTGTGGCCCGCCGGCAGCATTTCGCTCGAGGAATTGATCACCGCGTGAATGCTGCGAGCGAACTCGATTGCGCCGGCGACATCCATGTCGAGTGCGGCGCGCGCGTAGTCCTTGCAACCGACGCGGGCCGGCCGCGGCGCGGCCATGATCTGCTTGCACAGCGCCTCGACCGCGCGGTCGAGCTCGGCTTGCGGAACGACCTCGCTGACGATGCCCGCCTCGCGCGCGCGTTGCGGGTCGATGACCGCGGTCGACCAGACCAGATACGTCATCGCCTTGCGCGGCACGCGATCGACCAGCGCCGACATGACCATGGTCGGCATGATGTTGTGGGCCATCTCGGGAACCTGGAACTTGGCGGTGTCGGCGGCGAGCGTGATGTCGCAGACCGCGGCAATGGCGCAGCCGAAACCAAAGGCGCGCCCGTGCACCACGCCGATGACGGGAATTTCGCAGCGGCGGAATGCCCCATAGCAATTGAACACCACGTCGTTGCGACGGCGCAGCTCGAACGCTTCGGGCGGCGGCCCTGGCGGGCGTTTGCCCATGGTCTCGCGGCCGACGCAGAAATCGTCACCGGCGCCGCGCAGAACTACGATCTCCGAGCTCTCAGCGGCACCAAGCAGGAGCTTGGTCAGCTCGACTGCCATTGCGTCCGACGCGGCGTTTCCGATCTGTGGCCGATTGAGCGTGATTTCCAGCACCGGTCCCTTGCGGGCGGTGAGAATTTCGCTGGACATGCATGGTCCTCCCAAAGCCTTTCCGGCAGCGCGGCTGCCGCACGGGAGATATCTCAATAAGCGAGAGCGGTTGGCGATGCCAGCGAAACCGCGCGCGTGGACGCAATCACGAGCCAATGTTAGGGCCTGAGCTTGAACGAGATACCCGCTCGCCTCTACGTTGGCATTTGCCATGCACGCCTCCGACATGCCGGATGGGCCACCCAAAACCGAGCCGGCGCTGCGCGCCATTGCCATGCCGGCCGACGCCAATCCGTACGGCGACATCTTCGGCGGCTGGCTGCTCTCGCAGATGGATCTCGCGGGCGGGGCGGCCGCGAGGCGCCGTGCCAAAGGCCGCACCGTGACGGTAGCGATCACTGCCATGACCTTTCATCGTCCGGTTTTCGTCGGCGACGAGGTGACCTGTTACGCCGAAATCGTCAGGGTCGGCAGAACCTCCATCACGGTAAAGGTCGAGAGCTGGGTGCGCCGCGGCATCGGCGAGGAGCAGATCGCGGTCACCGAGGGCGTTTTCACCTATGTCGCCGTCGGCGAGGATCGCCGCCCATGCCCGGTGCCGCCGGAAGGTTGAACGGACGAACGGAACGTTTACACGGGGTCGAAGCTTGGCAAGGAAGGCATGACTGCGAACAACGAGTCTCGATCAATGCACCAGAAAGTATTCAGCGTGCGCGAAGTCCTGGCCGGAGCGGCGCCGCACAATGCGCCGGTCACGGTTAAAGGTTGGGTGCGCACGCGGCGCGATTCGAAGGCGGGTATTTCATTTGTGCATCTGTCGGACGGCTCCTCGTTCCATCCGCTGCAGGTGGTGGTGCCGAATACGCTGCCGAACTACTCCGACGAGGTTTTGAAACTCACGACTGGGTGCGCGGTGGGGGCGACAGGGACGATCGTGCCCTCACCTGCAAAGGGTCAACCGTTCGAGATGCAGGCGAGCGCGGTCAAAGTAGTCGGGTGGGTCGAGGATCCGGATTCATATCCGATCCAACCGAAGCCGCACTCGCTGGAGTTCCTGCGCGAGATGGCGCATTTGCGGCCGCGGACGAACGTGATCGCCGCGGCGACGCGGGTGCGGCATACGCTGGCGCAGGCGATCCATCACTTCTTCGACGAGAACGGCTTCTTCTGGGTCAATACGCCGATCATCACCGCATCCGATGCAGAGGGTGCGGGCGCGCTGTTCCGGGTATCGACGCTCGATCTTGCAAACCTGCCCCGCACGCCGCACGGGCAGGTGGATTTCGCCAAAGATTTCTTCGGCCGCGAGGCATTCCTGACCGTCTCGGGACAGCTCAACGTGGAGGCGTACTGTCTCGCGCTTACCAAGGTCTACACGTTCGGGCCGACCTTTCGGGCGGAAAACTCCAACACCAGCCGCCACCTCGCCGAGTTCTGGATGATCGAGCCGGAAATCGCCTTCGCCGACCTCTCGGACAATGCGACGCTGGCGGAACGGCTGCTGAAGTTCACCTTCGCAACGCTGCTGAAAGAACGGGAGGAGGATCTCGCCTTTTTCGACGAGCGCATCGAGAAGGGACTGCGCGCCAAACTCGAAGGCATCGTCGGCTCGGAGTTCGTGCGCATGGATTACGGCGAGGCGATCGCGGTGCTCGAGCGTGCGAATGAGAAGTTTGAATTTCCAGTGAGGTGGGGCATGGACCTGCAGTCGGAGCACGAGCGCTATCTCACCGAGAAGCACGCCAAGAAGCCGGTGATCGTGATGAACTACCCGAAAGACATCAAGGCGTTTTACATGCGCGTGAACGATGACGGCAAAACGGTCGCGGCGATGGACGTGCTGGCGCCGGGCATTGGCGAGATCATCGGCGGCAGTCAGCGCGAGGAGCGGCTCGAAGTGCTCGACGCTCGGATGGCGGAGCGCGGCATCGATAAGGAGCACTATGCCTGGTACCGGGATTTGCGCCGCTACGGCACGGTGCCACACGCGGGCTTTGGATTGGGCTTCGAGCGCACGCTTGCCTACATTACCGGGCTCGCCAATGTGCGCGACGCGATCCCGTTCCCGCGAACGCCCGGGAATGCGCGGTATTAACGACCTCGTGGCGCTACGCTCAATCCGGCGACCTGCTTACCCTCGCCGTCAATGATTGAGCCGGAGCAATAACAAGGAGCCATCCATGTCCAAGCTTCGCGTCCATGGGTTCACAATATCCCTCGACGGCTACGGGGCTGGCCCCAATCAGGATCTCGACAACCCGCTCGGCGTCGGCGGGGTCGCGTTGCACGAATGGGCCGTTGCCACCCGTACGTTTCGGCAGATGTTTGGAAGTGGCGGCGGCACGAGTGGCATCGACGATGACTGTGCAGCGCGCGGCTTCACGAACATCGGAGCGTGGATCATGGGCCGCAACATGTTCGGGCCGATCCGAGGACCCTGGCCCGACGACGCCTGGAAGGGGTGGTGGGGCGACAGCCCGCCGTACCACACTCCCGTCTTCGTGCTCACCAACCATCCCCGGACATCGATCACGATGAACGGCGGCACCAGTTTCCACTTCGTCACCGATGGCATTCATGCTGCACTGAAACGCGCCGCCGAAGCCGCGAATGACCAAGATATCCGGCTAGGCGGCGGCGTCGCTACGATCCGGCAATACCTCCGCGCGGGATTGGTCGACGAGATGCACCTCGCCATCTCCCCCATCCTCCTCGGCTCCGGCGAACACCTTCTGGTCGGTATCGACACACTCAAGCTCGGCTATCAGTGCACGGAGTACACTCCCACCAAGAATGCCGCGCACGTCGTGCTCACAAAGCGCAGGTCATGACCGCCGCCGCTTGCGCGGGCAAACCTTCAGTCCGGCGAAAGCGGAGTCCAATTCTGTGTGACTCTCAAACGAAGGATGCATTCGTCTTGCGGAAACACTAGATGCGCGTACTCTCGCTGATTGAAAGTCACTGGGCATCCGTTTCGAGGAGGCAATGCATGGACCGCCGTTGCTTCGTGATCGGCGCCGGCGCGACCGCGCTCGCAGCGCGACCGGCATTCACGCAGGGGGCCTTTCCGTCGCACGCGATTACCATCGTCAA
>WNFM01351948.1_pt7 | contig 19729 bp, 20 predicted proteins | sample 5400271 | NCBI WGS metagenome assembly WNFM01 (sample SAMN13153352, study PRJNA577476) | soil metagenome | isolation source: 60 cm saprolite on Douglas fir-dominated hillslope | place: USA:California | collected 2013-09-17
CGAGAACCTGAAGCACCGCCGCAAGGAGCCGCTGGCCAAGATCATCAACGACTCCGTGAACCAGACCCTGAGCCGCACCCTCATCTCCAGCGGCACCACCTTCCTGACCGTCCTCGGCCTGTACCTCTTCGGCGGCGAGGTCCTGCGGGGATTCGGTTTCACGATGGTGGTCGGTATCATCATCGGGACCTACTCCACCATCTACATCGCGGCCCCGATCGTCGTCTGGTGGGACCAGTACCGGAGGAAGCAGCGGCCGCCGGCGGCCCGCGCGGCCCTGTAGCGAAACGAAGCCTGGGCGAATGGCCCGTCTCTTGCTACTCCTGCCCCCGGCCGCCCTGCAGTGACGCAGATTGCAACCTGTGGGGGACAATCGACGTCCAATGGTATGAGCGGCGGTGGGCAAAGGGCCGGGTGGTAAGATGGCATTGACGATGAGCGCGCTCCCGATGTCGCCGGAGCCCCCTCCGGAAACGCGCATGCCTCCGAGCGATCCCGCCGACGCCCTCTTCAAGGACCTCGTCGTCTCGGATCCCGACCGGATCAAGAAGACGGGGACGTCCTGGTGGGCATCGATCATCGGCCATACCGTCGGCATCCTCCTCGTCATCCTGGTGCCGATCCTCTGGCCGTCCCAGGCTCCGGGTCACCCGGACTACATCCGCGCCCTCATCTACAACCCGCCGCCTCCGCCGCCCCCGCCGCTGCCCAAGGGCTCGGCCATGCTCGAGAAGCAGGAGCCGGCCAAGCCCGTCACGCCCGATCCCGAGCCGGACACGCCGAAGTTCACGGCGGACATCCCCAAGGAAGATCCGCTCAAGCACGAAGCGCGTGAGAAGGAGACGGAACAGGCGGGCAGCCCCAACGGGTCCGACATCGGCGTGCCCGAAGGCATGGACGTGGGTGTGGAAGGGGGCGTGGTCGGCGGCGTGCCCGGAGGAGTCCTCGGCGGCGTCATTGGCGGCACCGGCGACGGCGTGGTCATGGACTACGACCAGGGCCCGAAGCCGATCCGGATCACCCAGCCGAAGTACCCGCCCGAAGCCTTCGTGAAGAAGATCGAAGGCACGGTCGAGGTCGAGATCGTGATCGACTCCACGGGGCACGTCTCGCAGGCGCGGGTGATCCGCTCGATCCCCGCCCTGGACCGCGCGGCGCTCGACACCGTCAAGCAGTGGGTGTTCTCTCCGGCGATCAAGGGTGGCCGCCCGGTGGCGACGATCGCGAACGCGCCCGTGACGTTCAGGATTTTCTGAAGCGCTATTCGCTCTCTTCAGAAGGGCGCTCGCTCAGCCAAGCGATCTGCGGCAAGAGCTGATCAACCGACCTGGCCGCAAGCGCAGGTATGGACGTTGTGGCCTTGTCTACCTGAAGAACACGAGCGTGATGACGACGAAGACGGGAATCAGCACCGCGCCGCTGTAAAGCATGTATCCGCCGAAGGTCGGCATCTTGACTCCGCGTTCCTCCGCGATCGCGCGCACCATGAAGTTCGGTCCGTTGCCGATGTACGTGTTGGCGCCCATGAAGACCGCGCCCGTGCTGATGGCGGCCAGCACTTCGTGGGTCACTCCCCCCACCTGCGCGGGCAGGCCCAGGGACTGCGCGATGGCCAGGAAGGTCAGGTAGGTCGGCGCGTTGTCCAGGAAGGACGAGAGGAGGCCCGTGCCCCAGAAGAAATGCCAGGGTTCCCGAAGGCCCAGGGCCCGGCCATGGGCGTGCAGGATGTCGAGAGCGGGCAGCATGGTGACGAAGATGCCCGCGAAGAGAGCCGCCACCTCGGCGATGGCGTGGAAGGTGAAGCGATTCGCTTCCCGCACCGCGCGCGAGGTCGTGGCCAGGGAGAGCGCGGAGACGGCCAGCATGGCCAGCTCCCGGTAGGGCGCGCGCAGCCCGGCCACGCTCGCCACCACGGCCAGCAGGAACAGCATGTTGCGCTTGCCGCTCACCCGGATCGGGCGCACCGCCGTCCGGTCGAGGGCGATCGCCGCCGCGTCTTCACGAGCGTAGGCACGCCGGTCCCAGAGGTAATAGACGGTGAGCACGATGCCGTTCGCCAGCAGCCAGTGCGGGGCCAGGCGCAGCGTCCAGGCGAAGGGAACCCCGAGCAGATAGCCCAGGAAGAGGGGCGGGTCGCCGAGCGGCGTCAGGCAGCCGCCGATGTTGGCCACCACGAAGATGAAGAAGACGACGGTGTGCGCGACGTGGCGGCGCTCCTGGTTCGTCGCCAGCAGCGGGCGGATGAGGAGGACGGACGCACCGGTCGTGCCGATGAGGGACGCGAGGACCGCGCCCACGGCCAGGAAAGCGGTGTTGACGGCCGGGCGCGCCTCGATGTCGCCGGTGACGAGCACGCCGCCGGAAATGACGAACAGGCTGCCGAGCAGGGCCATGAAGGACACGTAGTCCTCGGCCGTGTGCAGCAGCGCGGCCGGCTGGTGCCGCGCATAGAGGACGAGCACGGGCGCTCCCAGCGCGGTGCCCACCGCGAGCTTGCGCCCATTGGACTGCCAGAAGGCGGGCGCCAGAAGGGGCAGGAGCGCGATCGCGACCAGCATCGCCGCAAACGGGGTGATCCAGGCCGGTCCGGGAACGAACACGGCGCTTGCGTCCATGGGCGTGCTTCCTCGTCCAAAAAGACGCAGTATAGGGTGAGCAGGGTGAGGGAACCCGTCGGCCGCCCGTGGTGTCGAACTGTCGTGGCGTCTCTTGACAGCCTTTAAACGCCGGACCTAGAATCGATTTCTTCCAGAGAGAGCCAGTGAAGCCGACGGGAAAGCGAGGGCGGTGATGCAGCAGAGGCTCTTCGAAGACCTCATCGAATCCGATGTCGTCAAGCACAAGACCAAGCAGTCGTATACGCTGCCGGTCTCGATCGCCATCCACGCGCTCGTGCTGCTCTTCGTGGTGGTGGTGCCTCTGCTGACCTCCCAGGACCTGCCCGAGCCCACGTCGGTCGTGAAGGCGTTTTTCGTCGAGCCCGCCGCGGCTCCGCCGCCGCCGCCGCCACCGCCTCCGCCCGCCCCGCGCCAGCAGAACCAGCCCAAACCCGTCTCCACTCCCGTCCCCACCGAGAACAAGTTCCAGGCCCCCGTCGAGACGCCTGAACAGGTCAAGCCCGACGAGGGCATCGAGCGTCCCCGGCGGCGTGGTGGGCGGCGTCGTGGGCGGCTTGCCGGACGCGCCGCCGCCGCCGCAAGCGGTGCGCGTGGGCGGGCAGATCAAGGAGCCGAAGAAGCTCAAGCACGTCAACCCCGCCTACCCGGACATCGCGAAGCAGGCCCGGGTGCAGGGGGTGGTGATCCTGGAGTGCACGATCAGCCCCCAGGGCAAGGTCACCGACGTCAAGGTCCTCCGTGGGATCCCGCTGCTCGACTCCGCGGCGATCGAAGCCGTGAAGCAGTGGGTGTACAGCCCTACCCTCCTCAATGGGGTTCCCGTGCCCGTGATCATGACCGTGACCGTCAACTTCCGGCTGTCGTAACAACCTGCTTCGGACAACGGACCATCCTGTCCAGGAGGACTTAGGAAATGCAGTTTGATCTCAGGACCATGGCCGAGCACATGGGCGGGGTCGCCTGGGGCGTCGTGATCGTCCTTGCGCTCATGTCCATTTACTCGATTGGCGTCATGATCGAGCGGTACTACACCTACTCCCAGGCCACCAAGCAATCCCGCAAGTACGCCCCCGAGGTCGCCCGCTTCCTCAAACAGGGGAAGATCAAGGAGGCGATCGACGCCTCGCACGGCGCGTCCGTGAAGCACTCCCACCTGGCCAAGGTCCTGGTCGTCGGACTGCAGGAATGGCAATACCAGCAGGAAGTGGGTGAGGCCACCCGCGACCGCGAGGCCGCCGTCGACGCCGCCAAGCGCGCCATCCAGCGTGCGACCGCCGTCAACCTGGCCGACCTCAAGCGCGGCCTCAGCGGCCTCGCCACCATCGGATCCACGGCGCCGTTCGTGGGCCTCTTCGGGACCACCTTCGGAATCATCAACGCCTTCTCGGGCATGGCCCTGACGGGCTCGGGCGGTATCGCCGCCATCTCCGCCGGCATCGCGGAAGCCCTGATCACCACGGCGTTCGGCCTCTTCGTGGCCGTGCCCGCGGTCTGGGCCTACAACTTCTTCGCGGGCAAGGTCGAGGGCTTCAACGTGGAGATGGACAACTCCAGCTCGGAGCTTCTCGACTACTTCATCAAGAAGGGCGCGTAAGGCCCGCCACAGGTCCACCCGGGGACGCGGCCCTCCCGGCCGCGTCCCTCGATCGAGGAGTCTCCCGATGTCAATGGCAGTCGGCGGCAAGAAGGGCGGGGCCATCGCGGCCATCAACGTCACGCCCATGGCCGACATCATGATCGTCCTGCTCATCATCTTCATGGTGATCACGCCCATGCTCCAGAAGGGCGTGGACGTCAAGCTCCCCCTGGCGGGCAACACCAAGGAACGAAAAGACGAGCCGAAGACGATCATGGTGGCGATCAAGAAGGACAGCACCACCTTCCTGGGTGGGATCAAGGTCGACAACCAGAACGACCTCGTCCCCCAGCTCAAGGAGAGGCTCGAGGATCTGCCCGAGGGCGGGAAGATGATCTACCTCAAGGCGGACCAGGACCTCGCCTACTCCGAGGTCATGAAGGTCATGGACCTCGCGCGCGAGGCGGGCGTGGAAGAGATCGCGCTCATCGCCGAGCCGCGGACGCAGGGTTAGGGTCATGAGCGATCCGCTCAAGCCGAATCCACCCTACAACACGATCCCGGAGTCGCGCCCGCGTGTGCCGCTGGTGGACACGCCCATCCCGCACGCGGGGCGCAAGAAGAAGTCGATCGTCCACTCGCACGACGCCTATCGCCCCGAGCACAACGAGGCGGTGTCGGACATCAACATCACCCCGCTCATCGACGTGATGCTGGTGCTCCTGATCATCTTCATGGTCGTGACGCCCCTGGCGCAGAAGGGCCTCGACATCGCGCTGCCCCAGACCTCCACCCAGCAACAGCAGCCCCAGCCGCAGACCCAGAGCAACCAGGTCGTGCTGGGGATGGAGGAGTCCCCCAGCGGGGCCGTCATCACCGTGAACAAGAGCCCGGTGTCGAACATGGAAGATCTCGACCAGCGCCTCAAGGACATCTTCCAGACGCGCTCCGACAAGACGATGTTCGTCCGTGCCGACGGGAAGATCCCCTACGGCAAGGTCGTCGAGGCCATGGACGTGGCCAAGGGCGCGGGCGTGGAGCGCATCGGGATCATCTCCGAGAAGATGATCGAGCAGGCGGGCGGCGCTCAGCCGGCCGGACCCGCACAGTAGGAGAGTCGCGCCGGCGTCTACTGCGGAGGGGGCGGGCGCAGGCTCGCCAGCAGGGCGAGCGTGATCAGCAGCACGACGCCCACCGCCGCGCCGATGGGCCGCGCGGCGTACCACGCCGGCGCATCCACGTGCGTGACGCGCTTCGCCTCCAGCGACTGGGCACTCACGACCAGCGTCGGGCCGGCCGACCCGCGGACGAGGGCCAGCTTCGTCCGGGACGGTTCGGCCACGTGCTCGTCGATCAGGACGGCGCCCGAAGGGCGCAGCAGGAGAAGACGGTAGGCGCCCGTCACCGCGACGAGCTCGTCGGTGCCGTCTCCATCGAGATCAGCCGCGACGAGGTCCATGACCTCGCCGTCGACGGGCGTGACCGCGAGCCTCGCCCCGCGGCCGTCGAGCATGGCCACGTAGCCGCTGTACTGGTGGCGGATCGAGGGCTCGGCCAGGCCCGCCGCCGCGATCACGGGCTCGCCGTTCCAGGCCGCCGGCCGCGCCACCATCACCATCCCCGGCAGCGTCCCCGAGCCCCGCACCTGGCCCGTGGCCGCGTCGAGCAGCGCGAACCGTCCCTTGTCGCCGCCCGCGAACGCGACCTCCGCGCCGCCGTCTCGCCGCGCGACGGCGAGCGTCTGCAGCGGCTCCGCCAGCCGGAAGGACCAGGCCCGCTTGCCCGCGGCGTCGATCCCGTCCACCTCTCCCGTCGCGCGGCCGGCCAGGAGGAGACCGCCGGCGGCGTCGACGGGCAGGAGGTGGCGCACGGCGTAGGGATCACCGCCCACCTTGGAGTTCGGGAAGCAGTACTCCCAGGCGAGCTCGGGTCCCACCAGCGAGGCCAGGCACCCGCGGAAGTCGGCGGCCACGACCTGTCGCGGCCCCGGGAACGACGCGATCGCCACGCTGGCCGGGTTCTCGAGGCTCTCGAGCAGGCCGACGTTCGGGGTCACCTCGTTCATCGATTGGTCGACGACCTGCACGGAGACGGGTGCGGCGGGCGGGAGGTTCTCCGTGGCCACGGCGATCTCTTCCTGCCCGTCTCCCGTGAAGTCCGCGACGGCGACGTTGGTGCCCCAGGGGATCACGCCGTGCGCGACCCGCTTCCCTTCGAGCGTCCACACCGCGAGGGATTTCGATCCGTGCACGACCACGCGCGCCGCGCCGCCGGCTCCCTTGGCCGGCCAGACGTGCCAGGTCTCGTCCCCCGTGGCCTCGGACCATTCCTGGCTCGCCGCCCATCGCGTGACGCGCGGGCCGTGGAGCGTCTCCAGGCGATGCGTGACGAGGGCGTCGCCGGCGCCGAGGAGGAGCAGCGTCGCCGCCACCGGGCCGAGGCGGCTCATACCAGCGGCACCGAAGCGCCGGCCACGCGCAGGACCTCCGCCAGGTCGGCCCAGGCCAGGCGTCGGCGCGGCGTCTTCAGGCGGAGGGAGAGGCGATGCCGGTGCGCGCGTGCGGCCAGGATCTGCAGGCGTCCGGCGGCGCCGGGGACGGGTGCGCGCAACTGGGGCGGCCGGCCATAGGGCTCACGCGCGACGGCGACGACGTGCGCCCGCCACCGGCGGCGGATGCGGCCGCCGGGAAGCACCAGCCGCTCCTCGATCGCGCGCAACCCCAGCCGGAGGCGGCGCGTCTCGATCGAGAGACGGCACCAGACGTCGCGATACAGGGTCGCTCCGTGCCTGGGCCATCCCGCGACGCGCTGGTGCGGCTGCGGAGAGCCGCTGAGATCGATCCACCCGCGCACCTGGTCGGAGGGATCCGCCCAGGCCGCCAGCATCTCCCGGCAGGAGGCCAGGGGCTTGCGCCACGCGGGGGGAGCCCACCAGTGGCGCAGGCGCGCGGCGCGGCCCGCTCGTCCCGCCGGGCGTGTCGCGCTCCGTGCGAGCAGGGCGGCCCCGACCAGCATGGGCGCATACCAGGTGGCGAGCCGGACGTGGAAACCCATCGCCAGGTCGAGGACGCCGCCGGCGAGCGCGGCCAGCAGGAGCGCCGGAACGAGGACGAAGAAGCGCCACCGACGTCCCCGTTCGAAGGCCTCCCAGCGCGCGGCGAGCGTGTCCGCCGCGCGCGCGGCCTGGTCGGAGCTGTGGTCGAGGTGGAGGAAGGGTCCCGGAGGATCGGGAACGGGGTGCGCCAGAGCGGACGACCTCGCCCCTCCGGGCGAGGCCACCGGGGCTACCGGCCCCCGCTCGCGGCGGGCGCGGCCGAGGCGGCGGGAGCGCCTTCCGCGGCCTGCTGCTTCTTGAGCTCGAGGCCCTGCTTCTGGAGGTCCTGGGCCTTCTCCAGGAACTCCGCCTTGGCCCGGCGGTCGGAGGTGGCCCCCGCCTTCACGCGGTAGAGCAGCCCCTTGTAGATGACCGCTTCGAAGTAGTCCGGCTTGAGGTGCAGGGCTTTGTCGACGTTCTCCATGCCCTTGTCCGCGTACGCGTTCTTCTGCTCGTCGGTGAGCAGGGGATCACGGTAGGCCTTGTCCCAGTAGTAGCTCGCGACCTTCTGGTATCCGGCGGGATCGCTCGCGTCGATGGCGGCGCACTGCTCGAGCACGGCGATGGCCTGATCGAACTTCGACAGCCGTGGCTTGTTGCTCCCCTCCACCCAGGGTGCGCCCGTGTCGTCCCAGTTGGGCTTGTTGTAGAAGCCGGCCAGGGCACCGCAGGCCTTGGCGTCCTTGGGGCTCTGCTCGGCGACCTTCTTGTAGATGGCCTCCGCCTCCGCGAACTTGTTGAACTTCTCGTACAGGTTGGCCAGCGCGTAGAGGTTCTTGGAGTCGTTGGGGTTGTCGGCCACGAGCTGCTGCGCGTACTTCTGGGCTTCCTCGTAGTTCTTGTAGGGGTCGTCGGCGTAGATCCCGATGAGCGCGGCCAGGGAGTTGCGCCGCACGTTCTTCTGGCTCTCGGTCTGGCCGGGGTTGGTCTCCAGCGATTTCTTGAACGCCTCGATCGCATCGTCGAGCTGCTTCTTGTTCTCCGGCGTGTCCTTGCCCGGCCGGTATTGCGCCTGGTGGGAGCTGCCGAGGTAGAACCAGGCTTCGCTGAAGTTGGGGTCGAAATCGACGGCGCGCTGATAATCGTCGACCGCCTTCTTGAAGTTCTCTTCCTTGTAGTCCTTGTTGCCGTCCTTGAACGCGGCCTTGGACCTTACCTTGGAGCAGCCGACCCCCGTGCCGAGCAAGGCAATCAGGGCAAGAGCCACGATGGGCCTGGAGGTCTTCATCAGCCTATCTCCGCAAGCAGTTGATCGTGAACGAGGTCCCGGCGTCCCGGAGACAAAAATCATAGTGCCGCCACTAGAGCGAGTCAACAACGGCGGCGTCGACGGGCCTCACGGTTGACGCTCCCGGGGGCCACTCCTAGACTGGTGGTTCGCCGCCATGATTCGCTTCGAAGACATCTACGAGAACGTCAAGCGGCACCATGCGGGCGCCGACCTCGAAGTGCTCCGCAAGGCGTACATCTTCTCCGCGGTCGAGCACAAGGGACAGACGCGGGCCAGCGGGGAGCCTTACCTCGTCCATCCGCTCGAGGTCGCGGCCATCCTGGCCGAGCTGCGCATGGACCCCGCCTGCGTGGCCGTCGGCCTCCTCCACGACGTCCTCGAGGACACCCTCACCGACGCGGACAAGATCAAGGAGCACTTCGGGCCCGACGTCCTCCACATCGTGGAGGGCGTGACCAAGATCAGCAAGATCCCCTTCTCCTCCTCCGAGGAGCGCCAGGCCGAGAACTTCCGCAAGCTCCTCCTGGCCATGGTGGACGACGTGCGCGTGATCATCGTGAAGCTGGCCGACCGCCTGCACAACATGCGCACCCTGCAGTACCTGCCGGAGGAGCGCCGCACGCGCATCGCGCGCGAGACGATGGACATCTACGCCCCCCTGGCCGGGCGGCTGGGGATGAGCAAGATCAAGAACGAGCTCGAGGACCTGTCGTTCCAGTACCTGGAGCCCGAGTCCTACAGCGAGCTGATGAAGCGCGTGGAAGAGCGGCGCACGCGCGCCATCGAGTTCATCGAGAAGATCAAGGTCACGGTGGCGGAGAAGCTGCAGGCGGCCGGCCTGGAGGCCAACCTGGAGGGGCGCATCAAGCGCCTGCACTCCATCCACCAGAAGCTGCGCAAGCAGCGCATCGACATCGACCAGGTCTACGACTTCGTGGCCCTGCGCATCGTGGTGCCGACGATCCCCGACTGCTACGCCGCCCTCGGCGTGCTCCACAACCTGTGGCGGCCGGTGCCCGGACGGATCAAGGACTTCATCGCCATGCCCCGCCCCAACGGCTACCGCTCGCTGCATACGTCCGTCATCAGCGACGAGGGCCATCCCTTCGAGGTGCAGATCCGGACGCGCGAGATGCACCGCGTGGCCGAAGAAGGCATCGCCGCCCACTGGAAGTACAAGGAGGGGAAGAGCGGCCCGGACAAGGACGACCAGGCCTTCGCCTGGATGCGCCAGCTCCTGGAGTGGCAGCAGGAGGTCAAGGATCCCCACGAGTTCCTCAACTCGCTCAAGCTCGACCTCTACCCGGAGGAGGTCTACTGCTTCACCCCCAAGGGCGAGGTCAAGACCCTGCCCCGCGGGGCCACGCCCATCGACTTCGCTTACGGGATCCACACCCAGGTCGGCCACCAGTGCGTGGGCGCGCGCGTGAACGGCAAGATCGTGCCCCTGCGCTATCGCCTGAAGAACGGCGACATCATCGAGATCCTCACCTCCGCCGGCCACAACCCGAGCCGGGACTGGCTGGCCCTGGCCGTCACCAACAAGGCGCGCTCGAAGATCCGCCACTACCTCAACACGGCGGAGAAGCAGCAGGCGGTCGAGATCGGCAAGAAGCACTTCGAGCGGGAGCTCAAGCGCTACGACCTCTCCGCGCGCAAGGTGGAGGCGGAGAAGGCGGAGGCCCTGGCCCAGGAGCTCGGGGTCGGCTCGAAGCTCGACGACCTCTACGCCGCCATCGGCTACGGCAAGGTCTCGATGCGCCAGGTGCTCGCGCGCCTCGTGCCCGCGGAGAAGCTGGAGGCCCCGCCCGCTCCGGAGAAGCCCACGCCCATCACGGACGCGGTCAAGCGCCTGCTCCGCGTGGGCGAGGAGCGCATCACGGTCAAGGGCTCGGGCGACCTGCTCATCTACCGCGCGAAGTGCTGCAACCCCATCATGGGCGAGCCCATCGTCGGCTACATCACGCGCGGCAAGGGCGTGTCCGTGCACTCCCAGACCTGTCCCAACGTCGTGAACCTCATGTACGACCCCGAGCGGCGCATCGCGGTCGAGTGGGAGCGCGGGGGCGAGGGCGCCTACGAGGTGCGCATCGCCGCCCAGGTCGAAGATCGTCCGGGCGTTCTGGCCGCCATCACCGCCGTGCTCGCATCCATGAACACCGATATCCGCACCGCGGAGGCCAAGACCTTCGACGACCACACCGCGACCATCGACCTCACCTTGCGCATCCAGGACCTCAAGCACCTCGAGAAGGTGGTGAAGTCCATTCGCGGCGTGAGCGGAGTCATCGACGTGGAGCGTCAGACCGTCGCACGCTAGCGACGCCGCGGGTCTTGTCACGAACGCGGGTTGCCGATAGGCTCAGAAACATGCCGAAGAAGCACATCACGAGTCCGGACGCCCCCAAACCGATCGGACCCTACTCGCAGGGCGTGATCTCGGGTGGCCTTCTGTTCGCATCCGGCCAGATCGCCATCGACCCCGCCACCGGCCAGCTGATCGAGGGCGACGTCGCCGCGCAGACGGAGCGCGTGATCAAGAACCTCTTGGCGGTCCTGAAGGAAGCGAAGATGGGCCCCGAGAACGTCGTCAAGACGACGGTGTTCCTGGCCAGCATGGCCGACTTCGCGAAGATGAACGAGGTCTACGAGCGGTTCCTGGGCAAGGAGCCGCCGGCCCGCTCCACGGTGCAGGCGGGAGGCCTGCCCAAGGGGGCCAAGGTCGAGATCGACATGATCGCGGCGTTTTAGACAATTCAGGGGGGCCCGCATCGCAAGGCGGATGGTCCCCCCTGCGCCTTCGGCTACCCCCCCTGCCGCTCGTCGCGGAGTGAATCCGCTCCTCGCTACTTGCCCAGTTGGCAGGCGTGAGGACGGGGCGGGCGTGCGGGCGCGGCTAGGCGGCGGAGGTCGTCGACTTCTTGACCGGCGTCGGCTTGGTGACTTTGCCCGAGCGGAGGCAGCGCGTGCACACGCGCAGCCGTCGCTGGACCCCGCCCATCACCGTGCGGATCCGCTGAAGGTTCGGGTTGAACCGACGGTGCGTCACGTTGTGGGCGTGGCTGATGCGGTTACCGGCCAACGGTCCCTTCCCGCAGACGTCGCAACGCTGAGCCATCTCTAACTACTCCTGTCTGTCTTACTAAGTCAGGGGGGGCACTCGTGCGACACCCCGATGGGCACTCGCGACCCCCCCTGAAACCCCCCTCGCACGACGCCGCCGCTTTGCGGCGCCGTCGTGCTCTCGGCCGGCGGGGAGCTCGAACCCTTCGCGAAACGACCATTATCGGCGGCGGGTTGCCACGGGTCAAGCGGAGGGCCGCGCCGGCGGTGGCGGCGTTGTGACGTCACCGGCCCCGTGCTATATATGTCCGTCCCCTGGCGTGCCCTTCCTGGTGAGTGCTCCGGCACCATGGTCCAGTTCAATTTCACCGAACGGACCATCAAGGCGAAAGTCGTCTACTACGGACCCGCGCAATCCGGCAAGACGACGAATCTCGAGCAGATCCACCGGCTGACCGACCCCGCCGCCAACAACCGCCTCATCTCGCTCAACACCGCGCAGGATCGGACGCTCTTCTTCGACCTGCTGCCCTTCAGTCTGGGCGCCGTGTCCGGCTACGACTTCAAGATCCAGCTCTACACGGTGCCTGGCCAGGTCCAGTACAACGCCACGCGCCGGGTCGTGCTGGCGGGAGCGGACGCGGTCGTGTTCGTTGCCGACGCGCGCCGCTCGCTGGCCAAGGAGAACCAGGCCGCCTTCGAGAACATGAAGGTCAACCTGCTCGCGAACCGCCTCGTCCCCGAGAAGGTGCCCCTGGTCTTCCAGTACAACAAGCAGGACCTGCCCGAGGTGATGTCGGCGGCCGAGATGAGCAAGACGATCAATCCCTGGGGCCGGCCCGCGCTCGGCGCGGTGGCCGCGCAGGGCCAGGGCGTGATCGAGTGCTTCGTCGCGGTGGTGCAGGACATGCTGGCCGCCATCGCGGTCAAGTACAACCTGAAGGAGAAGGGCCTCGATCCCTCGAGCGTGCCCAGCGTCGTCCAGGAGGCGTTCGCGGAGGTGCTGAAGAACGCGGCCGCGGCCGCGCCCGCCGCCCGGTCTTCGCCGGCTCCGCGCGCGGCCAAGGTCGTGGTGTCGCACGCGACCGACTCCCTGCACGCCGCGCCGCCGCAGACGGGATCGGAGACCGGGCTCGTCTCCGAGGAGCTGCTCCACCGCTCGCTCCGTTCGAACGTGGAGCTCGCGGAGTCCTTGTCGGGCATGGTGCGCGAGATGAACCTGGGCCTGACCGCGATCCTCTCCCAGGCCGAGCTGCTGATGGTCCATCGCGAGGACGCGCGCGACAAGCGCCAGGCCGCGATCCTCGCCATCCAGCAGGAAGCGACGCGGCTCAAGAAAGTCGTCGCGGAGCTCGGCGATCCCTCCGCGGTGTCCGCGCGCGGGACGGGCGATTCCGTCGCATCGTCGCGGCCCCCGGCCTCGCCTCCGCCCACGATGACCTCCTCGCGTTCGATTCCCTCTCCGCCTGCACGCCCGTCCCCTCCGCCTCCGGTGCCGCGGGCCGCTGCGCCGCCGGTCCCGTCCCCGTCCGCCGCCAACGGCAGCCTGCACGAGCTGCTGCAGGACGTGCTCGGCGGCGCGCAGGATGCTCTCGATGCCCAGGAGCTCTCCGTCGACCTGCGCGTGCCCATGACCACCCGCCTGCCGAGCTGCCCGCCCGTCGCCCTGCGGCAGGCCCTGGTGGGAACGGTGGAAGGCCTCGTCACCGCCGCCCTCCGGGGCACGCAGCTCTCGCTTCGCTGCGAGCGCAAGCCCGTCCTGCTCAAGGGACGCGACGGCGAGGTCAAGCGCGATTTCCTGATGCTCGCCCTGGCCCACACCGGCAACCTCTCGCCGGAGGATCAGCAGCGCGTCGTGCAGGGCACCGATCCGGGCCCCCTCGGCCAGGCCACTCGTCTCTTCCGCGAGATGGGAGGGTTCGTCCGCTTCGCGCCCCTCCCCGGCGGCGCGCTCGAGACGCGCGTGTTCCTCCCCGTCGTCTGACCGCGATCACACCGCCCGCTAATTCCGTTGACACTCCGCGACGGCGCCGCTTACGATCGAAAACCGTTGCGCCTCTCGCCGAAGCCCGCTTCGGAAAGGCGCGTCTCGGACGGACCGCCCTCGGGCACTCCCGCAGATAAGATCCGATGAGGAGGCGTTTGATGTCCACATCCACCCGGGCCCTGGCCGCCGCGCTCGCGGCCTGCATTCTCGGCCCCGCGCCCGCGCACGCGGCCGGGTTCGCCATATTCGAACAGGGCGCACGCGGAATGGGCTTCGCGGGCGCGTTCACGGCCCAGGCCAACGATCCCAGCGCCATCTTCCATAACGCCGCCGGCATCGCCTTCCTCAAGGGCAAGCAGTTCTACCTGGGCGGGACCTTGATCCATCCCTCTTCCACCTTCACCGGCGCCGATCCCTTCCCGGGCGCGTCCGTGACGGAGAAGGGCGACACCGGCCTGGTCGTTCCCCCCGCCGCGTATTACACCCAGCCCTTCACCGAACGGCTCGTCTTCGGGATCGGCCTGCACACGCCGTTCGGATTGACCACGTCGTGGGCGAGCCCGGACACGTTCAGCGGCCGGTTCCTCTCCGAAAGAGCCGAGCTCAAGGGGTTCTCGATCAACCCCACCATCGCCTACAAGCTCGCCGACCGGTTCGCGGTGGGCGGCGGCCTCGACATCCGCCTGTCGTCCGTGTCCCTCCAGCGGCGCGTGCCCGTCGTGAATCCCTTCACCCAGCGCGCGGTCGACGGCGCCAGCGTGGATCTCTCGAGCAACACCGACGTCGGGTTCGGCTTCAACGTGGGCGCCCTGGCCAAGATCAGCGATTCGCTCTCCGCGGGCGTGCACTACCGGCACCAGGTGAAGGCGACCTACCAGGGCACCGCGAACTTCACCCAGATCAGGACGGGCAACGCACAGCTCGATACGGCCCTCACCGCGCGCCTGCCCCAGGGCAGCCAGGCCCTGACCACCTCCATCGTGTTCCCCGGGATGTTCATGGGCGGCGTCGCCTACACCGCGGGCGACTGGACCTTCGAGGTGGACGCCGACTGGTACCAGTGGTCGAAGTTCAGCCAGCTCAACCTCATCTTCACCGACCGGCCGGACCTGACCCAGTCCATCGTCGAAGACTACAAGAACTCCTGGCAGTACCGCATGGGGCTGGAGCGCCGGCTCAACGAGACCTGGGCCGTGCGCGGCGGGTACTTCTTCGATCAGAGTCCGGCGCCCGCGGCGTCGATCTCCCCGCTTCTCCCCGACGCGGACCGCAACGGCTTCGCCCTCGGCGGCACCTGGAAGACGGGCCGCTTCCACGCGGATGCCGCGATGTGGGTGCTGCTCTCGCCCGCGCGCTCGACGGAGGGAATCAACCGCGACGACTTCAACGGCACGTACAAGAGCCACGCCGTTACCCTGGGGATCTTCCTCGGGTATTCCTTCTAAGGATCACGATGCGCAGACCCGCCTTCATCGCTCTCGCCGCCGTCTTCCTGGGCCCCGCCGCCGTCCGTGCGGATGCGCAGACCAACTTCACGACCTACGTCGCGGTCGGGGACAGCCTGGCCGCCGGGTTCGAGTCCGGCTCCCTCGTCGAGACGCACCAGAACCGCTCGGCGCCGGCGCTCATCGCGCGCCAGGCCGGCGTGCAGGGCTTCCAGCAACCCCTGGTCTCGGAGCCGGGGATCCCGCCCGAGCTCACGCTGGTGAGCCTCGTCCCCGTGCCCGTGATCGCGCCCAAGGCGGCGACGTCGGGCGCTCCCAAGAACCTCGCCCTGGCCCGGCCGTACAACAACCTCGCCGTTCCCGGAGCCACCACCATCGATGCCCTCACCCGTACCACGGACGCGGGCGGGCTCCACGATCTCATCCTGCGCGGGCTGGGTACGCAGGTTCAGCAGGCGGTCGCCCTGCGGCCGACCGCGATCACGCTCTGGATCGGCAACAACGACGTGCTCGGCGCCGCGCTGCGCGGCCGCGCCATCGACGGAGTCACCCTCACGCCGACCGCGACCTTCCGCGCGACCTACGGCCAGATCGTGGCCGCGCTCAAGACGACGGGCGCCTTCATCGTCGCCGCCAACCTGCCCGACGTCACCGCGATCCCGTTCGTCACGACCATCCGGCCCTACGTGGTGAACCCCAGCACGGGCGCGCCCGTGCTCATCGGAGGCGCGCGCGTGCCCCTCATCGGGCCGAGCGGCTCCCTGCCGTCCACCGCCCTCGTGACCCTCGCGGCGTCCACCCTGCTCGGGCAAGGCATCGGCATCCCGACCGCGCTGGGCGGCACGGGGGCGCCGCTGCCCGACGAGGTGGTGCTGGACCCGAGTGAGATCGCCATCATCCAGGACCACGTCGCGGCCAACAACCAGGCCATTCGCGAGATCTGCGGGGCGGCCAACATCCCCGTCCTGGACGTCAACGCGGTGCTGCGCGAGCTGGCCACCACCGGCCGCCACATCGGCGGAATCACGCTCAACGGCGCGTTCCTCGTCGGGGGCGTGTTCAGCTACGACGGAATCCACCCCAACGACGTCGGTTACGCCCTGGTGGCCAACGAGTTCATTCGCGTCATCAACGCGAATGGCGGCAGCCTGCCCCCGGTCGACCTCGGAGCGGTGCTGGGGGTGACGGGGGCGTCCGCGGGCGGCGTCAGCGCGAGCGCGCAGCGTCCCTCTTCGAGCGAGGGGGTCCCGTTCGAGTTCAGCATGGACGCCTACGCGAACCTGCTGGAGGCGTTTCCGCGGCTGGATCGGCGATAAGAAACTCGATCCATCTACGAACGCCGGCTTAGACGGAAGATCGTCGCGGATCCGGCGGCGCCTCCGCCAGCAGCGCTTCGACACGATGCCTCACGTCGTCGGGCATCGTGGTCGGCGTCGCGGCCTCGCGGCAGAGCCGCGCGAGATCTTCCAGGTCCTGGCGCACGAGCTGGCAGTTGCTGCACTCCGCGAGGTGGCGATTCACCTCCTCGCACACGTCCGCCGGGAGCGTGCCTTCCATCAGTTCCGTCAGCCGGTCGTCCAGTTGCGCGCAGGTCATGCGACCGCTCCTCGGAAGTGTTGGGACAGCCGCGCGCGCAGGCGCATGCGGGCCCGATGCAGGTGCACGCGTACGGTGCCGGGGGGAAGGCTCAAGATGTCCGCGACCTCTTCGGTAGGCCGGCCTTCGACCTCGCGCAGCTCGAAGACGAGGCGCTGGAGCGGCGTCAGCTCCATGAGGGCCTTCTCCAGGGCTTTCCGTGTCTCGCTGCCGAAGAGGATCTCGTCCGGCTGGCGGGACCAGGTGGGAGCGCCGCCCAGCCGGTCGTCGTCGGGCGGGCGGGAAGAGGCGTCCTCTTCGGGCATCGGGGCCTCCCGGCCTCGGGCCCGCAGGAGGTCGATGGCCTTCGTGTAGACGATGCGGTGGAGCCAGGTGCCGAGGCGGGCCTCCCCGCGGAAGTCGTCCACCCGCTGCAGGGCGGTGGCGAAGGCCTCCTGGACCGCGTCCGAGGCGAGGTCGGGATCGCGCGTGATCCGCAGGGCGAGCGAATACAGCCGATCGCCGTGCTCGACGAGCGCCTTGGCCAGCGCCTCCCGCCGGGAATGGCCGGGGTCCGAATCAGGCATGCCGCCCACTGTAGCGCGATGTCGGCCGGCGGAGGGAGGACCATGTCAGGGTTTGCCACGCCGGCTTCCTCGCGCGCGCACCACGGCCCCCTGCTGGATCTGAGTCCCGCGACCTGTCTGGTCCAAATCCCACGTTAGACGGGCCATCCGCGCGTCCGTTACAACTCCTCACGCCGGGGGGATCAAGCCACCCGGTGGAAATGGGCCTCCAGGGCCTCCGCAATCGACTCGGGAGTGATGTCCCAGTTGTCCCGGTCGTAGACCGCCTTGCCTTCCTTGAAGAGCAGGAGCTGCGGCGACTCGTGCCGGACCCCCGTCATCTCCGCCACGCGATTGCTGGCGGGGCGGGCCTCCACCACGCGGATGATGCCCAGGGGCACGTCCTCGCGGGCCTCGAGCTGGGCCTCGACGTGCTGGAACATCTCGTTCGTCTTGTGGCAGGTGCCGGCCTTGAAGATGGCGGCGGCCGGGTTCTCCCGGACGAAGGCGTCGACCTGGGCGGGCGAGACGAGGAAGTGAATGCGGTCCTTGAGGGCCAAGGAATACCTCCGTTCACCCCATTGTAGCGGCGGACGCGACCGTCAGGCCTTGAGCATCTTGCGCAGCACCGTTTGCAGGATCCCGCCATTGCGGTAGTAGTTGATCTCCACCGGAGTGTCGAGGCGCGCGACCACCACGAAGGCGGCGCGGCTGCCGTCGGCGCGGACCATGTCGATGGTGACGTCCTGGCGGGGGACCCAGTCGCCGGACACGCCCACGATGGTCAGCGTCTCCATCCCCGTGATGCCGAACGTCTCCGCGCTCTCGCCCGGCTTGAACTGCAGGGGCAGGACGCCCATGCCCACGAGGTTGCTGCGGTGGATGCGCTCGTAGCTCTCGGCCAGGACCGCGCGCACGCCGAGCAGCAGCGTGCCCTTGGCCGCCCAGTCGCGCGAGGACCCGCTGCCGTATTCCTTGCCCGCCACCACCACCAGGGGAGTGCCCTCCTCCCGGTAGCGCACGGCGGCGTCGTAGATGGGCATGACCGCGCCGGAGGGGACGTGCACGGTCACGCCGCCCTCGACGCCCGGCACCATCAGGTTCTTCAGCCGGATGTTGGCGAAGGTGCCGCGCACCATCACGCGGTCGTTGCCGCGGCGCGAGCCGTAGGAGTTGAAGTCCTTCCGCGCGACGCCCTTCGACTTCAGGTACTGGCCGGCGGGGCTCTGCTCCGCGATGTCGCCCGCGGGCGAGATGTGGTCGGTGGTGACGGAGTCGCCGAGCAGGCAGAGGATGCGCGCGCCCACGACGTCGCGGGGAGGCCGCACGTCCAGGGTCAGCTCCTGGAAGAAGGGCGGCTCCTGGATGTAGGTCGAGTCGTCGCGGAACTCGAAGAGGTCGCCTTCGGGCACCTTCACCGCGTTCCAGGTCGGGTTGCCGTCGAAGACGTTGGCGTAGGTCGAGGCGAACATCGTCTCGTTGATGCGCGCCTCCAGCTCCGCGACCTCCTGCTGGCTCGGCCAGACGTCCGAAAGGTAGACGGGCTTGCCGTCGCGGCCCGTCCCCAGCGGCTCCCGGGTCAAGTCGATCGCAGTCGAGCCGGCCAGGGCATAGGCGACGACGAGGGGCGGCGAGGCCAGGTAATTGGCCTTCACGTCGGGGTTGATGCGGCCCTCGAAGTTGCGATTGCCGGACAGCACCGACGCCGCCACCAGCTTGGCGTCGGTCACGGCCTTGTGCACGGCTTCGGGCAGCGGCCCGCTGTTGCCGATGCAGGTCGTGCAGCCGTAGCCCACCACGTTGAAGCCGAGGTTCTCGAGATGGGGCATCAGGCCCGACTGCTTGTAGTACTCGGTCACCACCTTGGAGCCGGGGGCGAGGCTGGTCTTCACGTGGGCGGGGGGGCGCAGGCCGCGCTCGTCCGCCTTCTTGGCCAGGAGGCCCGCGCCCAGCATCACCGAGGGGTTGGACGTGTTCGTGCAGCTCGTGATGGCGGCGATGACGACGGCGCCGTGGCCGATCTCCGTCTTCCGGCCGCTGATCTCGACCGTGCCCGTCTTGCCCACGTCCGCGGCCGACAGCCCGAACCCGCGCTCCTTGACCGGCGCGGTGAGGGCCTGGGCGAACTGCGCCTTCATCTGCGCGAGCCCGACGCGGTCCTGCGGCCGTTTGGGCCCGGCCAGGCTGGGCTCCACGGTGGACATGTCGAGGGCGAGGGTGTCCGAGAAGACGGGGTCGGGGTTGGTGTCGGTGCGGAAGAGGCCCTGCGCCTTGCCGTAGCGCTCCACGAGCGCGGCCTGGGTCTTTCGGCCCGTCCGGCGCAGGTAGCGCAGCGTCTCGTCGTCGACGGGGAAGAAGCCGCAGGTCGCGCCGTACTCGGGAGCCATGTTGGCGATGGTGGCGCGGTCGGCCAGGCTCATCTGGCCGAGGCCGGTGCCGAAGAACTCGACGAACTTCTCGACCACGCCCTTCTTGCGCAGCATCTGGGTGACGGTGAGCACGAGGTCGGTGGCGGTCACGCCTTCGCGCAGCTTGCCCGTCAAGCGGAAGCCCACGACCTGCGGCGTCACCATG